>Ga0134121_10005514_pt1 | contig 10273 bp, 8 predicted proteins | sample KB301_FD_96463 | JGI IMG/M metagenome (GOLD analysis project Ga0134121, IMG submission 96463) | Terrestrial soil microbial communities without Nitrogen fertilizer from Kellogg Biological Station, Michigan, USA - KB3-0-1 | ecosystem: Environmental > Terrestrial > Soil > Unclassified ... | reverse complement strand
AGGCGTACCTGGATCCGGACAACAAGCTGCGCGCCTCGGTGCTCGACGAATCGGATTTCGGCCGCAAGAACACGAGGGACAACACACCGGCCGTCATCAACGTGCAGCTGGTGGCGGGCGACAAGCTCGAGGTCGACGTCGCGGCGAAAGGCGGCGGCTCGGAGGCGAAAGCCAAGTTCGTAATGCTGAACCCGTCGGACTCGATCGCCGACTGGGTGGTGAACACCGTGCCGTCGATGGGCGCCGGCTGGTGCCCGCCGGGGATGCTCGGCATCGGCGTGGGCGGTACCGCCGAGAAGGCGATGCTGATGGCCAAGGAAGCGCTGATGGAACCGATCGACATGGCGGAGCTCAAGGCGCGCGGGCCCAAAAGCAAGGTCGAGGAGCTGCGCATCGAGCTCTACGACAAGGTGAACGCGCTCGGCATCGGCGCGCAGGGCCTCGGCGGCCTTTCCACCGTGCTCGACGTGAAGATCCACACCTACCCGGTGCACGCGGCCAATCGCCCGGTGGCGATGATCCCCAACTGCGCCGCCACGCGGCATGCGCATTTCGTGCTCGACGGCTCGGGGCCGGCGGAGTTCGAGGAACCGAAGCTCTCCGATTGGCCGGCGGTCACCTGGAAACCGGATGCAGCTTCGAAAAAAGTTTCTTTGGATACGCTGACCCGCGAGGAAGTCACCTCCTGGAAACCCGGCCAGCGGCTACTGCTCTCCGGCAAGCTGCTCACGGGCCGGGATGCTGCTCACAAGCGGATACAGGAGTTTCTTGAACAGAAAAAACCGCTGCCAGTCAACTTCACCAACCGCGTGATCTACTACGTCGGCCCGGTCGATCCGGTGCGCGACGAAGTCGTCGGCCCCGCCGGCCCGACCACCTCGACGCGCATGGACAAGTTCACCGACACCATGCTCGGCAAGACCGGGCTGATCGCGATGGTCGGCAAGGCCGAGCGCGGCCCGGCGGCGATCGAGTCGATCCGCAAGCACAAGGCGGCGTACCTGATGGCGGTCGGCGGAGCGGCGTACCTGGTGTCGAAGGCGATCCGCAAGTCGCGCGTGCTCGCCTTCGAGGACCTCGGCATGGAGGCGATCTACGAGTTCGAGGTGAAGGACATGCCGGTCACCGTCGCGGTCGACGCGAACGGCACCTCGGTCCACACCACCGGCCCCGCCGAGTGGTCGAAGAAGATCGTCGAGCTGAAGATTCCAGTAACAGCGGCGTGACGCGCTGGCCTGCAGTCTGGGCCATCTTCGCCGGCGGCCTCGTCGCCGGCGCCTACATGACCAAGGTCGCGCCTGCCCTGCCCGGCCTGCGCAGCGAGCTGGGGCTGACGCTGGTCGAATCCGGCCTCATCGCGACCACGTTCAACCTGATGGGCATGCTGGTCGGCATGATCGCGGGCGTGCTTTGCGATCGGTTCGGGCACAAGCGTCTCGCACTTTTTGGACTGGCCGTCCTCGCCGCCGGCGGCGCGCTGGGCGCGGCAGCGTGGGGATTCGTGAGCCTGCTGCTCGCGCGCTTTCTCGAAGGCGTCGGCTTCATCGCCTTCGTGGTGTCAGCGGTAGCGCTGATGAATGCTTCCGCAGGCAACGCGCGTGACCGCGCCACGGCGCTCGGCTTGTGGAGCTCCTATATGCCGACCGGAGGCACCATCGCGCTGCTCGCGGCGCCGTGGGTGATCAGCGCGTGGGGCTGGCGCGGGCTCTGGGTGGTGTTTGCGATTGCGGCCGTAGCCGCCGCGCTCGCGCTCGCCCGCCTGGCTCCCGCGTCGACCTACGGCCACGTGAGCTCCATGCGCCTGGTGGCGGAGTCGCTCCTGAGCGCCGGCAACATCGCGATGGCGCTGCTGTTTGCGTTCTACGTCGCGCAGTGGACTTCGATCATGGTATGGCTGCCGACATTCCTGGTCGACGAGCACCATCTCTCCGCGGGCGCCGCGGCGCTCGCCACTGCCGGCTACGTCCTGGTCAACGCGCCGGGCAACCTCACCGGCGGCTGGCTGCTCGCGCGCGGCGTGCCGCGCGGCACGTTGATCGTCGTCGGCGCGGTGATCGCCGCGTTGTGCGAGGCCGGCATGCTGGTCGAAGCGCTGGCGCCCGCAGCACGCTATGTGCTGGTTCTCGCTTTCTCGTTCTCGGCCGGAGTGATCCCGGCGTCGGTATTTTCCGGGTTGCCGCTGCATGCGCGGACGCCGCAGCACATCGGCACCGGCAACGGCATCGTCATGCAGGCGTCGCAGATCGGCCAGTTTCTCGCGCCACTCGCGCTCGCCTGGATCGCCACGCAGTTCGGATGGCACGCGAACCTGTGGGCACTGCTCGCCTTCGCCGCCGGCGCGGTGGCCTGCGGTGTCGCAATCGGCGCCATCGAGAATAGAATGAAGCCATGAAACACGACGTCCTCATCTGCGAAGTCGGCCCGCGCGACGGATTGCAGAATGCCAAACACCTGATGCCGACCGAGGCGAAGAAAGCGTGGATCCGCGCGCTGGCGGAGGCCGGCCTGCAGGAGATCGAGGTCGGCTCCTTCGTGCCGCCCAAGCTCATCCCCGCGATGGCCGATACAGGTGAGATTGTTGCTTTTGCTAAAACCCTGCCTGGCGTTAAGGTCGTCGCGCTGGCGCCGAACCTGAAAGGCTTCCAGCGCGCGCTCGAAGCGGGCGCGCACAAGGTGCTGTTCCCGGTGTCGGCGAGCCGCCAGCACAGCGAGTCCAACGTGCGCATGACGCCGGAGCAGATGGTCGAGGAAGTACGCAAGTGCGCGCAGTTCCCGCATCCGGGCGTGGAGATCCAGGGCGCAGTGTCCACCGCGTTCGGCTGCACGATGCAAGGCGACGTGCCGGAAGACGACGTGGTGCGCATCGCAACGAAGCTCGCCGAATTCTGCGACACCGTCGCGCTCGCCGACACCGTGGGGTATGCCAATCCCGCCCAGGTGAAACGTCTGTTCAGGAAGGTTTCTTCCAAAATCGGCGCACAGCTCGAACGCGCTCATTTCCACAACACGCGCGGCCTCGGCATCGCCAATGCGCTCGCCGCCTATGAGGAAGGCGTGCGCAGTTTCGACAGCTCGATGGGCGGCCTCGGCGGCTGCCCGTTCGCGCCCGGGGCAAGCGGCAACGTGATCACCGAGGACCTGGCGTTCATGTTCGAGAGCATGGGCGTGAAGACCGGCATCGACCTGCAGAAGCTGTTCCACGCGCGCAAGATCCTGGCGGAGGCGATTCCCGCCGAGCCGATCTACGGCCACATCCCGGTCGCCGGCCTGCCCAAAGGATTCCGTGCTGCCGCTTGAAGGGGTGCGCGTAGTCGAGTTCGCGCACATGGTGATGGGCCCGTCGTGCGGGCTGGTGCTCGCCGACCTCGGAGCGGAGGTGATCAAGGTCGAGCCGCTCGCCGGCGACAACACGCGGCGTCTCGAGGCCGCCGGCTCGGGCTTCTACCCGGTGTTCAACCGCAACAAGAAGAGCCTGGCGGTCGACCTGCAGAATCCCGAGGGTCGCGCTCTGGTGCTCAAGCTGCTAAAGAGCGCCGATGTGCTCACCGAGAATTTTCGCCCCGGCGCGCTCGACAAGCTCGGGTTCTCGTACCGCAACCTGTCAAGCGAAAATCAGCGCCTCATCTATTGCTCACTCAAGGGATTCCTCGACGGGCCTTACGAGCATCGCCTGGCGCTCGACGAAGTGACGCAGATGATGGGCGGCCTTGCCTACATGACCGGCCTGCCCGACCGCCCGCTGCGCGCCGGCTCGTCGGTGATCGACATCATGGGCGGCACCTTCGCCGCGGTCGGCATCCTCGCGGCGCTGCGCGAGCGCGAGAAGACCGGACGCGGCACGCGCGTGACGAGCTCGCTCTTCGAGAGCACCGCCTATCTGGTGGCGCAGCACATGGCGCAGTACGAGATCACCGGCGAGGCGCCGCTGCCGATGTCGGTGAAGCGCCCGGCGTGGGGCGTGTACGACATCTTCGAGACCGGCGGCGGCGGCCGCCTGTTCATCGGCGTGGTCACCGACACGCAGTGGGAAGTGTTCTGCCGCGAGTTCGGCGAGACCGAGCTGGCCGCCGATCCGCGTCTCAAGAGCAATGGCGCACGGGTGAAGGAGCGCGGCTGGCTGATTCCTCGCATCGCCGAGCTGACGAAAAAGCACAGCCAGGCCGAGCTCGCCGCCAAGCTCGAGCGAATGGGGCTGCCGTTCGCGCCGATCGCCAAGCCCTGGGACCTGCTCGACGATCCTCACCTCAACAGCGGCGGCGGCTTGATGCCGATCAAGGTCGGCGACAAGACGATCAAGGTGCCCGCCCTGCCGCTCGCCCTGAACGGCAAGCGCCTGGCGAAGCGCTCCGACCCGCCGCGCATCGGCGAGCACGGACGGGAATTGCTGGCGCAGCTCGGCTGTTCACCCAGGGAAATCGAAAGCCTGCGCGAACGGCGTATAGTCGCGCTGCCCTAGTTCACCTTCAGAGGAGGAGAAATGGTTCGCATCGCATTGGCCGTCACGTTGGCCGTTTGTTCATCGCTCGCACTCGCCCAGGAGCGCCGTCCCGGCTACGGCACTCCGGTCACCACCGCCATGGCGAAGAAGATCGCCGCCGGCGCCATCGCCGAATGCCAGAAGAACGGCTGGAATGTCGCGGTCGCGGTGGTCGATCCGCACGGCGCGCTGGTCTATTACGAGCGCATGGAAGACACCCAGTACGCGAGCAACGACATCGCGATCGGCAAAGCCCGCGCGGCGGCGACCTATCGCCGTCCGACGCGCGCGTTCGCGGACGTCATCAACAAGGGCGGACCCGCCACCGCCACCCTGCCGGGCGTATTCGCCTCTCCGGGCGGCGTACCGTTGATGGTCGACGGCAAAGTGATCGGCGCGGTCGGAGCGAGCGGCGTCACCGGCGACCAGGACGAACAGTGCTCGATGGCGGGCGCGAAAAGCATGCAGTAGCGCCGCAGCGTCAAAGAGAAAGGGGCCGCGAGGCCCCTTTTTTGTTTCAGATCGGCGTGCGGGTGACGTCGTAGCGGAACAGCCACTCGTAGCGATCGGCGACGCTCTGCCCCGCCCATTCGCGCGTCACGTAGTCCCGGGCCTGCGCCGGGTCGGCGAGCGCTGGATGGTGGAAGCGGCCGATGTTGGCAGTGGAGCCTTCCACTGCTTTCCGCGTTCTCTCCCGCCGCGCCTCCTCGTATCCGCTCAACGCGCGGGCAGGGTCTTCATATTTCTCGAGGCAACGCGCAAGGATGAACCCATCCTCGATCGCCATGACGGCGCCCTGCGCCAGAAACGGCACCATCGAATGGCAGGCGTCGCCGAGCAAAGTGACGCGGCCGCCGGTCCAGCGCTCCATCGGCGGCCGCGTCATCAGCGCCCACTTGTACGGCACCGGGATCTCGCGGATCAGCGCATGGACGTCGTCGTGCCAGGCCTTGAAGTCGGCGGCGAGCTCTTCCGTGGTGCCGCGCGCGCTCCACGACTCGACCCGCCAGTCGCTGCGTTCGAGCGCACCGACGAAATTCATCAGCCTGCCGCCGCGCAGCGGGTAATGCACGACGTGCGCTCCCGGCCCCACCCAGTTGCTGCCGATCATGCGCCGCATGTGCTCCGGCAGGTCCTCCATGGGCACGATGCCGCGCCAGACTACGATGCCGGTGAACTGCGGCCGATCCTGGCCGAACAGGCTCTGGCGGATCCGGGAATGGACGCCGTCCGCACCGATCAATACGTCAGCAGTGGCCGTGCGATCGTCGAACTGGAGCTGAACGTTCTCGTCAGTCTGCTTGAACCCTCTGCACTTCGCGCCGAGATGGATCCTTTGCCGACCGATCGCCGCGACCAGCACTTCCAGCAGGTCGGGCCGATAGACGGTGAAGTACGGATAGCCGTAGCGCTCGACCGAGACCTTGCCGAGATCGAACGCCTTCCAGGTCTCGCCCGTGTTCCACAGGCGGATCTCCTTGCCGGAAACCTCGCAGGAGAGCGCCTTCAGCCGCTCGCCGACGCCGAGCTCGTAGAACACGCGCGTGCCGTTCGCGCTGAGCTGCAGCCCGGCGCCGACTTCCTTCAGCTCGGCGGCCTGCTCGTAGACCTCGACGTCCAGACCTCTGCGCAGGAGGGCGAGGGCTGCAGTTAGCCCTCCGATTCCCGCGCCAACGATCAGAACCTTCAACCAGTCAGCGCCTTGATACCCGCGGCGACGATCTGCTCGTCCTCGTGCGACTGCACTCCCGACGCGCCGATGCCGCCGATGCAGACGCCCTCCACCACAATCGGTAACCCGCCCTGCACCGGCGTGATCTTGGGCATGCCAAGCATGGAAGTGCGCCCGGCCTTGATGCGCTCCTCCCACACGCCGCTCGAGCGACGTGTTTCCGCCGCCGTCCGGCCCTTGGCGATCGCGGTGCGCGCGTTGAACGGCGAGGCGCCGTCCATCCGGATTAGGTGCAGCAGGTGCCCGCCGTCGTCGAGGATCGCGATGCACACGATCCAGTTGTTCTTCTTCGCCTCGGCCTCGGCGGCGGCGGAGATCTTGCGGCAGTCGTCGAGCGTCAGCATGGGTCTTGTTTTCATCGCAGGGCCTGTTTGATTTGCTCCAGAGCGTTGGGATCTTCGATGGTGGTGAGGTCGCCCGGGTCGCGTCCTTCGGCGAGCGCCTGGATCGAGCGGCGCAGCGTCTTTCCAGAGCGCGTCTTGGGCAACAGGGAAACGAAATGCACGGCCTTCGGCCTGGCGATCGCGCCGAGCTGCTTGTCCACGGTTTGCATCACCTCGTCTTGCGAAGTGGGCTTGGACGCGTCTTTGAGCACCGCAAAGGCCAGTGGCATCTGCCCTTTGATCGCATCGGCCACGCCCACCACGGCGCACTCCGCGACATTCGGATGCATGCTGACCGCTTCCTCGATCTCGCGCGTGCCCAGGCGATGCCCGGCGACGTTGATCACGTCGTCGGTGCGCCCGAGGATGAAGTAGTAGCCTTCCTTGTCGCGGATGCCCCAGTCGAAGGTCGAATAGATGTTCTTGAAGTCCTTGAAATAGGTCTGCACGAAGCGCTCGTCGTCGCCCCAGACCGTGGACATGCAGCCCGGCGGCAGCGGCGGCGTGATCGTCACCACGCCCTTCTCGCCGTCGGCCACCGGTTTTCCGGTCGCTTCGTGAAGCAGGTGCACGTCGTAGCCGTACACCGGAAAGCTGGGCGAGCCCATCTTGAGCTTCGCCTTCTCGACGCCGGGATGCGCGGAGAGAAGCGGCCAGCCGGTCTCGGTCTGCCAGTAGTGATCGATCACGGGGCGGCCGAGCGCCTCGCTGATCCAGACGTGCGTTGGCTCGTCGAGCGGCTCGCCCGCGAGGAACAGGTGCTTGAGCGAGGACAGGTCGTGCTTCTTCATGAAGGACGCGTCCTGCTTCTTCAGCACGCGGATCGCGGTGGGCGCGGAGAACATGACCGACACCTTGTAGTCCTGCACGATCTTCCACCACACGCCGGCGTCGGGCCGAATCGGCACGCCCTCGTACATGATGGTGGTCATGCCCGCGATGAGCGGTCCGTAAATGATGTAGGAGTGCCCAACCACCCATCCGATGTCCGAGGTGGTGAACATGGTCTCGCCGGCCTCGCCGCAGAAGATGTGCTTCATCGACGACGCCAGCGCCACGGCGTAGCCGCCGACGTCCCGCTGCACGCCCTTCGGCCGCCCCGTGGTGCCGGAAGTGAACAGGATGTACGAGGGCTGGTTCGACTCCAGCCACACGCACGGAACTTCTGGATTGGGAAACTTCTTCGCGAACGAGACCCAGTCGACGTCTCGCTCCGGCACCACCGGCAGATTTGGATCGAGGCCGCGCGAGTACAGCAGCACATTCTTCGGCGGGTGCTTGGCGAGCTTGAGCGCTTCGTCCACCAGCGATTTGTAGAGCACCACCTTTCCCATGCGGCTGCCGCCGTCGGCGGTGATCATCAGCGCCGGCCTCGCGTCGTCGATGCGCGCGGCAAGGCTGGCCGCGGCGAAGCCGCCGAACACCACCGAGTGGATCGCGCCGATACGTGCGCAGGCGAGGATCGCGAAGCAGGCCTCGGGGACCATCGGCATGTAGATGATGACGCGGTCGCCCTTCTTCACCCCGAGTGACTGCATCATCGCCGCCACGCGGTTCACTTCATGGAACAGCTCCTTGAAGGTGAAACTGCGGGTCTGATCCACCTCGGTGGAAATCCACACCAGCGCCTTCTGCTCGCCGCGGCTGGCGAGGTGGCGGTCGATGGCGTTATGGCAAAGGCTGGTTTCGCCGCCGACGAACCAGCGTGCGAACGGCGGCCGGGAATAGTCGAGGACCTTGCTGAACGGCTTGTTCCAGTGCACGAGCTTCGCCTGCTCGGACCAGAAGCCCTCGCGATCCGCGATCGAGCGGCGGTGAAATTCCCGGTAGCTCGCCATCGGCCTAGTGTAGCCGACGGCTCAGTCTTTCTTGCCGGCCTGGATCGCCTTGGAAATCTTCTTCAGCCGTTTGGCGAACTGCTCGGCCGCGCTGCCCAGCCGCGCGGGGTCGAGGTTCTCGAGGTAACGCAGCACCCGCTCGAGCTCGTCCGGAATTCCCGGCTTCGGCGGGGGCGGCGGCGCCTTGGGCTGGGTTTGCAGCCGCTGCATCGAGAGCCGCACCAGGTCCTCGATCGCGTTGACCGGATCGGAGGAAAGCGATGCCACGCCGACGCTGGTGACGAACTTGAGCACCTGCTCGCGGTACGTGACCTTCGCCTCATCGAGCTCCCGCCGCAGGCGTTCCGCGAGCGCGGCCATGTGCGACGCCGCGGTGCCGGCCGCCAGCACCACGAAGGTGGCCTGGGCGACGCGCGCGACCGAGTCCTCGGCGCGCACTTTCTCCATCACCAGCTTGGCGATGCGCGCGACCACGATGTCGGCGATGTCCTTGGTCGCAGCGAGCACGATCGACTCGTAGGTATCCAGGCGCAGCGCCATCACCGACAGGTCGCCGCTGTGGCGGCGCGCGTGCGCGAAGTGCTTGCGCCCCTCGGTCACCAGGTAGTGCGGCGTGTGCGTTCCGGTGAGCGGATCGTGCGTCGCCGTGCTCTGCACCGCCATGCGCGTCTGCTCGAGCTCCTTGCTCGCCTTGACCAGGCGCAGCACGTTGTCGAGGCGCGCAAGGACTTCCGGCGCGTCCGCCGACTTGGCGATGAAGTCGTTCGCGCCGAAGTCCTTGGCCTTCTGCTTGCTGGCCGGCTCCTCGTTGCCCGAGATCACCACCACCGGCAGCGTCTTGATGCGCGGGTCGTCGGATTTGCGCATGCGTTCGAGCAGGCCGAAGCCGTTCAGCTTCGGCATGTCGAGGTCGGTGAACACCATCACGATCGTCGGATCGGCGTTGATCGCGGTCCACGCCGCCTCGCCGTCGTTCGCCTCGGACACCGCGAATGACGTCTTCAGGATGTGGGCGAAGGTGGTGCGGACGAAACGGGAATCATCGACCACCAACACGCGCTTCTGCAGGTCGGCGGGCGGCGGCACGGCGCTCACTCTTCGAGGTCGACCACGACCCGACGCGTGACCTTGCCGTTGATGAAGTCGTCGAACGCCGTGGGCAGCCGGCTGAAGGGCACGGTGCGCGCCATCTCCTTGAGGTGCGCCGGCTTGAGATCCGTGGCGAGGCGCTTCCACACCCGCTCGCGCACGTCGTTCGAGCTTTCGCCCGAGTTGATGCCGAGCAGGCGCGCGCCACGCAGGATGAACGGCATCACGCTGGTGTTGAGGTTGGGGCTGGCGGCGAGACCGATCGAGCCGATGACGCCGTTCTCCTTCATCGTCGCGCAGATCCACGCCAGCACGTCGCCGCCGAGGTTGTCGATGGCGCCGGCCCAGGTCGCCTTGTCGAGCGGCTTGATCTTTTCCAGGTTCAGGCTGCTGCGCAGCATGACTTCCTTCGCGCCGAGCTGCTTCAGCCAGGCCGATTCGCTCTCCTTGCCCGTGAGCGCGACGACGTGATACCCGTTCTGCGCGAGCGCGGCGAGCGCGATCGAGCCGACACCGCCGGTCGCGCCGTTCACGATCACCGGCCCGTTCGCCGGCTTCAGCCCCTCGTGCTCCATGCGCACGATCGCGATGCCGGCCGTGTAGCCGGCGGTGCCGAAGGCCATCGCGTCCCACAGCGTCATGCCCTGCGGCAGCTTCATCAGCCATTGGCCCGGCATGCGCGCGTACTGCGCGTAGCCGCCGTGGTGCGACACGCCGAGCTCGAAGCCGATGCCGATCACGGCGTCGCCCTTCT
>Ga0134121_10005513_pt1 | contig 10275 bp, 9 predicted proteins | sample KB301_FD_96463 | JGI IMG/M metagenome (GOLD analysis project Ga0134121, IMG submission 96463) | Terrestrial soil microbial communities without Nitrogen fertilizer from Kellogg Biological Station, Michigan, USA - KB3-0-1 | ecosystem: Environmental > Terrestrial > Soil > Unclassified ... | reverse complement strand
CAACCCACGCCCCCCGCGCGGGGAGCGACGAGGACCGAGGGAACAACGAGTCGCCCTGGAAGTTTCAACCCACGCCCCCCGCGCGGGGAGCGACGTAACACGCCTTGTTCAGCATGGTCGAGTTCATGTTTCAACCCACGCCCCCCGCGCGGGGAGCGACTCCGTTGGGGACCGTCCTCGAGCACCCGTGCGCGGTTTCAACCCACGCCCCCCGCGCGGGGAGCGACACACTGGCCGACGCCGAGAGCGAACGACTCAGAGTTTCAACCCACGCCCCCCGCGCGGGGAGCGACGAAGCGCGGAGGACGTCCACGATCTGGGCTTACGTTTCAACCCACGCCCCCCGCGCGGGGAGCGACCGGTGTGCGAGAGCACCTCTGGGACGGAGAGGACGTTTCAACCCACGCCCCCCGCGCGGGGAGCGACGCCGACAGTACAAGTCTAATCCTTTCAGGTGCTTTCAGCCACGCTTGCGCGAAAGGGTCGCCAGCAAGCGCTTGCTGCCGGAGCTCTACCGGACTCGCCCCTTCAAGACCTTTCACATGTGGACGTTAACCTCTCCGCGAACCTCCCGGGCAGAGACCTGGGCGGTCCGGGTTCGCGCGGAGGTACGAGTCAGACGAGGAGAGGCTCTTCGACGTCCGGCACAGCCTTGGCTCCATAGTGCTCGATCTTCCCCCTCCACTTCGCGCCGAGATAGTAGACGCGCAGGCTGTCTTCGTTCTCGTCGATGATGCCCAGCAGGCGCAACCGGAGCTGTGTCCACTGCGTCGGGTCGACGACGCACTCGAAGACGGAGTTCTGTACCCGCTGACCGAAGTCGAGGCAGGTCTTCGCGACGCGCCGCAGGCGTCGCCGGCCGGCCTTGGTCGTGGTGGCCACATCGTAGCTGACAAGGACCATCATGGCGGCTCAGCTCATTTCCAGAAGAAGGGAGGATAGCCGTCGAGGTCGCCGCGCAAGTGGCGGGAAAGGAGGGCCGCTTGGAGATGAGGCAGGAGGCCGACCGTCGTCTTTTCGCCCAGAAAGGGGTGCGAGATCTCTTCCTGCTTTCTTTTCTGATAGGCGGTGAGAACCGTCTTGCGCGCATCGCTCTCCATCACGACGCCGCCCGACTCCTGCTGCGTAAAATCCGCCGGCCGGATCTGTTGCAGGTTGATGAGCGAGAGGGCGAGGCGGTCCGCGAGATAGGCGCGCAGCTCCTCCATGAGATCGAGCGCGAGGCTCGGCCGGCCTGGCCGGTCCCGGTGCAGGAATCCGACGGCAGGGTCGAGGCCCACCGTCTCCAACGCCGCTTCGACGTCGTGGCAGAGCAGAGTGTACAAGAAGCTGAGGAGAGCGTTGAGATTGTCGAGCGGCGGCCGCCGGCTCCGTTCGCGAAAAAAGAAATGTTCCTTCTGCTGGGTGACGAGGTGATCGAAAGCTACGAAGTAGGCGCGAGCAGCGGCGCCTTCGATCCCGCGGACCGCATCCAGAGGCAGGCCTTCCGGGAGGCTGGAGAGGTGCTGAGCCAGTGTTGCCGCGGCGTTGCGCAGAGCCTCGCTCCCCGCCGACTGCGGCCGGTCGCGCAAGGCGCGCAAGAGAACAGTCCGGCTGTTGGCGATCTTGGCCGCCACCACGCTGCGCGCGAGGGTGGCGGAGGCAATGTCGTCATCCGCCCGGCGATATTGCTCGCGGCGCAGCAGGACGTTTCCCGAGGTGGGGCCTTGCACTCGCGCCAGAAACCGGCCGTTGGCAGTCAGGAACGAGACGCCGACCCCGCGTTCGCCGCAGAATCCGAGCAGGAAGGGGCTCGCCGAAACCTGACCGAAGCAGACGATGCTGCCGAGCAGGTGGATGGGCACGTGGAGCCTGGTTTCTTTCTCGACACGGACCACGACGGCTTCGCCCTCTTTGGCCAGGTAGGCTCCCTGGGTCGTGACGTAGAGCGTGTTCTGATGGCGCTTCATGACCGGAGCTCCTTCAATCTCCTTCCGATCGCAAGGCCGCCCGCAGGGACCGATCGAGGTATTGGCGGGCGGAGGCGGCCGGTGCGGCGGGCATGCAGATGTCGAGGAGTGAGCATTGATCACATTTTGGCTCACGGATGGCTGCGGGAGTGACGCCTCTGGCGATCAGGCGATGGAGCCGGGCCGCTGCATCTTCTGTGAGGCGCCGCAGCTCCGTGTCGAACGCCACCTCGAGGCGATGGCGGGTCTGGCCGTAGAAGAGGGCTCCCGCGGGTACGGCGACGTCCAGCATCTCTTCCAGGCAGAGCGCCTGGGCGCAGAGCTGGACCTCGTCGGCCCGGTGACTTTTCGGCTTGCCGCGTTTGTACTCGATGGGGAAAGGCCGCCACGCGTCCTCTCCCACGCGATGAAATTCGACGACGTCGGACCGGCCGGACAATCCGAGCCGGAGGCTGCTCAGCGGCAGGGCCCTAGCGATGCGGAGATCTCCGCGGGACTCTTGAAACCCGCTGTCCGCCTGCTCGTGGAGATGCTTCCCCTCGACCGTCAAAGGATTCTCCGCCCACACCTGCTCGATGTGGATCAACGCGCACTGTCGCTCACAGAACAGCAGATGCTGCAGAGCGGAGAGCGGGAGGAGGTCGTCTTCCTCCATCACAGCCTCTCGTGCAGGGTGACTCCGCGCGGCAGGTTTTCGCGATCGATGTGGATGTCGTAGTCCTTGAAGGCACGCGCGGGCCTGGATTGATCCTTGCGCTCGCCGGTCACCCGGGCGAACAGGACATGCGCCGGGGCGTTGCCCAGCGGGCTCTCGTGCTCGAAGACCAGGAGCTTGCGGGTCGCCATCTCTCCGCGGGTCGCCGAGCGGTCATGTTCGAACATGTTGATCAGAGCATCCCAGACGAGGGCGAGGTCCGCCTCGGTGAAGCCGGTGTCGGCCGCCAGGTGAGGCGAGACGAAGCCGTGAGCACGGTAAAGGCCATAGGGAACGATGTCCTTGCGGCCCATCGTGCCGACGACCTGACCGCTCTTCTCGATCTGGTTGTCCGCTTCACGTTGGGTCGCGACGGCTTTGCGCGTGATCGATTGTTCCAGAGCGACGATCGGTTCGAGCGAGCGCGAGAACGTGATCTGGACAGGGCCGCGCACCTGGCCGCAGTTGATGTCCAGGGTGAGGACCGCGCCGAAGGTACGGATGTCGAAATAGGTCTGGCACATCCAGGAGCGTGCTTTCTCTACGTTGGATTGCCGGGTGTCTTTCGACTTTTCGTCGGTCTTCAGGCCTTGAGCCTCGTAGGCCTGGCGGTGGAGAGTCTCCAGCACACCATGGTGTTTGACGTAGATGTCGTAGCCGGGCGCCAGGCCACCGCCTTGCAGGTCGGTCTTCGCCAGCAGGACGTAATTGCGGATCTTCCGTTTGAGCGCCACGTCGCTGACCAGGCCGTGGCCGGTTTCTGCATCGATCCGTGGAGCGTTGCCGGCGTCAGGGTCACCATTGGGGTTGCCGTCGGCAACGTCGAAAAAAAGGACGAAGTCGTAGCGATGAGCGACGACGGGGCTGCCGTTGGTCTGGGTCATGGACTTGTCTCTCCTTGCTCTTGGACGGATCGGTCACAGATCGGTGGCGCTTGCCGCAGGGTCCTGCTCTTTTCGACTCCGCTCGCGATCTTCCCGGGTCTGGAAGAACGAATGCCGCTGGTGGTGATAGCCGAGGACGAAGAGCCCCTGCTCTTCGAGGGTGAGGTAGGTCGGGAACGGCAGGACGGGCGCCAGGATCTCATCGGCTTCCCGCTCCAAAGCGGCGGCACGGCGCACCACGACCGCTTCCTCCCGATCTTTGGCTTTCCGGGCGTGATGCCGGAATCCCTTGAGGAGCCGGGGAAAGACGACAGCAGGCGTCGCCGATGCGGAGCCGAAGAAGCGGTCGACCACGGAGGCACCGACGTCGCCGAGCGCGGTCTCCTGCATCCGTTCGAGGACGGCCATGAGCCGTCCGAGCCGGTAGCCGGGGGTCATGTTGTTCAGGTCCATGGTTGCATTGATCTCCGGATAGAAAGTCGTTGCTTGCCGGGCGCGCCGCCGGCGGACGAGGACCGCTTTGATCAGCGCGGCACGGGCGTCGCGGCGCTCGAGATCGCTCCACTCGTCGCGGCCGATTTCGGCGCGAGTCCGCTCCAAGGCGCGTTGGAGCACGCCGAAAGGATAGGGAGTGCCGTCCAGCGCCGCACGGACGATCTGGCCGGCGAGAGCCGCCGGGACCTCTTTCTCGCCGCCACGGATCGCGAGCGACCGCACGAGAATGCGAAGCGGAAGGGCAGGCGGGAGCTCTCGGCCTTTGGGCGGCGGCGTATTGCGGGCAATGGCGAGATCGGCGAAATGCTGCGCCAGGTGCTCGCTGACCTTTCCGACCGTCTCTTCAAACCAGTCGCGCACAATGGCGCGCCCCTGCGCTCCGGACAAGGTCAGGGCGTAGAACGGCGACGGATCTTCGATCAGGACGGGCTCACCCTGCCACAGCGAGCGGTAGAGGTTGCGGACCTGTTCCGGATTGGCGTCGAAGAGGGCGGCGAGTTGGGAGGCGAGATCGTCTCCACTGTCGCTGGCCGCCCAGAAGCAGACCGCGGTGTCGGCGCTCAGGCGAAGGTTCCGGGAAGCGAGGGTCTGCCCCGGGTGATTCGGATCCGGGAAGGCTGGATGGAGCAGCCGGTTGAGGGCAGTCGCAGTGGCTTCGGCCGCCTCGCGAGAGATCGGAACGTTGTCGTTTCCCGCCCAGCCGTAAGACTCGAACGCGCTGGCATTGAACGAAACCAGGGCGACACCGCTGCTCGTGCCGCCCGGTACGTTCTTGATCCCCGGCATCTTGTCCATCGGGACTGCCAGCCGGCTGGAAACGACGCAGAGCCGCCGTTCGAGATCCGGTGCTTCGAGACGCGCCCGGAGGGATCGCCAGTACTCCTGGACCTTGGGCCGGGAGGTCACCAGCCGATCGCCGTCCTTCTGATAGACGAACCCGAAAAGGTCGTTCGACGCGCACCCTTCCGGGAGAGAGGGGGAGACCTCCCCTGAGGCGATCCGGCCCAGAAGGGAGCAGACGGCACGCACTCCCTCGTCCTCGGTGGCCTCGAGGCACTCCTCGGCCCGCTCGCGGAAGAGGGCGAAGCGGGCTGCGAGCTTGTCCTGGGGTCGGCGTTTCGACGGGTCCGGCTCGGGGTCGAGCCCGAGGGCGTATTCGGCTTTGTCGAAGAGAAAGGAGGCGCGGTCACCGCTGGTGCGGCGGCCCGGCTCGCGAGGGACCGGAAAGCTCTTCGGCCGGGGCTTCGGCTTCTTCTTGCTCTTTCCCTCCTCCGCCTCCGGCAGGGTGTGGGTGCCGTGAATCCCCAGGAGCTCACCGTCACCGCCCACGATGATCAACCAGGCCAAGGATTTCCATTCGAAATCGGGGTCCTCCATCAACCGCTCCCGGTGAGCGAGCTCATACAATGCCTGGAGGATCATGCCGCTCCTCCCGCCGGTGCCGGCGCGAGGGGCTCCACCGGAATTTCCAGGACGCCACAGTCGAGCCGGGCCGCAAAAAAGAGAGGCCGGTTGCGCGTGGGGCCATACTCGAGATCCCAGAGCATCAGCCCGAGATCGCGGCTGTCGGCGATTGGATCCGGGTGGCCCGTGGCCGGATGGATCTCCGCGGCGAGCTCCCGGCATCCGAGGTAGGGGTGGTGAAAGCATTGGCCCTTTTCGACCCGCCGTTCGAAGATGTCGACGAACTTGGTGACGTTGTCCGAGGGTCCGGCCCGTTCGGTCAATGTGAGGTGGGCCTCGATGACATAGTCCACGTCACGTAGGGCGAGAGTGTTGCGCTGGGCTCGATCGTCCTCGGCGAAGTAGGGATGGACCGGTCCACCCTCGCGGACCAGGGCCTGGGCGGGAGCTGTGGCCTTGGTTCTGACCTCGTTGCGCCGGAAGGCGACGAACCGGATCGGCTCGAGGACCAGGATGCGCTCGATCTTCCAGGAGATCGCCGGTTTCCAGACGACGGCCTCCAAGAGACCGCGAGCCGCGGAGGGAGTCATCACGGGATAGGAGACCCGTTCCACCTTGAGCTCTGGACGGGTGAAGCAGGCGAGCGGGCCACGAGCCCGCAGGCGGAGAGAGGGGCTTCGGGATGCTGCCATGCGGTTCCTCCGAACCTATGGTTGACGGCTCAGACGATCAGGCGCGCGGGATCGGGCTGCGGCTCGTCGTCATCGAGGAGGAGGCCGAAACGGGGGTCGTAGAGCCCGTGAAAGGCCGAGCTCAGGGCCAGTATCCCGTCGGCGACCTCTTCAAGCGCGCCGGCGTTCTGTAGTTTGGACACGCTCCACGGAAAAAGGTTGACGACGAAGGGTTGGAGAGCCCGAAGGCGGAATCGGTCCGGACCTTGGCGGCGGATGGCTTCCAGGCGCTCCTCCGCAGAGCCCCAGGGGACGATGACCGGCCTGGCACCGGAGTCGATCAGGCGGACTCTGCGTGCCACGCTCTCGAAGCAGAGCTCCTTGCGCAGAGGCTGGATACCGTGCGCATCGAGCTCGCTCGCGAAATAGAGGTGGCGGAAGAACGCTTCGTAATTGGCCGTGTCGTCGAGCCGGAACTCCTCGCCTCTCGCACGGCTTTCGCGGAGCAGGCTTTCGGTGATTTGCAGGCCGCGATTGGGGAGCCCGGGAGGCGGCGGCGTCTCGGCACGAAAGAAGACGACCCGCCCCCTGCCTGGAAGCCGCCCTTCCCGATTGCACCGGCCGGCTGCCTGAGCCAGGCTGTCGAGACCGCCCAGACAGCGATAGACGACCGGGAAGTCCACGTCGACGCCCGCCTCGATCAGTTGGGTGGAGACCAGACGGCAGACGGCTCCGTCCACCTTCAGCCGTGCCGAGATCTCGGCGAGCCTTTCCGAGCGGTGGGCGGGGCACATCAGAGCGGAGAGGTGAAACCGCCCCTCTTCGGGGAGCTGTTCGGCCAGCCGGCGAGCGTCCTTCCGGCGGTGGACGATGGCGAGGACGCGCTCGTGAGCCGCCAGCTCGCGGGCCAGATCCTCGTAGGGCATGGGACCCGCGCCGGGCTCCGGCCAGACCGGCTCGACCCGCGCCAGATCGCGCGCCAGCGCCGCCGGATCGGGAACGATCTCGTGGACCTCCTCGAGGCCGGCGGGAAGACTGTCCCGCCGCGCCAGTGCCGGCTGGGTCGCAGTGGTCAGGACCACCGTACACCGGTAGCTCGCAACCAGCTCGCGCAAGACCTCCAGGACGGGGAGGAGATAGCCAACCGGAAGCATCTGTGCCTCGTCGAGCAGAAGGACGCTGCCTGCGAGGTTGTGAAGCTTGCGGCACCGCGACGGTGAGGCGGCAAAGAGAGACTCGAACAGCTGGACGTTGGTGGTGACGACGACCGGCGCGTCCCAGTTCTCGGCAGCCAACCGGCGGCGGGTCTCGGCCTCCCGGTCCCTCTCCTCGGCGGCGAGCGGATCGATTCCGGAATGGTGCTCGAGGACATTGGCCGAACCGAGAGCCGCACGATAGACCGCGGCGTTCTGCTCGATGATGCTGGTGTACGGGATGGCGACGACGACGCGACGCAGGCCGTTCACCTCGGCATGACGCAGGACGAAAGCCATCGCAGAGAGCGTCTTGCCGCCGCCCGTCGGCACGGTCAGGCTGAACACACCCGGTGGGAGCTCCGCCTGGGCGCGGCAGGCGGCGAGCACCTCGTCCCGCCGCCGGTTCACCGGAGAGCCTCGCCGCTCCTCGGGCAGGTCCTCGCGCAACCTGTCGAGGGCGTCGTCGAGCCGTTGCCGGAGAACCGGAATCGTGTCGATCCCCTCTCCGACCACCGCACGCACGCCGGGAGAGTAGAAGCTCGCGGTCGCCAGGTAGTCGGCGTCGACGAGACAGGAGAAGAGGAAGCGGGTCCACAGCTCCAAGCTGCGAGAATCTCGCAAGTGGTCCGGAAGGGGCGGGAGAGTCTGCGCGCTGAGGTCTGAAGGGATCGCCGCCAGAAGGCCGGTCAGAATCTTTGTATTCTGATCGAGCCGCTCGATCAGAGGCCGGCGCCCGCCTTCCTCGGACGAGGCGAGATTGGCCAGCCCGGCATGGTGCCCGGCGATGGCAAACGCCAGAGGTATGCCTGCGGTTTTGTGCTTGGACCGGGCGAGCGCGGCACCGAGGCCCGCATGCTCGACGGACTCGCCGCTGCCGCGGAGCCGTGCCTGGAACTCCGGCCTGAACTTCCCCAGATCGTGCCAGAGGCCGGCGAGCCGGCCCCACTCGGTAGCGTTGAATGCCGAGGCGAATCCCGACGCAAGGCGGGCGACCTCGTAGAGATGCTGCTCGAGATCCTCCCAATCGGTCTCGGGGCGGTTTTGGAGAGAGTGGGCGTAGAAGGGAGAGCTCGTCATCGCTATCCGGGAGGCCGGCTCAAGATCGTGCCGTCGGGCTTTATGACGGATTCAGGAAGCTGGCTGGCGGCGAGCTAGATTCGCTTGCCAACAGATCTTAAAGCTAGCACCACCGAACCGACAGCCCCTGGCACCAGTGTTTCCTTTCTGTGCTCCTGCTTGAAAGGGGGAGGGCTCGGCTCAAGCTCTGCTCTTCGCCTTCCCGTTCCGGTGGTGCAGCAGGTCCTCGGCCGACCGCAACGAGGGAAGCTTCTCGATCACCTTGGCCAGCGTCTCGATCGAGGTCTCGCGGACTCTCGCCTCGACTGGCTCCGGCACCACTCCGAACCGCTGCTCGATCCGTTTGAGCACCATCCGCCTCATCCGCTCGAGCGCATCCGCCTGGCCCTTCTTGAAGCCCTGCTCCTCGGCTCTGCCCAACCAGGTCTGTTCCATCTGCCGGACCTCCTTGTTCTTCTTGAGCGCCAGGAGACGCCGGTACTCCAGAGCGTCCTCTCCCGACAATTGTACATAGGTATCGATCCAGTTGACGAGTACCTCTTTGCCGAATCCGGCGACTCCCCACTGCTGGACCCGCCGAAGGCATTCCACCTTGAGCTCCGCCCGCGACCAGTCCTCCGGGTCCATGAGCGCCGCGAGAGCCTTCATGGCGGCGCTCGCCCGCGATTCGATCTCCACATGGATCAACAGACAGAGATCCTCCTGCTCGACGGGAACCCTGGCCAGGAGGTCGAGCTCCCGGCGATCGCCGTCAGGCCAGTCGGTGAAGATCTCCTTGTCCAGGAAGACCGCCTCCGCGGGGCGGAGGCGGGGCGCGGTGTCGCTCAGGGTCAGGCTCAGAAAGTCGGCGAAGAAGGTCGAAATCAACGTCTTGGCAAGCTGGTCATGGCTCATCGGGTCGTTCTCCGAAGGTTGGGCACGGCGACGCCGGCAGTTGTGCCCTATATCAGTCGGAAAACGGAGACCGATTCTTGCACTCGAGCGCAAAGATTCTTCGAGAATCTTCCGTCGCGCCATTCTGGCATCCCATTCCCCCATCGCGTTGACACCCGCCCTCCCCCGCCATAGGCTGCTCGAAGGACCACCATGTCAGGGGAAGCTGTGGACGACCGTGAGAGCATCCTGGGGCTGGACAACATCCGCCTCGAGCTCCCCATTGCGGGAGTGGGCAGCCGTACGCTCGCCGGGTTCCTCGACTACCTCATCCTGTGGTTCCTCGCGTTCGCCTGGTTCATCCTCTGGGGACTCGCCCTTTCCGATGCAGGGTCCTGGTCGATCGTCGCCCTGATCGTGGGCTTCTTTCTGCTCGACTGGGGGTACTTCTCCGTCTCCGAGATCGTGAGCCGCGGTCAGACCCTCGGCAAGAAAGCGGTCAAGCTCCGGGTGATCACGGCCGAGGGGGGGACCCCGGGCGCGGGCGCGTTTCTGACCCGCAATCTGGTGCGCAATCTGGACCTGGTGTTCGGCATTCCCCTCATGGCGATCGATCCGCTGGCACGGCGCCTCGGCGACCGGCTGGCCGGCACGCTGGTCGTCCACGAGCGGCGGGCCGAGGCGGCTCCTCTCATCGGCCGGGTGCCTCCGGGGTGGGGGCCTCGCGAGCTGGCGGCGGTCGAGTCCTTCCTGGGGCGCGCCCGAGGACTCGAGGACACCGTCCGCACCTATGAGATGGCCGACCGCATCCTCCAGCGCTTGCAGCGCGAGGCTCCCGAGCTCCTGGCCGGCATCGATCCCCGGAGCGACCCGGTCGCGGCGATCCGCCGGGCCTTGCAGGTGGAGGAAGGCTGATGGACTACCCGCGGTTCGTCCGTCTCCGCCGTCCGGTCTGGGAGAAGTTCGAGGCCCAGCTCACCGCGAAGCCCTCCGGGATGACGCATGCGGACCTCGAGGAGATGGCGCTCTCCT
>Ga0134121_10005511_pt1 | contig 10279 bp, 5 predicted proteins | sample KB301_FD_96463 | JGI IMG/M metagenome (GOLD analysis project Ga0134121, IMG submission 96463) | Terrestrial soil microbial communities without Nitrogen fertilizer from Kellogg Biological Station, Michigan, USA - KB3-0-1 | ecosystem: Environmental > Terrestrial > Soil > Unclassified ... | reverse complement strand
TTGGCGTGTTGCGCGATGGCCAATCCGCCCAAGGCGAAATTGTGCGCGACAGCAAGTCCGCCGAACGCAGCGTGCCACGCAACCGCTCCGCCTCCGCAGGCCAGCAGTCCCATCGCCCAGCCACCGAGCGCCAGCGCGCCGAATGCCGCTCCCGCGATGGAAACCACGCCGATGGACAACCCGCCGAAGGCAACGCCCCCAACGGCGACGCCTCCCGCCGCGAACAATATTCCAACCGCGGTGTCGCCGATCGCAATCCAGCCCTTTGCCGGCCCGCGGCGCTGGCCCAGCGCGTTGCCGAGCTTCACATGCACCAACGGCAGTCCCAGGAGGCAAGCCTTTGAGCGAAACTCAAATCCTCTACGCTTTTGCTCAGCGTTCTCAGCTTCCAATTCAGGTGATCCGAGTTTCGCGGCCTCTTCACGTCGAATCTGCTGTTGGCGGCGATTCGACCGGTAGATCAGCCCGAAGAGAACGACCAAGAAGCCCATGATCAGGATGATCAAAGAACCAACGAAGAGCGCGGGATGCGACGAGATCAATGCTTTCGCATTGAAAGTGAGCAGACCGAGGGCGACCGTGAAGACAACCGCCAGCAGGGCCGCGATCCATGACATCTTCACCATGAACTGCCGTTCACGGGGTGACTTCGTGTTTTCAATGCTGAACTTCGAGCCGAGGTAACCGCCGAGAATTCCGAGAATTGGTCCGAGCACCGCGCCCAGGAGGCCGAGTCCCGCAGCCGACTTCGCCGCCGCCGTGCCTTTGGCCGCCGTGGCGCCAATCGTGGCCGCAGTTGCCGATGTGACCAGCACGGGCAGCGCGGCGATGACTCCAAGAGTAAACGCCCTGCCGGGTGCGCTCCGGCGCAGAGCGCCCTCGACAAACGCAGTGACCTGTTCCTGCAACAGTTTTCGTCCGCGTGACAGCCGTTGCTTCGTGGCATCCTCAGACAGTTCGAGCGCCTCGGCGACGCGTTCGATGGATTGATGCTCGCGATAGAACAACACGAGCGGTTCGCGGTAGAGTTCTGGAATCTGTTCGAGCGAGCGCCAAAGAATGGCTTCCTCCTCACGGCTGATGACGGCCTCCACGGGCATTGGTTCACGCGATGCGGCGTCGGCGACGTTCTCCAGCGGCTGGGCAACGCTCGTCGGTTCGCGTTGGCTGCGGCGCACCGAATTGTTCACGAGATTGCGCGCGATTCCGCAAAGCCAGGCGCGAAGTTTCATCGGTTCGCGCAAACTGCGCAGTTGCGTCCAGGCCGCAAGAAACGTTTCCTGCGCGAGGTCCTGACTTTGGGTGAGACTGCCGGTCGCGCTGTAAGCAACGGAGCAAATGAGATTCTGGTAGCGTTCGACGATGTGACCGAATGCCTGACGGTCACCACTGATGCTGGCGGCAACCAGTTCGGCGTCGTTGTTGGCCGTCTGCATGGCTGTGTGGTTCATCATATCGCCGTAGCAGTGGCGGAAAAGGCGGAAAGGTGACAGGAAATCTGAACCCGCGAGTTCGGCAGAACGAGTTTCGGAAAACGTCGCCTGACGCCAGGCAATCTCGCCATCATTTCGATTGAAATCCAAACAGCTTCCGCTCTTTGATGATTTTCGCGACTTGAGGCGGCACCAGGTTTTCCCACGCGGCGTCCCCCGAGCGTATTTTCGCCAGCACATCGCGAGAGAAGATCGGCAGGCAGGCATCGTTGTGTCCTCGAATGGGCCGGATGAACCGGTTTTCCAGCAGGTAGGTGTAGAGGTGTTGCAGGTTGGGCGCCACGCACAGGTTACTCGCGGTGATGATCGAGCCCGTCGCGCCGTCCAGCAACGGATAGACGTAAAACCGCAGATCGTTTTTGAACATGCGTCCGAAGGCTTCGAGGATCCCACCCTCGAGATCGGCGTAATACTTTTCATCGAAAATCTCGCGGAGACTCGGCACGCCCATCACCAGGCCGCTCATCTTTTTCGTGTAGCGGAAGAGGTGGGCCGCAAGCCGGAAATAGCGCGCATAGTTCGAGATGAGCACGGTCCGGCCCAGCGCCCCCAGCAAATCCGCGCGGTCGAGAAAGTCCCGGTGATCAATCGCGCCGCCGTCCTCCGCCGCCAGATTGCGCAACGTCATTTCCATCAGCACCACGATCTCCTCGCCCTTGACCTGCGGTTCCTGCACGAACATCGCTTGGGCGCAGTTGAGCATATCGATCGTCACGTTGGTGACCGGACGGAAACTGCCGCGCTCGACCAGCACCGGCTTCTTGTAAAGGACCTCCGACGCCTGCACCACCTCGCCCTGCGCCGTGAACATCGCGGAATCGGTCAACCCCTGCTGCACGAGCTGCAGGCTCATCACCCGGCTGTCCACGTCCGCGAACGCGGGACCGCCGAACTTGACCATGTCCACCTCGATCCGGTCGCGGGTGAGATTGTCCATCAGGCTGGCGATCAGCGTGGCCGGGTCCGCGTGATGATAAAACGCGCCGAAGATGAGGTTGACTCCGATGATGCCGAGCGCTTCCTGCTCCAGACGGTTCTCCTTGTCGAGCATCCGGACGTGAATGATGATCTGGGACGGCTCGGATTTCTGTTCCGCCTGGAATTGAACGCCCATCCATCCATGCGCTTCGTCGTGGCGCGAGTAACTGCGGGCGGCGACGGTGTCGGCAAACACAAAGAACCGGGTGCTGTCGCCGCGTTTGGCGGCCAGGCGCTCCAGCAAAAGGCGGTATTCGTGATCGAGCATCTGCTGCAGGCGCTGACGGCTGACGTATCGTTCGCAAGGGCCATAAACCGCGTCGCTCACCACCATGTCGTAGGTGGAAATCGTCTTCGCGATCGTGCCCGACGCGCCGCCGACCAGAAAAAACCAGCGGGCGACCTCCTGCCCGGCACCGATCTCCGCGAAGGCGCCGTATTTGCTCGGGTCGAGATTGATCTTCAGCGCCTTGTCGTGCGTTTCCAGAATGTCGCGATCCATAGAGGGCAAAGTATTTGCCAGGAACCGGGCGAGCGCCAGTCTCAAACGGCAGGCTTTGTCGTATCAGCGCGGTTCCAGCGCGAGCGCCAGTTTGGTGAGGTAATAGAGGTCAGCGCGACAGAAAGGGAGGTCAATGCGCTCGGCGAGAGTCTCGCCGTCAGCTCCGGGCCGGCAACAGGCGATGAATTTGAACGCGTCGAATGCGAGGTCTGGCGGGTCAATGAAATTCTCGCCGTAATGCACCTGGCGTTCTTCACCGACGCAATACCACGTGTCGTGTTTCGCCGAGAATAAATTCCAGGATAACAAGGTCTGACCGGCTGTCTTGTCTTCGATCAGCCGCAGGACTTCCGGCGTCGGATCATGCAGCAGCGCGATCTTGTGCCGATGCGGCGCGATGCGAAACGATAACGCATCGCCCTTGCCGATGAATGGATCGAGTTCCTTCGAACCTTTAAATCTCGCCAACGCCGTCAGATTGGTCGCGCGATTCCACCACGCCGCGAGCGCTTCGGTCGTATCCTTCGCCATCGCGTCGGCGGCTTTCGCCGTGTCGGCATCGTTTGCCTGTCGCGCGATCCGGCCGATCGCGAGCAACGACGCGAGGTAACGGTTCGCATGCAGATCACCTTTCGCGCCATCGAGCCGCCACCCGCTCTTCTGGAAGTCTTCGAAGCACGATTTCAGTTTCGGCCACGCGGCGAGCACGCGATTCGTTTCACCGCAGCGCGAAGCGTAAAGCCACGTCGCGTTCAGATTGCCGAACGGCTGATGCGGTTTGTCCTGGCCAAGGCGGGATAGCACCTCATCCGGCACGCGGAATCGCTCCCGTCGGGCGCCTTCCTTGAGCGAATACCAGCCTTCTCTCGTGAACGGTGGGTGCGCGGCCCATTCCTCGGCGAGAAAAGTCTTCACGCGTTCCTTCAAATAGTCGGACAAATGCGGATAAGCCCAGGCCAGCGCTTCGAACAACTCGCCGCTGTCATCGAAGAAGAACTCGCGTCCGGCGAGACCGGGATCAACAAACAGCGGCGCCCAGCGCTGCGAGAGAACTTCGATGACCGTCTGCTCCAGCCGGTCTTTGATTTCCTTCCGCGTGAACGGGCGAGGTTTCGGCGCCTTTTCGCTCAGCAACTGCCGTTCAATCGCCACGTCCTCGGCTGGTTTTCCACTTTCGCCGGAAACCAGACAGAGAATGCGGCTGCCGGTCAGCCAATAGATTCGATTCCCGACCACCGCCACGCTGCCGCGGCCTGGCCCGTGCCATTCGTTCCAAAACCACGGCTCGACAAAACCGCCGAACGTGTCGCGCTCGCCCCAAATCGGAAACAGTTTGTTCTCCTTCAAATCAAATCCGCTGAGCGTTCCCTGGTGAACGATCAGGACGGTGCTGCCCGCAACGACAAAGTTTTGACTCTCGTCCGCCGTGCCCCAAAACGTGTTCCAGGCCGGTTGCATGCCGTGTTGATGAAAGAGCGGCGTGATGCGGTCCTTCATCAGGTCAAGCAGGCCGAGCGCGACCAGCGGGGCCACGCCGTGGTTCCAGTTGCCATACGCGCTGCGATAAAACACGAGCAAGCGGCCGTCGCTTGTCAGCGCGGGCATCGCGCCGACGCCCTGGCAACCGGCGATCCAAAGCACCGGCGCGGTGAAGGCTTCCTTGCCCGTGCCGGCGTCGAGCACGAAGAAACTCCGCGCTTCGCGATGATCGTCGAGGTAGCTGATGATCGGCTTCTGCTCTTTCTCCCAAAGTTCGGGATTGCCGCGCGCCGCCTCGCTTTTCGTCCAGGCGTCCAGTTTTTTCCAATCGCTATCGTCCACACCGGCGTTCTGCGCGAGCAGATGCCGGTCGCGCGCGATGCGCTGGCCCATGTTGATGACGGGGTTCGTGCGAACGATGACGTAAGTGCGTCCGCCGACCTTGACGATGATCGGGTAATAATCCCGCGCCGTCTGTCCGTCGAGCTGATCGGACGTCCAAAGCAGCTTGCCGTCGGCGGAGTCGAAGCAACGAACGCGCAAATCCTCGGCGGTCACGAACAGACGGCCATCGGCGAAAGCGGCAGTCTGGCGAACCGGCGTGTTCAACGGTTGCCGCCAGAGTGGCTTTCCGGATTTCAGGTCAACCGCAATAAAATCACCGCTGCGCGTGCCGATGAACACGCTGCCTTCGCTCACAGTCGGCGAAGCGGCGAACCCGCCGTATGCGCCGTAGAACGACCACTTCAGCTTCCCGGTCCGGTCGTCCACTGCGTAAAGATTTCCATCCGTGGAACCGGCCAGCACCAATCCGTCGGAAAAGGCGGGTGATTGCAGGAAGGCGCCATGCGCACTGAAACCCCAGCGCCAATCGCCAGAATCGGCATCGAGCGCATAAATGTTCCCGCTGTGCGTTGCGACAAACATTTTGCCGTCCGCGACGATGGCTTCCATCGCTGTGCCGAGTCGTTCGCCGACGAAATGTCGCGCCCAGTCGAGGCGGAAGGGAGCTTGGAGCTCCGCGGCGACTGAACCATCGTGTCGCGCGTTGCCGTGGAGCATTGGCCAGTCGGCATTCACCACGGGCGTCACGAGCAGCAGGAAGCAGAAACAGACCCGGAGGTTGTCGTCACGGCTCGCTCGCATGTTCGGATTCGTTATACAGCCGCCACCCGCGGAAGCAAAGGGAACGGAATCGCAGATGAGCCTTGCAGTCGTCTCGTTGCTTCTTAAGCTCTGCGCTGTTCCATGCGCAAACTCGTTCTCCTCGCCACCACCGCTTTGGTGGTGTTTTTCGACAACGTCGCCTGCATTCAGGCTCAAGTTCCGGGACATTCGTTAACGCCGGGCGATGTCTTTTTCGCGGAGAAACTCGCCGAGATGGACACGGCCATCAACGCGACCATCGCCGACAAAGGTTGTCCGGGCGGTGTGCTCTGGTTCGAGCACGACGGCGTCGCGTATCACAAGGCTTACGGCAAGCGCGCGCTGGTTCCCGCCGAGGAGCCGATGACCGAGGACACGATCTTCGACGCCGCGTCGTTGACCAAAGTCATCGCCACGACGCCGGCCGTCATGCTGTTGGTCGAGCGCGGCCAGGTGAAGCTCGACGAAGCAGCGCAAACCTACATTCCGGAGTTCAAAGGCGACGGCAAGGAGGCCATCACCGTCCGTCAACTCCTGACGCACACGTCCGGTCTGCGGCCAGACATCAGCACCCGGCCCGCGTGGTCCGGCTACGACACCGCCATTCGCATGGCGTGCGCGGAGAAGCTGGTGACGCCGCCCGGAACGGCCTTTCGTTACAGCGACATCAATTTCTTCCTGCTCGGTGAAATCGTGCGGCGTGTTTCAGGTTCGCCCTTGAATGAATTTGTCGCGCGGGAGATTTACGGGCCGTTGAAAATGACCGACTCCGGTTTTCTCCCGCCCGCCACGAAGTTGCTGCGCATTGCGCCGACGGAACGGATCAACGGCAGGATTTTGCGCGGCATCGTCCACGATCCCACGGCGCGGTTCATGGGCGGGGTGGCTGGTCACGCGGGGTTGTTCCTTACTGCCGCCGACCTCGCCCGCTTCGCGCGCATGATGCTCAATGGTGGCGAACTGGACGGTGTTCGCATCTTCAAACCCGAGACCGTGAAACTGATGACGGGCGTGCAATCGCCGGAAGCCGTTTCGGCGCGACGCGGTCTGGGGTGGGACGTGGATTCGCCCTACGCCGGTCCGCGCGGAAAATATTTTCCGCTTGGTTCCTATGGCCACACCGGTTGGACCGGCACGTCGGTCTGGATTGATCCGTTCTCGCGCACATTTCTGATTTTTCTCTCGAACCGGAATCACCCAACCGAGGACGGGAGTGTGATCGGGTTGCGCAACAAGTTGGGAACGCTCGGGGCGGAAGCCATCCGGGATTTCAACTTCGCCTACGTGCCGGGCGCGTTGCCGCCGCGTCCGGAACCGGACACGCCAGCGCGAAGCCGTCGCGCCGTGACGACGGTCGCCGTCCGCAACGGCATTGACGTGCTGGTAAACCAAAACTTTGCGCCGTTGAAAGGGCTGCGTGTCGGCCTGATCACGAACCACACCGGCCACGACCGCGAGCGGAATCCGACGATTGATCTGTTGAAGAGCGCGCCGGACGTGCAGCTCAAGGCGCTGTTCAGCCCGGAGCACGGCATCCGCGGGCTGCAGGACGAGAAAATTTCCGACAGCGTGGACGAGAAGACCGGATTGCCCGTCTATAGCCTTTACGGCGAGACACGGAAGCCGAAACCGGAACAGTTGCAGGGCCTCGACGCGCTGGTGTTCGACATTCAGGACATCGGCTGCCGCTTCTACACTTATATCGCCACGATGGGCAACTGCCTCGAAGCCGCGACCGAAGCGAAGCTCAAATTCTTCGTTCTCGATCGGGTCAATCCCATCAACGGCGCCGGCATCGAGGGCCCGGTCCATCACGGCGTCAGCAGTTTTACCGCTTTTCATTCGATTCCGCTGCGCACGGGGATGACGATGGGTGAGCTGGCGAAGATGTTCAACGCGGAGCGCGGATTCAACGCGGACCTCACGGTGATCCCGGTGGAAGGCTGGAAGCGCGAGTTCTGGTTCGATCAGACGCTGCTGCCGTGGACCAATCCTTCGCCGAACATGCGCAACCTGACCGAGGCAATTCTGTATCCGGGCGTCGGCTTGCTGGAAACGGCTGTGTCGGTGGGGCGAGGGACCGACACGCCGTTCGAGGTGATCGGCGCGTCTTACGTGGACGACGTGAAGCTGGCAACGGAGTTGAATCGCGCCAATCTGCCGGGGATTCGATTCGTTCCGATTCGATTCACGCCGAAGGCAAGTGTGTTCAAGGACAGACTATGCGGCGGCGTTTATCTCGAGCTGACCGACCGGGACGCGTTGAACGCCGTGGACGTCGGCATCACCCTGGCGCTGACGTTGCAACGGCTTTATCCGAACGACTTCGCGCTGGCAAAAGTTCAGACGCTGTTGCAACACGCGCCGACCATCGATGCCATCAAAGCCGGCAAATCGCTGTCAGAGATCAAGCAGCTTTGGGCGAACGATCTCGAGGAATTCAGGAAGCGGCGCGAGAAGTTTTTGATTTATAAGTGACGAAGCTGCTCAACTTGCTCCGGCCCTCGAACCGGCACAGCGCCAATCGAAACCATTTTCGAATCTTGTCGGACGGTTTTTGTCCTACCGTTCTGGCTACGATTCCGAGAAATGGTTGATGCAGACGAAGCCACCAGTTTAGCTGTGGCGGGAAATGAAGGTCATTTTCCATATACTCGATTCAGCCGACAAGATCCGATGGAAGGATGGCGTGTCCGCAGTGGATGGGCTTCCCATTCGCAAAAGCGGTATATGGATCGAGAAGAAACACAAACCTCTCGTTTACTATTCCGACATTTTCAATCAAGCGATGAAGGATAAGCCCTGGGACGAGCGCGTCTATTTTGAGCTATTCGCTGGCCCAGGCCGTTGCTTTGTGCGCGAAACGCGACAAGAGGAACCCGGATCTCCGCTTCGAGTACTTAAGACAAATTTCACAAAGTTCATTTTTGTGGAGATGAACGAAAACGCTGCACAGGCACTTGTCGCTCGCGTTCGTGAAGATCCGAATCCCTCCAAAGCCGAGATTTGGTGTGGCGATTGCGCGGAAGCAATTGAGAAGATTACGATTCCGCCTCGGTCATTGGCCTTCACTTTTATCGATCCGACGCGGATTGGACATGCTCCGTTCAAATTGATTGCGACTCTGGCTGCCAAAGCCCGATCAGATGTTCTGATCAACATCCCGACAGGAACAGATATCAAACGCAACCTTCACAATTATCTCATTCGGTCAGGCGCGAACGCCCCACTCAGTCGACATCTTGGTTCTGAGGAGTGGAAGCAACTTCCGACAAATTCACCATCGAACTTTGTTCGAGGCTACTTGGAACTGTATGAAGCGCAGCTGCGCAAGCTAGGTTACAATTTCGTTGGAAATCTCCAGCAAGTAGCCACGCCAGGAAATGTTCCGTTATACTACCTCTTTTATGCGAGCAAACATCCTCTTGGTGAAAAGTTCTGGAACGACACTCTCAAACGAGTTAATGAGCCAGAGTTGTTCTGAAGAGGCTACCCACAATTGAACAACGTGACACATACGCATGATTCTTGCCATTGAACCAACAGCCCGGCGCGCGAAGCCAAGGTCGACCGACGCACTTGTGCGAGATTTCAACCAGATGCGTGCCGCTCGCTCGCGCGTCGGCATGTGGCACGCGCCCGCCGTCATTGCGGAAAACCATTTTGTTTACAAGAGCCTGTCGAACTGGGCGTTCAATGTTGCGGTCGGATGCTCGCATGCGTGCCGGTTTTGTTATGTGCCCAGCGCGGCGACCATCAAGCAGGGACCGAAGCTCGCGGAATACGGTGTCAAAGACCCGGATGCCGAATGGGGCGATTACGTCCTGCTCCGGCCCTGGGACGAACAGAAGTTTCTCGCGTCTCTACTCGCTGCCGAGAACACGCCGCGCAAGCGACTCAAACCCGATGGCAACCGGGCAGTGATTTATTGCAGCACGACCGACCCATACCAGGTCATCCGCCATCCCGACCCGGCGCGACAGCGCGAACTGGCCTCGCACGCTCGGTTTCTGGTCCGCCGCTCTCTCGAACTCATCCGCGATCAATCCACGCTCAACGTTCGTATCCTCACCCGCAGTCCTCTGGCACGGGCGGATTTCGATTTGTTCAAAAGCTTTGGCAAGCGACTCGTGTTCGGGATGAGCTTACCCACGTTGCGCAACGACCTGGCGAAAGTGTATGAACCGAAGGCGCCCGCGCCGTCGCAACGACTGGCCACGCTGCGCGCCGCGAAGGAAATCGGCCTGCATGTCTATGTGGCCATGGCGCCGACCTATCCCGAATGCGATGAGGCCGATTTACGCGCGACGCTCAAGGCCGTGGCCGAGCTCAACCCCATCACGATTTTCCATGAACCGATCAACATCCGCGCCGAGAACGTGGCGCGGATCGAGGCGCAAGCGGCGAACATGGGGGTTCGCTTGCGGACTGAAGTTTTTGCCACGCGCGAAACCTGGCAAGACTATGCGGTTAACGCGCTGCACACTATCTCCGAACTGGCGAAGGAACTCGACATGGAGAAGCACCTCCATCTTTGGCCGGATAAATCCCTCGGCAGCCAATCACTGGCGGATCGAATGCCGAATCCGCGCAGATATTTGAAGCGGCTCGAACACTGGTGGCGTCGCGTCAGCGAGTGGCCATCCTGACTCCTTCAATACTTCTTCTTCGGTTTGGGTTC
>Ga0134121_10005509_pt1 | contig 10279 bp, 9 predicted proteins | sample KB301_FD_96463 | JGI IMG/M metagenome (GOLD analysis project Ga0134121, IMG submission 96463) | Terrestrial soil microbial communities without Nitrogen fertilizer from Kellogg Biological Station, Michigan, USA - KB3-0-1 | ecosystem: Environmental > Terrestrial > Soil > Unclassified ... | reverse complement strand
TGAGAGGCCGTCCCGGAGCCCTTCATAAAAGCGGCGCATCATCTGCGCTGTCGATCGATCGTTCACGGTCCAGAGACTGACGATCAGCGATGGCGTCCCCGCATACAGAAATCCTCGGGCCAGACCGAGCAATTCGTCTCCTTCCCAAACGGCACTCATCCCCGTTTCGCAAGCGCTCAATGTCGTCAGTTCGGCGCCAAGCTGGAGGTTGAAAATATCAAAGAGATTCAGCCAGCTGTCGCCCAGCTTGATGGAGGAGAACATGGGGTTATCGGCACGAAATATGCCATGGGCAGCTATGTGGATCTTGCCGGCGGCAGGCGCATATTCGCGCAGCTTGTCTTCACGGGCTTCGGCTCCCACAAAAACTTTTGCGTTCGGCAACAGCGTGCGCAATGCCGCCACTTCATCGTTGATGAACGGTGTCAATTCGTCCGACACCGCCAGAATCAAGTCGTGTTCGGGCGCTTTCAGCGGTTTTCGTTCGCGACAGATCTTGAGAACCGAAGCGCTGGCTGCGTATGTGATGTCGTGATCATCAATAAGATAGCGCTCACCATCACTTAGCGCATGGAACGGTACATAGTGCAACACCTGATGAGGAACGACGATCAGTCGCTTTCCCTCGGACAAAAGCGGCTGGAATGGCGCCAGCAGCTGGCGATAAAGGTCATGCAAGTGGTGTCCGGTCGAAGCCAGCAAGACCGGTGCATGCTCCGTAACATATCTCTCCTGAAGCTGAAACTTTGAAAGCTGGAAATTCAGCCCCTTTAGAGAACTGCGGATTCCGCCGCTGGTTGCGAGGTCTCGAACCACGTGAAACTCGTTTCGTCCAATGACGAAGGCTTGAAAGCGATCGCCGATAGCGTAGTATTCGATCAGAAGTTCGTCCGGGTCCAGCATCTGCTGTACGTCCGGAACGCGAGGCAACTCCATGCTCTGCAGGACTGCCCACCCTGATTTTTCAGATCCGATCTCCCGCAGCAGTTCCAGAAGCTCATGCTCCCTGGAGATGATTTCGTTTCTGGTTGTCTTTATGGAAGCCGTCTCCCGGGCGGTTGGGACTTCGTCATTCAATCGGTTATAGAGAACATTCAGTTCTTCGCGAATTTTTCGAATCTTCTGAAGTCGAGGGGATTCTTCCGTTCCTGCGTCCCAGACGGTCTCCAGGTTCCGTTCCAGAAGATCGATCAGAGTTCGTGACTTTGACCGCTCCACGTAATCGAAGGCGGTATGACTGTCGCCGCGATTCAGTTGAAGGTTCACAATGTTCTCGTAGACCTGATACTTATCTTTTCCGAATGACATCCGCAATTCGTCGATGCGGATGTTCCCCCGAAGCGACTCCAGGTCGTCGACGGCCCGGAGGTAGAGACTTTCGGCTTCGTGCGTCGCTCCCGCCAGTTCTTTGAGTCGACCGAGCGTATTGAACGCCTGATAGGAAACCCACGGCGCAAGAAACCCTTCGAGACCGGCAATGGCTTGCTGTGCTTGAGCCATTGCGAGCTCGGGTTCATCCAGCTCCTGCAGACTCTGTGCCGCGAGAACATGGGCGTTTGCCGCACGCACGGGAACATGTTGCTCTTCGAATGTTTTCGCGGAACGTTCGGCGAGTTCCCGGGCAGAGGCAAAGCTCTCCTGGCGGATCCGCAATTGCGCCAGCCACAGATCCACTGCGGCACTCCATATTTCGTTGCCGGCGCGGCCAAAAATTTCACTGGCGCCAAGAAAAGCTTCTTCGGCATCAGCATTTTGGAGCAATTTGAACTTCGCAATTCCGAGGAACATCATGGCCATTGCCGCTTCATGAAGATTGCCGAGTTTTTCAAACGTTTCGTGAGCCCGTGAAGCGAGAGTCGAGGCATCTTCAAAAAGATTCAGCTGAAGGTAAATTTCCGCACGGTCCAAGTCGCAGTAGGCCACTCTTCTGCTGTCATTGGCGGTTTCATGGCTCTTGCGCACCTGTTCAATCATTCGAAGCGCGGTGGAATAATTGCCTCGTAAAAAGTGCATGCGCGAAATGCCGCGATCGGCGATATCTGCCCAGAGTGCCAGACCGTGCAGCTTGCAATGCTCTTTCGTGTTTTCAAAACTTTTGATTGCCTCATCAAATCGATTCATATCGGTGAGAACGTGTGCCCGGCCCATGCCAGCGGCAGCAGTGGATACGGCGTTGTCACTGCCGGCTTGTGCAGACTGATAGTGGAGGAGTGATTCGTCGTATCGATTCAGCCGGTAGTAGAGATTGCCTAACGCTATTTCCAGCGTCGTCAGGTACCGGTTGTCGTGGACCATTTCCAAAGCCTTGCGAGCCCGCTCTTCCAGTCGCGCGGCGTCTTCGAAGCGGCTTAAAAAGGAAAGATTGTCCATTTCTCCAACCATGGTGCGACCGGCTTCCGCTTCCATTCCTGCCTGTATGAAAAGATCGACAGCGCGCTCGAAAAACGGCTGTGCTTCCAGGCATCGGCGCAAGGTATAGAGGACGTGCGCCCGCGACCGGTTGGCAAAGGCCCAGCCGGCAGGAGTGTCCATTAAGGAAGCAAGATAGAGGTTGGTCTCGGCAAGAGCTTCAGCGAGTGGAGGGTCTTTTGGACAGAGATCGCGAATCCGGACGGAAAGTTCTTCGATGAGCTCGATCGTAGGCAAACCCCCGCTCTCCGAGATGTAGGCCCGTTGCAGGGCTGCATCACGAAATTGAGCCAGGGAGGCAAGATACTGCTCGAAACCTGATAGACTCACTTTTTTCGCGCTTCGAGGGTAACTGCTTTTGGCGTCCAGCTTCTACGCCAGTTCCACTCTGGGGCGGAGTCTTAGGAATTACCGCGATGGACACAAAAGAGCGTGATCTGACCTTCAGGCAGATCGACGGAAAGATGATATGTGTCCTTGGGCACCTCATCAAAAGAAAACTCACCAACAAGGTTCGTCATCGTTCGATATCGGACTATGCCATGAGACTCGAGCTTGACCGGAGTATTGTCAAAAAACTTTTCCGTCGTTGAAAGAACCTGACCGACCAGCGTGATTCGGTCGTTAGCTTCCATCGATTCGATCTTTACATCGACATCCACATCACCAGCCCGGAACAAAAGCTGTCGAGGTGGTGCTCCAACTCGGCGCATGCCAGCTTGCAACGGCTGATCGAAGGTGTCGAATACCAGGGCGGCGATCAGCTTGCGGAGTTTTCCACCGGTCGGCTGAAGCATCGGCTGGAAGAGGGCGACGCCCCATTCGACCAGCTCTGGCGGGGGCTCGAACGCTGCATCTGCTTGAAACTGCAGGACAAATGTCTGTATTTCCCGGCTCAGTTCAGCACAATCGCTGCATTGGGCGAGATGCTGCTCCAACTCCAGTTTGTTTGCTTCCGTAGCCTGCCCATCCAAGTACTCCAGTACTTTTACGGCCTTTAAGTGTCGCATGCCTTTACTCCTAAGAGTTTCATTACAAACTATATGAGGACGAAGCGGGAGAGAAAATACCAGGATCTGCATGGCATTATTGGATTCCTCGCCTTCGCAGGAGGATCCGAAGCTTCTCCAGACAACGGGCGCGTGTCGGACCAACGCTGGCTACAGGCATCTCCATCGACTGAGCAATTGATTCATAACTCGGATTCCGGGTATCAAAGTACAACAGTTCTACAAGCTGCCGGCAACGTCCCGGCAACAGGTCCACGGCGTCGCGGACATTCTGCTGTGCCTGTGATTGAATTCGGACCTCCTCAATGTTTTCGGATGGATCGACCGGCTCCACAAATTCGTCGTCGGTGCTGGTCTCCCGCCGTTTCTGGGCCTGGACGTGGATGCATTGCCGCGTGGTTGTCGTAATTATCCAGGAACTGACCTTGGTGACATCCTTGAGATCACCAAGATGTTCGATAAGCCGAAGACAGACAGCCTGAAAAACGTCCGCACAGTCTGCTCCGGTAAAACTGAATCGCACGGGAATGGAGTAAATGAGTCGCCGGTAGCGCACGAGAAGAGATTCCCAGGCTTGGGCGTCTCCCTGAAGACACAGCGATACCAATTCCGGGTCACCGAGACCTTTGTACTTTGCGGCGCTCACTTAACGTAGATTCCTGGATTTCCAAAACGAGTGAATCCCGAACGCCAAAGTGACTGCAGATAGTACGGCGGAGGCTCCAAGCTGCCAGAATTCGCTTTCACCTATGGCCGTGTGTTTTCGGTAGGACTGCACGACGTGGAAACCCAGCACCAGTCCGATCACAACAAGGAAAGTGCCTGTCACCTCGAGCCATAGCTGATGAAGAGACCGGACAACGCCACCGAAAATCTGTTTCCATTTGCTGGCCATGACCGTTGAGAAAACATCTTACTAGAACTGCGCAATTTGCGAATTGACCAAATTCGAACGATATGCGTACGATGGGACAACGCCTTGACTGCCACTAAGAGAGGGCCGATTGCAACTTGATGACAACCTGAAACAGCTAATCAAGGACCTTGGCGCCGCCATCAATGACGCCCTTTCGGAGTCCGAGGGTATCAACGTCGCCATTCAAAACGTTAAGAACGCCGGATACGACGTTTTCCTCGTTCTGGAGGCGACCATCGGTTTCAACAAGAAGCCGGGCACTGATGCCGACGAAACTGCCGGAGTTGCTCAAATCGAAAACGCGGCGCTCAAGATTACGGGCCAGGATCTGAAGTTCCTGCGGTCCCTCAAGATCAGCGTTGAGGATATCGACGGTCAATAGGCCCCAATTTGCCGAGCCACGCAACGACTTCCTCTACGCGGATATTCTCAATGGGATTTGCCAGACAGTAAGCATCGTGAATTCCCGTAGGCCTGAAATGTTCCGGAAGACCAATACTGAACAGCCCAAGGGTCGGTACGCCGAGGACCGGTCCCAGGTGCATCGGTCCCGTGTCATTGCTTATCCAGAGTTTGGCCGCTTCCACCACAGCAGCCAGTTGCGGGATTGTCAGGTCCGAAAAGCCACAAACACGATCCGGATGATTGGTTATGTCTCGAATTCGGTTCACTAGTGCAGCGCCGTCCGGACCGGATAATGTAACAACATCGAGCCCAAGTTGGCCGGCAATATAGTCTGCCACGGCAGCAAAACGATCGGCTGGCCAGATTCGTTTCGGTGTTGGAGCATCCACATACAGTGCCGCGAAAAGCCGGCCTGGCAAAGTTTCTCTCACCCATCGTCGGCCGGCTTCGGGAACAACCAGAGCCGGAGCCGCATTCAGAGTCGAAGATCCGAATTGCTCTACAATCTTCAAGAACATCTCCGCGGCGTGAATGTTCTTGTCCTCAGGCACCGGCGGCAGATTGAAACAGAAACTCAGAAACGACTGTCCGAATCGCTTCAGGCCAATCCGCTTGCTGGATCCGGAAAGCCAGGTCAGGAGGTTTGTCTCCCGAAATCCGTGAAAATCAATCGCAAGATCGAACTTGCGGTGTCTCACTTCGCGCAGAACCTGCCGTATGCTCGCGATCGAGGCCAAGCGCGCCCCGTCGCGCATTGCGATGCGATCCACCGCAATAATCTCATCAATTGCCGGGCACATTTCTGCGAGAGGAGCCAGGCGATGGTCCGTGAGAAATGTGATCCTGCTGCCGGGGATCAGCGATTTCAACAAGGTCAGTGCGGGTAAAAGCAAGACGACGTCGCCAAATCGCGCCAGACGAATGGCGAGGATTCTCATGGGATTCTCACGGGCCAATCAAGGAAGGACAAGGTTTCCGGCACGCTTCTCCGGCGCCGCCTGCGCTGCCAAGCTGTTAAGCATGTCCAGGTATTGCCGGCTGCGCGGACGTCGATTCGAATTCACCGTTGCGGAGAGTGTCAGAAAATTCAGTATATCGATGGCGTCGGATACCTTTAAAGAGTGCTCCAGGCCCTGCGGCTGCGGTTGCATGAAGCCATCCAGCAATTCCTTCAGCCGGCGAAAGAGTGAAATCTGTATGGCGCTCTCGGGAAGTGTTTCGTAATAGATTCCGGAGGACAGCGTCTTCATTGTCGATGCCAGGCCCTTGAAGACCTCGATGACGTCGTTGTCCACCAGCCACGGTGACACAGCCCTCTCGTCAAATACTGCGAGACAAACTCGATTCAAGACAGGGGAATGGCGGTAAATGAAGTTCTTGTCAAATCCCTGAACGGCCGCGGCTAGCTCGGGGTCCGGAACTCGAGAATCGCCTTCGTAAGCACGGCCAGCCATCAGGTGGTGGCATGAGCTGGGGCAATCGATTTCAACTTCCCTTTTTGATCCGCAGCAAATGGGACAAATCCGGGTTTCCTTGGCAGGACAGAATCGTTTGGCGGGATGCTCGGAGCACAGAGGACAGCGCGCCATAGGCTGCGAAGTATAGCACAGCGTTTGACATTGCTTTGGCGGCTCAGGAATAATACTTGCGCCATTTACAACGGAAATGGGGGTGTGTTGAGTTGGCCGAAGTTCGCATGCATGAGGGAGAGTCTATTGAGAACGCGCTGAGGCGTTTCAAGCGGAAGGTACAACAGGAAGACATTATCAAGGAAGTGAAGAAGCACTCCTTTTACCTCAAGCCTGGCGAGAAGAAACGCATCAAACAAGCCCTTGCCCGAAAACGCAGCCGCAAGAAAGTTCGACGAGTAGTAGAAGAGTAGTTGCGCACAAGGAAATCCGGAGTTGAATGCGTATTCCGGATTTCTTCCCTCGTTTTTCCTGCCTCACGTCACCCCTTAAAGAAATCGTGAAAAATTTGGAAGATGCGCATCTCCGCGAAGACACAATGGGATTCGGACGGCATAGAATGGATGAATATCATGGCCAAGGCGATCAGGCCCCAGGAAGAGGCCGAAGATGCATTCATACAAGAAATCGAAAACGCGCTCCGCAGCGACGGTGGGCCGGGTCGTCTTTCCACAGCGCCGGAAGCGGCGGAAGACTTGCCATCCCAGCCTTTCCGTTTCGTTCTTCACCACCTTCGATTCTATTGCTGGACTCTCGTCGCGATCGCCGTGCTCGAACTTGGGCAGGCAACCTGCCAGATTCTGATCCCGAAGGCCGTCCAGCGGTTGATCGATGCAGCAACAGCGTTGGGAGTCGGAAACACTCAGCCGGTCTGGACGGCTCTCGCCGGTCCTTTGAAGCTGTTCGTTCTGCTAAACCTTGGGATCCTCTTATTTAGCCGGGCAAGCGGATCCGCTCTGGTGATGGTGGGGCCGTCGCTGCGCCGCCGCGTGCGTCAAAGCTTGTACCGGTACCTGCAGGGGCATTCGCAGCGTTATTTCATGGGGAACTTTGCGGGTTCGCTTTCCAATCGCATTGCGGAAGTTTCCATGAGCGTGAATCAGTCGGTCTGGACCGTCATGTTCGACTTCTGGCCCGTGGCAGTGACGCTCTCCGTATCCCTCGTGATTCTGTCCGGAGTCCATTCCGGCCTTGCATTGGTGCTGGGCGCCTGGGCGATGGGCTATGTCATCGTGTCCTATCTGCTGGCGATCCGTTGCCGTGAGTACGCAAGGAAATTTGCCGCGGCGCGAAGTGCGGTCAGCGGCAAGATCGTTGACGCCGTCACCAACGTCATGAATTCGAAACTGTTCGCGCGAAACGAATTTGAACGAGGGTATCTCAGCCGCTATCTCGATCAGGAAGTGAAGACTGCGCGGCGCACGTTTTGGTTTATGGAGAGGATGCGCTGGTTTCAGTTCATCGCCACGCTTTCGCTCCAGGTGGGGATGATCGTTTATGCCGCCAGGCTCTGGATGGACCGCAGTATTTCTGTTGGCTCATTCGCCATGGTGGCGAGCATGCTGCTTCTGGTCATTAATGACGTACGCAACCTGAGCCGCCGTTTTCTGGAGTTCTTTGAGTACATCGGCAATGTCACCGATGGAGTGAGCATCATCGTACGGCCCCATGAAATAGCCGATGAGCTGGGTTCGCAGGAACTGGCTGTCACGCGCGGTGAAATACGCTTCGAAAATGTGGACTTTGCCTACCCCGGCGGTATGGAGGTGTTTCGTGGTCTGAATCTGACCATCCGGTCGTGCGAACGTGTGGGACTTGTTGGATTCTCCGGATCCGGTAAATCCACATTCATGAACCTGATTCTCAGGCTCTATGACATTCAGGGTGGCCGCATCCTGATCGATGGACAGGATATTTGTGAGGTGACGCAAGACTCATTGCGGAGAGCGGTCAGCATGATCTCTCAGGACCCCATGCTTTTTCACCGTTCGCTGTTTGAAAACATACGATACGGTTCGCTCGACGCCACCGATGATGAAGTGAAGGATGCTGCACGCTACGCTCACGCACACGAGTTTATTTCGGCGCTTCCTCAGGGCTATGGGTCAATGGTCGGTGAACGCGGTGTGCGCCTCTCGGGTGGGCAACGACAGCGTATTGCAATTGCTCGAGCCATCCTCAAGAACGCGCCGATATTCTTTCTGGACGAAGCGACCTCCAGCCTCGATTCCGTGACGGAACGTCATATCCAGGACGGAATCGAGCAACTGCTTCGCGGCAGAACCTCGATCGTCATCGCCCACCGGCTTTCGACCATTTCTCACCTGGATCGCATCGTCGTTTTCGATGCGGGAAAGGTGGTTGAAGACGGGACTCATGCCGAATTGCTGGCTCTTGACGGCCACTATGCGCGGATGTGGAGCATGCAAGCCGGCGGGTTCCTGCCTGAGAGCGAAATTCCGGGGTCGCGTTCCTGATTCAGCGCAAGAGCGCGAGACTACTCATGTGCAGTTGATCGTCAAACACGACTATGAGGAGATGAGCGCGGCAGCCGCAAGAATCGTGTCCAAAGCGATTTCGGCGGCGCCTCGGATGACTCTGTGCCTCGCGGCTGGAAATACTCCAACCGGCATGTACCGCGAGTTGATCCGCCTTCACGTGAGGGAGGGTCTCGACTTTTCGGCGGTTACATTTTTCTATCTGGACGAATACGTCGGCCTGACCACGGATCATCCCGAAACGTTTCGATCATATTTGTGGCAAAACTTTTTCGAGCATATCAACGTCAGCGCATCGAATCTCCACGCACCAGATGCCAGCTATGAGGAAACCATCGTGAAATGCGGTGGCATCGATCTGCTGATTTGTGGCATTGGAACCAATGGCCACCTCGCGTTCAATGAGCCCGGCTCATCGATGGAATCCAGAACGCGAATCGTAGAACTCTCCGAATCGACGATCGCAGGTCTGCTCGGAAAATTCAAACCTGAAGATGTGCCTCGCCAGGCTATTACGATGGGATTGGCGACAATTCTGGAATCTCGGCAGATTCTGTTATTGGCCTCAGGACGGAAGAAAGGCACGATTCTCACGCGAGCGATCAAAGGCCCGGTAACGACGGAGGTACCGGCTTCCATTCTTCAAATGCATCCGAGCGTCACCGTGATCGCGGACCGGGACGCAGATGACGGCTCTCGGTTGCGCCTCAATCCGTCTGCAGGGCTGTAATGGCCGTTACGTCGATGACGTCGTCCACCGAACAGCCCCGCGAAAGATCGTTAGCTGGTTTTCTCAAACCTTGAAGAATGGGTCCCACGGCGCGTGCTCCCGCCAGACGTTCCACCAGTTTGTATCCGATATTCCCGGATTGAAGGTCCGGAAAGATCAGCGTATTGGCCTGGCCATGCAACGCACTTCCCGGGGCTTTTGTCCGCGCGATTTCGGGAACCAGGGCGGCGTCCACCTGAAGTTCGCCATCGACGGCCAATTCCGGAGCTCTGGCCTTTGCAGTGGCGACGGCTTCACGAATTCGATCGATGGAAGGATGATTCGCGCTTCCCCTGGTCGAAAATGAAAGGAATGCAACGCGCGGTTCGGTTGCCAGAAAGGTCCTTGCATTTCGAGCGGCATCGACAGCAATTTCCGCCAATTGGGTGACCGTCGGAGTTGGCACGACCGCGCAATCCGCAAATACCAGGTTTCCTGTCGAAAGAACCATGAGGAAGAAGCTCGACACCGTGGAGGATCCTTCGCGAAGTCCGATGCATTGAATGGCGGCCCGTACGGTATCGGCCGTAGTTGTTGAAACGCCGCCAACGAATCCGTCGGCGTCCCCCGCGCGGACCATTGCAGTTGCAAAATAAACAGGATTTCCAAGCCGAGTGCGGGCTTCCATTTCCGTTATGCCCTTGGCACGCCATTCCGGCAACAGGATCGCGGCATAACGATCGATCGCGCGGGTATCATTGGAGATAATTTCGATGCCCGACAGGTCGACGCCCTGGGCTTTTGCGTTTTGGGCAACGGTGTCTGGTATTCCGACCAGAAACGGCAGGGCCATTCTGGTATCG
>Ga0134121_10005508_pt1 | contig 10281 bp, 6 predicted proteins | sample KB301_FD_96463 | JGI IMG/M metagenome (GOLD analysis project Ga0134121, IMG submission 96463) | Terrestrial soil microbial communities without Nitrogen fertilizer from Kellogg Biological Station, Michigan, USA - KB3-0-1 | ecosystem: Environmental > Terrestrial > Soil > Unclassified ... | reverse complement strand
CCTGAAGAGTGGGCAAGGTTTTGGCCGCAAACGCCTTAATGTCCGAATCGGTGCCCTCATTGCCCTGCGTCTGAAAGTCTTTTACGTCTTCTTCGTGGTCCTTAACCATGTCTGACATATATTCCTTATCAAATTCAGAGCCGGAAAGTTTCGAGAGTTTGTCGATTATCGATTTTTGCTCTGAACTGACTTCTGTTGGCACCTGAATATTCTTTCGCGTGGCGATCAACTTCAACTCTGCATTAGCGGCCGTGTGATCCGTAACCATTCTTTGCCCGAATTCTTTCACGGATGAATCCGTGGCGCGCTGCAGGGCGAGCCTTCCTAATTCCACTTCAGTCATTCCACCCTGCGCGGCTGCCGCGGCGAACTTTGAACTGTCTTTGGCGGACGAACACGCCAGAAAAAGGGCGAGCGCGAGGACGCAAACCGGAGAAATTAAGCTAAAAGACTTCTTCCAAATCATGGTCTTAAATTCCTTCCCTGAGTCGATTTGTCGTTTGCAGCTGAGGGCCTTGGGGACTTGGGGGAGTCGAAATTCGTTCCAGTTCAATACTGGTTCACCCAGTCATGTCGGCTAACCGAACGCGATCAACGGTTTTAGCTCCCTCTCCGCACGAGCTCTGGATTTATGGTGGGTCAAACTGCAAGGCCAGTGCCGGAGGATAAAAAAAGGGTCTGGCCGAAAAAGATTTCGGCCAGACCAGGTGTTTGTGAATGAGAGCAGACTTTAACAGCCTGCCTCTTTCAATTATGGTTTGCTTAGTCCACACGGACGCGGCTGATTAACAGTGTCTGAGTTTGACCGTTCGGAAAATAGGTGGTCCGATAGGTCTCGCGGTAGGTGTGCCACCCTCGCTGCACGAGGCGCGTCTGGACTACTGTCCGGCCATACCCGTAACCAACCCTATCGCCACGATTTTCCCAGTCACGATCTCGCCAGCGTCGATTCCGGCGAGGCCCAATTTGAATTCGGAATTGAGGAGTCATTGCCTGAACGGATGTATCAGTTTTTAGATTACTTCCCAATCCGAAGAACCCCATTGAAGCCAATGCCAACGTTAATGTGATTAGTCTTTTCATGTCTTCCTCCCTTGCTCTCCTGTTCGAATTATTCCACTGACTAGCCCTGCAATCGGGACGCCTTTCTTAAGGAATAGGTGGCCATTGGCGTTCTTGCAAAAAAAATGAACTGCTTGTGCAATCGCGCGGAAATATACCCGCCCGCTGCATTACAATTCTCTCATTCAGATGACGATTACATTGCTCGACAGGCCGTTTCAATACACGAAATCGCGACCGTAATAAACGAAGAGGTTGACGATTGATTACCGTTTTCCCTGACCCATACACGATTTGAAGAAGCGCGTACCAGATAGCGACAACCTTGAAAGATACGGTCGGCTACCTCGTCACATCAGCCGCCAATTTCGACTTACGGTACAAGGGAAGTCCGAACCAAACAGCGTAAAAGCAGGACAGACTGAGGAAGGCGAAGCCAATGGAGATGTTGATCGAGCCTGTAACTTTCATCAGGACGACGTACAAATCGCCACAAATTCCCATAGGCAACGGAATCATTGCCAAGAGCAGCAATCGGCTGGCGAACCGGTGAAAGCTCTCGGTGTCCTCGCCCCGTTCGACAATTCGGTGGTAAGCCGCAGGTGTCATAAGAAGGATCACGCAAAGACCGATTAGGATTAGACTCATCAAATGTATGTACTTCGATGACTGTGGAAGTTTATCAAAGCCGTCCATCAGCATCGTCGCCAGTTGAAATCCAAGCAATGCTTGCACGCCGGGCAGGACTACCCGCGCTTCCGTGAGAACTTGCTCGACTCGATCCTTCAGAGCGGTTTTTTCCATCTTCGCTGTTCCCTTATTTTGCTTTTGTGAACCATGAGCTTCTCTACGCCAAATCAGTGCAGGCCCGTACCAGAGCATGAAGGCGGTCGCTCCTAACAGCACTCCCGTCAACGTCCCCACACTCGCTCCGGCAAACTTTCCGACGATTACATAAAAATCGACGCCCATCGCGATCAGAAAAGGAAATAAGGCCAGGTCCATTACCGTGGTGCTGAAGTCATGGACATCCGTCGAATCGTTGCCCTCCCAAACGATCCGGTGGTAGGCGCCGGGACTCATGATCAAAACAATCGAGACCAGCAGAATTCCGAGGCCTGCCAATTTCAAGTATTGAGAAAATGGCGGCAGGCTCGCAAATCCCGTTTCGAACGGCGATCGGAACTGGAACCCCAGAAGGACAGAGGCCCCGAGAATCAGCATTCGACTCTCATCCATCGCCATTTTTATTTTATGGCTGAGGTTTGGCATTTGATTCGGTCCAGGGATTCACTTGGCGAGTGTCATGCCATTGAGTGTGGATCGATGATTGCCACGTCAAGCGCGCAGGGAAAAGTTTTTCAGTTGGGATCAACGAAATGCCGTTCGAGCCGCGTAGCGGTCGGGAGCAGTCACGACTGATTTTCATACGGGCCGTTAAGTCGCTGCTGCCGGTTCGCACTTTGGCGAACCAAATGATGTCAGTACCGCCTTCGGCTGACCTCATCGCCACATGGCCGCGAATTGGGTATCAAGATATGAATAGGCCCCCTTTTGAATCTTGAAAAAAGATATTTGTTGCGAGGTGAACAATGGATCCATTTGAGCTCTTGAAGAAAGATCATAAGACGGTTTCTGAACTCTTCGAACGAATCGAAGCAGCAACCGGTAAGGTGAAGCTGGGTATTTTTCAGCAGATCAAGAATGAGTTGGAACTTCACACACACATCGAAGAAGTCATTTTCTATCCCGCCCTGGAAAAGGCGAACGAGACTCGCCATCTTACTCTCGAGGCTTATGAAGAACACAGAGTGGTAAAGGATCTCCTGGGTGAACTCGACTCGGCCAAAGCTGTCTCCGACGAATGGGAGGCAAGGCTCACCGTCCTAAAGGAGAACGTCGAACATCACGTCGACGAAGAGGAAAATGAACTTTTCGACAAGGCCAACGACGTACTCACTGCTGACGAAGCAGAGACTTTGGGTGATCGCATGCAGGCCGAAAAGGTAAAACGCGGCGGCATCGCTGCGCAGCCGGCCGAAGAGCCGGGACTTCTGGGGAAAATCGCGAGCGCCCTCGGGGTCGGTACTTCATCGCGCAAGCCGAGTAAGGTCTCGAGCGGAAGAAGACCGGCCCCTAAGAAAGCCGCGAAGAAGACCGGCGCGAAGAAGGGCGGAAAGCCAGGTACGAAGTCTGCCGTATCAAAATCAAGCCGGTCAGCGGCCGTGTCGAGGAGCGAGAGATCTCGGGCCGGCAAGCGCAAACAAGCCGCAGCAAAGTCGAACGCTGAGGCGAGGTCCCCCAGGAAAGGTACGGCAGCAAAGAAGAAAGGCACCGCCGCCAAAACAGGGCGAAGCAAACAGGCTGCAGCAAAGAAGGCAACCAGGAAGGCCAGGCGAGGTCGGTAGCAACTCGATTATCGAACCGAATGGAGTAACAAAATGAAAGCGGCGACGTCCTCACCCCGTCGCCGCTCTCCTAAGCACAACCATTTAGGCGTGCCGGGGGCGAGACATTCAGCCACGCCCTAGTTGTTGTGATTCTATCCTATTCAGTCCTTGCGTCAAGTAAGATTTTTTTGCTTCGAACGGGATACTCGATGCCGTCACGTTAGCTAAGGAAACTAAGTCTAACCAACAGAGGGACACTATGTCGGTTTTGGCGGATATTGAGGACGTTCACCCATTGAAACACCGCACAAAATAAACTGGCCAGGTCGTCGATTCGGGGCAATTCGGACTCCGCCCGCGGGTGTCTCAGTAAGTTTTTGCGATTCTTCCGAAGCCATAGAGGAAGTCTTAGACGCCTTCGGCGAACGTCGCGCGGCGGGCCAGGTTGAGACTCGCGCGTCCCCTCCATGGGGAGAGATGAAATCATTTCGCGCCCGCGTTGGAATTTGTCTCCGGCTCCGCGGCCATCGGCTGCCGTGCCGAGCCGTAAAATCCTACGCTAATGTCCGATGGCGTACAGACGAGGGGGGGGGGTTAGAGGAATAAAGAACTACCAGCGTCTTCCCCGACAATTGATTCCCCAAAACCAAGGAGGGGAAGCATGAAGGTTTCTGTGGATCTTCATCCTTCCGGCAGTTTGATGCAATACCCTCTACGCCCCACTGATCGTATGTCACTCGGCACCCAGCGTGCGATATTTGACCGGAAGGTACAGCCCGAAAGCGATTACGAGAAGCAGATCGCGCTAACGGGAAGCCTAAACCGGATGCCTACCATCCTGATTGCAGATGACAGCGATGACACCCGTCAAATGCTCCACGTTCTGCTCGCCGGGAAGGGCTATCGAGTACTTGAAGCGTCTGACGGAGAGCAAGCTGTCGAGCGCGTACAGCGCGAAAACCCAGGCTTGGTATTGCTCGATTTGGGACTTCCTCGCCTGAATGGTCTGAGCGTCATACATCGTCTGAGGGAAGAACTGAAGTTAAGTAAGGTTCCTCTGGTCGTGATCACCGGATACGACGATCATGTCGATACTGCGCGGGCCGCGGGCTGCGACGACTATTTGGTTAAGCCAATTGATTTCGATAAGCTCAATGCCATTTTGGACTATTACGTGCCGCTCAGAAAAAACGCGGCGTTTGCTTAGCTGTATCGAAGGAATTAGGCTAAAGGTCACTTTGTCGCGCCGCATTGAATTCGAGACGTGATTCATTTCAAAGATGGATCAAGTCCTGAGTCGCACAATCAGCACTTGAAAATTTCCCCGGCCGAGTTTAGAGTCTTGTAATTCCCCTGCAAACCAAACCCCCTCTTATTCAATTGAGCGAGTCTTACGTGTCGACGAACGCGTCACAAGGCCTTGCAATCCGACAATGCTTTAGCACCAGGCGAGCAGGAGGGCTGGTATGAAATGCAGAGAAGTCATGACGGACAATCCCGTCTGCTGTCTACCTAACGATTTGGTTAGTCAGTCCGCGCGGGTGATGCGCCGCGAACATATTGGGGCCATACCAGTGGTCAGCGACGAAAGAACAAAAGAGATAATTGGAATAGTCACCGATCGAGACCTGGCTACGAAAGTAGTCGCTGAGTCGAGAGATCCCAATCGAACATTAGTTAGTGATGTAATGACGCACACGATCGTCGTCTGTCGTGAAGATGATGAGCTGTCCAGTGCGATCGCTGCGATAGAGGAATATGAAATCCGGCGAATTCCGGTAATCGATCAAGGGGGCCGCCTGGTCGGCATCATTTCACGGGCGGATGTGATCCCAACCCACAAACGCGGGTTGACGGCCGTCGGCGTAGCAGAGATTTCTCGGGCTGCCTGATGGCAGAGCTCGTCTCATCCGAGAACGATTTGGCGCCGCGTTTCACTTCAATGCGTCAGGCGCGACACCGATTGCGGTGAAAGGGTGTTGGCGGATTGATTCAGATATGTACGCACCTTTGGCGGTACATGACGCCTCAACAAGGCATTGCGTGCCTGCCATTGATCCGCCGGACTCATTTCAATCAGGAATCGCAGTTCCTTTGCTTCCAACAATGCTATCGGCACGCCATCGCGATAGAGGACGCGATTTGCGGAAGACTGGGAGAGTCGAGGGCCGGGGGTAATTATCCCCTGGAGGTTTAGCGGATCGGCGGCACTCAAAGAGATCATCGTGCCTTCAGCAGGCGCACGGCGGATTGATCGGAGCAATTGCACTGCTTCGGTTAACGCGAATTGTTCGCCTGAGAATCCGGCCACAAACCGCCCACCACGTATCTCTCCGCGCGCTTCCAATCTTCGATAGACTCGCAAAAGATCACGCCACGGCACCGTGATGGCTTCGCGGTCCAGCACCTTGCGAAATACGACGCCGTAACGTTGCAGTAGCTTCCGGGCAATCGCCTCAACGGTGTCCCGATCGATAGGCTGAATGCGATTATCGCCATTACCCTCAGTCGGAAAGGGGGCTGGTGCCCGCTCTTCTCGCCGCAAGCGCACCCAGCGTCCGGCATCGTCCATGCTGTAGAACGGTTTACGCTTTCGCCTCAGTTTCTCGATCTCACGATGCGTAGTCTTGCTGAGCGGCGTGATTAACGCACGCAAGCCGGTGTAGCTGTCGGCACTCACCAATCCCCGAAACACCAACTCTCCCAGTCCTTCCTCGACCATGCTTGGCAACAAATTGGTGCCGGCGACGAGGTCGACAAAGAACGACGCGCCATGATCTTTCATATACTCGTAGACTGCCGCCGTGTTGGTTGAAAGTTGGCTTCCGTTTGATTCGGATGCGAGCGGGAAACCTTTGCTCCACGCTTGTACATTTCGCCGGTTTAGCAAAACGATCGGGGTACTGCGCACGGGCGCGGAAATGCTTGCCTTATCCGGTGAGAGACGAGGCGGCGACAAGCGCAGCCAGGTGAGCTTACCGGATAAGCAGAGAGCGTCCAGCCAGGCTGGATCGTAATCCGCTACCCGGGCCGGCAGGATTTCGGACTCCCAGGAACCGGCGGAAGCTTCAAAGCCTTCCAGTTGATCGATGACGGCCGCGACACTCTCGGGCCCTTGAACCCGGTGATCCGGCGCAACCTTTTGCCAAACGAACAGGAAACGAAGAAAGTCGGCCGCCGACACCGGCTCGATCTCTTTGCGCAGACGATTCAGGGTGTAGCTGTGAATCCGTGCCAGCAGACGTCGCGAACACCATTCCGAGAGCGCGGATTGGAGCGCAGGTATCCCTGCCTGCGGTTCGCCGGCATCCTTGCCGTCTCCCGGCGTAAATCTCCCCTGCATCGCAAACCCTTCACTCTCCAACTTGATTAGCGCAGTTTCAATTTGGTTTGCCGTCAGTGAGAAAGAGACCGCGAGGTCCGGCACCGTCACAGGCCCAAGACCATCGAGCCGTCCGCGCAGAATCTCAACCAGTGCCTCTTCGAATGTCCATGATTCGCCCGCATAGCTGGCTGGCGGCGTGATCGCTGGAGTCAGCAACGCCTGTGGATGTATGGCCCGGAACGGCATCAATCGTTCAGCCGCAATCCAAAAATCAGACGATACGGAACCGTTTATCCGCAGGACGGTCGCTCGTCGATCCCTCACCAGTTCATCAAACAATGGCTGCCAGCCGTTTTGCTCTCCTTCGGCCACGGTAATCAAGCCGAGTTGCATCAGGGCGTCATGCAACTCGTCGGCATTCTCCGCCTGCGGCCACGCTTCTTCACGCACGCGCTCGATTGCGGCGATATCCAAACGGCCCAAATCCGCCGCGGTTTCGGCATCCAGGAAACGCCGGTTCATGACCGCGAGAGTGCGGCGCTCTTCGGCCGGTGCATCGTCCAAAAACGCGTAGGGTTTCGCCGTTAAGATTTCCTGGGCCAGCGGCGAGGGCTCATTCATTTCCCGTGAAATCAGTTGGCGTTCTCCCCGTTCAATTGATCGCAGCAAGGCTTCCAAACCGCGAAGGTCCATGGCTTCTTCCAGGCAATCGCGAATGGTTTGCGCCACGAGGGGATGTACCGGGATTTCAATTGGGCCCGTCAGGTTTTCCGCGCAGGCGACCTGATCCGGAAATACGAGAGCCAGCAGATCTTCGGCGGCCATGCGCTGAAGTTGCGGCGCCACTTTCCCTCCGCTCCGCCAACGCGGAATTGCCAGCGCGCGCGTCGCGTTCCAGCGCCAGCGAATATTGAACATCGGCGCATCCAGCAACGCCTGAGTCAGCACGTCGCAGACAGTTTTCGAGTTGAGATAGCTGAAGATTGTTTCGAGCGGGAAACTATGGGTTGGCCCCAGCGAAAGCACGATTGAATCTTCGGTCGCGGCCGCCTGCAATTCAAAATTAAATGTCCGGCAAAAACGCTTCCGCAGCGCCAGACCCCACGCACGATTCAAATGACTGCCGAATGGCGCATGAATGACGACGTGGGTGCTGCCATTTTCGTCAAAGAACCGCTCAACCACGATCTGTTCCTGAGTCGGCATCACACCCAGCGCCAGCTTTGTCATGCCCAGATAATCGACAATCTGTTCCGCCGCACCGTGACTTATTCCAACGACCTCCACGAGCCAGTCAATACTGGGAGCGCGGGCGCCCTCGCCCGCATTACTATCGCTAAACTCGAGCCGGTCAGAAATCTCAGTTCGCAGCCGCGAAACTGCCGCAGATAGTTCCTCCGATCGTCCCGGCGCCTCCCCCAGCCAGAAGGGAATCGAAGGCGGTTGACCGGCCGCATCCTCCACCCGCACTGCGCCCGGCTCGACCCGCTTGATGCGATATGAAGTATTTCCAAGCTGAAAAATATCGCCCGCAAGACTCTCGATGGCGAAGTCTTCGTTCAAAGTGCCGACGAAAGTTTCCGAAGGTTCGAGGATGACTCGATAGTCCGACGTGTCGGGGATAGCGCCTCCACTCGTGATGGCCGCGAGGCGCGCTCCGCGTCGAGCCCGCAACCGTTGATTTACCGCATCATGATGGAGATAAGCGCCCCGCCGTCCACGTCTGGTAGCGAAACCTTCCGAAAGCATGCGCACCACCGCATCGAAATTCTCGCGAGACAGATTGCGGAAAGGATAAGCGCCCCTGATCATTTCGAACAGCGCGTCTTCCGTCCATTCTTCCGCCGCGATGGTCGCGACGATCTGCTGCGCCATAATGTCGAATGGCTGCTCTGGGATAGTCAGATGATCCAGTTCACCCCGCCGAACTGCGTCCAGCAACGCCGCGCATTCCACCAGTTCATCGCGTGACAAGGGAAACACCCGGCCTTTGGGAAAGCCACTGACCGTATGATTCGAACGTCCGGTACGCTGCAGCAGAGTAGATATCGCGCGCGTGGATCCGATTTGAATCACCAGATCCACCGCACCTACATCAATCCCCAGTTCCAGTGATGCGGTCGCTACCAGCGCGCTCAACTCGCCGGACTTGAGACGCTGCTCAGCCGCCAGACGTAGTTCGCGCGCCAGGCTGCCATGATGGGCCGTGACATTTTCATCACCCAGCCTCTCGCCCAGGTGTCGCGCCACGCGCTCAGCCATGCGCCGCGTGTTCACGAACACCAGAGTCGTCTGGTGCTCGCGGATTAACACGGCCACCCGGTCGTAGATCTCTTCCCAGACTTCATTGGACATCACAGCTTCCAAAGGCGATCCGGGAATTTCAATGGCCAGATCGAGCTTGCGCGAGTGGCCCGTGTCGATGATCGTGCATCGAGGCGTGCTGTCAGGCGCAAGGTTCGCAGTACCAACCAGAAAACGCGCGACCTCTTCGATTGGTTTCTGTGTGGCCGAAAGGCCGATGCGTACCAGCGGCTCTTTGACCAGTGCCTGCAATCGTTCGACGGACAAAGACAGATGAGAGCCGCGCTTGTCATCGACCATCGCATGAATCTCATCGACGATCAGTGTTCGGGTCGTGCTCAGAATTCGGCGGCCGCCTTCGCTGGTCAGCAGGTTATAGAGAGATTCCGGCGTGGTAACGATGATATGCGGCGGCTTCTTCGTCATTGCCGTGCGATCTTTCGCCGGCGTGTCACCTGTTCTAACGAGGGTGCGAATCTCGACACCAACGATGCCCATTGCCTCGAGATTCTCCTGGATGCCGCGCAGTGGCTCTTGCAGATTGATCTGAATATCGTTGCTGAGCGCTTTCAGAGGCGAGACGTAAACCACTTGTGTTTCATCGATCAGCTCTCCGGCGACGGCTTTCCAGACGAGATCATCGATGGCCGAGAGAAATGCCGAAAGGGTCTTACCCGAACCGGTGGGAGCGGCGATCAGTGTATGCTCGCCCTTCTTGATGGCGGGCCAGGCGCGGGCCTGCGGTTCAGTGGGCGCCGCGAACCGTTTCAAAAACCAGTCGCGAACGGCGGGATGAAAAAATTCAAGCTCTTTCATAAAGGGCCGCCAGTGTACCACGAATGCAACGCTGTGTTAACGCGGGGATGTAGAATTAGCCTAGGCTATGTTGAAAGGCTTTTCAAGTGAATGCAAGCATCGGTAGGGTCACATCTGAGAAATTTGGCAGCCAGGTAAGCGATCAACGAAATCACACGAACTGGAAACTTAGGAGTGCGCTGGATTTTCTCGACTCTTTGACGTAAACAAGTATCCATGACCAGAAATCATTTCGGTTCAGGCTCAATAGATCTGGTAGGTATCGCGCACCGAGCCATGATCGATAACGGCTTCGAACCCGACTTGCCGCGCGCCGTACAGGACGAATTGCAGTCGCTGACAACGGAACCACCCATCGAGGCTTTGGAGACTTTGACGCAAGAT
>Ga0134121_10005504_pt1 | contig 10284 bp, 6 predicted proteins | sample KB301_FD_96463 | JGI IMG/M metagenome (GOLD analysis project Ga0134121, IMG submission 96463) | Terrestrial soil microbial communities without Nitrogen fertilizer from Kellogg Biological Station, Michigan, USA - KB3-0-1 | ecosystem: Environmental > Terrestrial > Soil > Unclassified ... | reverse complement strand
TCAGATTCAGAAACGTGATTGGCGACAAAGGGAATTTCGATTCGCCACCGGACGTGTTGTAGATCATCACGAGCTCGTCCGCGTTAGCGAACGGCAGTGGCTGCAACAGCACGGCATTAACGATGCTAAAGATAGCGGTGTTCATGCCGATTCCGAGGGCCAACGTCAGAACAGCAACGAAGGTGAAAGCTGCGTCGTGTCGCAGCATACGGAGCGCGTAACGAAGGTCCTGCCACAGTGTCTCGATGAGACCGCCACCTCTAACCGAGTATCCCATTTCTTTAATCCGAGGGACGCGCCCGAATCGTTGTTCAGCTAACCTGCGAGCTTCGTGAGGCGGCATGCCCTTCCTGATATTTTCCTCAGTTTTCATGTCGAGGTGAAAACGCAGTTCCTCATCGATCTCGCGGTGGACGGCGTCGCTATCGCGCAAAGCGCGGAATCTGTCTCGCAAAACTTTCCACACCGACATGGAATTGCCTCCTCTCACGTAGCCTTTAACACTTTGGTGACCGCCATCGAGAGGTGGTTCCACTGAGACTCTTCGGTGGCGAGTTGTTTGCGACCTCGTCGCGTTATCTTGTAGAAGCGTGCGCGTCGATTGTTTTCTGATACTCCCCACTCCGACTCAATCCAGCCCTTCTGCTCGATTCGGTAGAGCGCGGGGTAAAGAGTTCCTTCCTCGATCCGAAGCATGTCTTCGGCGAGTTGCTGGATGCGCTGGCCAACGCCATAGCCATGCATGGGTCCCAACGAGAGTGCCTTGAGCACTAGCAAGTCGAGCGTGCCCTGCGGCAGTTCCGACTTCTGTTTCACAATTAACCTGCTCCCCTCTTTGCTTCTAGGGAATGAATGTTCTCACAACTCGTACGCGAAATACAATAGGGTGACAGAGTTTTTGATTCGGAGATTGTGTTAACGTGCAATAGTGAAGCGCCCTGGTCCAGGTTCGTCCCGCAGTGTTTACAAACCAGGCACCTCAAGCACAATATGCAACGCATATGGACACGCGTTTTGTTAGGCTGGTTTGGAACGGCGCGATGAGGGGTATCAGTTCGCTTTCCTCAGCTAACTTCAGATCGCCTTCGGAGTTTCGATCTAAGTTTTTAATTGCTTTCATTCTGTGTCTGTTGCTTTGTCTATACAGCTTTTATTTCCGGACCTTCCAGATAACAGAACACTTCCACTTGTTAGGAGATCAGGTTCGCGACTGGAATTTGGCAGTCGGGCCTTTTCGCGAGTTGCCCAGAGTTGGCACGCCAACCAGCAAAGGGGGATATTGCTTAGGGCCGATCTTTTATTGGACCTTATGGTTTATCAGAATCACTATCGGGCCGTTCTACGACAATCTTCCACATGCTGGCGGCATTGGCCTGGCAGCCATCCACTCGATTGCCGATGGAATCCTGCTGCTTGCGATTCTCAGGCGAGGTATTCCTATCCTGGCGTCCATTGGGATCATGCTGCTGCTTGTTTCCTCACCTTTTGAAACATCTCTATCGGGAACTATCTGGAATCCTGGGCTCTCGGTCTCATTCGTAGAACTGGCCACTGCATTGCTTCTACTGGTGCCGAACTCCCATGGGGCGTTGAAAACCCTTGTCACGTCAATCGCCGCATGGTTGGCAGTACAAGCTCACACACAGGCGATTTTTTTTGCGGTTCCACTGTTGGTCTATCTCGTCGTTGAACCGTGGCTCACCGCTGGACCGCGGCCCGCTCTCAAACGCCTGCTAATCATTATTGCTGTGATTGTAGTACTCCAAATTCCATACGTAACGGAGATCAACAAACATCACGAGATTTCTCAAGAGCAACTAGGGATTGTCGCAACGAGTTTCAATTCGCTAATCACGTCACCATCATCACTCCACCCCTATGCCAGTTTTATTACTCTTGCTGGTGCGCTGGCCGAGTTGTTTGGACCACATTTGTCGCGGAGCCTCGTGATCGTTTTGATCCTCGTAGCCGGCGGGACATTACTCTGTGGGTATCGAAAGTATGATGAGATCCTGGCTGTCGGGCTGTTGCCTTTATTTCTTGCGTGGCTTGGATATAGCTTTCTGTCTATCGGCACACTGTATACCTATTGGTATATGAATCTGATGCCGGCGTTTGTTCTGGTAATACTCTTCGGTTTTATTAAGAGTCCTTTCCCACCGGTCGCCAGACTTTCTCCTGTACTGGGCGCCTTTGTATTCTTATTGGCATTGGCAGCACAACCCAGTCGACTGGCAATCCGAGCTCAGTCGGCCAGTTATCCTTATTACGCGGCCATTGTTCGGGGTGCTCGAGAAATTGTTAGTAATGGCGCTCCGGTCCGTTCAGTGATACCTCCGAGTTTCCCGAACAAAGTGGAACCGGCTTACGTTGTTCGGTGGCTCGGCGGTCAGGTTGACGAATCAGCTGATTTGATAGCCATTATTGGAGAAGACGGCAGCGTTACGTATGAGAAAGCCAACGAGCGACAAAAGTAGAGGCGAACAGCTTGCCTCAAAAGTCAGAATCATTGTTGGATCGGGTCAGTACAGGGAGCGGTAGCGACCTGGTTAGTGATCGGCATGCGATATTTCTAATGATTCTTGATTGGCTATCGTTTGACCAGGTCGCTACCGCTCCCTGTACTGACCCGATCCAAGCGCCATCCCGACTTTTGAGGCAAAGCCGGAGGCGAACTTACTGTTGCCGGAGCTATCAGGATTCGCCTTCGTGGTAGCATGAAATTCTTAGCGCTCAGATCGAAGTAACGAAGAGCACTTCGATGAGTCGCGAATTTTATGAAGATGCGGCAATGGAATCGTACGACCCGAGTTACCGTGAGTTGCCGGTCTACTTCACAGAAGATTCATAGCTCGGCTAGATAGTTCATCCCAAACAGGTTGTGAGTCATTTCACCCCGCCGCCTCGTACGGATCAGCATTCCAAATTTCTGGATTTTCTTTAGGTGTTTGGATGGTCCTGTGTAAAGAATCCTTCACGACAGCCCGAAAAAATGCATTGAATCGCGGTTGTATTGAATCCTTGCCGTGTTGATTTTGACACAATTCGCGTGGGAATAGCAGTTGCGAACCGGAAATCCGTCTACCCCAGACTCCAACTCCATTCAGGGAGAATTTATAAATGAAAAACTCAGTAATACACCGTTTCTTATGGGTGTTGCTTTTCTCAGTGAGCTGCATTTCCCTTGCTCACGGTCAAGCCACAACCGGCGGAATCCGCGGCGTGGTTACCGATCAAAACGGCGCAGTTGTCTCCGGCGCAAAGGTAACCTTAACCAGGAAATCTACTGGTGGAACTCAGACGTCCCAAACAAATGCTTCCGGACAATTTGAGTTCACCAACTTGCAGCCGGCCAGTGACTACGGTGTTTCTGTTGAAGCACCAAACTTTAAGAGTGCGTCTCTCACCGACGTCAGAGTGAGCGTGAATCAAGCAACCGATCTACCCGTACAGCTTGAACCAGGCCAGGTAACTGAAACAGTTACCGTAACAGCCGGTGGCGCCGAGTTAGTTGATACGACTTCCGCCAACTTGTCGAAAGCATTCAGCAGTCGACAGGTAGTCGAACTGGCCCAGACGACAGCCGGTCCGGCGGGCAGTCCGGCCGGTGTAAACAACCTCGCCTTGCTTGCTCCAAACGTAACCAGTTCCGGTGGCGTTGGCGTGGGCACTGGAGGTTCAGTCGGCGGTCAGCGGCCACGTGATAATAACTTCGTGGTTGACGGCGTCGATAACAACGACAAGTCAGTGACTGGTCCACAGTCTTATATCTCGCCGGACGAAGTGGCAGAGTTTACTTTGCTGCAGAATCAGTTCTCCGCTGAATTTGCGAGATCAAATGGTGGAAACTTTCTCACCGTTACCAAGAGCGGCACGAATGATTTTCACGGGACAGGCTATGGCTTTTTCCGTAACCGTTATTTGAATGCGCTCGATACGATCCAGAAGAACGCCGGTATCACTCGAGACAAATCGTCTGGTGATCTTTTCATGCCGCGTTCAGACTACTTTCGAGGTGGTTTCAATATCGGCGGACCGCTTCCGCTCTTTCATTTCGGCGAGGGTATGCCTCCAGGAATCACGCTTGGCCGGGATAAAGTGTTTTTCTTTACCTCGTATGAAAGAATCCAAACGGGAAGCGCAGCGAGTGCCGGTGGTATCGTTACTCCTACTGCGGCAGGCTTTAACATAATCAACGCAACTCCGGGTTTGTCAGCTGCAAACAGGGCCGTTTTCAATGAGTTTGTGCCGATTGCGCCGGTTGCAGACATTCAGCAGGCAGATTGCCTAACTGCAAGCGCACATCCAGAAAATTGCGCAACAATCGGCGGTGTCGCTATTCCGTTGGGCAGCGTATCTTTTCCTGCCCCGAACTTTTTCAAACAGAATCACGCGGTAATCAACCTCGATTACTTGCAGAGTTCGGCGACGCAGCATCACGTTCGTTTCACTTTTACGAACGGCGCTGATATCGACAACACCGCAAACCTGCCCGTGTTCTTCGTTGCCTTGCCGACGAAGCAGCGACTTTTCTCCTACACGCTGATCCACAACTTCTCAGCTAACGTGATCAACGAGACGCGTGGTGCATTTCGTCGCTCGTCTCAGAATTTCCCCGTTCCTGGAATCACTTTCCCAGGGCTGGATGTATTTCCGAACATCACGCTTGACGACCTCGGTCTAAACATTGGTCCCGACCCGAATGCTCCACAATTTACGATAGAGAACCACTATCAGCTTGTGGACAACCTGACCTGGTTGAGAGGCAATCACACGTTCAAGTTTGGCGGCGACCTGCGTTGGATCATTTCACCGCAGAGTTTCTCGCAGCGCGTTCGTGGAGACTATGAATACCTGTCAATGGAACAGTTCCTGCGCGATTTATCACCGGATGCATTTGGTGAGCGTAATGCCGGCAACAACATCTACTACGGAAATCAGAAGGTGCTGTACGCCTTTGCGCAAGACGACTGGCGCATACGTCCAAACTTTACGTTGAATCTCGGCGTCAGCTATTCCTATCAGCAAGTCCCCTTAGGCGCGCGGACAAGTCAGGCTCTGAACGCGATTTCGACTGTCCCGGGCTTACTGGAGTTTCGTGAACCGAAATCGCAGACGAAAAACTTTGCGCCCAAGTTCGGCTTCGCCTGGTCACCGGACTATAAAGAAGGATTGCTCGGACGCCTCTTTGGGACGGGCGGCAAGAGTTCAATACGCGCTGGCTTTTCGATGGGTTACGATTACATCTTCGATAATCTGTACATCCTGTCGAATCCTCCGCAATTGCAGCAGACAAATGACGTAGACACGACCCTGCCACCAACGTCTGGCTTTTTGGCGAGTGGAGGTCTTCCGGATACTCCGGTAGCGATAACTGATCCAGCTACTGCCCGCGCAAACACCGGGGCCTTTATTCCCGATCAGAAAGTCCCGTATTCACTGACCTGGACCGGCAGTTACCAACGACAACTTGGCACCGACTGGTCCATGGAACTGCGTTACGTCGGCACGCGCGGCATTCACCTGTTATCGCAGAATCGCATCAATAGACAGGCGAAAGTGGCGCCGGAAGATGGCCGTCCCGGTCTACCGACCTTTTTTAGCGCCCCAACTCAGGCGCAGCTTGACGCCTTGTCGCTGACACTGAATCAGATCAATGCGCGTTCGAGCTTCGTGCCTGCATACGCGAATGCCGGTTTTAACGGCGCGAGCGTTGTTGCATTTCTTTCGAATGGCAATTCAACTTATCACGGCGGGTCTGCTCAGCTTACCAAGCGGTTTTCGCGCGGTTTGCAGTTGACCAGCTCTTACACGTTCAGTCATCTAATCGATGACACGACCGCAGAAGTGTTTTCTACCGTTCTGTCACCAAGACGCGTAGAGGACTTCCAAAACCTGCGCCGGGAACGTGCCACCTCAGCGCTCGATCATACTCATCGGTTTGTCAGTTCGGTAATTTACGAGCTGCCGTGGTTCTCGAAGAGTACGGGTTTCACCAGAGCCCTCCTGGGTGGTTTTCAAGTCGCCGGAACTTATACGTATGAAACCGGCGAGCGGATAACGATACGCAGCGGGAACGATGCGAACCTGAACGGAGACAATGCGGGTGATCGCGCGATTTTCAATCCAGCCGGAACCGAGGGAATCGGCAGTAGCGTGACTGCGTTGTGTAAGGTGGTAAACCCCTGCACTCGCGACGCCGACGGCAATATCACCGGAACTGTAGTTGGATATCTCGTCGACAATCCGAATGCTCGTTACATTCAAACCGGTACTGGAGCTCAATCAAATATTGGGCGTAACACATTCCTGTTGCCGCCCATTAACAACGTCGATTTTTCGATCATGAAGAACTTCAAGTTCGGAGAATCGAAAGCCATCCAGATTCGCGCTGATTTCTTCAACGCGTTTAATCATCCGCAGTATGTACCGGGTTCGGTAAATAGTGTAGATCCCGTGGGTACTACCGGTTTGACAACTCTGAATCAGGTGACACCACTCACTACAGATTTTCTGAATCCATCCGCGGTATTGAGCAGCAATCCTCGGGTGATCCAACTTGCGGCGCGGTTTAATTTCTAACCACGTCATTTCAGGCATTCACATTTGTCGGGTGGCGATGTAACATTTCGCCACCCTTCTTTTTTGTAAATAAAATAATCCGCGTTCGAGGAGGTGGATGAGATGTCGTATCCAATAAGATTCCGATCTGTTCTGATTCTGCTGGCATTGGCCGTTTCTTTCACCTGCGCTCAAGGGCAGGGTAATGCTGAACGGGCTCGTGCTATCGAGCGTGCTGATTTGGACAGGATCCTGCTCTGGGCCGTTCCGAAAGACAAGGAATCTGAAGTGATGCGCGCGAATCGCTTCAAAAAGATTAAAGAGGACTTCAGAGACCTGCAGTCATTGAATAACAAGATGATGGCGGACGCCTGGATGAAGGACGCGCTTGATTATCCGGCTATAACGGATATGGTTTCCAAGATTCGAAGCAAGGCCAACGATCTAAAAGACGGCCTGGCTTTGCCCGCGGCAGAAAATCCTGCGGCGGCCTCGAAGGTGCCCACAGTCACTACCGCTCGACAGTTTCGTGAGGAGCTCTTGCTGCTTGATAAAAAAGTAATGAGTTTCGTTAACAATCCGGTTTTTCGAGTCGGCAACACGATGGATGTTAACCTTGCGAAACAAGCGAGCGAGGATCTCCAACACGTTATCGTCTTAACCGTCGATATCAAGCAGAACGCCCAAAAGCTTCGCAAAACTCAGTAGCGACAAAAAGCACAAATGCAAAGCAGAGTAATCGACGCGATGGACCGTCAATAACGCAGGGTCAGGCTGAAGCTTTCCGTAGGTAAGATGTCGCGCCACTGCCGAATGAGCTGCTTGTAGCTCTCGCCGACCGGGCGAATTTTTCGATCCAGATCGTACAGGCCCAGCGGATTGACTTGACCGTTGTCTTCGCGCAGTGCTGTGTCCCAGTCAACCTGGTCCGTCAGGCTGTACCACGTAAAACCTAAGATCGGCACACCCTCGAGTTTTAAGTGATGTAGGTTGGACCACTCCTTGCGCAACCAGCGCGGCGCCTGTTCCGCATCCATCAAGTTTGTTTCGGTATGCATTACGGGCAACTGGTAGCGGTCGTAGTATTGTCTCGTAATTACGAGATAACCAAAAATCTCGCCGGCTGCTGAGGTGCTGCCGTCGGCATGAACGATATGTTCATTGGTCACGTAGTAGTCATTGCCCATCACGGAAATCGCCTTCACGTGATTATTCCCGAACCAATGATACTCCTCGCGAGTCATGCCGTTGTCCATTAGATACTCATACATTGTCGCGCTGACGGGATACCCATAAGTCAGATCGAGTGCGAGAAAGCGCTTCTCGTTGTAGAACTGCGCGAACTCAACACAGTGTGGATCTTCAGCATGGAAATACTCAGTCGCTTCGCTTTGAATAAACGTGGCTTTCGGTTGTTCCTTGAGAATCGCGTGCTCCGCTAATTCATTTGCTTTGCACAGGTGCTTCAACGCCGTAACAAAAGCCCGATCCGAAGACAATCTTTCGTTCCACCAGCCAAACTGGGCCGAAAAAGTCGCGGCGATTTTGATCTCGTTGACAGGCGTGAAGAGCCGGATCCACGGATACCGTGCAGCAAAGGCTTGCGCATACTCGGCGAAGAACTTCGGAAAATCCGGATTCTGAAAATTCTCGAGCCAGTCGGGAACGCCGAAGTGGCAGAGGTCCGCGATCGGCGTGATGCCCATTTCATGAAGGGTGTTGAGTGTTTCGTCAGCAAAGTCCCAGTGGTACTTGCCCGGACCAGTGTGGGTTGAGTAATAAGGTGGTCCATAACGGAGAAACTCGATATCGAGTCCCTTGACCAGCTCGAAATCTTCACGCCAGTGTCGATAGTGGCCGCACTTCTCCATCTCATCAACACGCTTCGTTTTTCCATTCGCGAGCGCAATCGTCGGATAGCTGTTCCCGATGCCCGTCGCGAACATGAACTGTCGCGGCTGAACAACTCGAAACGAAGGCGTTCTCTCCTCTGGGTCCGTCTGCTCCTCGCTCATATCCTGTGCCCCTGTCACTGGAGAAATTTCCTTAAGCCGATGATCGCCGCGATCGCGAGACCTGCCGCGAGAGCCGGTTTCGCCAGCGTAATTACACGTCGTTCAGTCGTGCCGTAACTGAGATTGTGCTTGCCCCAGCGCTCGAACTGTTCCCACTTCATCACGGCGTTGCCGGGCAGATTCATTCCCAGGCCCTTCATCAATTCGGGCATAGCAGTCTGTAAAACTGGATGGCCGGGTATGAAATAAACGCGCGGATCCGATTTGTATCTTGGTTTCGCGGCGTCATCGAAAACGATGTATGGTCCTTCCTTCAGGTGTTCCTCAAAATGCGGATCATCGATCTCGCCAACCATGATCGTTGGCGTTCCCTTGAGCCAGATCACTTGCTTGAGTTCGCCACGTCTTAACATGCTATCGAGTACGCTTTTGACGTGGCCGATCGTTCCGGGCAGTGTCACTCCCTTGCCGACGAGAAAATTGATGGGCAGGTAATTGAAGTCCGTATGACCCGGCCACGCGTGTATGCGCACGTCCTCGAGCGGGACGCCGGCGAACTCAATCGGCTCGCGCACGCCAAGCCCGCGCGACTCCGCCTCTTTCGCGAAGTTCAGTTTCTGCCAATCGTGGCCGAGCAGTTGGCAGATGGCGACGTCCGTCGCGACCGGATCGGCGGACGCGAGAATGCAGCCCACCCAATGCGGTTGATCCGCGATTGGACCATCGCCTTCTCCCGCGATGAGTGCGTCAACAACACAGAGCGCTGGTCGCGACACGGTCATGATGTCCATGAAGCGACCAATCATGTCGAGATCGCCGTGGTGGTGATTCCGCCATTTCTGATTGACGGTGCCGACCCAGTTCTTCAACGCTCCGGAGATTGGTTCGATGTGATGATTCTTCGCTTTCGGGACATCGATAATGACGTCTGCGTCGAGCAGCGGCGCAGGCAGCGGCAGGTCTCGAATCACGCGGCCGTCGGGAATGTGAACCAGGCGATTCGGCGTTTCGTCGCTGCCCAGATCGATCAGTTCAGCACCTTCCTTTTCCGCGACAGCGGCCATACCCGTGATCTCCATGCACTGCATCGACGAGAAAAAGCCGCCCGATGACTCAGCAACTTGAACTCTCCCCGCGCCCGCCTCTTTTGCAAGTCTGACCAGCGCACCGACGACGAGCGGATCCGTCGTGCAACCTTCTTCCGCGGAATAATAGACAGTCTGGTTCGGCTTTATCAGAACTGTCTGACCGGGCTTCACGAACTCAGACATGCCACCGAGATGATTGAGAGCCTCTGCAACCAGTTCGTAAACACGTGTCTGCGAACGATGCTTCTCATTGGTGTGTGCGATTGCTACTTTTGCCATGTGCTCTTTACCCCTCGACACAAATTGTCAGGCTCTCGAGTGTTGACTGAAACGGTGTTAAGACTTCTGGTCCATCATCTGTCAGCAGCACCACATCGCAGTGACGAATGCCACCATAGCCGTCGAAATAGACTGCCGGTTCGATATTGAAAATCATGCCGGGCTCGAGACGATCATCTGACCCCGGATGCAGTCGTGGAACGGCGTTGTGGTTGATGGCTGCAAAACCTACTCCATGACCCAGCCCATGCTTGAACGCTTTCTCGAGACCCGCGCGCGATAGCACTGTTCGCGCTGCACGATCGACCTCCGCCGCTCCCACGCCCGGATGGATCGCTGCG
>Ga0134121_10005503_pt1 | contig 10285 bp, 10 predicted proteins | sample KB301_FD_96463 | JGI IMG/M metagenome (GOLD analysis project Ga0134121, IMG submission 96463) | Terrestrial soil microbial communities without Nitrogen fertilizer from Kellogg Biological Station, Michigan, USA - KB3-0-1 | ecosystem: Environmental > Terrestrial > Soil > Unclassified ... | reverse complement strand
GATTACGACCGCTCGCAGGTTCGGTTCACGTTCGGCCAATAGCACCGTGAGCGAACCTCCAAACGAGTGGCCAATCGCCGCAACATCCTTCGAATCGACGTAAGGGTCCGCCCGCAAGAATTTAAGTGCAGACAGCGCGTCGTCCATTTCCCTTTTTTCCAGCAACTGCATCTGCAGAGCGTTGCGCGCCTCTTGGCCGTGTGCAGCGGCTTCAGTATTCATCAGGTCGAAGGCGTTGGCGCCCTGGTCCGTGGAAAGCCCGACCCCGCGTCGGAACAAGTATAAGAATACGTAGCCATGGCGAGCGAAGAGCGGACCAAGTTTTTGGGCATTCTGTTCGTACGGTCCGAGGCGTTTCAGGTCTTCGGGGGAACGGCCGCTGCCGTGATTCAGCAGGACGGCGGGGAACGGTCCGCGGCCCTGCGGGCGCCAAAGCATCGCGTGCAGGGTGGCCGACCCACTGTGGATGAGTACGGTTTCAGGCCCGCCAGACGTCTGGCCGCAGACCGACGCGGCCGTGAGCATAAGAAAGAGTGGTGCCAGAACCAACGCGCACAGCTTTGTCATTTGGCATTCCCTAGTTTCTGGATGAGATGGATGCAACCGACGCTGTCGGAATGGGCCAAGTATATCTGAAGGTGAGACCGCAGGAGGTTCTTCCGGCCAAAATCGCGTTACGTCAGAGTTGCCCGTGATACATCCAAATGACTCCGCGATGGGGCCGAGAGTCCCCTTAAGGCCATTCGCAATGGCTCCAGTAGCTTTCAGAGCGTGCGCTCTAATTGCCACCCATTTGCGGGAAAGCAGGATTAGGTTCTGGACAATTCAAGCATCGTGATTTCCGGGCGGGCGCCCAAGCGCATGGGGAGGACGGTGGTTCCGATGCCGCGGTTGACGTAAAGTTGGCCCCCGGATTTTTCGTACCATCCGCTAACGTAAGGCGTCTCCAGGCGAATGAGGCAGAGTCCGCGATGGAGGAACTCGAGCGACAACTGGCCGCCGTGGGTGTGGCCGGCCAGCATCAAATCGATGCCGAGTTCCACCGCGTGATCGAAATCATTGGGGTTATGATTCAGCAGAATGTTGACCGTTCCCGGCATCACCAGGCGCTCGACCGCTTTTAGGTCCGCTTGGCTGTCATCATCGCCGATCAGATTAAGCGTGTCGCCGCCCAATCGGATGGGCGCGCGCTCCTGACGCAGGATGCGGATGCCTTGCGCAACGAACAACCCGGTGACGGATTCTTCCGTTTCGGTGATCGACTCGTGGTTTCCGAGGGAGCCGAATACGCCATACGGTGCGCGAAGTCCCGCGAGTGCCTGAACCACTTCTCCTTGGGCCGCTGGGTCCCAGGAGAGGTAGTCCCCGGTCATCACGACCAAGTCGGGTTTCAATTGATTGGTGATCGTGACGCAGCGTCGAATCTGGTCTGCGGGCATGAAAGGGCTGATGTGGATATCGGAAAGCTGGGCGATGCGAAAGCCCTCGAAGGCTTTGGGAAGGCGGGCCAGCCGGATGCGCCGACGGGTGACTTCCACGTTGAGCCGGCCATAGAGAAGCCCGTAGGCCGAGGCCACGAACGGTGTGGCGCCTAGAGCAATGACGGTCTGCTCGAGGAAGCGGCGGCGGGCGGGCGAGAAAACAGCGATGGGAGCAGGCTTCGGAGCGGCGACGTGAGCTGCCGCGGCATCACGCGCGCGACTATAGACCCAGACTGCGCCGCGTGCCACGCGGTCCACGGTCCAGAAAACAATCACCAAGCCGAAGCCCAGCACCGACCCGACCAGCCACCACGAGAAAGCCCCTTCCATCAGAACGCTGCGCAGCTTCATGTCGGCTGGCCCGATTAGATGACCCAGAGCCAGGTTAGCCACTCCCGTGTGGGTGAAGCTGTAAACGAAGAAGAAAAGATAGACAGCACTCGCGATCACCGCGAGCCAGGCGCGTCGGGGCTTCCCGGGGATGAATCGCTCCCCAAGGTCGAGGGCACGGCGAACCCAGAAAATCTGGCTGGCAATGAGCATCACGAAGATGATGTTTACGGCCACTTCACTGCTTGCAAACTTGTCGGGGTGGATGAGCGGGAAGACACAAAAAGCAAAGATCAACAAAAAAACGATCATGCGCCAATGAGCGATGACGCGCTTATAAACTGTGCGGAAACTGACCATCGTCGAGCTATCCGTGCGCGGTAGAGTACCACTAATCGGAAATTGCGTCCTCGAAGTCCACTAGTCCAGACGGCAGACACAAATTATTGCACTTTACCGGTGTCGCGAGAGATTTTTGGTGATCACGCCCAGCGGTTTATTTCAATCGCGACGTGAAACAGCTGTTGATAGGGAGCGAAAATGGAGGTTCTGGCTGGATGGTCGGCTACCCGGAACTTATCGTCGGACCGGGGTGCTAACTTCTGATATGTTTGAATGACTAAGTCGGATAACCCGGAAACCGAACCATACTGCAATCGAGCAATTCTCCAAATCGAAGCTGCGTATGCTATCTTCGATAACTTCGATGCTCCCTGCTCACGACATTTCTCTAGGCTCCCTACGCTTGGGAATCGGCAACCCGCTCTTTCTCATCGCCGGGCCCTGCGTCATCGAAAGCGAAGCCCACGCCCGCAAAATCGCGGAAAAAGTCTCCAAAATCGCCGCCGACGCCGTCGTCCCTTACGTTTTCAAAGCCTCCTACGACAAAGCCAACCGCTCCTCCGTTAAAGCCTTTCGCGGCCCTGGCCTCAAAGAAGGCCTCCGCATCCTCGCCAAAATCAAATCCGATCTGAACCTCCCCATCCTCACCGACATCCACGAACCTTCCCAAGCCCAACCCGCCGCCGAGGTCTGCGACATACTCCAAATCCCCGCTTTCCTTGCGCGTCAAACGGATTTGCTCCTCGCCGCCGCCAAGACCGGCCGCATCATCAACGTTAAAAAACCCCAATTCGTCTCTCCTTGGGACATGGCCAATGTGGTCGAAAAAATCGCCGCCACAGGCAACAACAAAATCATCCTCACCGAACGCGGCGCGACCTTCGGCTACCAAAACCTGGTCGTCGACATGCGCTCCTTCCCTATCCTCCAAAAGCTAGGCTATCCCGTCGTTTTCGACGTAACACATTCCGTCCAACTCCCCGGAGGCCAAGGCCACGCGAGCGGCGGCCAACCCGAATTCATCGAGCCCCTAGCCCGTGCCGGAGTAGCCGCAGGCATAGACGGCATCTTCCTCGAAACTCACGACAACCCCTCCGAAGCGCTCTCCGACGGCGCCAACGCTCTTCCGCTTTCGCAACTCCCCGCCCTCCTAAAACGTCTCAAAGAACTCTCCACAGTCGTCCGCCGATGGAGCGTCCAATGACCTCCGTCCCGCGCCGCCACGCCCCGCCGTTGTTCGTAGGGGCACGGCACGCCGTGCCCGTCCGCCGCCCGCGCCACAAGCGGACCCCCACAGTGAACTTAAACCCTTTAGAAGCAGCACTTACGGAACTCGCTGTAACTATTGCAAATAAAAGACTTACGTGGATTTTAAGTCCTTTAGATGCAACACTTACAGAATACCACGGGGGTGCCCTTTGAGTCTGGACACCGCCCGCCGCGTCCTGAAAATTGAAGCGCAAGCCATTCAAGACGTTTTCGCGCGCCTCGACCACAGCTTTGAACGCGCCGTGGACATTCTTTTCGCATGCAAAGGCCGCGTAGTCGTCACCGGCATGGGCAAGTCTGGCCTCATCGGGCGCAAGATCTCCGCCACCCTCTCCAGCACAGGCACTCCGTCGTTCTTCCTTCATCCAGCCGATGCTTTGCACGGCGATCTCGGCATGCTCGCGCGCGGCGATGCCATACTGGCCGTTTCTTATGGCGGCGAAACGGAAGAAATCGTTCAGTTGCTCGAAACGTTGAAGCGTCTCGATTCGCCGCTTGTCACGCTTACTGGCAAAATGCAATCGACTCTTGCCAAAGCCAGTGACGTTTCGCTCGACGTCAGCGTGCGAGAGGAGGCTTGCTCGCTAAACCTCGCCCCGACCGCAAGCACCACCGTTGCCATGGCCGTCGGTGATGCGTTGGCTGTCTCGCTGCTCGAGCGCCGCGGCTTCCAGCCGGAGGACTTTGCAGAACTTCATCCAGCCGGCCGCCTTGGAACGAAACTTCTGCGCGTCGAAAATAAGATGCACGCAGGCAATGCCCTCCCGCGCGTTTCTGTTGATACCCCGATGCCCGAGGTCATCCACGAAATGAGCAGCAAGGGTCTCGGCATGACCACCGTTCTCGATCCCGATGGTCGCCTCGCGGGGATTCTTACCGACGGCGACCTCCGCCGCTTAATGGGAACCCACCGCGGCGCAACGCTGGAAATGACTGCAGGCGCGGCAATGACTCGCAACCCGCAGACCATTGGTCCTCATGTTCTCGCAAGCGAAGCGCTCAACCAGATGGAAAAGCGCAAAATTACCTCGGTAGTCGTCGTCGACGAAACCAGAAAGGTTCTCGGCGTAGTGCATCTGCACGATCTCTGGACCTTGGAGCTTATTTAGCGTTAAAACTTCGTGGCCGCGATTTTGTAGTGGCGGATCTTTAGATTCGTGATTTTTCTCATCTCTCTTCGAGGAGCAAACCTTGCCAAAAGGCATGATCAAAATCCCCGCAGGCCTCGCGAAGCGCGCAAAGCAAATCCAAGTGCTGCTCATGGACGTGGACGGCACCATGACCGACGGCTCCGTCACACTTCTCTCGCAGCCAGATGGCACGGCCCTCGAAATCAAATCGTTTGACGCTCACGACGGTCAGGGCCTGACCCTCGCGCACACCGCTGGCCTCCGCACCGGGGTCATTACCGGACGCGAAAGCCCCGCCCTCCTGCGGCGTGCCAATGAAATGCAAATGGAATTCGTCTATCAAAAGCAGCCGACGAAAATCCCCGCACTGGAAGAAATTTTGAAGAAGACTGGAGTTCCGGAGTCCTCCGTCGCTTACGTCGGTGACGATCTGCCGGACTTGCCGGTCATGCGCCGCATCGGCCTTGCAATCGCTGTCGGCGACGCGGTGCTCGAAGTAAAACTGGCGGCGCACTACGTCACCAGAGCGGTTGCCGGGAAGGGCGCCATTCGCGAAGCCGTCGAGCTCATCCTAAAATCAAAGGGAATCTGGGACGAAATGATTGAGAAGGCACGCGCCTAAGACACATCAATTCTTTTCGCGAGGTGGCGTCGCAAGGAAGCGCACGTCGGCGCAGGTGCCGGGCTTGAGCTTCACGATTTGGGTCTCTGCCATAAATTTTCTTCCCCACATCGCGGTAATTCGGTAGCTCCCCGGTTTCAAACCCCACACGCGAAACTTTCCGTCGCTTCCCGTCACTGCTATCCAGCGCCCCATTTTCCCTACGATTTCCAACTGAGCCCCCGAAAGCATTCCCACAACCTCCGTGATGTTGTGTTCTTCCCGGGACAACTGCTCAACCGATCCTTCTATGCCCGCTCCGTGTGAGGGATCGTCTTTGCGCGCAAGATACTCCAAATCCTCGCCAGCCTCGCTTAGGAGCCGCGTTCGCTGGCATATTCCTGTATAGAGTTTTGCTGTCGCGGGATGCGGATAGGCATACACGAGGTACCGTTTGCCTTCTGCAAACGAGAACCCGCAATCTCCGCCCCCATCGCCTGTCACAACTTCCACCGTGGACTTTCCCTCTTGTCCACGATAATTGCGCTCGATCTGGAGCAGCACAAGCAGTTGTGGATAGTCGTCGCCGTTTTGCAATTTCACCCGAATCGTCGAGATTTTTGTGACGCGCCCCGTAAACACGTTTGGCGTGGCTTTGAACGCTTTGCAGGGAGGCCCCGCGTTCGCGCAATCACACGCGACCCCCAAGCTCGGAAACACTAAGTAGACTCCAGCCACCACTATCCCAACGCGAAGCAAAATTCGCATGGCACACCCCACAACTTAGAACGAGCCTGCCGGTAAATCTTGCACCGCCTAGGCCATGGCGCCAATGGCCTCGCCGCCCATTTGCATCGCTTCACCGCGCGATGTATTGTCCCGCGCAACGAGGAGACTTCATGCATCAACCCGCGCGTTCTCGCGTGCAAGTGCTCACCTATCTCACCATTGTTTTTGCGTTCAGCTCGTTTTTCTACTTCCTCATTCTTCATTCCGGCAGCTTGGGAAACGGGAGAGGCATGTATGTTCTTGGCCTTATGTGGTGCCCCGCTCTCGCAGGAATGCTCACGCTGCGTCTGAATGGCCGCAGCATTTCCGAGCTAGGCTGGAAGTGGGGCGAAACCAAATACCAGCTTCGCAGTTGGTATATTCCGCTGTTGTACGCTTCCATCGCCTATGCCATCGTCTGGATTTTTCGCCTCGGCGCGTTCGGCAATCCAGATTTTTACGATTCGCTTGTGAAGGCAATGCACTTGGGCGGGCCGCCCTGGATTTCCATCGCGCTGGGAATTGCGCTGACCGGCACTTACGGTTTGGTTCGCAGCGTCTCCAGCGCCCTTGGGGAAGAGATCGGCTGGCGCGGATTTTTGGTCCCGGAACTGTCAAAGACTACTTCTTTCACGGCGACGTCTTTCCTCAGCGGTATCGTCTGGTCCCTCTGGCACTACCCCATCCTGATTTATGGCGACTACAACGCTGGCACTCCCACTTGGTATGGCCTGACCTGCTTCACGGTAATGGTCATTTCTATGAGTTTCGTTTTCGCCTGGATGCGCCTAAAATCCGGCAGCCTGTGGACCGGCGCAATCCTGCACGGCAGCCACAATCTCTATATCCAAGGAATCTTTACGCCGATCACGCGCAACACCGGGAAGACTGCGTGGTTCATCGACGAATTTGGCTGCGTCCTGCCGCTGGTTGCCATCGCGTTCGCTATCTACTTCTGGAGTAGGCGCCGCGAACTCCCTGCTCAATAATTGAGTGCTCCCGCTTCGGCTAACCGCTCCACTCAAAGTCACAACCGCTGACTCTGTTGGCCGGGGAGTGTTTCCAAGAGATAATGGAATTACACATCATAGAACGCTCCCTCGCGCGCTACAAAGCCGAGCGCGACCACCTGCTGGCCAAGGATGCCCACGCAGGATCACAAAGCGCCCACTAATGCAAAAATACTATTTATCGCTCGGAGCCAGGGTGCTACGTTTCGTCGCCGTATTATTTAGCCCCCGGGGGTGTACAAGGGTAGTAGATTTGGTTTAGGACCAATCCTGGGAGCTGACGTTCTTGAGCGGGTGGAGCAATTCACGATGATTCACTTCTGGAAATGGACGATTGCCGTTTTCTTAGTACTTTTGCTCGCCGTCTTTCTTGTGCTATGCAAAATGGCGGGCAGCCCCAAGGACGTTTACGGCATGGTGCGCTACGCCTTGCCGCACATGCATCGCGGCAATCTGAAGGTTGGCGACGACGCTCCTGACGCTCGGCTCGTCGCTCTCGACGGGTCAGGACATTTCCATATTCGCGAGCGCACCGGCGCCCGCCCTCTCGTCATCATCTTCGGCAGCTACACTTGACCACCCTTCCGCCGCCACGTCGGTGACGTGGTGCAGATTTACAACGATTACAAAGAGCACGCCGACTTTCTGACTGTCTATGTCCGTGAAGCCCACCCCACCGACGAGTGGCAAATGAAGTCCAACGTGAAGGACGACGTGTGTTACGCCCAGCCAAAGACCCTCGCGCAGCGCGTGGCCATCGCCAACGATTTCATTAAGCGCTTCAACTATCCCATCGCTTTCGGCATCGATGACATCAGCAACGCCGCGAACGACGCCTACTCGGCATGGCCCGAACGCTTCTACATCATCGACGAATCAGGCCACATTGCTTACCGCGGCGGCATGGGCCCGTTCCATTACAACCCCGACGAAGTCCGGGCCTGGCTCGCCGCCCGCTACGGCTCCGTGAAGCACGATTCGCCCTCATCAGCTACGCCGGTCGCGTCGCTGGGGTCGCCAAATTAATTGCGTAGAGCAAGCAATCCACAGCTGCCCGACTCTCAATCAAAAAGAGTGGGCCTGGCGCGCGCTCTTTCCAAACTTGGCTTCTGCTCAAGGGCGCAAGCCGCTCAACTGATTCGCGCGGGAAAGGTTCGCGTCAATGGCAAGCTGCACCGCGATCCCGAAACCCCTGTCCGCCTCGGTACAGATCGCATCGAAATCGACGGACAGCCCGTCTCCGCTTCCAAGCAAATCTATCTGGTGCTCAACAAGCCCCGCGGCATCGTCACTACCGCCTCTGATGAAAAAGGCCGCGACACGGTCTACAAATTTCTCAGCGCCGACCTTCCGTGGGTCGCCCCCGTCGGCAGACTCGACAAAGCCAGCGAAGGCCTGCTGCTTCTCACTAACGACTCCGAGTGGGCCGCCCGCATTACCGCGCCGGAAACGCACGTCGACAAAACCTACCACGTGCAAATTGCAGAAATCGCCGATGCCGCGCTCATTGAAACTGTCAAGAACGGAATTCGTACAAAAGATGGAGATTTACTGCGCGTGAAGGGCGCTTCTCTGTTAAGGCAAGGAGGGCGCAATTCCTGGCTCGAAATTATTCTGGATGAAGGTAAAAACCGCCACATTCGCCGAATGATGGAAGCTCAAGGCATCGAAGTTCTGCGCCTGATCCGCGTCGCCATCGGGCCGCTCGCGCTGGGCGACCTGCCAAAATCGGCGGTCCGCGCACTCACGCCCGAAGAAAAACTCTCCCTCGACCGCGCTATGCGCCGCGGCGCTAAAACTTCTTAGTACGACTACTTTTTCTTTCCCGTCGCCGCCGGCTTAGGTTCCGCGACGGGCTTTAAATCCCCTGCGGCGTTCTGCAAACTCGTTACCGCGCTGGCATCCAACTCATATAAAGCTGGCTCGTTGTCTCGTTTCGCGATATAGCGATCGCCGTTCTTCGAAATCAGCACCTTCTCCACGTTCTTCCCGCCATTCGAAGCAGCCGTTACCTCGATCGCCGGCGTCGTGAATCCCGAATCCACAAATTTACTCGCCGCCAAGTCGCGTACTTTCTCTTCGAACGTCTCCGCGCCGATCGCTTCCACTTTCTTGCCGTCGCCCGACCACCAATCCGTTCCGCCCTTCGTCAGGTAGTATGTTTTTGCGCCGTCGTGCAGCTCAATTTTGTCCGGATCAGTAAATCCAAAATCGAACAGCTTTTTGTTTCGGAAGTCATCCACGCTTTTGTCCAGCGCCGTTCCCAAATCGCTCCCCACCTTGTAAACGCCCTCGACCGCGGTCGATTTCGCGTAGTAGTTTTCCTTATTCTTCCGTACTTGCAACTCCGCCGTGCCCGATGCGTCGGTAACTTTCGCAACTCCCACGATTGTCCCGGAAGCAAACGCCGTTGCTGCTTTTTTCTGGTCCTCGTCCGATGCGCTCAGGTCCATTTTTGCGTCCGCCAGTTTGCGAATCAGTTCTTGCACATTCGAATCGTCCGCGCGCAATGGCTTGGGCTTCACAATCTGCCACTGGTCCTTGTTCCGTCCGAACTCGATCTCCTGCTTCTTCGCGGATAATTCGACACGGCTGAGTTTGTCCTGTTCGAACACCAGCAGCCGCTTGTCCCGCAAATCCTTCGCGCTTTTGTCCAGGCTTGTCTTGTTGTAGCTCGCCAGCGTAAACACACGCGGATCGCCCGCAAGCGCAACGTAGGCGGCATTCCCCGTCGGCGTGCTGTCCCCAATCAACAACTTCTGGGACTTATTGTCTTTTTCCGTTACATCCACTTCAATCGCGGGCTGCGCCAGCCCATATTCCGCAAGGTTGCCCGCCTTCTCATCGATGAGCCGCTCGGAGTTCAGCGACGACAGTGTCGACAACATGCTTGAGACTTCATTCTGGTCTGCTCGCAGCGGCTTCGGCGTTAGAATCTCCCATTTGCCCGCGTCGTTCTTTGCGAGTGAGAAGCCATCTCCGCTTTTTTTCTTGATCTCTACTTTGGTAATGTCCGCCTGAGACAGCGTGAGAATTTTCGGCGGAGTCTCCGAAGAGACTTTTACGTCGCTCGCGGCCGTCTTTTTGTGATTCGACCAATACAAAACTCCAGAGAGGGCCGCCAGGATTATGGCGGCAACAAGCAAGCTATTCATTTTCATTGGAATTGCCCCGGCATCTTGTGAACTGCTCTAAGCGTATCTGGCAGCGCTTTACCTTCTCCGCCACCAAACCGAAAATCCGGCGATCACCACCACGAGTGGAAACAGGAACTGGCTCGTGATGCGCACCCAATTCATCTGAGCCTTCGTCATCGTAACCCGGCGGTCTTCAGGCTCTTTCGGGCGTATCGAG
>Ga0134121_10005502_pt1 | contig 10285 bp, 11 predicted proteins | sample KB301_FD_96463 | JGI IMG/M metagenome (GOLD analysis project Ga0134121, IMG submission 96463) | Terrestrial soil microbial communities without Nitrogen fertilizer from Kellogg Biological Station, Michigan, USA - KB3-0-1 | ecosystem: Environmental > Terrestrial > Soil > Unclassified ... | reverse complement strand
GTTCGCTCAATCAAGCTGTATTCCACCTGCAGGCCGATGAATGGCGACCAACCGCGTAGTGAAGCGATGGCGTTGGCGTGCGCAACCCACCATGCCGGCGCGTCAGACATCCCCACGTAGAGGACCTTGCCTTGTCGTACCAGGTCGTCCAAGCCGCGCATGATCTCCTCTACCGGCGTGATTTGATCCCAAACATGAACCCAGTAGAGATCGATGTAATCGGTCTGGAGGCGCTGGAGGCTGCCTTCCACTGCCTGCATCATGCTCTTTCGATGATTGCCCGCTGCATTAGCGTCTCTTCCGGGGACGGCATTGGTGTATTTCGTCGCAAGCACTATGCTCTGGCGGTGTCCCTTCGCGAACTCTCCAACGAAAGATTCACTGCTGCCGTTGGTGTAAACATTTGCAGTGTCGATAAAATTGCCGCCGGCCTCTCGGAAAGCGTTGTACACCTTGTGCGCTTCATCCTTCGCGGCGCCCCATCCCCACTCCTCGCCAAAGGTCATTGTGCCCAGTGCTACTTCCGATACGCGCAAACCCGAGTTGCCCATAAGCCTGTATTTCATGTCGCTCTCCCTATGCGAGATCTTTTCAGGAATTCTACCGATGCGTCCAAAACATCTTTACTATCGAACCGATACTTCTAAGCTATTGGCATGGAACTACGACATCTGCGCTATTTCATAGCCGTGGGCGAGGAACAACATTATGGACGGGCCGCCGCACGGCTTCGTCTGGCCCAACCCGCTCTTTCCCGCCAAATCCAGGATCTCGAGGGCGAAATCGGCTTCAAGCTGTTCGAGCGTCTTCCGCGCGGCGTGAAACTTAGCGATGCGGGGAAGACGTTTTTGGGAGAGGCACGGCGAATTCTTCTTGAAGTAGATGAGGCAACAACCCGGGCTCGCCGCGTGGCGCTCGGCGAATCCGGTACGTTACGTGTCGGATTTGTCGAGAGCATCTCATGGCACGGCGTCGTTCCCGAATCGTTCCGCCTATTTCGACAACACCAGACCGACGCGGAATTACAACTCCATCCGCTGTCGTCACAGGATCAGGTGGAGGCAATCCGCTCCCGTCGTCTGGACGCCGGCTTCTTGTTCAGCATGGCCAGTATCGGTCGGGATCTGATTCAACTTCCGGTGCTCGTGCACAAGGTCGTGTTGGCCGTGCCTAAGGGAGACCCCTTGACCAGGCTGAAGACAGTTCGGTTGCGCGACTTGCAGGAAGTCGCTTTCGTCTGGTTTCCACGCCGGGAAAACCCGACCTACTATGACCGGTTGATGCAGGCGTGCTTCCGGGGAGGCTTAAAGACACCGCACATTATTCAGGAAGCCGTAGACCACTCGACGATGCTTAGCCTTGTGTCCTGTCGAATGGGAGTGGCCTTTGCGAGCGATGCCACACGATGGCGGCTTCCAGATGGCGTTAGTTTGCTGCCCATAAGAGACCTGAAGTTCCCGCTCCCGTTCTCCGTTGTCTGGCGAAGAGACAATACTTCACCCCTGCTGGCGAAGTTCGTGGCAGAAGTGCGAGGCCTAGACCACCCTATTTAGCGCCCTCTGCCTGTTTCTCACGCAGCATTTTCAAAGCTCCGCCGAGGGCGGTGAACTGATCGAGCACGCAGTGGACCTCCCCCTCGTTCATTGAAGCCCGTTTGAAGTTCTCAAAGCCCATGAAAAGTTAAAGTACGGACCCTCAGACAGACATTTCCGGATTGCGAAACTAGCTGTTGGCCGCAATTTTGTTTTACTACGATTATTTACATGGCAAACATACTTGCGGATGTGAACCACCGATCAATTGGCAAAGCCCACGCGACTGCCCATTCCGTTACCCGGAACGTCGGTGTAGCCAGCCTAAAGTTTGACCTTGGGGATTGGACGACTTGAGCGACATAAGTACACTACGAGCCGCAATAATGAAGATGCACGGATGCATTTCAGCACACATCATGACAGTGCCAGTACTCGAGAGGTTCAGGGACAAAACCGCGTGGGAAGGGAAAGTCGAAGTTTTCGATCTGATAGGGCATCCGAGGGCAGATCGGTGCTATGCGTGAGAGTACAACGACGATGAAGGCCGCACCCAATACTCGGTAGTCTTGAAGCTGCCACCAGTGGAATCTCCTCAGGATGCTGTCCGGGTTGTATTTAATCGCCAAACTGACAAATGAGGGAACCGGACATGAGGTCGGACGGCCTGAGCTGGCAACGCGAGTGGGCCTTGGAGGAGACGGCGCCAGAGATGTGGTGCGGTTCCTGCTCGATCAGAGCGGGCGCAGCGAAACGAGTCTCCCGTGGGAACCTCGGCTGATTATTGCAGCCGCGAGGCAGCAAATAGACACTCACCTGACATAAGTGCCGTCGGCCCGCCAATGATTTCCGGCTGAAAACAATGCCATTTTTATCATTGCTATCAATAACCTACAAGAGTGTAGTCAGTGGCCTTGGCGGGCGAGCGCCCAGTGCGATCTCGAGTGCTTCGATGCTTGAAATGCGGAGTCGTCTGCGACTGTCATCTATTCTCAGATTGGGGACTCATTCCATTTGGAGGAGTTCCCGATGTTTTGTTCCACGCAAGAACTTGCCGAGAAGCTAAAGGCCGTCCGGTATTCGGTCGTAGACGAACTCCTGCCAGTGATTTACGTTGCAATGAAGTTGGGCCGACCACTTTTGATTGAAGGTCCGCCGGGTTCCGGAAAGACCGCATTGGCACATGCGGTGGCGAAGGCTGCCGGCGCACCTCTGGAAAGGCTCCAATGCTACGCAGGAATCAACGAGGAACGCGCGATAGGGAAATTCGACGAGCCGTTACAGCGGCTGTTTCTCGAAGCTGCAGACGACGCCGGCGCAGTCAGTTGGGAGGATCTTCGGTGTCAACTGCACGCCCTGACGTTCTTCACGCAAGGGCCGTTGCTCCGGTCGCTACTGCATGAACGACCCTGCGTCCTCCTGATCGACGAGATCGACAAGGTCGATCATGCGTTCGAGGCTGTCCTGCTGGAAATACTGAGTGAATGGCAGATCAGCATTCCTAAGCTCGGCACGATAAAAGCCAAGACGATTCCGTTCGTGGTTCTCACGTCCAACGAAGAAAGACGCATCGGAGATCCCCTGCGACGACGGAGTTTCTACGTCCGGTTCGAGCATCCCACAGTCAGTCGGGAACAAGAGATTCTTGAACTGCATTCGGGCCAGGGCTTTGGTGCTCATAGCCAGGTTGCCCGCCTTGCACGCGCCCTGCGCGGATGGAGTCTCGAGAAACCGCCATCCATTGCCGAAATTCTAGATGTTGTGCGTGCTGTGGACGTCATGGGAATTACCGAAATTAGTCCTGAACATCGAGACATGTTGTTGCCCCTTCTTGCGAAGACGGAATCTGACCGCCAGAGAATTCTGATGCGCGATGGATTCGCCGCTCTACTTGCCGATTGCGAGGGCGCACCACGGCATGTCGAAGTTTATTGATATGAGAGAAGGAGAAGTCAGCCTATGCGACAGGCAATTATCGTCGGAACTGCAGCTCTATTGTTTTGTGTCGGCACCGGTGTCGGACAGGATGCCGATCATTCCAAGCCGCCGCGCATCGTACAGGAGGGGCGCACGTCAACGGTGCATGTCCGGCAGGCTTTCACGACGACGATCCGGCTACCAGAACCGGTGAATTCGGTTGTCATCGGCGATCCCGCTCTTTTCCAGGCTGAGCACTCACCGAGCGAACCGCTATTGGTTTTCGTGAAGCCAGTATCTGCGGTCGCGCAATCGAACTTGCTGATTTCGACAACAGCTGGAAGGCAGTTTTCGTTGTTGTTGAAGAGTGAACTTGATACTGGCAGGCCGGCCTCGAGCGTGGATCTATTGGTCGTCTGCCAGAGTTCCGGTTCATTTTTCGTCGAAGAGCGTTATCCCGCGTCGCTGATAGCGGAGACTCTCGCTCTCGGTGCGTCACGTCGGAGCGAAGGAACCGACAAGCCTGATTCTCCTGACTCGCTCTCAGATCTTCTCAATCAACAGCGGCAGAATTCGACACAAGATGACCAGGGCCAAGGTCTGAAGGTTAGCGTTGGGGGCGTCATTGAACGCGATTCTCACTTTGTTGCGCTCTTCTCCGTTGTAAACGGGACAGGCAAGGCCATCGAACTGATGCCTCCTCAGGTTCAATTGGCGGGCAGTGTGAAATCCGGGCTATTCGGTCACAGCTCCCATTGGACTACTGTGGATCAGATTCCACTCCTGGATTTTCGCCTTGATCAGCGAAGGCTGGCCTCTGGCGCTCGCACGGACGGACTGGTCGTGTTCGATCGACCGTCATTAAAGCAATCGCATGAATCCTTACTGCTGCAGATCGCCGAGGCCGCGAGAGTCGATCAGCCGGTGTTGGTACCGATTACGTTCACCGTAAGCGGTGATGAGGAGGAATAGCCGTGAAAGAGACAGATAAGGTTGATGGCAAACCGTCAGAGATTCTCAAAGAGGATCTCGGTCCGGAAGGTGGCGAGGCAGAGGTTGCTGTGGACAAGCAGGAAGAGCCTTCAGTTCGTGGTGCGCTTCGGAACTTGCTCGTGGCAGCGCAACGTGGTCGTAAGGCCCCGGCGCCGGATCCGAAGCAGGATCGAACGCGGGCTCTTGTACTCCTGATCGGTGGAATAGTCGGATCCATTCTTCTCTTTGTCGGCGTATTTTCCACGCCGCCATCCAGGCCTGGACAGGAACGATCTGGCCGTGCGGAGCCGAATTTGGGCCGGAAGGACGAAGCAGAGACGAGGCCACGGGCCTCCTTGACACCACTGTTGAATGCTCAGGTCGAGCCGGGCGAGACAGGTTCTAATCGGCTCAGCCCTGTAGACATCCAGAACACTTCGCAGCGGGAAGTCGTAAAAGACCAAGCAGCAGAAAACGCCGAAGCCAAGAGCTTGCCAGAAGAGAAGCTTTCGCCTTCGCCGCGTACGCCGACATATCGGCCGATCAACCAGCCACCGCCGATCACCTTCCGCTATGGTGGACCGCCGGACGGAACTGCTCTTGCGGGAGTAGATCCGGTTGCTCCGTATCCGGTCGATCGCTCCCCGAAGCCTGATTTGCTGACGCCCACCTTGAAGAGCTCGACAACAAAGTCGTCCATTGTTTTTGTCCGATCTGAGACTGGAACAGCGGACAGCAGCGACGTTCACCGGACCGTGCCAAAGGCGCCCGCAGCGGTCCTTCTCCCTCCCGGTTCTCGCCTTATCGCTCGTCTTGAGTCTGCTGTGACAAGCGCTCTCAAGGCGCCCGTTGTAGCCGCGGTCGAATATAACTACGAGAAGGATGGTGTGATTCTAATTCCGGCTGGAACCAAGGTCATCGGAGAGATGAATCAAGCATCTTCAAACGGATACGTGGGCATCGCGTTTCACAGTCTCCAGATGCCAGGCGGGAGAGCGGAGCAAATAGATGCGATCGCGATGGATCTCGAAAACAAACCTCTCAAAGGAAATGTCACTGGCACAAACAAGGGTAGGAAACTCCTCACGCGGACGTTGTCCGGCGTCGGAACAATCGCCGCGTATGTTGTTGGCGCGAGTGGATCCGGTTTGGGCCAGCCAATCACAGGCGGAACTCTGTTGCGGGACCGTTTGGCCGGCAACATCGCTTCGGCGGGTGAACAGGAACTCACGAACGCGGCTGTTTCTCAGAATATTGAGGTTACTGTCCCGGCCCAAACGCGACTCTATGTCGTTCTTCAGAAAGCCGCGGTGGAACGCATAGACACCGCGATGAGGCCAGTCGCGACTGATCGCGACGTGCCCATGCCGTCCGTTCAGGAATTGAGAGAACTAATGGACCTTCGGCGCGAGCTCAGCCGGATGTACGCGGAGTCCGCAGTTCAGATGCCGGCCGTAAAACCGTGAACGCAATTTCTTGGACATTTGGGCTCCTCGTCCTAGAATGAAATTAATCGCAAGCAGACGCGAAATATGACTGCCGCGGTTTGATCGAGATGGACCCGCAGATCAGCCGCAAAGAGAATTTCTTTGCTGCAGCGAAGCCTCAAGCCTTCACCCACAGTTGGGCAATCCTGGATCGGCTGCATCGGTGTCCTTCTCAGCGCCGGTTTCTTTGCGTTGGCTCTGCGCGAGGGTGCATCGAATCCGTCTCAACGGGTTGTAGATTCGATCTTTCACAGCTGGGTGGCCATGGGCATCGTCACGGTGGGGCTCCTGAGCATCCGTCGCATGTGGGGCGCGACGATGCCGCGTGTTTTTCAAATCCTCTCCGGCTGCTTGTTGTCGTTCTTCGCGCTCTTTACGGGATTGGACCTCGTCGCATGGACACCGCTCTGGCGCTTCCTGAACCTGCAAGTACCGCAATCGCAGGCCCAAGCGTTGGCTACGCTTGTCTTGATTGGGGCCTGGTTCTTCACCTGTATGGGTTTTGTACTCCGGACATTCTTCAGATGGATTCGCCGTCGGTACGAGCACCACGGCTTCGCGGTCGGGGTTGGACCGCTTTACTTCTACTTCAGGCGTCGTCGCACTTCATTCCAATAGAGCCGATTGACTACCGTACATATGTACGGTATATCTTCTCGCGAGGTTTTCGCGCCGATGGTGTTTTGCAAGCAGTGCCAGCGGAAGGTGGAGGACTGCGCGCATTTCGTCCTTCCTATCCAGGCAAGAAGAGTCCGTGTCTTCGACGAGAAGGTCGAGAGCATCGCCTACGCCGAAGGGGAGCGCGTCCTGGAGATCGCTTTCAAGAGCGGGCAGGTATGGCAGCTCTCTGGCGTTCCGGCCGGGGTGTATTCGGAGATACAGAACTCGACTATATCTTCGTTCCTGAAGTTCATCGCGCAAAGGTACAAGGCTTCCCCCGTCAAGACGGGCCTTAAGGCCATCGTCGTCCCGGCAAGCGTGCAATGTCCCGTCTGCCAAACTGAAATGAAAGAATCGAGCCGCACATCGAGTGAGTTCGACAATTTCATTCGCGTTTTCTGGCAGTGCTCCTCCTGCAAGAAATCAAAATGGGAGACCTATAACGGGCCGCAGACATCAGCGCCGGAAAAGGAGAGGAAGGTTAGGTGGCATTGAGGGTTTGAAATCTTCGAGAGTACCCGGAGCACGCCGTTTCCAAATTCGGTTTGCTCGGACCTGTCATTTTTCCTGAATTGCATGACTCAATCCAATAGGGAGGAAAGTCATGCGGAAAAATTCAGTCGCGCTGTTCTTTGTTCTCTTCTTTGTTCTCTCACTCAACCTCGCTTTTGCGCAGAACCTGGGAACGGCGCCGATGTTCGACCGCGCTGTTCAGGGCCAGAATGGCGCCCAGCCTGAAGGTGCGCTGTTCAACTTCATCAATTGGATCGGAAACGTCGTGGCACCTGTGGCCGCGGGCGGTTGCGTATTCGGAGCCATCATTGCCTACCTGTCGGGCAGGGGATTCGCCCGATGGCTGCTAGGCGCGGCCGGCCTACTCGCCGTGTCGGGTCTCACTCGCCTTATCGAGTTCTGGATTCTTCAGGGAACTGCCGGAGTGTGAGGATACGAACATGCCAACGCCCCAGATGCTCGACGACATCGTTCGTATGCTGATTCAACTGGCGCCAGCCATGGCCTTGGTGACTCTTGTCCTGGCTGGCATCGCGCTTCGATTGGAAGGCGGCTCGACGTTTACCATCGGCGGCGGCTTCACGAAATGGATGTTCTGGGCAATTGTCCTCATCGCCTTGCCACAAATTCTTCTGTGGTTCACTTTCTTTGGAGTTCCGTCGCAGGCGATTAATGGCAGTGTCTCCACAACTTGGATCGCCAGCATCCGCGACGATGTCACAACGTTCGTCAATGATTTCGTTATTGGCAGACTCGCGATCACGTTGGCGGCATTCTTCGTGATTCGGGCAATACTTGACGCCACTCAGGGCCACCATCCGCTGCCGTCAATCCTTACGGCAATGTTTCTCCTGGCCATTCCTGCGACCGCAGGGTTGATCGGGAGCTTGCAGACCGGGACGCGGTTTGCGGCGGTCGACATCATGGACGGGTTGTGGAACTACCTGGCCGGAAGAATCATGCCGATCGCCGCTGGTTTGGCTGTCATTGGCGCTATCTTCAACTTCCTCACCAATCGGCCGGCCACGCGGTTGATCGCTTCCGCACTTGGATTTCTCACGGTCTCAGCGATGTGGCGTTTGGTTTTGCGGATGATGTGATGCGGTGAAAGTGCAATGTCTTTCGAGAACGGAATCTTTAACCTCACGAACTGGGCCGGGAACGTGATCATGCCGACGCTGGCCGGCTTGTTCTTTGCAATCGCGCTGATCCGCGCGGTTGGTCCCGGCCAGCATCAAAAGTGGATGTGGGCGGGGTTTCTATCGCTCATGGTGTCCGGACTCCTTCGTGCCTTGGAAACGTTCTCCTCACAGGCTGCATGGGACAACCCCGATCTGTATTGGATTGCGCTGATGTCGCTGGTGAATTGGGTTTGCAATGTCGTCATGCCGATGTACGGCGTACTGCAAATTGGGCTAGGAATCCTTCATTACTCCGGCATCGGCTTTCGGATGTATGGGGGAGGGGATTGGATGCGTCGTTTCCTCGTCGCGGCTGGTTGCTTCATGTTGTCCGGCATGGTGCGGCTGAGTGAATGGTTCATCGTGCAGGGAGTGGGGGGTGTCCCATGAGCCTGCAAGTCACGCCGGTCTATCGCAATCTCAGAACGAGGGTCACATTCATAGGGCTGGAGTATGAGGATTTGGCCGTCGTTCTGCTTATAGCGCCGGTCGCATTCTTTATCGGGAGCCTCTTCGACCGCGAGCTCTTTGGGGTTCCCATCAAGCTGCTGCTGGAATGGGGAGTTCCCGTCTGCACGATTATTCTTCTCGTCACGTTCAAATACGGAAAACCGCGAGGCTTTTTGATCGATTGGTGGAATTACTGCGCGCGCCCTCACGTTTACTGCGGATTGGAACGTGACTCGAAGATAACGCGGCCTTACCTACTGGATACGAAGGAGTAATCGCAATGTCGTTCTTCAGTTCGGCCATTACAAAGAGCCAGCATCATCTGGATCTTCGAAACCCGGCGCTCTGCGAAGAACTGCGCCTACGCGACATCCTGGACAACCTTGTCGTCACAACGAGCGGCGCATTCGTGGCCGCCTACACTCTCAGTGGTCTCCAGTCCCAATATCACAGCGAGGAGACTCGCAACCGGACAAAAGAATCACTGGAAGCTGTCTTGCGGGCCATGCCAGAGCGCTCCATGAGATGTCACGTGCGATTTGAAATCCGACAGGATGCAGGCACGGTAGTTGATCGCTACATCCGAACGAGTCGCACGGAAAACACAGTATTGCGGGACATTGACAAGGAGCGTCAGCGTCAATGGCGGGAAAAGGAGGCGGCGGGCGAGTTTCTAGATTTCAGGCTTAACGTGATGCTGCACTGGGACCCGGAGGTCCATCACCTTCAGCGGGGCCAGGAGCTGGAATCTCGCGTACGACGGAGCTGGAATCTTTCGGTCGGACGTGGCGTCGAGAGGGCCCAGCTGGAACACGAGAAACTTGTCAGTGAATTCGAGTCGATTCTAGCCGGAATCGAAACGACGCTCGATGCCGTCGGTATGGAATTTCGCCGGTTGACCGACGATGAGATCTGTCTCTTGATGAGGGAGTCGTTGAATCCAACCGGTGGAGACTTCGTCGCCGAACGACCAAGAAGCTGGGGCGCAGAGTACCAGAGCATTCGAAGCCACGTCCCGACCGTAAGCATTGAGGGAGAGAGCGACGAGTACCTTAAGGTAGGGGGACTCCTCTATTCGTTCATCAGTGTCAAAGATCCACCAGATTCCACATTCCCCGGTTTGCTTCGGGAACTTCTGGCTCTCGATTTTCCGATTGTGGTGAATACCGAGATTGTCATTCCCGACCAGGCGAAAGTCATTAGCCACTACAAATGGCAACAACGGAAAATGACGGCCGCGCAGCGGGATATCAATGGCGGCTTTCGAGTGAATGTGGAAGCCCAGGTTGCCGAGCGGCAACTGATCAAGGTCCTCGAGGACGTCGTATCGAGTTCGCTCAAAACCTGTCGCGTGAGCTTAGTTGTTGGCGTCCGGACCTCCAGCCCGATTCGGACGTCTCGCGAGTTGGAGGAAGCGGAGCGCATTCTGTCTGACAGGCGCCAGCGTGTCCTTCACACAATCACTCGCATGAGTGGCTCTCGGGGATTGGTCGAGACACTCGCGAAGAGGCGAATGTTTTTCGGTAGCCTGCCGACGATGGCGGAGGAGAACAAAAGGGAGATCGATATGCTG
>Ga0134121_10005500_pt1 | contig 10286 bp, 9 predicted proteins | sample KB301_FD_96463 | JGI IMG/M metagenome (GOLD analysis project Ga0134121, IMG submission 96463) | Terrestrial soil microbial communities without Nitrogen fertilizer from Kellogg Biological Station, Michigan, USA - KB3-0-1 | ecosystem: Environmental > Terrestrial > Soil > Unclassified ... | reverse complement strand
CTGCACGATCAGCTCAGCACGCTCGGCTTCACGCTCGCGCTCGCGAATGTTGGAAGAGATCACTGACTCGAGGTCGTCGATATCGAAAAGGAAGACGTTGGGGATGTTGCTGACCGCCGGATCGATGTTTCGCGGGACGCTGATGTCGATAAAACACGTGGGACGATTGCGACGCCGCCGCACGAGGGCTTTGCGTACCTGTTCGGCGGTGATGACGTAATCAGGCGCGCCGGTTGAGCAGATCACTATGTCAGCTTCATGCAGCACGTGGCCCACCTGTTCGAGCGAGACGGCTGTGCCGCCAAACTCGGTCGCCATCTGTCGTGCAGTTTCTTCGGTGCGATTGGCGATGATCACACGCGAGGCGCCGGCGTTCACGAGATGCCGTGCTGAAAGCTCCGCCATCTCGCCCGCGCCGATGAGCAACACGGCGCGGCCTTTCAGCGAGTCGAATATCTTCTTGCCGAGCTCGACGGCCATGTAACTGATCGACACGGCGCTCGCAGCGATGCCCGTTTCGCTTCTGACTCGTTTCGCGACCTTGAACGTGTGATGGACCAAGCGGTTGAGCACGCGACCGACTGTGCCGGCTTCGACGCCGAGCGCGTATGCATGACGCACCTGGCCCAGCACCTGCGGCTCGCCGACGACCATCGAGTCGAGGGAAGAAGCGACACGGAAGAGATGCCGAACGGCTTCTTCGTCAGTGTGGTGATAGAGATGTGCTTCGAGGAAACCGGTGGGCAAGTGGCCGGAGGTGTCGAGAAACTGTGTGATGCGTTGGGCGCCGAAGCCCAGTTGATCGCTGGCGGTCGCGCCGAGGATCTCGACGCGGTTGCAGGTCGAGACGATCAGTCCTTCGCGTACAATATCGCCGTCGACGAGTTGGCGCAGGCCAGTGGCGCAGGCCTCGTCGTTGAAGGCGAGTCGCTCGCGGATCTCTACCGGAGCTGTCTTGTGATTGACTCCGATGAGAAGAATGGACATCTGTTTGCTCAAGTCTTAATTAAGATCTCTCCCGCAGCGGCGCAGCGGCGCAAAAGAAAACCGTTGCGCCGCTGCGTCGCTGCGTGAGAATTCTTATCTGAATACATGATACCCACCCAGGAATGGCGCTCCTATAAACGTAAACAACACGAGCGCGAAACCCACCACGCCGAGCCACGCCGCGCTGCGACCACGCCAGTTCGCAGTCGAACGATAAATGGTCAGACTGAAATAAAGCAGCCACGTGAGCAGCGCAAAGATCTCTTTCGGATCGTTTTTCCAGAAGCGACCGGTACGTGCCGACGACCAGAACATCCCCGTCGCGATCCCGAGTGTCAGGAGTGTTAATCCGAGTGCGGAAGCGCTGGTGGCGAGGGCGTTGACCGTGGTCAGTGACGGCAGCCGGTGAAAGGACGCGCCAAACGTCTTGAGTTTCAATGCGCGCTCCTGGAGTAAGTACATCACGCTCGCCATAAAGACAATGAAAAATGCCGCGTACGCAAATATCAAAAGCGTCGTATGTATCGGGAACAGCCACGTCGCCGAAAACTCAGGCGGCGTATTGCTCGGGTTTGTTCCCATTAGTAACGCGACAAAAGTGAGCGCCGAGATCAGCGGCATCGTAAAAGCGCCGACCGCCTGGGTGTGGTAACGATAACGCACGAGGGCATACAGCGCGACGAGGGCCCAGGCGAGAAACGACAGCGCCTCACGCAAGCCGTACAGTGGGTAGTGACCGTCGATCGCCCAGTCAGCCATCAAAGCGCCCGTGTGCAGCACGAAGCCGACAATCGTCGACCACTCCGCCACGCGTTGCAGAGAGCGGCGTTTATTTACGAACGCCAGAATCGAATGGATTGCGGCAATCAGATACGCCGCTAAGACTGCTAAAAGTAGGGACTTCAATATAGAAGGCATTTTAGCCACAAAATCCACAAAAAGCATTCTGTAATCGTTTTGTGCTTTTTCTGCCTTTTTGTGGCTTCTCATTCGGTTTTGCTGTACAGTGTGCGAGGTTTCAAAGGGGAGTAGGTCACCCGTCAAGGGTCCGGTAAGTCGTCAACACGGTGCCAAAATGGCGCCCGGCTTATCGGGAAAAGCTCAAAGCTCAACGACCAAGACCTTTCAATATGAAAGGGTGAGGTATGGTTGAGCTTTTTCCGTTTTCTGAATACTGGTGGTTCTACGCAGGCTTCGTCGGTCTCGTCCTCGTTCTTCTCGCCGTCGATCTCGGCATCTTTCACCGCAAAGCGCACGCCGTCGGCTTTCGTGAAGCAGCCACGTGGAGCGTCGTCTGGATCACGCTCTCTTTGGTCTTCAACTTCCTTCTTTACCAGTACGCCCTCTGGAAGTTTCCCCAGGACCCGCGTCTCATGGCGATACCGGGATTTGACCCGAACGCCGAAGCGTGGCGTGTGTCGCTCGAGTTTCTCACCGGCTACGTGATCGAGAAGTCGCTGTCGGTCGACAACATCTTCGTCTTCGTGATGGTCTTTTCTTACTTCGCGATACCGGCGAAGTACCAGCATCGAGTCTTGTTCTACGGCATTCTCGGCGCGCTGATCTTCCGAGCGATCTTCGTCGCGCTTGGCGCGGCGCTGATGCAGTATCAGTGGGTAGTCATCTTGTTTGGCGTGTTTCTGATCTTTACGGGTTTGAAGATCTTCTTCGCGAAAGAGAAGGGTGTCGATCCGGAAAAGAACTTGCTGATCAGACTGCTGCGCCGCGTGATTCCGGTGACACCGACGCTGCAAGGCGGGAAGTTTTTTGCCAAGGTCAATGGCCGGCACTTTGCGACGCCGCTGCTCGTCGCGCTCGTCTTTCTTGAAGCGACTGACGTGATCTTCGCAGTCGATTCAGTGCCGGCGATCTTTGCGGTGACAAAAGAGCCGCTCATCGTCTTCACCTCAAATATCTTCGCGATCCTCGGTTTGCGCGCGTTGTTCTTCATGCTTGCAGACGCGGTCGACAAGTTTTACCTGCTGAAGTACGGGCTCGGGGTTGTGCTCGTGTTCGTTGGCTTAAAAATGGTCTGGTTGAATCAATTGTTCGACGGGCACTTCCCGATCTGGGTGTCGCTGGGAATTATCTGCGGTGTGATTGGCTTATCGGTCTTTCTGTCGCTCATTTTTCCGAGAGCTGAGGCAGCTAAAGTTTGATGATTACCGCGCTTTACGTTCTGTTAGTAATTGTGCTCGTGTTGGCGAATGGATTTTTCGTCGCCTCGGAGTTTGCGTTGGTCGGTGTGCGGCGGACGCGCATTCAGATTCAGGCTGCGAGTGGAGACGTGCGTGCCGGGCGTTTGCTCGCGCTGCTCGAGAATCTCAACGCTTATATTTCAGCGACACAGCTAGGCATTACGATGGCGTCGCTGGCGCTTGGTTGGGTTGGCGAGCCGGTGTTTGCACATCTGCTCGAAGAACCGCTCAGAGGGCGTGTCTCGGAAGTGACGCTGCACACGATCTCGTTTGCGATCGCATTTTCAATCATCACGTTTCTGCACATCGTGCTGGGCGAGCTGGCGCCGAAGACGCTCGCACTCGAGCGCGCAGAAGCGGTTGCGCTCGCGATCTCATGGCCGCTGCAGGCGTTCTACAAAGTGTTTCAATGGCCCATACGGTTGCTTGACTGGTCCGGAACGCGCGTCGTGCGCCTGTTTGGACTGCATCCGAGCGGCGAGCATGGTTCGGTCTACACGGAAGGTGAGCTGCGACACTTGATCGATGTGTCGCGACAGAGTGGTTATCTCGAATCTGAAGAACAGCAGTTGATCCACAAAGTCTTTGATTTCTCTGACGCTGCCGTGAAGGAGGCGATGGTGCCGCGCCCGCAAGTCGTCTCGTTACCAGTTAGTGCAACGCTCGCAGATGTCAGACGCGCTTTTCTCAACGGTGGCTACTCGCGTCTGCCGGTTTATGGGAAAAATTTGGACGATATTGTTGGCTTGCTGTTTCGAAAAGATCTCGACATGGGGCGTGTCACGAATGATGAGGATTTCGATCTTCGTCGTTGGGTGCGGGCGCCGGTGTTCATTCCATCGTCTGCGTCGCTGGGTGTTGCGTTGAAGCGGATGCAGGCGTCGCAGGTACACTTCGTGTTTGTTGTGGACGAACATGGCGGACTCGAAGGCATACTCACGCTCGAAGATCTGCTTGAAGAGATCGTCGGTGAGATTAACGACGAGTATGACGAAGAGACCCGCGAGCAGATCCGGAAAGATGGTGAAACATACATTCTCGACGGAATGCTACCCGTGCGTGATGCCAACACGCGTTTCGGAATCGGGCTGACAGAAGATGAAAGCTACACGACGATCGCGGGATTTTTACTCTCGAAGGCTGGTCGCTTATTGCGTCCCGGCGATCGGATCGTCGACGCCGCGGGCGTGTTCAGCGTCGAGCGAGTCGAACAACGACGCATCAGCCGCGTCCGATTCCGGCCCTCCTCATCCACAGATTACACAGATTCTATGCATCAATCTGTGTAATCTGTGGATGAGCAAACGTTCTTCTCCGAGCCAACATCCTAGCGCCGACTGGTTTCTTCGCCTTGCTTCTTCTAAAGTCTGCTTGACGGTTATCGCGTGAGGAGGGTCGGAATGCTTTCGCCTGCGTCGCGTCATGCCTTTTCCATTTTTTTGGTGGTCGCCCTGGCGCTGACTGCCGTCTTCGCTCAGTCAAAGCCAACCGGCCAACGACAGCCACCACCGCAACCATCTCCGACACCACCGCCCGAACCTGAAGACGTGGAGACACTCAAGACTGATACCGATCTCGTCACCGTCCCGATCATCGCAACCGATCGCAGCGGCCTCTACATCACCGATCTCAGCCAGGAAGAATTCAAAATTTCGGAAGACGGTGTGCCACAGGAAATCGCGTTCTTCGGCAGAGTCGCCGCGCCGTTTCACGTCGTGTTGATGCTCGACACGAGCTCGAGCACGAAAGACCATCTCACGAAGATTCAGAACGCAGCCTATGCTTTCGTGCAGCAGTTGCAGCCCGTCGATCGCGTCAAGATAATTTCTTTTGACGACAAGATCAGAGAGTTAAACGAGTTCACCTCCGATCGAGAGGTTTTGCGCACCGCCATTAACAGCACGCGACCAGGCGAGGGAACCAAGGTCTACGACGCTGTTGAGATTGCGATGAACACGTTGCGAAAGATTCGTGGCCGCAGAGCGATCGTGCTGTTTAGTGACGGCATGGACTGGTTCAGCGACAAAGCCACGTTTGAAAGCAACGTGCGTTATCTCGACGAAGAAGGCATCGTCATCTATCCGATTCGCTACGACACGCGCGCGACCACGGAAAAACTCGCGCGCGAACAGTCGGAGCAAGTCACGCCATCGTTGCCGACACTCGGAACTATTAGACAACCACCGCCAAGCGGAACCACTGCACCGACTTTCCCGGGCGGCGAGGGAGTGCCAACCTCCGGCACGCAGCAGAAGACTGGACCACTTGGATTGCCTTCAGCTGGGGAGATTATGCGCCGGCGTCGTGACGAAGAGCGCAATCGTTATCCGGATCCGAGTCGTGGTCCAGCGCCGACCGGTGGTCCTGACGACAATCCGCCGAATCCTTCTGATCGCAACAAGACGATTCCGCGCATCCCTGGTTCGGATCCCGGAGTACCGGTGCCGACGAGTCGTCCTCCCGATGAATCGATCGAGAGAACGCTGGACATGGCTTATGCAACTGCCGACAGTTATCTAAAAGCTTTGGCGGAGAAGTCAGGTGGGCGACTGTTGCGCGCGGACACGCTCGCCTCGTTGCCCGATGCGTTCGGACAGATCGCGGCTGAGCTGCGCACGCAATACATGCTCGGCTATTACCCGCTGAACAAAGAGCGTGACGACCGCTACCGGAAGATCAAAGTCGAGACGACGCGAAAGAACGTTGCGGTCCGCGCCCGCCCCGGCTACATCGCCACCGCCGCAAAATAGTTGAGCCATAGATCCCCCATCAAACTTTGCCTTCTGGCAGTATGCCTGATCGTGTCTGACTGTTCGTTGTCAGGGCTGGACTTCAACCTCGACACGTATCACAACATGGCCACCGAATGGCGCAAGACCGGCACCGGCTCTGAGATTTTGATTGCAATAAAATAGTTGGGCCACAAAAAGGCACAAAAGCGCAAAAATAACTTAGATCTCAGCGCTTAGGCGTGACGGTTGGTGGCGATGCGCCTGCGGGAACGATGAATAACTCAACCGAGCGCTGGTCTCTATGGCCGCCGTTCACGACTACTATCCGGCCCTCCTGCAGTCCTCGCTCTTTGACGAGGTAGTTCTTAGCCCTCTCGCCCCGCTGGCGCGCTGCCGGTTTGCGTGTGTCCCTTGCGTCATAAACGATGATGTACCCATAGGCGCCCGGCTCGTTGTGTAACGCCAACGCAAACTGATCCAGGCGTAGCCGCTCTTCACTGAATTTCAGATCACGGTAATCATCGAATTTACGCGCGGGCACCGGTCTTTCAATAATCAAAGCATAACTTGCGGTGTTTCGGCAGCCCGCCGCGTACCCAAGTACTTCGGCAGTGACAGCGAACGAGTCAATGGCGCCAAAATCAACCGACACTTCCGCTGTACCCTGCCCGCTCAAAATTTTCCCGCGCGAAATGGTCCAATTATATTTCGGAATCACTGACCGATCGCCGCCTTGAACGTAGACCTTGAAGACCTGCGTTGGACCACTTCGAGCTCCGTCGAGTTGAGACACACTGATCACAGGACAATTTCCCTTAGGATTCTGGTGAGCCAAAGCACCTTGATACGAGCAAGCCATCAGGATCAAGGCTACGCTGAAACTGATATGTAACTTCATACAGTCCCTGATTATTGATCGAGGATGCCCAACGATGTTAGGTCGGAGTTCGTTTTTGCGCTTTTTGTGCCTCTTTGTGGCTAAACTTGTCTTGCCGTTTGAGGCGTGCTACAAAACTCACTCATGCCTGACCGATCTGAAGCCTGGGAACTGTTGTGTGAATACACAAAGGGCGACAGCCTGCGTAAACATGCGCTCGCTGTTGAGGCCGCCATGCGCGCGTGCTCGAGGCGTTATAACGAAGGACCCGTGGATGAGGATGAGTGGGGGATGGTGGGGCTGCTGCATGATTTCGACTACGAGATGTTTCCCTCGGCCGATCAGCACCCGTTCACTGGCGCGAACATTCTTTGCGGACGCGGCTACTCCGATCGCATGATTCGGGCCATCATGGGCCACGCGACGTACACCGGCGTCCCGCGCGATACAGACATGGCCCGCGCGCTTTTCGCCACTGACGAGCTCTGTGGTTTTCTCGTAGCGTGCGCCCTCGTCAGGCCATCAAAGAGTCTCGACGATATGGAAGTCTCGTCAGTGAAGAAGAAACTGAAAGACAAAGCCTTCGCGCGGTCGGTGAATCGCGACGACATCAAACAAGGCGTCGAAGAGTTGAACGTCAATATCGACGAGCACATACGTTTCGTGATCGACGCGCTGCGGCCAGTGCAAAAAGAAATCGGATTGAATCAGATCAACTAGCGACGTGTTCCGCGGGCGGGCGCGGCTCGAGTGGTCGATAGCGTCCCGTCAGTATCGAAGCGGCGATGAAAAAGGCGAGCGTCAGTATGATCGCGAGGATCGCAGTGAGAAATGCCTGCAACTTGCGGCGACGCGCAGTGTGGCGGTAAACAAAGATCGACGCGAAGGCAATCGTCGCGATCGGAAGCAGGAGAGTGGAAGTAACCAGCAGGCCCGGATTAGACAGGGCCTTCACGGAGAAGACACCCAACACGAGCGCGATGGAGATGCCGGCGCCCACAACTGCCGCCAGCACCGAAGCGGCGATTACGAGCTTCAATCGCATCCGGGCAGGTTCCTCGTTTTGATGCTCGTGTGCAAATGCTCCTCCTTGGTTGGGTGGAGAAAGGCGCCGCCAAGGATACCACAGGGACGGACCACATAACGGACTGAAATAGATGATTACAAGAGACGCGCTGCTTTGGTTGTCCCAACGGGAAGGGTTAAAGGATTTCGCCACCAGCTTCCGATTTTTCAAGAAACTCACTACTCGCTTCGTCGCCGGCGACACGATTGACGAAGTAATTCCACTAATTCGTCAGCTCAATTCAGAAAACTGTACCGCGTCGTTCGATCATTTGAACGAGTCGGTTGGCAGCGCCGCTGAGGCCGAGCACGAAGTTAGCGAGTATTTGAACATACTCGCGAAGATCGACGAGAGTCATATTCGCTCAAACGTCTCGATCAAGCTGACGCAGTTTGGTCTCGGTCTCGATCCGGAGCTGGCTTACCGCAACGCGCGGCGAATTGTTGAAGATGCTACTCGCCGGGGAAACTTTGTAAGAGTCGATATGGAAGGCTCAGACGTTACTCAGCGAACGATCGACATCTTCAAGCGACTACGCGCTGAATTCGGACTGAACGACGTCGGGATCGTGTTGCAGTCTTATTTATATCGAACTTACGCCGACGCGCAGGAGCTGGTGAAACTGCCCGCGCGCATTCGCATCTGCAAAGGCGCTTACAGCGAGCCGCCGGAAGTCGCGTTTCCAGATAAGAAAGACGTCGACGCCAACTACATAAAAGTAATGCAACTGCTTCTAGCGAGCGGCACATATCACGGCATCGCGACGCACGATCCGAAGATGATCGATGCGACGGTCGACTTCGTGAAGCGCGAGGGAATCGGGAAAGAGAAGTTTGAGTTTCAGATGCTTTACGGCATCCGGCGCGACCTGCAGCGACAGCTCGCGCGCGATGGTTACAACGTGAGAATCTATGTTCCTTACGGTAAACACTGGTATCCTTACTTCATGCGCAGGCTGGCCGAGCGTCCTGCGAATGTGTGGTTCGTGATGAAGAACCTGGCGAAGGGCTGAGCGAACGATGGATTGGATCTGGATTCTCTGGTGCATCCTGGGTGCGATACTCATCGTGGCCGAGATCTTCACGACGGGTTTCGTGCTGCTCTGGTTCGGCATCGGCGCGCTCGCGGCGGCCTTCGCAGGGTTCATCGGGATTGAGAGTCTCGCGATACAGTTTGCGATTTTTGCCGTCGTGTCGATGGCGTTGACAGCCGCCTCACGAACCATCTTCGTCAAATACTTCTCGCACGAGAAGGGTGGACAAACCCTGCGCAGCGGTGTTGATGCGTTGCCGGGGAAGATCGGCACGGTGGTTTCGTCGAGCAGAGGAGCGCTGCAGGAAGGTGCTGTTAAGGTGTTTGGATCGACGTGGACCGCGTATCCCGCGCCCGGTGAACCGCCGTTGGAAGCAGGCGAGCGCGTTTGCGTTGAGAGTATCGAAGGCGCGTCGATTTACGTGAAAAGGATCGGCGCTGAACCTGATTGGCGGGCTAAATCTTCATCGTAAATGTAGACAGGATTACAAGATTTTCCAGGATGAACAAGATTCTGTTCATCCTGTCTAACTAGTGCGGTTCGGTGTCGGCTTCGTAGGTGTCGTCGAGAGTTTTGTCTTCTTCGAGCGGTGGCAGCTCGATCGTGATCCGATCCGTTGAAGGCGCTTCCAGGTCATCGCCGGAGAAACGCGCGAGCACGACAGTAATATTATCCTCACCGCCGCGATTGTTCGCTTCTTCAATCAATGCATCACATGCCTTCGAAAGATCGTTCCGGCTGTTGACGACGATGTGCTGAATATCTTCCGCGCGTAGTTTCCCTGACAATCCATCACTACAAAGCAACACGAGATCGTCCTGCCGCAAACGAATCCTGCCCGTCACTGGCTGCACTTCGCTTTGCGCGCCGAGTGCCTGCAGTATCACGTTGCGGAACATGTGCGTCTCAGCTTCCGATTCGCTGATCTGTCCGACGTCGACGAGTTGCTGCACAAGCGACTGGTCCTTCGTCGCGAGTCGAATCTGATCTTTACGGATCACGTAGCCGCGGCTGTCGCCGACCTGAACGAGGTCCAGGTTATCGCCGCGGACCGCCGCGCCGGTGAACGTGGCGCCCATGCCCGCGCAGCGCGAGTCTTCCTGGCTTCTAAGATGGATCTCAGTGTTGGCGTAATGTGTGGCGGTCTTGAGACACTCGACCAGATCGAGGTTCGGATCGCACGCGGCGTCGCCCTCGCCCACCAGCATTTTGCGTACTGAATCGACGGCCATGCGACTCGCAACGTCGCCGGCAAGTGCGCCGCCCATGCCGTCAGAGACGACAAGGACGAGGCCTTTGTCGCCCAGATCGAAGCGGGTCAACTTCTCGGGTGGGGGATTGCCATCGGCGCCGGTCCAGGTTTGTTCGGTCGACAGGTCGAGTACGAGGAAAT
>Ga0134121_10005499_pt1 | contig 10286 bp, 8 predicted proteins | sample KB301_FD_96463 | JGI IMG/M metagenome (GOLD analysis project Ga0134121, IMG submission 96463) | Terrestrial soil microbial communities without Nitrogen fertilizer from Kellogg Biological Station, Michigan, USA - KB3-0-1 | ecosystem: Environmental > Terrestrial > Soil > Unclassified ... | reverse complement strand
CGCCCGTCCTGCGGCGCACGCGTCTCGGCGATGTTCATCTTCGCCATCACCTTGATGCGCACCGCCATCGCCGGCCAGTAGGTCTTGTGCAGGCTGCGGATCTGGCGCAGCACGCCGTCGATGCGGTAGCGGATGCGCAGGAAGTTCTGCTCGGGCTCGAAGTGGATGTCGGAAGCCCCGCGTTCCACCGCGTCGGCGAGCAGCGCCGAGATGAGCCGCACCACCGGCTGCGAATACTCGTCGCCCTCGGCGACGGTCGTATAGTCGATCTCGCCGGTCTCGATTTCCTTCAGGATGCCGTCGATCGAGAACTCGTGGCCGTAGTAGTGCTCGATGGCGCGCTCGATCTCGGACTCGCCGGCGATGCGCAGCTCGATCTCGTAGTCGCCCTTGAGGTGCGCGCGCAGCTGGTCGAGCGCGACGATGTTGTTGGTGTCGGCGAGGGCGACGATGAACTTGCGCTGCTGGCGGTCGAGCGCCACCGGGAACACATGGTAGCGGCGCGCCATCTCGCGCGGCACGAGCTTGAGCGCCGAGGGGTCGACGATGATGTGGCTGAGGTCGACCGCCTGCAAGCCGAGCTTTTCGGAGAGCGCGTCGCGCAGCGTCGCTTCCGACACGAAGCCGAGCTGCACCAGCAGGCGCCCGACCGGTACGTGGTTTTTCGTCTGCTCGAGGAGCGCGATGCGCAACTGGTCCTCGGTCAGAATGCCCTGGTCGATCAGGATCTGGCCGAGGTGGCGCTTGGCTTGCGGATTGGCGGGAGCGTTCATTCGGACACTATGATAAAGGGCGCTTCAGCTCTTCTGTCAGTGCGAGAGCTCGGCCGCGCGCGCCTTGGCTGCGCCGAGGTCGAAGCTGGCGCCCCGCTTTTGCGAGAGCGAGATCGCGCGCTGGTAATAGTCGAGCGCCTGCCGCGGCTGGCGCAAGTGATCCAGGCTTACCGCGAGGTTGTAGGCGAAGTCGGCGTTGTCCGGGTCGGCGGTGTAGGCCTTGAAGTATTCCTGTTGCGCTTCGGCCCAGCGGTTCTGCTGGGCGAACTGGTTGCCCAGCGCGAAGTTGAGGGCGTGCGCCGACGGATCGGCGGCGAGCAGCGACTTGACGCGACTTTCGGTCGCCAGCGGGTCGTTGCGCCCCGAGCGCAGGGAAACCAGGGCTGCCTGCGCCTGCGGGTCGCGCGGCTCGACCTGCAGCACGCGCAGGTAGAGTGCTTCGGCGCTTTCGTACCGGCCGCCGCGCACGTCGATCGCCGCGAGGCCGAGCAGCGCGTCGCGGTTCATCGGCTCGTCGCGCAGGGCCTGCTCGTATTCGCTGCGCGCCGCCGCGAGATTGCCCGCCGTATAGGCGACATAGCCGGCCTCTACTCGCGGGTTCACTTCGGGCGCGCTGCGCGCGACGCGCGGGCTCTCCCTCACCGCCATCGGCGCCGGTTGCACTTCGGCGACGCGCTGTCGCGGTCGCGGCGCTTCGACCGGCCGCTCGATCGGCGCGACGCGTGCCGCCGGTGTGGTTACTGCGGGCGCCGGCGGGCTTGCCGCTGTCGTCGTTGCGGGGGAGGTCAAAGTCCCGGTGCCCGGCAGGCCGGGGATCACGCTCTGTGCGGGCGCCGGCGCCGCCGCAACCGTCGGCCGCGGCGTGGCGCCGGCATCGGCGACCGAGGTCTCTGCCTGGCGCGGCGGGTTCAGGTTGACGAGCGAGGGCGGCGGGCGCAGCTGGTACCAGAAATAGATCACCGTGCCGACCGCGAAAGCGCCGAGCACGCCGAGCGTGATGTAGAACGGTATCTTCGGGTTGGGTTCGCGGAATTTCGCTTCGAATACCTTGCGCGCGCTCGCGCGCCCTGCCGACTGCGTCTCCCCTTCTGCCGCGGCGAGCTTCGCGGCACCGGGTTTCGGTCCCGCGGCGCGCGGCGCGGGCTTCGGCGCCGGCTCGAGGGGCTCGAGTGTCGGCTCGGGCCGCGGCGGCTTCGGCGCTGGCGGTGCAGCGAGATCATCGCTCGCGATCTCGAGCGGCGTCGTCGCGAGGTCGGGCAGCTGGTCGCGCGTGAGGACGGGCTTGCGTTCGGCTTCGGCGCTCGCGGCTGGGGCGTCGGTGGCTTCGCCGCCGCCCTCTTTTGCGCGGCGCTGCGCCTCTTCCTTCGCGCGCTCCGCCTTCTTCAGCGCCTCGAGCAGCAGGCTCATTTCGAAGAGCCCATTGGCTTGTCGCCCGGGCCGATCGGCGGCGCGAGGCGCTGCGGATTGGGCTTGCGCAGGAAGTCCTCGTCGGGCAGCTGGTTCTTCAGGCTGCGGAAGTCGCCCTCGACGCTCGGGTCGTAGATCACGCTCGCGCGGAGGAAGATAACCAGCTCGGTCTTGCGGCTGAGCTGGCTGCGGTTGGAGAGAATCTCGCCGATGATCGGGATGCTGCGCACGCCGGGAATTCCGGTGTCGGTCTGCTCGACGATGTCCTGCATCAGGCCGGCGAGCACGCCGGTCTGGCCGCTTTGCAACCGCAGGATCGAGTCGAATTCCCGCGTCTCGAAGACCGGCACATCGTTCTGCGTGGCGAGGCCCTGCAGCGCAGGATTGGGATCGCGCGCGACGCCGACCTGGCGCCGGATGGTCGGGCGCACGTTCAGCACGATTGCTTCCGCCGAGTTGATCTGCGGCAGGACCGCCATCATGAAGCCCTCGGCCGCGATCTGCGGCGTGGTCGTGAACTGCGGCTGCACGATCGCCGTGCCGCCGCCCGAGACCGCGGTCGCTGCGGAAGACGGGATCATCGTGAAGTAGATGATGTCGCGCGTCACGCGCAGGATCGCGGTCTGGTTGTTGAGCACCGAGAGCTTCGGACTGGAGAGCACCTTCACGTCGCCGAACTGCTCCAGCGCTTTCAGCGTCACACTGAGATTGCTGCCGACCGAGAGAAACCCGAGCGTGAAAGGCGAAGTATTGAAGCCCGGTGTAGCCGACGTGACCGGGGGAATCGAAGGCATCACGGCGGTGACGCCCGACTGGCCGGGCTGGCGCAGCCGCGCCCACTCGATGCCGCGCTGGTATTCGTTGCGCAGCTGCACCTCGGCCACGGTGGCTTCGATCATCACCTGGCGCTTCGCGCCGGCCAGCACCTGGTCGAGGAATTCCTGCACGCGCTCGTGCTGCTTCGACGTGGCGCGCACATAGAGCACGCCGCTCTCGCGGTTGGCGATCACCGCCGCGGCCTCCTGATAGGTGGTGCTCTGCGCCGCAGGTGACGGCGAAGCGCCGCCGGGAATCGGCGGTTGCGGTGTGGCCAGGCCGCCCGCCGGGGGAGGCGCAGCGCCCGGAGCGCCCGGCGCTGCAGCGGCGGTGCTCGCGCCGGTCGGAATGAGCTTGTCGGTCTCGCGCAGGATGTCCTTCACGTTCTGCACGATCGATTCCCACAGGTTGTTCTGCGCGATGACGTCGATCGTCGAGGTCGCGCCGGTGGCGTTCGGGCCGGTCGACTGCGAGGCCCCGGCGCCGAACTGCGTTGACGCGGTCGACTGCATCTTCACGTTGCGCGACGCGCTCAGGTAGTCGATCTTGTAGGCGCGCAGGAAGGGCGAGTCGCGCATGACGACGAGCGTGTCGCCGTCGAGCTCGTAGCGCATGTCGACCTGGCGCATGATGCGGCTCAGGAGCTGCGGCAGGGTCTGGTCGATCGCGTTGAGCGTCACGCTGCCCGAGAGATTTGGATCGATGTCGATCTGCAGGCGTGCGTCACGAGCCAGCGCGAAAAGCAGCTCCTGCACGCGCACGTTGTTCACCACCACGCTGTACGTCTCGGGGCGGATGCTCGCTTTCGGCTTCGGCAGCAGCGGCGTGACCTGGACCGGCGGGGGAATGGTGCCGGCGGGACCGACTTCGTCGGCGCGGATGTGGTTCTCGGACGGCTTGATCGGCTGTTGGCCGCAGGCGACGAGCGCGCACGCGATCACACCGACTGCCGCCCATCTTCCCCAGTTCATTTCCGCGAACTCCCTCCGGCGGCAAGGATAACACGGAGCTGCCTGAGGAATCGGGCGTAAACGCCTGTCGCGCAGGCGTTTTCGCCCTTTACATTTCCTTGCGGAGCTCCGCGAAGGTGCGTGGTGCCGTGCGAAAAGCATGCTGGTATTTCGGCGGCAGGCGGCGCTCGGCTTCCGCGGCCTCTTTCGCGCTTTGGAAAGAGCCGTAGATGACGCGCATCCGCTGGACAGGCATGCCACCCATCGGGATGAGGAACACCTCCGACAGGGGCACCATGTCGCGCGCGCGAATCAGAAAACGCTCCATGCGCTCGGGCTCGGGGTTGTTGGTGACGAAGAGCTCGATCGCGTAGCCGTCATCGGGCGCGCGCTCGAGAAGCTCGCGCGTCGCCGCGAGTCGTTCCGAGAGAAGCTTCTGCCCGCTCGTGGCGTAGGCCCGCAGGCGCTCGCGCTGATCCTGGGTGAGGAGCGGCGCCGGCGGCTCCGCTTCGGCCTCGGCCGCAGCGATCGCGTCGGCGTCGTCCTGGACGTCGAGCTCGGCCTCGAGCGCTTCGCCGTGGTCGGCGCGCGGCGCCGGGACCGGCGCGGGCTTCGGCGCGGCTTGCGCCGGAACGAACGGTGCCGGCGGTGCGTAAGCGAGCCACTGGATGCCTGCGCCGGCGGCGACGCCAAGCGCAGCCGCAAGGGCGATGAGCGCCGCCGGGCGCAATGCGAGCCGGCTGGGCGAATCGGCGAATTCCGAGTCGGCGATCGCCGCCTTCACGTGGCGATCCGTCACTGCATGGCCCGTCTCGCTGAAAGCAGCGAGCAGCGCCTTGTCGGCGAGGATGTTGATGCGGCGCGTGAGCCCGCCGGAGGCGCGCGCGAGCAGGCGCGCGGCGCGCGGCGCGAAGACCTGCGGTCCGCGATAGCCGGCGGCGCGCATGCGGAAGTCGAGGTACTTCGCCACTTCCGCCGCGGGCAACGGCCGCATGCGGAAGCCGTGCGTAATCCGATCCCGCAGCTGACGAAGCGACGCCTTTGCCAACGTGGCGTCGAGCTCGGGTTGGCCGAAGAGCACGATCTGCAGGAGCTTGTGCCGGCTCGACTCGAGATTGGAAAGGAGCCGCACCTGCTCGAGGGTGTCCTCGGGCATGACGTGCGCCTCGTCGATCAGGATCACTACGCGGCGCCCGGCGCCGTAAAGGCTGATGAGATGCTCCTGCAGCTCGCGCAGCGCGACGGTGCGGCGCTCCGAGAGCTTGAGCTCGAGATCGTCCGCGATCGCCTGCAGGATCTCGTCGCGCGCGAACGACGGCGTCGCGAGATAGATCGTCGCGACCTCGGCGGGCAGCCGCTCCATCAGCATGCGGCAGAGCATTGTCTTGCCGCTGCCGACTTCGCCGGAGATCTTGACGATGCCTTCGTCGTGCAGCACCGCATAGGCGAGCGCCTCGAGCGTCGCACCGCGCTCGGCACCCTCGAAGAAGAAGTCCGTGTGCGGCGTGATGCGGAACGGCGGCTCGTTCAGGCCGAAGTGCTCGAGATAGAGCGCCATGGCTATTTCTCCTCGCCGCCGGAGGTATTCATCCGGCTGTAGAGCGTGGTGCGGTTGATGCCGAGGAGCTTCGCCGCCTGGCTGACGTTGCCGCGCGTGAGGCGCAGCGCCGCCTCGATATAGCCGCGCTCCCAGCTCTTCAGCGTCTCGTCCAGGTCGAAGCCGCCAGAGCGCTCGAGCTGGCGCAGCGCCTGCTCGACGAGCGCGCCGCCTTCGGCGCCCGCCGTTGGCGCCGGGGTCTCGAAGTCGAGCTCGGGCTCGAGCTCGGCGACCGAAAGCCGCTGTCCCGGATACTTGGTCGCCAGCCGAATCACGATGTTGCGCAGCTCGCGCACGTTGCCCGGGAAGTCGTAGCGCTGCCAGCGCGCCGCGGCCGCCGCGTCGAGCTCGAAGGCTTGCGTTCCAGCCTGGTGCGCCGCGAGCCGGCGGTAGTGTTCGAGCAGCACGAGCTTGTCGCCTTCCATCTCGCGCAGCGGCGGTACGCTCAGCGTGAAGACCGAGAGCCGGTGGTAGAGATCGGCGCGGAAGCCAGCCTTGCGCACTTCGCGGCGCAGGTCGCGGTTCGTCGCCGCGAGGACGCGGCAGCGCGCCGTGCGCTGCTGCGTTTCGCCGACGCGCTGGTATTCGCCGTTTTCCAGGACGCGCAGGAGCTTGGCCTGCAGCTCGAGCGGCAGCTCGCCGATCTCGTCGAGGAGTAGCGTCCCGTCCGCGGCGTCCTCGAAGTAGCCCGACTTGTTGGCCGCGGCGCCGGTGAAGGCGCCTTTCACGTAGCCGAAGAGCGTCGGCTCGACCAGCGTAGGCGCGATCGCCGCGCAGTTGAGCGTGAGGTAGGGCTTGCCCGCGCGCGGCGAGAGGCGGTGCAGGCTGCGCGCGGCCATTTCCTTGCCGCTGCCGGACTCGCCTTCGATCAGCACCGGATAGGGCGACGCGGCGAACTGCGCAATCTGGCTTTTCAATTTCGCGACGGCCGGGCTCTCGCCGACGAGATCGGCGTCCTCGCCCGCGGGCGCCTCGAGCGCGCGCGCGAGCAGGCGCCGCAGAAGCTTGGGATCGCTCGGCTTGGCGACGAATTCCCAGGCGCCCAGCGCGCGCGCGTGGCGCGCGTTGGCCGCATCGTTCTGCCCCGAGAGCACGAAGATCTTCATGCGCGGCGAGTGCGCCAGCAGATCCGCGATCAGCTGGAAGCCTTCGTCGGGCGAGTGCGGCACGGGCGGCAGCCCCAGGTCGACGAGCGCGAGCGGCGGCGGCGCATCGAGCTCGCGCAAGAGCGTAATGGCGCTCGCGCGCGATTGGCAGGCATGCACCGCGAAGTCGCTGCCGAGCGCGAAGGCGAGCGTGTCCGTGATGAGCGCATCGTCATCGACGATCAGCAGCCCGGGGCGGGTTTCAGGCGCCGACTGGGGACTGATCACGGATGCATCTCATGAAGGCGCGCTCGAGGGTCTGTTCGGCGTAGCGCGCACAGAGCGCCTGCGGCGCGCCGCGAAAGCGCAGGCGCGCACGCTCGAGCACGGCGATCGAGGAGCAAAGCTCGTCGACGTCGGCAAGGACATGCGAGGTGAAGAACAGGGTGCGGCCCTCCGCGCTCAGGCGCTGCAGCACCGATTTCACCGCCACCCGCGCGGCAGGGTCAAGGCCGCTCATCGGCTCATCGAGCACATACATCTCGCGCTCGAGCGAGAAGCAGCCGGCGAGGCCCAGCTTCTGCGTCATGCCCTTGGAGAGGCTGCGCACCGGCCGCCCGAGCGCCTCGCGCTCGAGCTCCAGCTCGTCGACGAGGCGCGAGACTCGCGCCGGGTCATACGCGACTCCGGCGAGCTCGGCGAGGGTGCGCAGGAATTCCGCGCCGGTGAGATAGTGCGGCGGCGTGAAGCGCTCGGGGAGATAAGCCAGAGTCCGGCGGCTTGCGGGCACGCTCGCCGGCACGCCGAAGACATGAATCGTGCCCGCGTCGGCGGCGGTGAGGTCGAGGAGGCAGCGGATCAGGGTTGTCTTGCCGGCGCCATTCGCGCCGAGCAGACCGAACACTTCGCGCGGTGCGATTTCGAGACTGACGCCGTCGAGCGCCGTGACGCGTCCGTAGCGCTTGACGAGCGCTTCGATGCGCACTGCCAGCGCGTCGGCGGCTGCCTCCCCCATGCGGGATAATATTACGCTGCAGTGCAGCCCATCGTTGAAATCCGAAAGCTTGCGTTCGCCTACGATCCGGCGCGGCCGGTGCTGCGCGACATCGATCTCGCGATTCCGCGCGGCTCGGTGGTTGGCATCATGGGCCAGTCGGGCTGCGGCAAGACGACGCTCTTGCGCGTGATCATGGGCGCGCTGCGTCCGACGGCGGGCGAGGCGCGCGTGCTCGGGCACAGCACGCGCGAGCTCGACACCGCAGGCCTCTATGCGATGCGGCGCAAGATGGGAATGCTGTTCCAGTTCGGCGCGCTCTTCACCGACATGTCGGTGTTCGAGAACGTCGCGTTCCCGCTGCGCGAGCACACCGAGCTGCCGGACGATCTCCTGAACGACCTCGTGCTGATGAAGCTGCAGGCGGTAGGCCTGCGCGGCGCGGCGCATCTTGCGCCGACCGAGCTCTCCGGCGGGATGGCGCGCCGCGTGGCGCTCGCGCGCTCCATCGCGCTCGATCCGCAGCTCATCCTCTATGACGAGCCGTTCACGGGACTCGATCCGATCTCCTTCGGCGTGATCGTGCGGCTGATCCGCAACCTGAACGATTCGCTCGGCGCCACGTCGATCATCGTCACGCACGACGTGCAGGAAGCGCTCGGCGTGGTCGATTACGTCTACTTCATGGCCGCCGGGCGCGTCATCGCGCAAGGCACGCCAGACGAGATCCGCTCGAGCGGCGAGCCGTTCGTGCGCCAGTTCGTCAACGGCAGCTCCGAGGGGCCGGTGCCCTTTCACTATCCGGCCCCCGGCTACGATGCCGACCTCGAGCTCGCGACTGCCTAGATGCGCCTCGTAGCAGACCTTCGCGCGCGCATCGAGCGCCTGGGCTCCGGCGTGAGTTCGCACATCTGGCGGCTCGGGTTCGCCAGCCGCTTCCTCGCTTATCTCGTGGTGCATTCGGGCACGGCGCTCAAGCGCTTTCACCTCACGATCGCCGAGATCTACTTCGCCGGCGTTCTCTCGCTCATCATCATTCTCGTTTCCGGCCTGTTCGTCGGCATGGTGCTCGCGCTGCAGGGCTATGACACGCTGCAGCGTTTCGGCGCCTCGGAGTCGCTCGGCGTCCTGGTGGCGCTCTCGCTCGTGCGCGAGCTCGGTCCGGTGGTTGCCGGCCTGCTGTTCGCGAGCCGCGCCGGCTCGGCCATCACGGCGGAAATCGGCCTGATGAAGGCGACCGAGCAGCTCTCGGCGATGGAGATGATGGCGGTCGATCCGGTCGCGCGCGTCGTCGCGCCGCGCTTCTGGGGCGGCGTCATCTCGATGCCGCTGCTCGCGGCGCTATTTTCCGCGATGGGCGTCTTCGGCGGCTACATCGTCGGCGTGCAGCTGATCGGCGTCGACGCCGGCGCCTTCTGGTCGCAGATGCAGGCGGCGGTGGATCTGCGCAACGACATCTTGAACGGCGTCATCAAGAGCGTGGTCTTCGGCGTCGCGGTGACCTGGATCGCCGTGTTCGAGGGCTACGACGCGCCGCCGACGGCCGAAGGCGTGTCGCGCGCCACGACGCGCACCGTGGTGACCTCGTCGCTCGCCATCCTGTTCCTCGACTTCATCCTCACTGCACTCATGTTCACGGGAGGCACTCACCAATGAACCGCTCGACCATTGACCTGTGGGTCGGCGCCTTCGTCGTCGCCGGCATTGCCGGGCTCTTGTTCCTCGCGCTCAAGGTCGGCAACCTCGCCACGTTCTCGACGTCGCAGATCTACCAGGTGCAGGCCAAGTTCGCCAACATCGGCGGCCTCAAGGTGCGCGCGCCGGTGAAGAGCGCGGGCGTCGTGATCGGCCGCGTCGCCGACATCCGCTTCGACAACGAGAGCTACGAGGCGATCGTCTCGATCAACATCGACTACAACTACCAGTTCCCGCGCGATACCACCGCCAAGATCCTGACCTCGGGCATCCTGGGCGAGCAGTACGTCGGCCTGGAAGCCGGCGGCGACGGCGTCATGCTGAAAAACGGCGATCGCCTGCGCCTTACGCAATCGGCGGTGGTGCTCGAGAACCTGATCAGCCAATTCCTGTTCAACAAGGCGGCCGAAGGCAAGCCGGAGGCCAAGGAACCGGCTAAGTGACCCGCCTATTGCTCCTCACCGCGCTTCTCGGTGCGGCGACGGGCTGCGCGAGCACCGGCGAGCGCGATCCGCGCGACCCGTGGGAGCCGCTCAACCGCGGCATCTACGGCTTCAACGACAAGCTCGACGCCTATGTGGCGCGTCCCGTGGCGACCGGCTATCAGAAGGCGGTGCCGAGCGAGGTCCGCGAGCGGGTGCGCAACGTCTTCGCCAACGTCGGCGACGTCTTCATCGGTGTGAACAATTTCCTCCAGGGCAAGTTCGAGGACGGTGTCAGCGATTGGGCGCGCTTTGCGTTTAATACCACTATCGGCCTCTTCGGCCTGCACGACGTCGCCACCGACATGGGCTATGAGAAGCACAATGAGGACTTCGGCCAGACCTTCGGCCGCTGGGGCGCGCCGACCGGCCCGTATCTCGTGCTGCCGATCCTGGGCTCGAGCGACGTGCGCGACGGCGTCGGCTGGGGGTTCGATTTCTATACCGATCCCCTGAACGAGACCGAGCCGTTCGCCGTGCACTGGGG
>Ga0134121_10005494_pt1 | contig 10288 bp, 4 predicted proteins | sample KB301_FD_96463 | JGI IMG/M metagenome (GOLD analysis project Ga0134121, IMG submission 96463) | Terrestrial soil microbial communities without Nitrogen fertilizer from Kellogg Biological Station, Michigan, USA - KB3-0-1 | ecosystem: Environmental > Terrestrial > Soil > Unclassified ... | reverse complement strand
TCGTCCAGCGGCGCGTCAACCTCGTCGAGCACGCAGAACGGGCTGGGCCGGAAGTAGAAGATCGCGAAGAGCAGCGCGAGGCCGGTCAAGGCCTTCTCCCCGCCCGACATCAGGCTCACCGCCTGAAGCCGCTTCCCGCGCGGCTGCGCCATGAGCTCGACGCCCAGCTCCAGCGGGTCGTCCTCGCCCTCCTCGGGCTCGACCATGCGGAGCTCGGCCCGGCCGCCCTCGAACAGGCGCGAGAAGATCTCGCCGAAGTGCCGGTTCACCTCCGCGAAGGCCTCCTGAAATCGCTCCTGCGCGGTGCGGGTCATGCCTCGGAGCGCCTTCTCGAGATCCTTGATGGAGCCGGTGAGGTCGTCGTACTGCGTGCGGAGGAAGCCCAGCCGCTCCTCCAGCTCGCGGTACTCCTCGTCGGCAACGAGATTGACGGCCCCCATGGCCTCGAGCTTCTGCGCGAGCTCCTCGTGCCGGGCGCGCACCTCGCTCCCCTCGCGCGCGGGGTCGTGGGCGGCCAGCAGGGCTTCCGCGCCGTCCACGCCGTGGCTGCGCCGCGCCTCGCCCAGCAGCTCCTCGCGCCGCACCCGGCCCTCGGTCTCCTGCAGCTCGAGATCGTGCACGCGCGCGATGAGCCGGTGCCGGTCGACTTCCGCCGCGCGCAGCTCGGTGCCGATGACCTGGCGCTCGGCAAGCTGGGACTGGTGGACCTCGGAGGTGCCGCGGACCTCACCCTCCAGCCGATCGCGATCGACCACCGCGTCGCGCGCCCGCGCGTCGGCCCGCCCCGCCTCACCGGAGAGCTCGCCGCGCCGCTCGGCGAGCTGCGCACGGCGGAGCGCCGACTGCTCGAGACGGAGGGTGGACTCGCGAGTCAGCTCCTCGAGCCGCTCGATGTCCCGCCCGAATCCCTCCACCCGCTCGGCCACCGCCGCCACTTGAACCCGGCAGTCGCCGATCTCCTCCGCCAGCCCCCCTTGGATCTGCTCGGCGGCATCGACGTCGGCGCGCATGGCGCCGAGCTCGAGCTCGAGACCCGCCTCGCGCTCGCGCACGCTCGCCAGGGCGATGCCCACCTCGTCCAGGCGGCGCGCCGTCTCCTCGTGCTCGGCCTGGATTTGCGCCTGCTCGACGTGAAGGGTGTCGAGGTGACGCGCCAGTCGCTCCGCCTCGCGCATGGCCGCCTCGAGGTCCTTGTCGCCGGTGAGGCGCACCGCCTCCTGGCTCTGCACCGAGGTGGTGAGGCCGCTCTCGCGGACGCGCAGGGCGCCGAGCTCCGTCTCCAGCGCCTCCAGGCCCGCGCGCGCGCGCTCGGCCTCGGCGCCGGTCGTCGTGACGTCTTCCCGCAGCTGGCGGATGGCGCGCTTGCGGCGAAGGATGGAGTGGTCCTGCGCCTCGCGGTCGCCATCGCGCCGGCCGCCGGTGAGCCGGCCGTTCGGATAGAGCACCTCGCCCGCGGGGGTGACATAGGTGGCGACCACCCCGTTCCGCCGCCAGAGCCGCTCGGCCTGGTCCAGATGGTCCACCACTCCGACATGGCCGAGGAGATAGCCCAGCAGACCCGGCCGGGGTCCGGCGATGAGCCGGGATGCCCAGCGCACGTCGGCGGAATCCTCCGGCGTGGAGCCATTGCCGGGAAGGGTCTCCAGGGGGAGGAAGGTCGCGGGACCCGCCCCTTCACGCTCGAGAAAGCCCAGCGCGGCCCGTGCATGCTCGAACCGCTCCACCACCACCCATTGCAGGCGCTCGCCGAGGACGCTTTCCACCGCCGCCTCGAGGCCGGAGGGCACCTCGAGCAGATCGGCCACCGTGCCCACCACGCCCGGGATCCCGCTGCCGGCGGAGAAGACGGCGCGCACGCCGGCGCCATAGCCTTCCCGGTCGCGCTCGAGCTGCTCGAGGCCCTGGAGCTGGCTTTCCTTGGCGGCCAGCGCCAGCCGCAGCTCGGCGAGGGATTGCTGGGCGCCCTCACGCGCGGTCTCGCAGGCCTCGCGATGAGCCTGCACCTGGCGGCGCTCCGACTCGAGGAGCGAGAGCTGCTGGCCGGCCGCGCGCCGATGGTCCTCGAGCCGCTGGCGCCGGGCCGCGATGGCCTCGGCCTCGGCCTGTGCCCGCGCGGACTCGGCGCCGAGCCGCGCGAGCGCGTGCTCGCGGTTGAGGCCGCGCTCGCGAAGCTCGGCGTCCTCGCGCGTGAGCTCGGCCCGTCGCCCGCCCGCGCCCGCCTGCTCCAGCCGCAGGACGTCCAGCCGCCGGCGCCGCTCCTCGAGCTCGCGGCGGCCGGTGTCCACGCGCGTCTCGAGGGCAACCAGCCGCGTGAGCCACTCGGCGTGGCGCTCCCGGCTCTCGGCCAGCTCGCGGATCTTGTCTCCGCGCTCGGTCTCGAGCGCGCCCCGGCGCTCGGTGACGGCGGCCATCTCGGCGCCCAGCCGCGCGGTCTCCTCGTCGAGCTCGCGAATCTGGATGCTGATCTGCTCGCGGCGCTCGATGAGGCGCTCCGCCTCGCCCTGCATCTTCTGGACGTACTGCCGCAGGTCGTTGAGGCGGAACTCGGTTTCCTGGATCAAGGCGTTCTGGGTGGCCTGTCGGGCCGACAGCGCCGCGATCTGGATCTCTCGATGCTCCGATTCGAGGCGGAGCGACTCCATCTCCCTGGCCAGCTGCTCATGCCGCGCGGCCAGAGTGGCGAAATCCGCCGCCATCATGGCGAGGCCGAGAGCCTGCTTCTCCTGGTGGAGCGCCTTGTACTGCTGGGCCTTCCGCGCCTGCCGCTCGAGCGAGCCGAGCTGGCGACGCACCTCGTCCATCACGTCGCGGACGCGCTGGAGATTCTGCCGGGTGGCGTCGAGCTTGCCCTGGGCCTCTCCGCGCTGCTGCTTGTAGCGCGCGATGCCGGCTGCCTCCTCGATGAAGACCCGGCGCTCCCAGGGCTTCGCGGTGAGGACGTGGTTGAGGCGCTCCTGGTCCATGAGGGCATAGGCCTTGGGATTGACGCCCGTGCCCGCGAAGAGATCCTGGATATCGCGGAGCCGGCACACCGACTTGTTGAGGAGGTATTCGCTGTCGCCCGTCCGGTACAGCCGGCGCGCCACCGCGACCTCGCTCCAGGGCACGCCCAGGGTCCCGTCATTGCCGAACTGCAGCGTGACCTCGGCGAGGCCGATGGATTTCCGGGAGGCGGCGCCGTGGAAGATGACGTCTTCCATCTTCTGGCCCCGCAGGGTCTTGGGGCTTTGCTCGCCCAGCGCCCACCGGATCGCGTCGGCCACATTCGACTTGCCGCAGCCATTGGGACCGACGATGCAGGTGATGCCGGGAAGGACGCGCACCTCCGTCCGATCGGCGAACGACTTGAATCCGTGGAGGACGATCTGTTCGAGTCGCATGGCCGCGCCCGCAGGCGCTACTTACTGTTATCACACGGCGCCGCACCCGGCCAAGAAAAAAACCCCACGCGTGGTGGGGGGGCCGGTCCGGGGCTACCAGATGTCGGCGGAGGGCCTCAGGCGCCGTTCAGGGCGTGGCACTTCTTGTACTTCTTGCCGGAGCCGCAGGGACACGGATCGTTGCGTCCGACCTTGGTGCCGGCGGGAACTCCCGACGGCAGGCGCGAATCCGCGGCGGCGGGGCGCCCGGGCGCCGTCTCGGTCCCGCCGTGGCGCTCCTGCCAGCGCGGCGGAGGCGCGGCGGCGACCCGGACCGGCGGCGCCTCTTCCCGGACCATGCGCACCTTGAAGAGTTGCTCCAGGACGATCTCCTTGAGGTGATCGACCATCTCCTGGAACATCTCGAAGGCTTCCTTCTTGTACTCGGTGAGCGGGTCGCGCTGCCCGTAGCCCCGGAGGCCGATGCCTTCCTTGAGATGGTCCATGCTGAGGAGATGGTCCTTCCAGAGCTGGTCGATCCCTCGAAACTCGCCGTCCTCCCACCTGAGCCCCAGCATGATCCAGCGCTCGAGGCGGTGGAACATCTCGGGTCCGAGCTGGCTCTCGCGCTCCCGGTAGGCCTTCTCGGCGAGCTCGGTGACCTCGGTCACCAGCGCCTCCTGCGAGCCCATCTCGGTGACGTCGAGATCGGCGGGGAGCCGGAAGTCGAACTGACGGAAGAGGCCCTCGTTCAGGGCCGCCACGTCCCAGGCTTCGGGATGGGCGTCCTCCGGGGCATAGCGACCCACCAGCGCCGCCGCCACCTCGCCCATCCACTCCAGCACCGTCTCTTCCTGGCTCTCGCCCTCGAGAATCTCGCGGCGCATCCCGTAGATGATCTCGCGCTGCTTGTTCATCACGTCGTCGTACTCGAGGAGGTGCTTCCGGATCTCGAAGTTGCGGGTCTCCACGCGCTTCTGCGCGGTGCCGATGGCGCGGGTCACCATGGCGTGCTCGATGGGCTCGCCTTCCTCCATGCCGAGCCGATCCATGATTCGCTGGATGCGCTCGGAGCCGAAGATGCGGAGGAGATCGTCCTCGAGGGAGAGATAGAAGCGCGAGGAGCCGGGGTCGCCCTGCCGGCCGGAGCGGCCGCGGAGCTGATTGTCGATGCGGCGCGACTCGTGGCGCTCCGTGCCCAGGATGTGCAGGCCGCCCAGGGCCACCACGCGCTCGTGCTCCGGCTCGGTGACCTTCCGGGCTTCCTTCCGGGCTGCCTCGCGAGCTTCCGGCGGCGCGGTGACGGGATCGAGGCCCTTCTTCCGGATGAGCTCGTTGGTCAGGAAGTCCGGGTTGCCTCCGAGCAGGATGTCGGTGCCGCGGCCGGCCATGTTGGTGGCGATGGTAACGGCCTTCTCCCGGCCGGCCTGGGCCACGATCTCCGCTTCGCGCTCGTGGTACTTGGCGTTGAGCACCTGATGCGGGATGCCGCGCTTCTTCAGCAGCCGGGAAAGGTGCTCGGAGATGTCGATGGACACCGTGCCCACCAGCACCGGCTGGCCCTTCGCATGCAGCTCCGCGATCTCGTTGGACGCGGCCTCGAACTTCTCACGCGCCGTCTTGTACACCACGTCGGGGTGATTCACCCGGATGAGGGCGCGGTTGGTCGGCACCACGGTGACGTCCAGCTCGTAGATCTTCGCGAACTCCTCGGACTCCGTCGCCGCCGTGCCCGTCATGCCCGCGAGCTTGTCGTACATGCGGAAGTAATTCTGGAGGGTGATGGTCGCAAGCGTTTGATTTTCCGACTCGATCTTGACGGCTTCCTTGGCCTCGACCGCCTGGTGCAGCCCGTCCGACCACCGCCGTCCGGGCATCATGCGCCCGGTGAACTCGTCCACGATGACCACCTGCCCGTCCTTCACGACGTAGTCCACGTCCTTCTTGAAGAGCGCATGGGCCTTGAGCCCCTGATGGACGTGGTGGAGCACCTCCATCTGGGTGGGGTCGTAGAGGTTTTCCACCGAGAGGAGCTTCTCGCAGCGCGCGATCCCCTGTTCGGTGAGCGACACCGCCCGCGCCTTCTCGTCGACGATGTAGTCGCCGTCGGCGGTGGCCTCGATCTCGGAGAGCTTGCCCTCCACGATGGTGGCGGCACGCGTGAGCTTGGGGATGATACGGTCGATCTTGTAGTACTTGTCGGTGGAGCCCTCGGCGGGGCCGGAGATGATGAGTGGGGTGCGCGCCTCGTCGATGAGGATGGAGTCCACCTCGTCCACGATGGCGTAGTAATGCTCCCGCTGCACCATCTCCTCCAGCGAGAAGCGCATGTTGTCGCGGAGGTAGTCGAAGCCGAACTCGTTGTTGGTCCCGTAGGTGATGTCGGCCCGGTAGGCCTCCCGCCGCGAGCAGGGCCGGAGGGCGGCGAGCCGGATGTCCGGCTGGAGATAGTCCGGATCGTAGAGATAGGACATCTCGTGCTGGATGACGCCCACCGTGAGGCCCAGCGAGTGATAGATGGGCCCCATCCACTGGGCGTCGCGGCGGGCCAGATAGTCGTTCACGGTGACGATGTGGGTGCCCAGGCCGGGCAGCGCGTTGAGGTAGGCGGGCAGGGTGGCCACCAGCGTCTTGCCCTCGCCGGTGGCCATCTCGGCGATCTTGCCGGAGTGCAGCACCATGCCGCCCATGAGCTGGGTGTCGAAGTGACGCATGCCCACCGTGCGCCGCGCCGCCTCGCGGCAGACCGCGAAGGCCTCCACCAGGAGATCGTCCAGCGGCTCGTTGTCGGCCACGCGCTTGCGGAACTCGTCGGTCCGCGCCCGCAGCGCGCCGTCGGAGAGCTCCTTGAGCGAGGGCTCCAGCGCATTGATCTCGGCCACCACCGGGCGCATGCGCTTGGCGTCGCGCTCGTGCTTGGTGCCGAAGACGGTTCGGATTATCGCGCTCAGCATCTCCCCGTTATCTTACACCATCACCTCCGGGGCCCCTCACGCTGGGCGCTCCGGAATAGCTCGCGCGCCGCGCGCCGGGTGGCGTCGGTGACCCGCTCGCCCCCGAGCATGCGCGCCAGCTCCTCGATGCGGTCCGCCGCGGCCAGCGGCGCCACCGTGGTGCGCGTGGTCCCCCGCCCCACCTTCTTCTCCACCCGCAGGTGCTGCGCCGCATAGACCGCGATGGGGGCGAGGTGGGTGACGCAGAGCACCTGCCGCCCGCGCGCGGTCTGAGCGAGCTTCTGGCCCACGACCTCCGCCACGCGTCCCCCGATGCCCGCGTCCACCTCGTCGAAGACCATGGTGGGCACATCGCCGGAGGCGGAGAGCACCGTGCGCACCGCCAGCATGGTGCGCGAGAGCTCGCCGCCCGAGACCACCTTGGCCAGCGGCCGCGGGTCTTCTCCGGGATTGGCCGAGAAGAGGAACTCCGCCGTGTCCACGCCGCGCCGGCCCACGCGCCAGCGTCCGGAGCCCGCCGCCAGCTCCCCCTCGCCGGCGGGCTCGCGGCGCAGGCCCACCCGGAATCGCGCATGCTCCATGCCGAGCCCGCGCAGCTCCGCCTGGATCAGGCGCTCGAGCCGGCGCGCGGCCGCGGCCCGGGTCTCGGCGAGGACGAGCGCCGACACTCCCGCCGACTCCCCCGTCCGGGCGACTCGCGCCTCCAGCTCCGCCACCACCTCGTCGTGCCGGTCGATCTGATCCAGCGTCGAGGCGATTCGCTCCCGAAAGCCGGCGATGGCCTCCACGGAGTCGCCGTACTTCCGCTTCAGCTTCCCGATGGCGTCGAGGCGGTCGTCGATCTCGCCGAGCCGCTCCGGATCGAAGGGCGCTCGGTCCCGCAGAGCCCGCGCCCGGCCAATGACGTCCTCCAGATAGGCCTCCGCCTCCCCCAGGGCCTCCGCCGGCGCGCCCAGCTCGGGGTCATAGCCCGCCAGCTCGCGGAGCACCGTCCCCGCCCGATGGAGCCGCGCCGCCGCCGACTGGGCGTCGTCGTAGAGGAGCCCCGTGACCTCGGCCAGCCCCGACGCGATGCGCTCCGTATGCTGGAGCCGCCGCCGCTCGGCGCGGAGCTCGTCCTCCTCGCCGTCGCGGAGAGCGAGCGCGTCGATCTCGGAGAGCTGGAAGCGGTAGAGATCCTGCTGGCGCGCCCCCTCGCGCGCCTCGGCGCGCACCCGGGCCAGCTCGGCCCGCGCGGCTTCCCACTCCCGCACCTGCGCGCTCACGCGGGTGCGGGTCTCCTCGGCGTCCGCGAAGCGGTCGAGGAGATCGAGCTGCCGGCCCGGCTCCATGAGGCGCTGGTGCTCGTGCTGGCCGTGCAGCTCCACCAGGGACTCGCCCAGCCGCTCCAGCAGCGCCACCGTGGCCGGCGAGTCGTTCACGAAGACCCGATGGCGTCCGGCCCGGGAGATCTCGCGCTTGAGCACGAGGGCACCGTCGGGGGCGCTGTGACCGGCCGCCTCCAGGACCTCCGCGGCGGGATGGTCGGGGGGCAGCTCGAACAGCGCCTCGATGACGGCGCTGTCGGCGCCCGACCGGATGAGATCGGGCTGGGCGCGCGCGCCCATCACGAGCAGGATGGCGTCCACCACGATGGATTTGCCGGCGCCGGTCTCGCCGGTGACGGCATTGAGGCCGGGCCCGAAGGGCACCGTCACTTCCTCGATGACCGCGAGATTCCGGAGCCTGAGCTCGATCAGCATGGCGACCCCGCCCATGGTACGTCGCGTCCGGCCCCGCGGGCCAGCCGTATCCAGCCGGAGACGGTGGGGGACGGCGCTAGCGCTCGCCCCACTTGAGCTTGGTCCGCAAGACGGAGAAGAAGTGCTTCTGGGGAAAGCGGAGGAGGCGGATGCGCGCGGCCGCCCGGTGGATCTCCACGGTATCGCCCCGACGCAGCGCGAAGCCCACCTGACCGTCCAGGGTCAGCATCACATCCTGGTCCGAGAACAAGGTGACGTCGATGCGCTCCCGGGCGGGAAGCACGATGGGCCGGTTGGTGAGCGTGTGCGAGCAGATCGGCGTGAGCACCACCGCGTCCATGGTGGGGAACACGATGGGCCCGCCCGCCGACAGGCAGTACGCGGTGGAGCCGGTGGGCGTGGAGACGATGAGCCCGTCGGCCCGGTACGCGGTGGCGAACTCGCCCGCCACCGAGACCTCGAGGTTGATGATGCGGCTCATCGCCGACTTGGTGATGACCACGTCGTTGAGCGCGACGTACTCGCTCAGGCGCTCTCCCTGCCGCGAGATCCGGGCGGCCAGCATGATCCGCTCCTCGACCAGGAGCTCGTCACGCAGCAGGGCCTCCAGCGCGGGGAAGAGCTCATCGGCGGTGAGCGCGGTGAGGAAGCCCAGGCCCCCGAGGTTCACGCCGAGAATGGGCACGTTGAGATCGCCCACCAGCCTTGCCATCGAAAGAAGCGTCCCGTCCCCGCCGAGGACGAGCAGCAGATCCACCTGGCCGGGCAGCTCGGGCTTGGTGGCGACGGCGGCGGTGCTGGTGGGGCAGAGCCCCGCGGTCTCTTTCTCGAGCACGGGTGTGAGGCCCCGCTGGCCGCACCAGTCGAGGATTTGCGGGAGCACCGTGCGCGCCTCGTCGCGGTCGGTCTTGGCCACGATGCCGATTCGCTTCATGGCTGCGTCTCCGGGCGGGAGACGACGCCGGCGATGCGAGCGGCGAGATCGTCGAGCCGTGACCCGGTGGCCAGCAGGAGGAAGAACTCGCGGTTGCCCTTGGGCCCCACGAGCGGCGAGGCGGTCACCCCCCGCGGGGGCCAGCCGGCATTGTCGCACCATGCGCTGACGCGCTCGAGCACCTGCCGATGCTGCGCCGGATCCCGCACCACGCCCCCCTTTCCCACCTGTCCCTTGCCGACCTCGAACTGCGGCTTGACCAGCACCACCGCCTCCCCCCCTTCGGCCAGGACCCCGAGCACGGCGGGCAGCACCTTCTCGAGCGAGATGAAGGATACGTCCACCGTGGCCAGGCTCGGAGGGATCGCGAAGGCCGCCGGCGACAGCGCGCGGGCATTGACGCGATCCATCAGGTGGACGCGCGGATCGGCGCGCAGGCCCGCGTCCATCTGACCCGCGCCCACGTCCACCGCGTAGACGCGCGCGGCCCCGCCTTCGAGGAGGCAGTGCGTGAAGCCGCCGGTGGAGGCTCCGGCGTCCAGGCAGATCCGCCCGCGCGGCGAGACGCCGAAGGCGGCCAGCGCATGGGCGAGCTTGTCGCCCCCGCGGCTCACGTAGCGGGGAGCCGACGCCGTCTCGATGCGACTGGCCGCGGCCACGAGGGTGCCCGCCTTGTCCACCCGGTGGCCGTCGACGGTGACCGCGCCGGCGAGGATGAGGCGCGCCGCCTTCTCGCGGCTGGGCGCCAGCCCGCGGTCCACCAGCGCCGCGTCGAGCCGCGTCTTCTGCCGGCGGGGAACCTGGATCGTGGTCATGCGGTGTCCCGCCGCCAGCCCGCGATCTTGTCGCGGAACTCCTCCGCCAGCGCGCGGGCTCGCTCCTTGTCTCCGGCTTCCGCCACCACATGGAAGCAGGCGCGATCGGCGTCCGGAGTGGCCGCCACCCACTCCTCCGCGCGCCGGACGCGCACGCCCTCGATGAGCTCCACGTCCTCGCCCTTGGTGGCCTCCATCAGGCGGCGCATCACGGTGCCCTTGCGCTCGTTGGGGCACGGCACCTCGAGGCGGACCACGTGGCTTTCCGGCACCGCGCGGGTGAGCTGGTGGAGCCGCACGTCCAGGCGCGCCATCATCTCGAGGATGCGGACCACCGCCGCCATCCCGTCGAAGGCGGGCTGGAAGCGGGGGAAGATGACCCCGCCGAGCTCCTCGCCCACCAGCACCACGTCCTCCGCCAGGGCGGCCTCGGTGAGGGCGCGCGGGGTGCCGCGGGAGCGCGTGACCTGGAAGCCGTGCTCCT
>Ga0134121_10005493_pt1 | contig 10292 bp, 5 predicted proteins | sample KB301_FD_96463 | JGI IMG/M metagenome (GOLD analysis project Ga0134121, IMG submission 96463) | Terrestrial soil microbial communities without Nitrogen fertilizer from Kellogg Biological Station, Michigan, USA - KB3-0-1 | ecosystem: Environmental > Terrestrial > Soil > Unclassified ... | reverse complement strand
CATTTGACGATCAGGGAAACCGCTACGAGAAGATCAGTTTCTTCCCGATGTCGTCGATGCCTGAAGTCACCACTGAAGACATTGAAGATATGGGTGGCATTGAGCCGTTTGCGCTTGAGCCTTCGAAGGCAGCCAGGTACAACTTCCGTTACGTCGGCAAAGAAAAGATCGACGAGCTCAATCTTTATATCTTTGACGTAGAGCCAAAAGTCATGCCCGATCCAAAGAAGACCAAAGAGCGACTCTTCAGGGGTCGCATCTGGGTTGATGATCAGGATCTGCAAATCGTAAAGACAAAAGGCAAGGGTGTTCCGGAAACAAAGAACAACAAGTTTCCAACGGTTGAGACTTATCGCGAGCACATCGATGGGCGTTACTGGTTCCCGACTTACTCGTACGCTGATGAAGATTTGATCTTCGACAACGGCACCGACCTGCACATCCGGATGCAGATCCGTTTTACAGACTTCACGCCAACGCGCGCCACACTCAAAGTCACAGAGATCGGCGAGAACGAAACAGGTGGTTCAGACAGCGGCGTGGCGAAGCCGGTTGAAGGTGGAGCGCTCGAGTCGAAAGCCGTCTCGATGCCAAAGGCCGTGCTGTCGGAAGAGGCGAAGCGGTTGAAGCTTACCGGTCGCATCACCGTGAAAGTGCTTGTCGATGAGAATGGCAAGGTGGTTTCAGCGGTCGCACAGAATGGTCCAGCGGCACTGCGCGAAGCTGCGGAAGCCGCCGCGCGTCAGGCGACGTTTCCGCCAATGATCAAGGATGGAATCACCGTCAGAGTCTCAGGCACGCTGACTTATGATTTCAAGCAGTAACCGTCTCCAACTCTTTTGCAATTACCGCGTGTGCCTTAGCTATTAACCGATCGATATCGTCATCAGTCGTTAGACCTGCGGTATCGATCGGTTTCATAAGAACCATCTCAATCGTTCCCGGGCGCGCCTCGCCAGTTCCCTTGCCCATCAACACATCCGAGTTTTTGATCGCGACTGGCACCACCGGCACGCCTGCCTGTCTGGCCATGTAGAAAGCGCCTTTCTTGAACGGCAGCAGCTCACCCGGCTTCGCGCGCGTGCCTTCGACAAAAACGGCAAACGAAACTCCTGACTTGATGCGTTGCGCGGCAGCTTCCGTAGTACGAATCGCGCTCTCACGATTACTGCGATCGATTGCCATCACGTTCACGAAGCCCATGCCTACACCCAACACAGGCACCTTCAACAATTCCTTCTTCGCAAGCAAACCGATTCGCCTGCCCGTGTAGATGAACATCGCGGCGGTATCGAGGTATGAACGATGATTCGAGACGAAGACGTACGTCTGTTTTGGATCCAGCAGCTCGAGTCCCTTCACTCGCACTCGAACGCCACTCAGCCGCAGCCAGTTGCGCGCACCAAAGAGCGCCCACGGATAAACCAGATCGTGCTTATTCACCAGCCATGCAAACAACAATATCGGAGGTCCGCAAATCGCGAGCAGCGCGCCCGCCGCAAACAGCGACCACCAGTAATGCAAACGACGCATAAAACCGTTTGTGCTAGACTCCACGATTGCCGGGCTTTCTTCCATCTTGTGAATCTTGTAAATCCTGTAATCCTGTACTACGCGTATCGTCGAAAAGGATCCGCCGAATGACTAAACGCCTCTCGTCAATTTTTTTCTTAATACTATTTCTGTCTATCAGCAGTGTCGCGCAATCAACAACCGTCCCCTCACCAAAATCAGTCCTCGGCTTCACTCCGGGCGACGATCGCACCGTCGCGGGCTGGTCGCAGATCACAGACTACTTCGAACGACTCGACCGCGCATCTGATCGCGTGCTCGTGCAGACGCTGGGCCAATCAACTCTGAAGCGACCGCTGATCGTGGCTTTCATTAGCGCGCGTGAGAATATACTGGCTCTCCCAAAATACAAAGAGATCCAGCAGCAGCTTGCCGATCCGCGCAAGATCACTCAGAACCTCCAGCACGATCGTCTACTCGCCAACGGTAAAGTCGTCGTCGCAATCTCCTGTTCGATTCACTCGACGGAAATCGTCGCGTCGCAGATGTCAATGCAGCTCGCCTACGAGCTCGCGATCGCACAGGACGCAGGCACGCGCGAGATCCTGCAAAACACAATCCTGCTGCTGATTCCGTCACCAAATCCTGACGGCGTCGATATTGTCGCCAACTGGTATCGCAAAACACTCGGCACGCCGTACGAAGGAAAAGAGCCGCCTGAGCTTTATCATCATTACGCCGGTCACGACGACAATCGCGACTGGTTCATGCTCAATCTCAAAGAGACACAACTGATCACGCGCCTGCTGTGGCACGACTGGTTCCCACAGATCGTTTACGACGTACACCAGCAAGGCTCGAATGGCTCGCGCTTCTTCATTCCGCCTTTTTACGATCCGCCGAATCCGAATATCGCGCCGTTGTTACTCAGGCAAGTCGGGCTCATCGGTCATAAAGTCGCCGCCGACCTGCAAGCCGCAGGATTCAAAGGCGTGCTGACGAACGCACTTTACGACACGTGGTGGCACGGCGGCTTCCGCACCGCTCCATACTTTCACAACTCGATCGGCATTCTTTCCGAAGCCGCAAGCGCCCGACTGATGACGCCCGCGCCAGTCACGACGGAGCAGCTCGCCAGATCCAGCACGCGCGGAATTCGCAACGCCACTGAATCAACTACGAACTTTCCCGATCCGTGGCCCGCGGGAGAATGGCGCCCGCGCGACATCATGGCGATGGAGATGATCTCGGCGCGCTCGATTCTCGAGATGGCCTCGAAGTTTCACGACGAGTACCTCCGCAACTTCTACGAGCTCGGTCGAACGAATATCGAAAGCAAGGATGGGCCGCAAGCGTATTTGATTCCAGCAGGACAAGGGCGTGATGAAGCTGTCGCGAAACTGGTCGGCACCTTGATCGATCAGGGCGTGGAAGTTTATCGCCTCGATCGCGAGCTACACATGATCCTGGCAACGCCAATCTTACGGCGAACAAATCCAGTCGCCGAGAAGCTCGGCTCGTACAGAAGACTAGCTAGTCTGCAATCTTCGCAGATGCAGGAGGTGCCGCTCGGCAGTTACATCATCTTTTTGGCCCAGCCACAACGAACAAATGTGCTGGCTCTCTTCGAGCCGCAAATCTATCCGAACAGACTGACCGGGCAAGGTGAGGCTGAACGACCGTACGACGTCGCCGGTTGGACACTGCCGTTGCAAATGGGTGTCGAAGCTCCGGTGGTCATAGGGATCAGGGAACCAGCGGGCGATCGCAAGTTAACGCTGCTGAAAGATCCAAACGAAGTCAGAGCGGATCTCGCACTCGCGCTGAAAAAGGGAGACGAGTCGCCGATCAAAAACCCCTTGAAGCAACCGGTTCGTGTCGGGATTTATAAAGGCTGGACGAGCAATATGGACGAGGGTTGGACGCGCTACATCTTCGACACGTTCAACGTTCCATACACTTCAGTGCGTGACGCCGACGTGCGAAAAGGCGGGTTGAGCTCGAAGTTTGATGCACTAATCTTTACGTCGCAGACAGCCACACAGATCGTTAGTGGAAATGGCGTGGGAACGTTGCCGGCGGAGTACACCGGCGGCCTCACTGAAAGCGGCGTGAAGAACCTGAAAGAGTTTGTAAACAACGGCGGGATGATGATCTGTTTTGACAACGCTTGCGACATGGCGATCAAGGAGTTCAATCTGCCGTTGAAGAACACGCTTGAAGGTGTCAGGTCGTCGGAGTTTTACTGCCCGGGATCGATCGTCGCGCTTGATGTCGACAACAAAAACCCGATCGCATCAACGCTGCCATCGAGCGTGCCCGCATATTTCATCAACAGCTCGGCATACACGGCTGCTGCCGACGCTAACGTGCGCGTGATCGCGCGGTACGCGAAAGAGAATGTGTTGCTGAGTGGCTGGCTGCTCGGCGAAGACAGATTGAGCGGGCAGATCGCGCTGGCTGAAGTGCCTGTGGGGAAAGGTCGAATCGTTCTTTTCGGCTTCCGCCCGCAGCACCGCGGCCAAGCCTGGGCAACTCTGCCGTTTATCTGGAACGCGCTATCGAGCGCAGTTTCGAGTACGAGCGAATAGGTCCTTCAAGACATACCCATAGAAGCTTCGCGTGATCCGCCTTGCCCTGCGTCGCCACAAAGCGCTATTCTTCCTTCGGTATTCCACGGTTTTCTCTCCCTTTTGACCCCATCAAAAACCGCGAGCATCCAATATTACCCGACTGCATCAAAGTGGATTCGGTGCGCCGGAACTCTAGCTGGAGCCTATTATGAAAAAGATTTCTGTTTTCCTATCGCTCCTCTCCCTGGTTTTAGCAACCACGCCCGTGGGCTTTGGACAAGGGCGTCCGCGACGCGTTGGTAATTCACAGAGCACTCAGCAAACAACGGAGCCAGTGCCTGGACCGACGAGACCACCCGTGCTCGGTGGCGCAAACTATCCGAACAACCGCCAACCCGAAGCGCAAAAGGATCAAACACCAACCGGACCGGAAGAAGTCGATGCCGGGGACATCATCAAGGTCAACACGACGCTCATCACGATTCCCGTCAGCGTCACGGATCGTGACGGTCGCTACATCCCGAACCTTCAGAAGGAAGAGTTTCGCGTTTGGGAAGACGGAGTCGAACAGGAAATCGCGTTCTTTCAATCAGTCGACAAACCTTTCTCCGTCGTGCTGATGCTCGACACGAGCCCATCCACTCAGTTTCGACTCGAAGACATTCAGGACGCAGCCATCAGTTTCGTTAACCAGCTTCGCAACGACGATCGGGTAATGGTCGTCTCATTCAACGACGACATCAAGATACTCAGCGAATTCACTACTGATCGACGCAGACTCGAACGGGCCATTTTGCATGCGAGAACTGATGACGGTACGCGCCTCTACGATGCGGTCGACATGGTCATCAATCAGCAACTGAGCCGCATTCAGGGCAGGAAAGCCATCGTGCTCTTTACCGATGGGGTAGACACGACCAGCCGTCTGGCAAGCTATGAAAGCAACATGATGGACGCGCAGGAGCTGGATGCATTGATCTATCCGGTCCAGTACGACACGTCGGAGGACATGAACAACAGCACTGTTCAGATCGCACCTCCGATAGATATCTTCGGTACAATTCTGGGTGGCATCTTCGGCGGTGGTCGCCGTGGCGGGCGCCACGGTGGTGGTGGCGGTGGTTATCCGTCACGACGCGGCACGGGCAGAGGTGATTACGAAGTCGGTAACCAGTATCTGATGGAGCTCGCAAACAACACTGGTGGTCGTGAATACCATGCTGACTCACTGCAAAACATGTCGTCTGCGTTTGCGAACGTTGCTGAAGAGCTGAGACGGCAGTACAGCATCGGCTATTACCCGAAGCGTCCGCCTCAATCGGGGCAGCGGCGTCAGATTAGAGTGCGCGCGCGCCAGCCGAACCTCGCGGTTCGTTCACGCGACAGCTACATCTTCAATCCGTCAGGCGGCGCTGCAGTGTCTGACAACTCAGCACCGGTTTTGAAGAAACAGACTTACTAAACGCGGATAACGCGGATCAAAAATCGGATTTAAGATCCGTGTTATCTGTGGCTCCTGATTTAGTTAAATAACACGCGCCATCACGATAACCGGTAGCCGCACGGTCAGCACCGCGCCACCTCCTTCGCGATTCGCAGCCGAAACAGTTCCACCGTGAAGCTCAACGAGGTGCCTCACGATTGCCAGTCCCAACCCGAGTCCACCATGCTTGCGCGTGCTCGATCCATCGGCCTGACTGAACCTCTCGAAGATCCTCGGTAGAAACTCCGCCGGCACGCCTGGACCACTGTCCTCGATCCTGATCTCCGCGAGCGATCCGTCTTGTGACAGGTACAGATCAACCGTCCCACCAGCAGGCGTAAACTTCACTGCATTCGCCAGAAGGTTCCAAAGCACCTGCTGTAGTCGCTCGCTGTCAGCGCGTACGATCGCGTCGGGCGCCTCGATGTGCGTCGAGATCCTGATCTCCTTCGCTTCCGCAGCCGGTCGCACAGCATCGATTGCAGCGTGAATGATCAGTAGCAGGTCGACGGGTTGCGTGTTGATGCGCAGCTTGCCGGTGATGATGCGCGATACGTCGAGCAGGTCTTCGATGATCTGTCGTTGCGCCGCTGCGTTGCGCTCAATCACCTCGACGGCGTGCGCCGCGCCATCAGCGTCCAGTTGACCGGAGCGAAGCAAGCGCGACCATCCGACGACTGCATTCAGCGGCGTTCGCAACTCGTGCGAGACCGTCGCCAGAAACTCTTCCTTCAAACGGCTCGCTTCTTCAGCATTTTGCCGCGCGTGACTCTCGCGCTCGAGCAGCTCGGCACGTTCGATCTCGGCTTCGACTGCGGCCGTGATGTCCAGCGTGACTCCACGCATCCCGATCGGTCCAGTCTCATCACAGACAACGATCGACTGCGCCTCGACCCACACCACGTGCCCATCCTTGTGCACCCAGCGAAACCGGCTCGAGCCACCTTTACCCGACATGAAGATCGCCGTCGCTTCGGCAGCCGCGCGCTCTCTGTCGTCCGGATGTACAACTGAGAGCCAGAAGTTCGGCGTCGATAACCATTCTGCGGCGCTGTAGCCGAGCATCTTTTCGACGTGACTGCTGACGAAATCGATTCGCTGGTTCGCTGCGTCCGGTTTTCCCCATGCTTCCCACACAACCCCGGGCACATGCTGAACGATGTCTTCCACGCGACGTCGATTAAGCTCGAGCTCCGATCCGAGTCTCCGTCGTTCTGAAGTCACTGCGGCAACGAGCAGCGTCATCAACGAGCTCGTGCCGACGAACGAGATCAAGAGTAGTAACGTCACGTTCCGGCTTGGTTGAATGAATGGACCATATCCGTGCCGCGCGCCCCAGATTGCGACGACGGTTATCAGCACGATCGCGCTCGTCACGATTCGCTGGTCGAACCGCAGTGCGGCCCAGAGCAAACACGGCAGACACAGGTAAGCAAGCGGATACGCCTTGACGGGACCCGGAAACCATCCTGCAAAAATAATCAACGCGACAATCAACAACAGCACAAACAGGCTCGCAATCTCAGGCACGTCTTCACGGGCGATGCGGCGCGAGGAGCTCCACGAGAGCATGAGCGGCGCGAAGATGAGCGCGCCAAAGCCGTCGCCCATCCACCACGTCAGCCACACCGAAGTGAATTCGTTCCACTGTTTGGGATCGCCGAAACAGACACTCAGGCTTCCAATCGTCGCGCTAACGAGTGTCGCGAGCACAGCAGCGTAAACAACAAACGTGAGCACCTCACCGACTGAGTCGAATGAGTTTCGCCATCGTTTCGATCGACGCAACAGAAACCACGCGGCGAGCGCCTCGATCGTATTTCCCGAAGCGATACCGAACGCAAAAGGGATTGGCAGACTGGTAGGTATGTTTGCGGCAAGCGCGCCCAGAAAAACACCCGGCAGAACGCGCGGCCCAAAGATCAGCACTGAAGCAATAGCAATCCCCGTCGGCGGCCAGACAGGCGTAACATTCTCATGTAGTGAGGCCAGCGAAAGCCCAAGCTCCGCGCCAACAAAGTAGATGACGGCGACGACCAAACACAGACCAACCGTCGGGAGCATGCTGCTGCGTTTCATTTACTGAGAGTCTAAGACTAAGTTCTATCTGTGCAAAGAGGGCGGCCACGGAGGGCCGCCCCTACAGTTGCTCCTTAGATTGTAGTGGATCAAACGAGTTGTCGTTGAATCCCGATCAAGGCGTGACGATGTTGAAATTCGCTGGAAACATATCCAGCAGGGCCAGGATAGCCATAACTTTGTCTTTATCGCCCTGCACCTGAACTTTGCCGTCTTTTACCAAAGCATCAAATTCGAGTTTCGGGTTACCAGAAATCGCCAGACTATTAAGAGCATCGCGGCCGATCGTTACGTTAATGGCCGGTGGTGAAGGAGGCAGATCAGCCAGACTGTCGTAGCTGGTGTAAGGCAGCGTGTAGTCCATGAACTCCATCGAGTAATACTCTGTACTACTACTACTGGAATTACCAATAACTGGAGGAGTAACGATCCAGTTTATCGTCGCGTCCGTAAGCGACGCGGCTTCCGCCTCCGGGGCATTGAATCGCAGGCCCATATAATCAAAGTAGTTTTCAAGTGTCATCGCGTTTACGACACTCGCACTCAGCGGCGCGGTCTGCGCGAGAAACGGCGACTTCCCGTGTCGGAGCTCCGAGGCGCCCATCAAATAAGCATTGCGCCATGGCCCAGACTCGGCCTGGTAACCCATTTGCTCCAGCGCATCCGCCTGTAGCTGTTTCGCTTCAAGCGTCAGTCCGGTTGGATTCTGATTGTTACTGTTAGGATCGGCAAAGATTACCTGATTGACCACTTCCGCCACCCAGCGATATTGACCCAGTTGATAATCCTTCTTCGCCCGGTCAAGTACGGATCGTGCACCACCCATGTACTCGACAAACTTTACGGATGATTCCACCGGCGGCAGCGAATGAAGGTGGGCGGGGTTAGCGTCGTACCAGCCTAAGTACCGTTGATAAATCGCCTTCGTGTCATGATTGACGGTACCGTAGTAACCACGGTTGTACCATTTGGAAGCGAGACTCTCCGGCAGGATCATCCTCTCCGCCAGCTCGATCATCGTGTGCCCGTGGTTCAACATGCGCAGCGACTGGTCGAGAAGGTATTTGTAGAGGTCGCGCTGCTTTTTGAGATAACCGACAATATCAGAATCGTCCCTCCAGATGGGCCAATGGTGCTGGGCAAAAATGACGTCGGTGTCGTTGGCGAAAAGCTGGATAGCATCATTGATGACTTTCCACCAGGCCATCGCATCACGAACCTGCGAGCCGCGTATCGAATACACATTGTGCAAGTTGTGGGTCATATCTTCCGCGGCGCACAACGCCTTGAACTGCGGGAAATGAAACAGCATTTCCGATGGCGCTTCTGTATCCTGCGCGAGCTGAAAAACAATCTTCACTCCGTCAATTTCACGTTCGTCTAAGTTCTGTTTAATATCCTGCGTCGGCGCGATCAGACCGCTGTCACCAGTCGAGAGGGCTTTTCCTAGTCCGCAATCCACCTCGCCCAGAGTGTTCTTGAGCAGAAAAATTCCGTACATATAACCGGCACGACGGCCCATCGCGTTACCGGCAAAAGCGTTCTCGCTGATCGCGTGATCGAGAAAGCCATCCGGAGCAAGAATCGGGACCTGGCCCTCGCCATTCCCGACATCCTGGGGGTTCACTACTCCAAGCACGCCACCGTAGTGGTCGATGTGACTGTGGGTATAGATGACAGCTTTCACTGGCATTGATGAGTTAACGAGGGTGGTATAAAGATTCAACGCCGCGGCAGCGGTTTGTCTCGAGACGAGTGGGTCGATGACAATGATGCCGGTATTCGTTTCGACAATCGTCATGTTCGAAAGATCGAAAGCACGCACCTGGTAGATACTTCTGGTTACCTGTTGACCGTTATAGACGTAGGTCCGTGACGTGACTTTGAACAATCCGTTGTTCATGTTGATCTTCGCTTGACGCCAAAGACTCGGATTGACTGTGGCGGGCGCCGCTAGAGTTGGCGTCGGCGGTGTTAAAAACGAATAGTGACCGAGGTTCCAAACCGCGGGTGGTCCTTCGATCTTGGCGTTATATTGACGCGTAGAAACCACTTGACCATCAGCGTTCAGGGTACCGATAAAGCCGCGCTCCGCAGACGTGTAGTCGTGTGTGTCGTCTGGGAAGGTTGATTCTGGCGGCACATTTTGATTTGCCGCAATGGTGTATTGACTAGGTTCTTTAGCGTGTGAGTCGACTGAGGCAGCTACTGTTTCAATTTGGGGGTTTGAGTTCATTTGTTTCTCCTATCTGTTGAGTAAAGTTTGTAAGGTGAAGAGACCGTATGAATCCCTTTGCCTCAAAGGCAGAGATCACCCTTGAGCCACATTTTGCGGCTTATGATTGAAGTTTTCATGGCCCGCCTTGCTTATATAGTTACAGGCGGAGAGCAATCGTTCGCAGACTCTGGCTCATTGCAGAGAAATGCCCTTGTTAGTGGGAGTGAGAGAGGGATTAGCGAACCTTTGAAAACGCGCTGAGACTATGCCTAAAGTTTTTTCAAGTCAAGATAATTGTGGTGAGTGTGTTACTGCTCAATCAAAATGTCCGCTTAACTGCTCAGTGAAAATGTCCGCATGCTAACAGCATGGGGACAATCACCTTGAATGAGAAACAACGACGGCGCTGCGAGATCATCACGCGGCT
>Ga0134121_10005491_pt1 | contig 10293 bp, 9 predicted proteins | sample KB301_FD_96463 | JGI IMG/M metagenome (GOLD analysis project Ga0134121, IMG submission 96463) | Terrestrial soil microbial communities without Nitrogen fertilizer from Kellogg Biological Station, Michigan, USA - KB3-0-1 | ecosystem: Environmental > Terrestrial > Soil > Unclassified ... | reverse complement strand
TTCGTCGCCAAGCAGGAGCTGGCGCGCATCCCCTTTCTCGGCCACTACATCGGGGCCATGGGCATGGTCTTCGTGAACCGCGCCGACCGGCGCGACTCGCTGCGCAGCGTCGGCGAGGTCACCGCGCGCCTGCGCGAAGGGTTGAGCGTCCTCTCCTTCCCGGAGGGGACCCGGTCGGTCGACGGCCGGCTGCAGCGCTTCCGCACCGCCACCTTCGCCGCCGCTCTCGAGGCGGGCGTGCCGGTCTTGCCCATCGCCCTCGAAGGCCCGGCGCGCGTCATGCCGCGGCGGGGCATCCGTTTCCGGCCCGGGCGGGTCAGCGTAACGTTCGGTGAGCCGATCTCGACGGAGGGAGTGTCGCGCAACGACCGCGCCGCCCTGGCCGCCCGTGCGCAGCAGGCGGTCGCGGCCGAGCTCGCCTGGTAAAGCAAAAAGGCGCGGTCGTTCCGCGCCTTCTCTGCGAGGAAGGGGCCGGAGCTCCGAGTTACGGAGGGGTCATCCCGAAGTGTTCGTAGTTCTTGGCGATCCAGAGCTTCCATTTGTCGGGGACCTCTTCCAGGGGGAAGATCGCCTCGACGGGGCAGGCATCGATGCAGAGCCCGCAGTCGATGCACTCCTCGGGATGGATGTAGAGGATTTCCCAGTCCTCGTTCTTTCCGTAGATGCAATCCACGGGGCAGACGTCGACACAGGCCGTGTCCTTGGTGCCGACGCAGGGTTCAGCGATGATGTGAGTCATACCTGGCCCCTCCTTAGGCCACGCGCTTTAAGAATGGTAACACCCCATGGAGAGGACAGTATACCGGATGGCATTCAGCCAGCCTCCACAGGAAGTTGGATGAAGCGGGACGGCGAGAAGCCCGTCGCCTCGGGTGCGGCGTCCCGGCCCGAGGCCAGCCGTGCGACCTCGCGCGCGGTCCAGGGGGCGAGCAGGATGCCGTTGCGGAAATGTCCGGTGGCGGCGAGGACCGGCCACCCGGGGAGGAAACCGATCAGCGGCAGGTCGTCCGGCGTGCCGGGGCGCAGGCCCGCCCAGACGGTCTCCAGGCGCGCCGCATCGAGCCCCGGCAGGACGTGCCGGGTGAAGGCGAGCAGACTGTCGATCCCGGCCACGGTGGGATGGCAGAAGAAGCCGGCCTCCTCCGTGGTGGCGCCGACGAGAAGCCCGGTGAGCCCCCGCCGCACCGCATAGCCGTCGCGTCCCCGGATGCAGCCGTGCCACGGCCAGTCGATCCCCTGGAGCAGGAGTGCCTGGCCGCGCACCGGCCGCACCGGCAGGGACGGCAGTCCCGGGATCTGGCCGCTCCAGGCGCCGGCCGCGAGGACCAGGAGCTCCGCCTCGCGGCTGTTGTTTCCGGAGACCACACGCACCCCTCCGCGCGTGCGCTCGATCCGCTCGACCTCGAAGCCGTAGCTCATCGTCACGCCGGCGGCCAGGGCCGCGGCAGCCAGGACGGCGCAGGCCTGGACGTTGTCCACCCGGTGGTCGCCCAGGATGCGCAGGACGCGGCGAACGCCCGGGGAGGCGTCCGGGACCCATTGGCGGAAGTGGTCGTGCCCGATCTCCTCGACGACCTCGCCGACCGATTCGGCCGCGGCGGCGACCGCTTCGAGGTGCACCTCCTCGTCGGCGTCCAGGGCGACGAGCAGGGTGCCGCTGGCGTCGAACTCGATCGACAGGCCGGTCTCCTGGGAGAGCGCGGCGACCCAGCCGGGCCAGAGGTTGCGCGAGGCGCGGCAGGCCTCGAGGAACGGCCCGGGCCGGGGGACCTCGGCGAGGGGAGCGAGCATGCCCGCGGCGGCCATCGAGGCCGCGGCTCCGGCCGGCAGGCGCTCCAGCACCTCGACGCGCTTCCCGGCGCGGGCCAGCTCCCGGGCACAGGCCAGCCCGATGATGCCGCCGCCGACCACCAGGACGTCGAGAGCTTTCCGGGGCATGGTCAGGTCTCCCGGGCCTCCTGGGCTTCCTCAGCGAGGGCGTGATCGAACGCCTCGACCGTGGCGTCGATCTCGGCGTCGCCGTGCGCGGTCGACAGGAAGAGCGCCTCGTAGGCGGACGGCGGCAGGTGGATGCCCGCGGCGAGCAAGCGATGGAAGACGCGGCCGAAGCGCTGGCGGTCGGTGGCGTGGACGTCCTCCAGCCGGCGGACCGGGATGTCCGTGAAGAAGATCCCGAGCATCGATCCCTGGCGCGTGACCCGCAGCGGGATGCCGTGCCGCCGTGCTCCCTCCTCCAGCCCGGTCTGCAGGCGGGCGCCGATCCGCTCGAGATGCCGATACGGGCCCTTCTCGTCCCGCGACAGCTCGGCCAACGCGGCTTTTCCTGCAGCAACGGCCAGCGGGTTCCCGGAAAGGGTGCCGGCCTGGTAGACGGGGCCGGCCGGGGCGATCCGCTGCATCAGGTCGCGCCTTCCGGCATAGGCGGCGAGCGGCAGACCGCCGCCGATCACCTTGCCCAGGGTCGTCAGGTCCGGACGGAGGTCGAACAGATTCTGCGCGCCTCCCCAGGCGACGCGGAAGCCGGTCATCACCTCGTCGAGGATGAGGAGCGCGCCGTGGCGGTCGCACAGGCCGCGCAGCCCCTGGAGGAACCCCGGGAGCGGCGGGACCAGGCTCATGTTGCCCGCGATCGGCTCGACGATGACCGCGGCGATGTCTTCGCCGTGCTCGTCGAACAGCCGTCCGACCGCATCGAGGTCGTTGTAGGGGGCGAGCAGGGTGTCGGCGGTGACGGCTGCCGGGACCCCGGGCGAGGAGGGGACGCCGATCGTGGCCGCGCCCGAGCCGGCCGCCACCAGGAACGGGTCGGCGTGCCCGTGGTAGCACCCCTCGAACTTGACGAAGCGGTTGCGGCCGGTGGCCGCGCGGGCCAGGCGCAAGGCCGACATGGTGGCCTCGGTGCCGGAATTGACCAGCCGGACCATCTCGATGGCCGGGAGAGCGCTCGCGATCGTCTCCGCGAGCTCCACCTCGGGGAGGGTTGGGGCGCCGAACGCGGTGCCGCGCCCCAGCGCTTCCTGGATCGCCGCGACGATCGCGGGATGGCGATGCCCGAGGATGTGCGGTCCGTAGCCCCCGATGTAGTCGATGTAGCGGCGGCCGTCCTCCCCTTCGAGCCAGGCGCCGGAGGCGGAGCGGACGAAGACCGGCGTGCCGCCCACACCGCGGAACGCGCGCACCGGCGAGTTGACCCCGCCCGGGAGGATCTTCTCGGCGCGCTCCAGGAGGCTCATTCCACCCATCCTGCCGCCAGGAGCTTCGCCGCGTCGCGGGCCGTGTAGGTGAGGATCAGGTCGGCCCCGGCGCGCCGGATGGCGATGAGCGACTCCATCATCACGCGGTCGTAGTCGATCCAGCCGCGCTCGGCCGCGGCCTTGAGCATCGCGTACTCGCCGCTCACGTGGTAGGCGGCGAGAGGCAGCTCCCAGCGCTTGCGCAGCTCGGAGAGGATGTCGAGGTAGGGGAGGGCGGGCTTGACCATCAGCATGTCGGCCCCCTCCTCAATGTCGAGCGCCGCCTCGCGCAGCGCCTCGCGGCCGTTGGCCGGGTCCATCTGATAGGAGCGGCGGTCGCCGAACGCCGGGGCCGACTCGGCGGCTTCGCGGAACGGCCCGTAGAAGCCGCTCGCGAACTTGACCGCGTAGGAGAGGATCGGCGTGTCCGGGTAGCCCGCGGCGTCGAGCGCCTGGCGGATGGCTCCCACCCGGCCGTCCATCATGTCCGACGGGGCGATGAGGTCGGCTCCGGCCTCGGTCAGGGAGACCGACTGCCGCGCCAGGTTCTCCAGGGTGGCGTCGTTGTCCACGGTGTGCCCCTTGAGCACGCCGCAGTGGCCGTGGCTGGTGTACTCACAGAAGCAGACGTCGGCGATCTTGACCAGCCCGGGGACCTCGGAGGCGAGGGCGCGCATCGCCCGCTGCACGATTCCGTCGGGGGACCAGGAGGCGCTGCCGATCTCGTCCTTGTGATCCGGGATGCCGAACAGGATGATGGTGCGGATCCCTTCGGCGAACGCGGCGCGGGCGGTCTCGACGATCTTGTCGACCGAGTGCTGGAAGACACCGGGCATCGAGCTCACCGGCTTGGCCACGCCCTCCCCGGGCACGACGAACAGGGGGAGGACCAGGTTGTCGGGCGCGAGGCGGGTCTCGCGCACCAGCCGGCGCAGGGCAGGGGTTTGGCGGAAACGGCGGAGTCGGGTGGCTGGGAAGCTCATGACGATGGGTTTTCTATCGCGCTGGGGGAGGAAAGGCAACGCCCAAAAGGGTGGGGTATAGTCTGGGCCGGCCGCAGATGAGCCTCCTGGACACCCTCTCCCGCCGCCAGCTCCTCGTCGTCACCGGCAAAGGTGGCGTGGGGAAGACCGCCGTCTCGGCCGTTCTCGGCCGCAAGCTGTCGCAGTCCGGCCGGCGGGTGCTGGTGGTGGAGGTGGACCCGCGCGAGAACCTCTATCAGATGTTGGGGATCCAGCCTTCGGGGGGCGAGATCGTCGCCGCCGGTCCGCGCCTGTGGATCCAGAACCTGAAGCCCCGCCAGGTCCTGGACGCGGTGGTGCGCGAGCGGCTCAAGCTGGAGCTGCTCGCCCGGCGGGTTTTGGCGAGCTCGATCTACCAGCACTTCGCCGAAGGGGCTCCCGGCCTCACCGAGATCGCGATCCTCGGCCATGCCTGGCGCATCCTCAACCGCATCGAGCCGGGCGCGCCGGAGGTGGACCAGATCGTCCTCGATGCGCCGGCCACCGGCCACGGCGTCCGCCTCCTCGCCGCGCCCCTCCTGGTCTCCGAGATGATCCACAACGGCCCGTTCGCCGAGATGGGCGGCGAGCTGGCGCGCCTGGTCTCCGATCCGGAGCGTTGCGGCATCGTGGCCGTGACCCTGGCCGAGGAGATGCCAGTGCAGGAGGTCCTGGAGCTGCGCCAGGCCCTGCGCACGCAGGTGAGCCGCGACCCCGAGGCGCTGGTGGTCAACGGCCTCTATCCGCCCGCTCCGGCTCCGGGCGAGGCGCGAGACAACGCGCTGGTCGCCCTGTGGCGCCAGCGGCGCCTGCTGAACGACCATGAGCTGGCCCGGCTGCGCGAGGCCTGGGAAGGACCCCGCATTGAGTTGCCCCAGCTCCCCCTGGACCGCGGTCCCGGGCTGATCGCCTCGCTGCAGCAGTGTTTCGAAAAGGGGACGGACGCATGGACCTGATCTCCGACCGGCACCCTCTGATGGTGGTGGTCGGCTCCGGTGGAGTCGGGAAGACGACGCTCGCCGCGGCCATGGGTGTGCTCTCGGCCCGCACCGGCCGCGAGACCCTGGTGATGACGTTCGACCCGTCGCTCCGTCTCAAGGACGCGCTGGGAGTGGGGGAGGAGGCGCTGGAGCGCGAGGTCCGTGTTCCTCTGGATGGTCTGCCCCTCTGGGCGAGCTTACTGGACGCCCGCCACACCTTCGACCGCCTGGTCGAGCGCTATGCGCCGGACGAGCGGGCGCAGCGCCGCATCCTGGAGAACCGCTACTTCCAGCACCTGTCGGGAACGCTCGGCGGCGTGCTGGAGTACATGGCGGTCGAGCGCCTCTTCGAGGTGGCGGCCGAGGGGCGCTACGGCCAGGTCATCCTCGACACCCCGCCGACGCGGCAGGCCATCGACTTCCTGGAGGCGCCGGCCCGGATCGTCGGCTTCCTCGACAGCGGCGCCCTGCGGGTGGCGCTCAAGGACTGGTTCGACGAGGAGGGGCATCTGCGGGCGGGCTCGCGCTGGGGAGCCCTGGGCCGGCGGGCCGAGCGATTCCTCGACGACGTCGTGGGGCTCGACCTGCTGCGCGACATGGCCGAGTTCTTCCAGGCCTTCGGTCCGCTCTACGAGGGATTCCGCGAGCGGGCGCAGGCCGTGGAGCAGCTGCTGCGCTCGCCGAAGACGCGGTTCGTCCTGGTCGCGGGTCCGGGGGAGGAGCGCATCCCCGACACTCTCTTCTTCGCCCGCCGGCTGGAGCAGGCGGGGTATCACCTGGGACCGATCGTGGTGAACCGGGTGCATCCGCGTTATCTGGTCGACGGAGCCGCGCCGGACCAGAGCGTCGCCGACCCCTGCTGTCCCACCGGCTGGGAGCTCCTGACCCGGCTGGGGGAGCGCGACCAGAAGGGTCTCGTCGAGCTCGCCTCGCTCCTCGCCAACGACCAGCCGGTGATCGACGTGCCGCTGCTGCCCGAGGAGCCGACCGACCTGGCCTCGCTCGAAGCCCTCGGCCGCACGCTCGCGGAGCGGCTCCGGGAGTGGGAGCGGTATGTGAGCCGGACCAGCTGAGGGCCTACCCACCCAGCTCCTCCAGCACCTGATCATACTCGGCCGCGATGGTGGCGAGCTGGCGGGCACAGGCGTCCTGGCCGGCTTCGGGCGCCATCCGTTCGAGCTCGCCGCAGAGGCGGGCGAGGCGTACGGCGCCGAGGACCGCGCTCGTTCCCTTGAGCGTGTGGGCGTGGAGGGCCAGCTCCTTGCGGTCGCGCTCGTCCAGAGCCTGGCGCAGGGCTCCCAGGAGCGGCTGCTCGCGGAACCGGGCGATCACGTCCCGCAGGACGTCGCTCCCTCCCAGCCGACCCAACTCGCGCAGCCCCTCGAGACGGCTCACGTCGAGGTGGGGCTCGTCGCCGCCGGCCGGCACCGGCACCGCGGGCGGAGGCGCGGCCGGGCCGCCCGACAGCCAGCGCTCCACGGTGCGCCGCAGGGTGTCCGGATGGAACGGCTTCGTGATGTAGTCGTCCATCCCGGCTTCCAGACAGCGGTCCAGATCCTCTTTGAGCGCATGAGCGGTCAGCGCCACGATCGGCAGCCGCGGAAGTCCACCCGCCGTCCGGGACCGCAAGCGCCGCGCCGTCTCGTAGCCGTCCATCTCCGGCATCTGGCAGTCCATCAGGATCAGGTCGTAGGTCGACTCCTCCAGCACCGCCAGGGCTTCGCGGCCGTTGCTCACCGCCGTCACCTCGTAGCCGAACGCCTCCAGCTGGCGGACCGCGACCAGCTGGTTGATCGGGTGGTCTTCGGCGACCAGGATGCGGCGGCGGCGGCCGGGCTGCGGCGGTTGTGCGATGACATGGAGACCCGGATCGGCCGGCGGGGCCGTGGCGGCCAGCGGGAGGCGGAACCAGAAAACCGAGCCCTCGCCCGGCGTGCTCTCGAAGCCGATCTCGCCGCCCATCTGCTCGACGATCCGCCGGCTGATCGCCAGCCCGAGCCCGGTGCCCCCGAAGCGGCGGGAGGTCGAGCTGTCAGCCTGGGAAAAAGGCCAGAAGATACGGTCGCGCTCCTCCGGCGAGATCCCGATCCCGGTGTCGCGCACCCGGAACACCGCCAGGTCGACGCCTGACACGTCCTCGTGGATGACCTCCAGATCGACGCGCCCCTCGGCCGTGAACTTGACGGCGTTGCCGATCAGGTTGAGCAGAACCTGGCGCAGCCGGGCGGGATCGCCGTTCACCCAATCCGGGACCGCGTCCGCGACCGTGAGCCCCAAGGAGATCCCCTTCTCCTGGGCGCGGAAGCGCAGGAGGTCGCAGATCTCGCGCATCAGAGCGCGCAGCTCGAAGGGGGTCTGCTCCAGGACCAACTTGCCCGCCTCGATCTTCGAGAAGTCGAGGATGTCGTCGATCAGGCGCAGGAGGGATTCGCCGGCCGATTGCACCAGCGAGGCGTAGTCCCGCTGCCGCCCTTCGAGACCGCTCTTGAGCAGCAGGTCGGCCAGACCGATGACGCCGGCGAGCGGGGTGCGGATCTCATGGCTCATGTTGGCGAGGAACTCGGTCTTGGCGAGGTCCGCCCGCTCCGCCGCCTCCTTGGCCAGGCGCAGCTCCTCGGCGCGGCGCCGTTCCGTGACGTCCCGGTTGATGCTCAGGATTGCGGGCCGCCCCTCGTATTCAATGAGCGAGGCGTTGATCTCGAGGAACATCCGGCTGCCGTCCTTGCGGTACTGCACCGATTCGAAGTTGTAGTAGACCCCCTCGTGCAGCGTCTCCAGGACCTGTTGGCCCCGCGGCACGTCCTCGGAGATCTCGATGAGCGACATCCTGAGGAATTCCTCGCGCGAGTATCCATAGACCTCGCACGCCCGCCGGTTGACCTGGAGGACTCTCTCGTCTTCCGGAGCGAAGACGAGGATCGGGTCGTGAGCGCTCTCGAAGATGCGGCGGTACTCTTCGCTGGCCTGGTGCAGCTCCTTCGTGCGCTCGGCCACCAGGCGCTCGAGATTGCCGTGGGCCACCTGGAGCTCGCTCTGGGTCTCGAGGCCTTTCCAGCGCTCGCGGTGAAGCTGCTGCGCCATGGCGATCAGGTAGATGGCGTAGAGGACCAGCCCCAGGGCCGTCAGATGGAGGGAGGAGGCCTCCGGCGTGGAGACCGCGAAGAGCGCCCCGAGCATGGGCACCACGAGCAGGACCACATACCCGACCGCCAGGGAGAGAACGTGCGAATAGACGATGACCGCCAAGCTCATCGTCGCCGCGGCTACGGTCACCGCGAAATAGGACCGGGGATCCGCTCCATAGGACATCAGGATCCAGCAGACCTGCCCTGCCAGCAGGAACAGCAGGAGCATCAGGCTGGACGTGTAGAGCGTGCGCCAGCGGCCCGGATGCCTCTCGTACTGGGAATGGAAGCCCAGGATCAGGCGAGCCCGCAGCGCGGTCACGCCGAGGATCAGCACGGCGCCGGCCAGGTAGACGCGCGCTCCCCGGGCGCCCAGGCCCATCGCAGAGGTCAACAGACCGAAGATGAGGGGATAGCCCACGAGGCCGGCTCGCGACCGCCGGGAGATCGAATGCCAAGCCGCCTGGTTGAGCTCCGGGGAGGGTTGCCGGGCCATGGGTTCCAGAAGGAAAGTTGCCACGCTACCTGACAGTGCCGGGATCGTCAAGAGGCTCTCTTGCCGCGCCGCGTCAAAAACCTCTTGACTCTCTTTGCCGCACTGCGGTAAAGTTCCTTTCGTAGGACGGCAGCTCCCTTGCAGTCGTGAGGATCCCGAGGGGCTGTCGAGAAGCGAGCGAGTTCCCCTTCCCCGTGGGGAAGGGGTTAGGGGATGGGGCTTGGGGATCAATCGAACAAACACCGGCGAGGAGAGGTCATGATCCGGCTCATCAAGCGCTACGAAAGCCGCAAGCTGTATGACACCGAGGAGAGCCGTTACGTGTCCCTGGAGGAGATCGCGAGCTGGGTCCGCCAGGGGCAGGAGGTCAAGGTGGTGGACAACGCCACCGGGGCCGACGTGACGTCACAGACGCTGACCCAGATCATTCTCGACGAGGGGAGGCGCGGCACGTCGTTTCTGCCCAGCGATCTGTTGCACGACCTGGTGCGGATCGGCGAGAAGGCCATGCACACCGGCATCGAGCAGATGCAGACCGGGGTGGACCGCTTGGTGCAGGCCTCGATCGACCGTCTGGCGCCGGTGCGGCGCGTGCGGGAGGAGATGTCGAGCCTGCGGACTCGTCTGGAGCAGCTCGAGGCGTCTCTCGCCGATCTGGAGCACGAAGGAACGCGCCCGGAGCCGGCCGCGGCCGGCGAGCCGGTGGCGGTCGGTTCCGAAACCGCGATCAGCCGCCCTTTCGGGCGAGAGGAGAAATCCGAATGAACGAGGCGCAGACCCACGAAACGTTCGATCGGGCGCGCCGGGAGCTGCGCGACGCAGGCCGCACTCTCTGGTTGGCCGGGTTGGGTGCGGTGGCCGAGGTCGAGGAGGGCAGCGAGCGGCTCGACCAGTGGCTCGACCGGATGGCCGAGCGCGGCCGTCCCATCGACGAGCGCCAGAAGAAGGCGTTCGAGGAGATCGAAGAGCGCACCGGCTCCACGGTGCGCGAGATGAAGAAGCTGTTCGAAGACACGGTGCACTACGAGTCGAAGAATCTGCTCAAGCGGCTCGGGCTGATGACGCGCGACGACGTGAAGGTGCTCGCCGCCCGGATCGATTCGCTGGCGGCGAAAGTCGACGAGCTGGTCGCCAGCCATGCGATCGCCGCAGCCGAGAAAACTTAGCGCAAATCTTGAGAAGCGAGGAGAGACACCATGGAAACCACCACGACGAGCAACGACAAGAAGCTGCAGGACGACCTGAAAGAGTCTGCATATCGGATCTGGCTGGCCGGGCTCGGCGCCCTGTCCGCGGCGGGCGAGGAAGGCGCCAAGGCCTTCAACCGCCTGGTCGACCGCGGCCGCGACGTCGAGAGCCGGAGCAAGGACGATTGGAAGGCCCAGACCGACAAGGCCAAGGAGAAGGCGGAGGGGCAGTGGGACGAGTGGAGCGAGAAGATCGACGAGGTGCTCACCA
>Ga0134121_10005489_pt1 | contig 10295 bp, 8 predicted proteins | sample KB301_FD_96463 | JGI IMG/M metagenome (GOLD analysis project Ga0134121, IMG submission 96463) | Terrestrial soil microbial communities without Nitrogen fertilizer from Kellogg Biological Station, Michigan, USA - KB3-0-1 | ecosystem: Environmental > Terrestrial > Soil > Unclassified ... | reverse complement strand
TCGCGCCCGGCCTCCACGCGCAGGCTCGTCCGGACCACGATGCGGGATCCCGGGCGCGATTCCACGTCGGCGGGGTGTGTCACGTCCTTGCGAGCCTGGAGCAGGGCCTGCTCCGCGTTGAGGAGCAGATTGAGAATGACCTGCTGGAGCTGATGCGCGTCCCCGTCCGCGGGCGGCAGGCCCGGCGCGTGCTCGATGACGACGGCGACGCCGGAGATCCGGAGCTGCGCCGCGCGCAGCACGAGCGTCTGGTCGATGATCAGCGGCAGGTCCACCGCCCCGCGGGCGGTCGAGCGCTGCCGCGAGAACAGGAGCAGGCTCTGGACGATCTTGGCCATGCGATCGCCCTGGGCCACGATGAGCTCGACGGGCCGGCGGATCTCGGGCGGCAGGTTCCGGCTGAGCATGAGCTGGCCGTGACCGATCACGACGGACAGGGGATTATTCAGCTCGTGCGCCACGCCCGACACGAGCTGCCCCACCGCGGAGAGCTTGGCGGCCTGGACGAGCTGGGCCTGAGTCTCCTGGAGCGCGCGAAGCCGCGCCCGCGTCTGCTCGTAGAGGCGCGCGTTGTCGAGCGCCAGCGCCGCCTGGTCCGCGAAGGCCTCGAGCAGGGTGACCTCGGAGGCGGTGAAGACGCGCCCCATCTGATCGCCCACCGTGAGGGAGCCGATGATCTCGCCGCGCACGCGCAGCGGAACGCCCAGCACCGACCGCGCCTCGCTGCGCGCCGCATAGTTCCGCAGCTGGTCATTGAGGACGAGCGCGGCGTCCCGGGCGAAGTCCGCCGACCACACCGGCCGGCCCTCCAGCACCGCCCGTCCCGCCACCCCCGCCCCCGCAGGCAGCGGGTGGTCCCGGCCCAGGTCGTCCGGGGCGTCCCCGCTCCAGGCAAGCGCCCGCAGCGACCCGTCCGGATCCTTGAGACGCAGCCGCGAGAAAACGACGCCGAGCAGGGGGCACACGCCGTCCACGATGCGACGCCCCACGTCCACCACGTCGAGGCTGCCGGTGAGGCTGCGCGCGACGCGCGCCAGCTCCTCCGCCTCGCGCCGCCGGCCGGTGGCCTCGACGTAGAGCCGGGCATTGTCGAGCGTGAGGGCCGCCTGGTCGGCCACCGCCTCGGCGAGGCGCACGTCGTCGGGCGCGAACACGCGGCCCTCGTCGTCGCCCGCCGACAGGGCGCCGATGGCGGTGTCCCGCGCCACCAGCGGCACCGAGAGGACCGCGCGATAGTGCGCCTGCTCGATGCGCGCCCGCACCTCCGGCGTGAGCGCGATGCGCGGGTCGGTGAGGAGATTGGCGGTGATCACCGGGCGGCGCTCGCGCGCGGCCAGCGCCGCCACGCCGATGCCGGGGGGGAAGACGATCCGGCGGCCGTGCCCCGGCCCGATGTCGCCCGACGTGGCCACCGACACCATCTCCCCGGTGGCCGCATCGAGGCGGTAGAGGCCGGAGGTGCGGGACCCGAGCAGGGCGCGCAGGCTGTCCGCCAGCTCCTGGGCCATCGCCTCGGGATCGAGCGTCTGGGCGAGCCGGCGGCCCAGGGCGGCCAGCGCCTCCGCCTCGCGCCGGCGCTTCTCCGCCACCGAGATGAGTCGCGCGTTCCGGATCGCCAGCGCGGCCTGGGCCGCGAAGGAGACGAGGAGCGCCTCGCCCTCCCCGCCCAGCGCGTCGATGTCCCGCATGTTCAGCGTGAGGACGCCCGCCAGCTCGCCGCCCTCGAGGACGGGCGCGCCCGCGAACGCGTTGAGCCCGTGCTGGATGCACCAGCCCGCTTCGTACATGCGCGGGTCGGTCGCCACGTCGCTGATGACGACGGCCTCGTGCTGGCGCGCGATCCATCCCGTCACGCCCTGATCGAACGAGAGCTCGTAGGGCAGGTTGAGCCGCGCGATCTGGGGCTCCATGGTCCAGGCCTGCCGGTGCAGCCGGCGGCCGGCGAGATCGGTCCCCCACAGCACCACGCACGGCGCGCCGGTGAGCTGCGCGAGCGTATCCGTGATCCGGTGGAGGAGCGCGTCGGTCTCGATCTCCTGGGAGAGAGCGGCGTTGACTCCGGCGAAGGCCGTGACCCGCTGCTCGCGCGCGCCGAGGTCGGAGAGAGCCCGCTTGTGCGCGACCAGCGCCGCTTCCATCCGTCGCCAGAGGACCCAGACGGCGCCGAGCGCGATGAGGGCGAAGCCGCTCGTGGCCCGCGCAAGAGTAAGCGGGTCGACCGGCTGACCCGTGACGACCCCCGCCGCCACGAGCGCGAGCACGGCCAGAGCGACGAGGGCGGATCCGATCAAGAACGTCTGTTGCATGTGCGGCTCGGCCTGTCGCCGAGCGCGGCCAGTATAGCCCACCTGACGTATAATGCGCGCATGCCGCGGGCGGGCGTCGATCTCTCCATGCTCATCCTCGTCATCCTGGCGGCCGCCGCCGCCGCCCTCGCCTACTGGAAGGATCCCGGCCTGCCCTGGATCGGCGCGAGGACCGGGCTCTCGCTGCTGTGGTTCATCGTGCCGCGACTGATCCCCGCCCTCATCCTCGCCGGGATGCTCCAGGTGCTGATTCCGCAGCAGGTGGTGGCGCGCTACTTCGGCACGCAATCGGGGCTGCCCGCGATCTGCCTCGCCTCCGCCGCCGGCGTCATCACCCCCGGCGGCCCCATGGTGAGCGTGCCGCTCCTGGTCGTGCTCGCCAATTCCGGGATGGCGCTGGGCCCGCTCGTCGCCTACATGACGTCGTGGTCGCTGTTCGGCATGCAGCGGATCATCGCCTGGGAGGCGCCGCTGATGGGCTGGCACTTCGTGGGAGTGCGGGTGGCGTCGAGCTTGCTCTTCCCGGTCCTCGCGGGCTGGCTGGTGAAGCTCTACTACCACGAGTAAGCACGGCGTGGCCTTCGCCGACCTCCGCGAGTTCGTGGCGCACCTCGAGAAGACGGGCCAGCTCCGTCGCATCAGCGCCCCCGTCTCCCGCGATCTCGAGATCACGGAGATCACCGACCGCGTGTCCAAGGGCCCCGCCGGGGGCAACCAGGCCCTCCTCTTCGAGAACGTCGAGGGCTTCTCCATGCCGGTGCTCATCAACGCCTTCGGCACCGCGCCGCGCATGGCGGCCGCGCTGGGGGTGGAGCGGCTGGACGAGGTGTCCGCCCGCGTGGCCAAGCTTCTCGACCTTCGCATGCCGGGCTCGCTCTTCGACAAGCTCCGCAAGCTGGGCACCTTCATCGACGTGGCGAAGGCGGGTCCCAAGCGCGTGCGGTCCGCGCCCTGCCAGGAGATCGTGGAGACCGCCCACCCCAGCGTGGCCACCCTCCCGGTGCTCCAGTGCTGGCCGGGCGACGCCGGGCGCTACATCACCCTGCCGCTGGTCTTCACGAAGGATCCCGCCACCGGCGCGCGAAACGTGGGCATGTACCGGCTGCAGGTGTACGACGAGCGCACGCTCGGCATGCACTGGCAGATTCACAAGGGCTCGGCCGAGCACCACCGGGTGGCCGAGGAGCAGGGCGGCGCGCGGATGGAGGTGGCCATCGCGCTGGGCGGCGATCCCGTTTCGATCTACTCGGGCTCGGCGCCACTGCCGCCCGGCGTGGACGAGATGGTGTTCGCGGGGTGGCTGCGCGGCGCCGGCGTGCCCATGGTGGCGTGCAAGACGGTGGACCTCGACGTGCCGGCCGAGGCCGAGATCGTGCTGGAGGGCTGGGTGGACCCGGCGGAGCGGCGGCGCGAGGGGCCCTTCGGGGACCACACCGGCTACTACTCGCTGGCGCGCGACTATCCCGTCTTTCACCTGCAGGCGGTGACGCAGCGGAAGCAGCCCATCTACCCCACCACCATCGTGGGCCGCCCGCCGCAGGAAGACTACTGGCTGGGCAAGGCCACCGAGCGGATCTTCCTGCCCATCATCCGCCTGCTGCTCCCCGAGGTGGTGGACATGAACATGCCCGCCGAGGGCGTCTTCCACAATCTGGTGATCGTCTCCATCCGGAAGCGCTATCCGGGCCACGCGCGCAAGGTCATGTACGCCCTCTGGGGCCTCGGCCTCATGATGCTGGCCAAGAACATCCTCGTGGTCTCCGAGCACGTGGACGTCCAGAACCTGTCCGAAGTCGCCTGGCGCGCCACCGGCAACGTGGACGCCAAGCGCGATCTCGTCATCGTGGACGGCCCCACCGACGATCTCGACCATGCCGCCATCCGGCACCGCTTCGGCGGCAAGCTCGGCATCGACGCCACCGAGAAGACCGAGGCCGACGGCATCGGTCAGCCCTGGCCCGACGAGATCGTCATGGACCCCGAGACGCGCGCGCGGGTCACCCGCCGCTGGGCCGAGTACGGCCTCTAGACGCCCGTGAACTCCGTCCGCCACTTCCTCGACGCCATCAAGTTCGAGCACACCGTGTTCGCGCTGCCCTTCGCCTACGTGGCCATGGTGCTCGCCGCCAACGGCTGGCCCGACGTCCGCATCGTGGGCTGGGTGACGCTGGCCATGGTCAGCGGCCGCACCCTGGCGATGGCGGTGAACCGCCTCGCCGATCGGTGGTTCGACGCGCGCAACCCACGCACGCGCGGCCGGCACCTGCCCGCCGGCCTCCTCACGCCCGCCCAGGTCGTGGCGGCGGCGGTGGCCGCGGGCGCGGTGTTCCTCCTCTCGGCGTGGATGCTGAACCCGCTGTGCCTCGCGCTCGCGCCGCTGGCCATCCTGTTCCTGGTCGGCTACTCCTACACCAAGCGCTTCACCTGGCTCTCGCACTGGATCCTGGGCTTCACCGACGGCACCGCGGCGGCGGGCGGCTGGATCGCGGTGCGGGGCGGCTTCGATCCCCCCGTCTTCGTGCTGTGGTTCGCACTCACGGTGTGGATCGCCGGCTTCGACCTGATCTATGCCTGCCAGGACGTGGAGTTCGACCGCGCGGAGGGGCTCCACTCCGTGCCGGCGCGCTTCGGGATCGCCGCCGCGCTGCGGGTGGCGAAGGTCTGTCACGTCCTCACCGTGGCCGCCTTCGCCCTGCTTGGAGTCTTCATGGGGCTGGGCGTCCTCTACTGGGCCGGCGTGGCCCTGGTGGCGGGCCTGCTCGTCTACGAGCACTCCCTGGTGTCCCCGACCGATCTCTCGCGCCTCGACGTGGCCTTCTTCAACGTCAACGGCTATATCGCGGTGATCCTCTTCGCGGCGGTGCTGGCCGGACACTGGATATGAGCGGCCGCCCGCCGGGGACCGGGCCCGAGAAGGCCCAGTTCGTCGCCACCATGTTCTCGCGCATCGCCGGCCGTTACGACCTCATGAACGGGCTCATGACGCTCGGCATGCACCACGGCTGGCGGCGCGTGGCCGCCCGCCACACCATCGCCTCGCCCGAAGGCCCCGCGCTGGATCTCGCCACCGGCACCGGCGATCTCGCGCTCGAGCTGCGGGAGGTGCACGCGCACCGCGAGATCGTCGCCGCCGACTTCGCGGCGGGCATGCTGCGCGAGGCGGCGGCCGAGCTGCGCGAGATCGGCGCCGCCGATCGCGTGCGGCTGGTCGCCGCCGACGCGCTCGCGCTCCCGTTCGCGGACCGCACCTTCGCCTGCGTGACCTCGGCGTTCCTCCTGCGCAACCTGGCCGACCTGCGCCAGGGCTTCTCCGAGATGCGGCGAGTGACCCGTCCGGGCGGGCGCGTGGTGGCGCTCGAGATCACCCAGGCCACCCTGCCCGGCTTCCGGCCGCTGTTCCGCTTCTACTTCCACCACGTGGTGCCCCGCATCGGCGGCATGGTCGCGGGCGACCGCGAGGCCTATACCTATCTGCCGCAGTCGGTGGACCGCTTCCTGACCCCGCCGGAGCTCTCGAGGCTCATGGGCGAGGTCGGGCTGCGCGCGGTGAAGTATCAGCGGCTGGGCCTCGGCACCGTCACCATCCACGTGGGCGTGGCCTAGAGGCGAAACGCGGGGCACGGCGATGGAGACCCTCCTCGCCGAGCTGCTGGGTCTGCTCGTCTGGCACTCCTGCGGCTTCGCCTTTGCGTTCGGTCTCGTGCGATTCCTCTGGCCGACCCGCGTGTAGACAAACGAAGGGCCCCGGCGCGCGTCGCCCGGGGCCCTCGAGATGCTAGCGACCGAGTGCGCGGATCACCACTCGGGGCTGGAGTACTCGTCGTAGACGCGGCGGACCACGCGGATCTGGCTGGCGCGGCCGTTCTTGGCCTCGAGCATGATGATGTCACCCGCGTTGAGGTTGCCGAGGTCCTTGCTCTGCCCCTCGTCGGTGACCACGAGGGCGCCGTCGCAGCCGAGATCGCTGCACACCTCCGCCTCGCTCTTCACGCGGATGCGGCCCGCCGCCTTGTCCACGGCCACCACGATCAGGCGGTCCTGCTTGAGGGAATCGGTCAGGCTCATGGGTGCTCCTCCTTTCCGACGCTTCAGTTATAACAGCAAAACCCCTGTAGCGGCAAGGGGATGCTGCCGGTCCCTCGTGCTACCCTCATTCGAGGAGCCATGACGGGACGCGTCGCGGAAGTCTTTTACTCGATACAGGGCGAGGGGGCAACCGCCGGCGTGCCGGCGGTGTTCGCCCGGCTCCAGGGTTGCTCGGTGGGCTGCGAATGGTGCGACACCAAGTACTCCTGGGACCCCGCCCGGGGGCGCGAGGTCACCCTCGACGGGCTGCTCGCCGAGATGGAGGCGCATCCCTGCCGGCGCGCCGTGGTCACGGGCGGCGAGCCCCTCGAGTCCGCGCTCTTCGGCCCGCTGGTCGCGGCGCTCCACGCGCGCGGCTGGGTGGTCGAGGTCGAGACCTCGGGCACTTTCCCCCCTCCCCCGGAGCTCGCGGGTCTTCCCGTCCAGTGGAATGTCTCGGTCAAGCTGGCAGGCTCCGGCGTGGCCGAGGCGCGGCGCATTCAGCCGGGCGCCATCCGCGCGCTCCTGGCGGCGGAAGCGTGGTGGAAGTTCGTCGTCTGCGACCCGGCGGATCTCGCCGAGGTGCTCCGGCTTGCCGAGCGCTTCGCCCTGCCGCGCGGACGCATCCTGCTGCAACCGGAGGCGGTCCGGACCGAGGAGCTGGCGGAGCGCGGCCCCTGGGTGGCGGAGGCCTGTACACGTCACGGCTTCCGGTTCTCGCCGCGGCTGCACGTGCTCCTCTGGGGAGCGCGGCGAGGGGTCTGATGCCCGATCGCGCGGTGATTCTCCTCTCCGGCGGGCTCGACTCCACCACCACCCTCGCGGTGGCCCGCGCCGAGGGCTATGAGTGCTATGCCTTGTCCTTCGACTACGGCCAGCGCCACGCGTGCGAGCTGGAATCGGCGCGGCGCGTGGCGGCGGCCTTCGAGGTGCGCCGGCATCTCGTGCTGCGGCTCGACCTCCGCGCCATCGGCGGCTCGGCGCTCACCGACGACATCCCGGTGCCCAAGGCGCGAAGCGATGCCGCCATCGGCGCGGGCATTCCCGTCACCTATGTCCCGGCGCGGAACACCATCTTTCTCAGCCATGCCCTGGGCTGGGCCGAGGTGCTGGACGCGCAGGATCTCTTCCTGGGCGTGAATGCCCTCGACTATTCCGGCTACCCGGACTGCCGCCCCGAGTTCGTGGAGGCCTTCGAGCGGCTGGCCAATCTCGCCACCAAGGCGGGGGTCGAGGGCCGGCGCCGCTTCCGGATCCATACGCCCTTGATCGAGCTCAGCAAGGCGCAGATCGTGCTGCGCGCCTGGGAGCTCGGCGTGGACTTCGCGCTCACCTGGTCCTGCTACGAGCCCGGCCCGGACGGACGCCCGTGCGGGGCGTGCGACTCCTGCCTGCTGCGCGCGCGCGGCTTCGCCGAGGCGAATCTTCCGGATCCGGTCGCGGCTCCGTGATCGGCCTCCAGGGCTTCCCCCGCGAGCGCACCTGGCTGCTCCCCGCGCTGCACGCCGTGCAGCACGAGAAGCGGTGGATCTCGCCCGAGGATCTCACCGCCGTGTCCGAGCATCTCCGCGTGCCGCTCAGCGAGGTGTACGGCGTGGCCACCCACTACCCGGAGTTTCGTCTCGGCCAGCCCGGCCGCCGGGTGGCGCGCGTCTGCGTGGGCGTGTCCTGCCGCATCCTGGGCTCGCTCGAGCTGCTCGCCGCGCTGGAGCGCCGGCTGGGCGTCACCGCCCCCGGCACCTCCGCCGACGGTGGCTGGACGCTCGAGCCCTTCGACTGCGCCTTCAACTGCTCGATGGCGCCCGTGGCCGAGGTGGACGGGCGTCACCTCGGTCGCCTGGGACCCGACGACGCGGACCGCGTGCTCGGCGCGCCGGCGCCCCCCGCGCGCACGCCGGAGGCCGCGGAGGCCGCCCGCGCCGCGCTCGCCGTCATCGCGGTCCCCACGCCCATGCCGTCGCCGATCCCGGAAGGCGATGCCGGGCCCGGCCTCGGCCAGGCGGCCGATCCCGGTCGCTGGTTCGCCGCCTCGCAGCGCCTGGCGCGCGCGCTCTCGAGCCCGGGCGAGCTGCGCCTCGCGGTGGGGGTCGGGAGCTGCGGGCTCTCGGTGGGCGCGGCGGTCACCCTGGCCGCCCTCGCGGCCGAGGTGGGCCGCCGCGGGATTCGCGCGCGAGTGGTGGCGGCGGGCTGCCCCGGCCTCTGCTGGGCCGCGCCCACGGTCACCGTGCTGCGCCCCGAGGGGGCCGTGGAGACGGCCGCGCGCGTGGGCCCCGGCGAGGTCGGCGCGCTGCTGGACGCGGTCGCCGCCGGTCGGCGCGTGCAACCCGCCGACGTCACCGCGTATCTCGCCGGCCAGCGGCGGGTCCTCACCGACCGCTGCGGGCTCACCGATCCCGGCGACATGGCCGACGCGATTCACCGCGGCTCGTATGCGACCTTCGCGGCCGCGCTGGCCTCGGGCGACCCGGTGGCGGTGATCGAGGCCGTGAAGTCGGCGAAGCTCCAGGGCCGCGGCGGCGCGTATTTCCCCGCCGCGGTCAAGTGGGAAGGCGCGCGGCGCGCGGCGGGCGAGCCGAAGTACCTCATCGTGAACGGCGAGGAGGGCGAGCCGGGTATCTTCAAGGACCGCCACCTCCTCGAGGGCGATCCGCACCGGCTGCTCGAGGGCGCGCTGCTCGCCGCCTATGCCGCCGGCGCCAGCCGGATCTACCTCTACATCCACGGCGAGGCGGAGCTGGCGGCGCGCCGGATGGAGCGCGCCCTGGACGCGGCGCGGCGCTGGGGCCTGGTCAGCCAGCACGTGCTCGGCAGCGACTTCTCGGTGGAGGTGGAGATCCGCCGCGGCGCGGGCGGCTTCGTGCTGGGCGAGGAGACGGCGCTGATGGAGTCCCTGGAGGGCCGGCGCGCCATGCCGCGGGCCAAGCCCCCGTTTCCGGTGGAGGCGGGGCTGTGGGGCCGGCCCACCGTCATCAACAATGTCGAGACCCTCTTCGCCGTGCCGCTCATCGTGGCGCGCGGCGCCGCGTGGTGGACGGGTCTCGGCGGCGGTCACGGGATGAAGTGCTTCGGCCTCTCGGGCCACCTGCGCCGGCCGGGCTTCGTGGAGCTCCCCCTGGGCGCCACGCTGCGCGATCTCCTCGAGGGACTGGGCGGCGGGCCCGCGGTGGGACATACGCTCCAGGCCGTCCTGGTGGGCGGCCCGTCGGGCAGCCTCGTCCCCCCGCGCCTGCTGGACGAGCCTCTCGTGCCGGGCGGCACGGTGAACCCGGGCACCGGCGGCGTCACCGCGCTGGACGATCGCGCCTCGCTGCGCGATGTCGTGCGCACCCTGCTGGACTTCAATACCCGCGAGTCCTGTGGCAAGTGCACCCCGTGCCGTGAGGGCACGGCGCGGCTCCGTGATCTGCTCGATGGCCGGTCCAATGGCGGGCCGTCCTCGGCCGGGCGCGAGGTGACGGAGCTGGCGGACGTGGTCCGGCTGGCCTCACTGTGCGGGTTGGGCCAGGCCGCGCCGCTGTCGATTCTCTCAGGTTTTCGTGAGTTTCCCTCCGCATTCATAGACCTGAGCTTGAAGGGCTGATCGCCGCCCAGACCTGCCTGCGCTCCGGGTCGGACCGTGTATCATAGGGGCGCGCGCTTGCGGCGCGACGATGGGGTCGCGAATGGCCATCACACTTCGCGTAGACGGCTCGGAGGTCGAGGTTTCCCAGGGCGCCACGGTGCTGGACGCCGTGAACCGTCTCGGCATCCCCCTGCCCCAGCTCTGCAAGGATCCGGATCGTCCCCCGCTCGGCGCCTGCCGCACCTGTCTGGTCCATGTCGAGGGGCAACGAGGGCTTCCGGCTGCCTGTCATCTACCCGCGCGCGAGGGGATGTTAGTGGAGACGACTCACCCGGAGGCTCAGCGGGTGCGGAAGGCGGTGC
>Ga0134121_10005488_pt1 | contig 10296 bp, 16 predicted proteins | sample KB301_FD_96463 | JGI IMG/M metagenome (GOLD analysis project Ga0134121, IMG submission 96463) | Terrestrial soil microbial communities without Nitrogen fertilizer from Kellogg Biological Station, Michigan, USA - KB3-0-1 | ecosystem: Environmental > Terrestrial > Soil > Unclassified ... | reverse complement strand
GTCATGCGCCAGCGCCATGCCACCGCAATTGCGACAGCACCGGCGAGCAATTGTTCATTCCCGACCGCAATCTCGGGCGCCCAGATCGCGGTGAGCACCGCGGCCGGCACGTAGCGCAGTGCCCGGCGCAGGAGCGGCGGGGTCTCGATGCCGGGCGGCAGCACCAGGAACGAGGCGCGCAGCGCGAACGTGACCAGCGCCATGCCCAGCAGCACGATCCACGTCGTCATCGGGATTTTTTCTCCACCAGCAGACCGGCCGTGATGCCGACCGCCGCCGCGGCCACGATATTGAGCCGCAGCGGCAGCCCGTGCGCGGCGATCACCGCGAACCCCGCGGCGAGCGCGGCGGCGATCATGGCGCGGTCGCGCAGGTGCGGGATGGTCATGGCGATGAAGGCGAGCGGGGCGGCGAATTCCAGCCGCCAGGAAGCCGGCACGCTCGCGCCGATCAGGATGCCGCCGAGCACCGCCGCCTGCCACGCCGCCCACACCACGATGCCGGCGCCGAGGAAGTACTCGAGCTTGCCCTCGTCCTGCGGATGCTCGGAGAAGCGGCTGAGCAGCAGGCCGTAGACGTTGTCGGCGACGAGGTAGGCGACCGCGATGCGCCAGCGCAGCGGCGCCCCGGCGAAATGCGCGCGCAGCGACGCGCTGTACATCATGAAGCGCAGATTGATGATCAGCGTGGTGAGCACGATCAGCGCCGCCGGCGCGGCGGAGGCGAGGAGCTGCGCCGAGGCCACCATGGACGCGCCGGCGAACACGATGAGCGACATCAGCATGGCGACCAGCGGCGGGATGCCGCTCGCCACCATCGCGACGCCGGTGATCACCCCGAACGGGATGATGCCGAGGAGCACGGGCAGCGTCGCCCGCGCCCCGGCCGCGAACGCCGGGTGGTGCAGCAGGCTAGAGATCGCCGCGCGTCAGCTTCGCGTTGCGGATGACGTGTCCCGGAAAGCGCACCTGCTCGGCGTCGCGCTCGCTCAGCGGCAGCTGGATCGACTTGATGTTGGCGACCGGGAACAGGGTGAGCGTGCCGTCGGCCAGCACCATCAGGTACGGGCTCTTGATGAACTCTTCCAGCTTGAGCTGCTTGGCGGCGGCGTTGGCGCCCTGTTGCGGAAAGCCGAACGAGGCCTTGGACCCGTCCATGAAGGTGATCGTCAATCCGCGGCTTTCTTCTTCCGACATGGGCCCTCCCGTTGCAGGAGGGCCCATTTTAAGGCTACTTCGCGAAGCTACTTCTTCTTTCCACCGCCCATCTGGTCGCGCATGCACGAGCGCAGCGCGTCGCCTTCCTTGCCCTTGCACGCCTCGCGCGCCTTGTCGCGCTTCGCCATCCACTCCTTGGCCTGCGCTTCGCACTTCGCCGCGTCCTTGCTCTGCGCGCACATCTCCTTGCGCATGCAGTCGCGGCGCTCGTCGCCCTGCTTGGCTTCGCACGCCTTGCGCGCCTTGGCGTGCGTGTCGCGCGCCTTGGCGATGCGCGCCTCGCACGCCTTCGGATCCTTGCTCTGCGCGCAGACTTCCTTGCGCATGCAGTCGCGCCGCGCGTCGCCCTGCTTGCCTTCGCAGGCCTTGACCGCCTTCTCGTGCGCCTGCTTCATTTGCTCGCGCCTCGCGGCGCGGTCGGCGTCCTGGGGCTCGCCCTTGGGGGCCTGGGCGTAGAGGCCGGTGCTCGCCGCGAGCAGGACGGCGCCGAGGATTGCTGAAAATCTCATGAGTCGTTCTCCTTTGGGGGGATTCCCCTCCCAGAAACGCTCGTCGGGCGCCGCCGATGACCGCCCTTTGTAACGCTTTGTGTCAGGTAGCCCTAGAAGCCGGGCCAAATCAGCCGATTTGTTTCAGCATGGTGCCGGCGTCGGACACCTCGAACTTGCCCGGGCCTTCGACGTTCAGCTGCTTGACCACGCCGTTGTCCACCAGCATCGAGAAGCGGCCCATGCGCGTGCCCATGCCGCGCGCGTTGAGGTCGAGCTCCAGGCCGAGCGCCTTGGCCCACTGCGCGCTGCCGTCGGCGAGGAAGCGGATCTTGCCGAGCGCCTTCTGGTCCTTGCCCCAGTGCGCCATGACGAAGGCGTCGTTGGTCGCCACGCACCAGATCTCGCTCACGCCCTTCTTCTTCAGCTGGTCGTTGTTCTGCAGGTAGCCCGGCACGTGCTTCGCCGAGCAGGTCGGGGTGTAGGCGCCGGGCAGGCCGAAGATCGCGATCTTCTTGCCCTTCGCCGCCTCGGCCACGTTGACTTCCTTGGGCGGCATCGCGCACTGCGTGCCGGAGTCGAATTCGGTGCTTTCCATCAGCTTGCCGTCGGGCAGCTTGTCGCCGACCTTGATCGCCATGGGATCTCCTCGATCGTCTATTGGGGGGAGGGCAGATGATACCTTTACCGCCATGCGGACGGGTTCGGTGGTTTCGACGCTGCTGCTGGTGCTGGGGGTGCTCACGGGTGGGCTCGGCCTCTACATATTTTTTACCGAGCGCGGCGTGGCGAACGAGATCAAGGGCTTCGTGCTGCTGCTGATCGCGGCGGTGCTGATGCTCGGCGGCTTCCTGCATTGGGAGCTGCGCGAAATCCGCAAGCGGCTGGACAAGAACGATTCATAAGGAGGAAACCCGCCGGCGGCTGGCGCGCCTCGCCTGGCTGCTCGACAGCTCGATCCCGATTCCGGGCACCACGCTCAGCATCGGCATCGACGCGCTCATCGGCCTGGTGCCGTTGATCGGCGATCTCGCCGGGGTGCTCGCTTCCAGCTACATCCTCGCCGAAGCCGCGCGTCTCGGCGTCGGCCGCAGCGTGCTCCTGCGCATGGCGCTCAACGTCGCCGTGGAGGGCATCGTCGGCGTCGTCCCGCTCGCGGGCGATGTATTCGACGCGGCCTGGAAGGCGAACCAGCGCAACGTGCGGCTGCTCGAGCGCTGGATGGACGAGCCGCGCCGCGCGCAGCACGCGAGCGCTGCGCTGGTCGCCGGCATTGCGCTGGCGCTGCTCGCGCTTGTGGTGGCGGCACTACTCCTTATGGTCCTCGCGCTACGCTGGCTTGTGAATTGCTGCTAGAAGGCATGCTGCACAAGGCCAGGGATCTGCACGGCGACGCGCTGCACGCCGAGGATGGCGAAGTCGGCTCGGTCGACGAGCTCTACTTCGACGATGAAGGCTGGGACGTGCGCTACCTAGTGGTCAACACGCGCGACTGGATTCCGGGGCGCAAGTACCTGGTCTCGCCGATCGCGATCGACCGCGAGAATTCGCTCGAGGGCGATCTGCGCGTCGAGCTGACGCGCGCGCAGATCGCCGGCTGCCCGGTGGCGGCGCCCGGCTCCAGCCTGCGCTCGAGCGCCGAGATGATCGGCTGCGGCATCGAAGCGACCGACGGCGTGGTGGGCAACGTGGCCGACCTGGTGATCGATGACGCAACCTGGGAGATCACCGACGTGCTGGTCGATTCGCGCCGCTGGCTTCCGGGAAAGATGCTGCTGATTTCGCCGCAGGTGATCGCGCGCATCGACTGGCCGCTGAAGACGCTGCACCTGCGCCTCGCGCGAGAAGATATCCTGCAGGCGCCCGAGGTGCGGTTGTAGTAGCCTGCCCGCGATGTGGTGGCAGCGCATCGCGCTTACCTTCGCGATTATCGCCGCGGCGCTGCTCGTCTTCTCCGGTCTCGGCGTGCGCGCCGGGCTGTGGCCGTTCCGCGTCGGCTTCGGCATGTTCGCCGGCGCCATGCTCGCCGGCCTGGCGGCGATCGGCGCGGCGACCATCGTGCTCGCGGTTCCGCGGCTGCGCGAAGCGGCGCGCCCGATTCCCGTCATCGCCGCGCTGCTTCTCGGCGCAGCGGGCGCCGCGCCGCCACTCGAGCATCTGCGGCGGCTGAAGTCGGTGCCGTACATCAACGACATCACCACCGACACGGAAAAGCCGCCTCAGTTTGTGCCACCCAAGCTCTACCAGAGCCATTTCGCGGAGCTCCAGCACATCGGCTATCCCGACCTCCGGCCGCTCCTGCTGCCGGTGCCGCCCGCGCTGGCGTTTGCGCGTGCGCTCGCCGCGGCGCAGGCGATGGGGCTGGAGATCGTCGCCGCGGACCCGGGCTCAGGCACGATCGAAGCGGTCGCGACCACGCGCTGGTTCGGCTTCAAGGACGACATGGCGGTGCGCATCGTGCCGTCCGGCGCGGGCAGCCGGATCGACGCGCGCTCGAAATCGCGCGTCGGCCGAAGCGATGTCGGTACGAACGCGCGGCGCATTCAAGAATTCCTGACAGCAGTCGAGACGCAGCGATAAAGCAGGGCGCGCGGCCGACCGTATGATCCGGCGCGCATGTCGACCGACTTCAAGCTCACGCCGCACGCCGATTACGTGCACGTGGCGCTCGCGCCGGGCTACGAGATCCGGCCGGAAGGCCTCACCGAGCTGATGATGGCGCTCTCCGACGTGTGCTCGCGCCAGGGTCAGCGGCGCGTGCTGATCGAAGGCACCGTGGCGGCGCGCCGCATGGGCACCATGGATTCATTCGGCGCGGGCGCGCTCGCCGGCAGCATGCTCACCGGGGTGCGCATCGCCTGCTGCTTTTACGGCTATGCACCGGACGACCAATCGCAGTTCTTCAAGGACGTGGCGCAGAACCGCGGCGTACGCGTCGACTTCTTCCACGACCGCGACGCCGCGCTGCGCTGGCTGGGGCTCAGTTCGCAGCCTTGAGCAAAAAGGGGTATTCTTAAGCCATCGTTTCATGTAAACAGGGTAGGTCCATGAAACACTTGGTTTTTTTAGTGCTCGCACTCTTCGCCGCCGCGGCCATCGCGCAGGACAAGCCGGCGGCTGCGCCGGAGGCTGCCAAGGAACCGGCCAAAGAGGCCGCGAAGCCGGCGCCGTCGAAGAGCGCGGTCGCTCACAAGAAAGGTACGCCGAGCCGGCGCACCGAGGACGCGCGTCACTGCCTCGAGAAGGCCTCGAACACCGAGGTCATCAAGTGCGCAGAAGAGTATCTCTAGCCGGCGGGCCTTTCGGTATTTCCCGCGGCACCGGCATCCCGACCAGATCCACCGCCACGTAGAAATCGCTGCCGCCCCGGCGCACCAGAAAGCCGAGGTTGCCGCTGTCCTGCTGCGCCAGCAGCTTGTTGAATTCCTCCAGGCTGTCGGCTTTCTTCTGGTTGATGCCGTAGATCACGTCGCCGATCCTGAGCCCCGCGCGTTCGGCCACGCCGCCGGAACGCACCACCGCCAGGCCGAAGGACAGGCCGAGATTCTTCAGCGTCACGGCGGGCAATTCCTGCAGGCTGAGCCCGGCTTCCGGGCTGTTGATCGTGACGAGCTGCGCCCCCGTCCTCGGGGCGGGTTCGCAGGCGCCCAGCAAGAGCACCAGAGCCAGTAGCGCGTATCGCCGCATCGCTGTAGTCCGCGCCATCACCCTGCAAGCGGCGCGCCCGGGGCCGGAGCGCGTCTTGCTCCGCATGGCTCACTCGGGCGCGCATGCTGCATGCGCCCCCGTGGCCGGGTAAGAGCTACCCCGTCATGAAACTTCTACAGGAAGGAGCACGCGTGACCCGCACCCCCTTGATTCCCCTCGCCGCGTTGGCGCTGGCGCTCGCCGCCTGCGCCTCCACGGACAAGCCCGAGCGCGAGATGGGCGCGGCGCGCGCCATGGTTTCGCAGGCACGGCCGATCGCCGCTGTCGACGCGCCGCAGCAACTGGCCGAAGCGCAGCTCAAGCTCGGGCGCGCGGAAGATGCAATGCAGCGCAAGCAGTACGAGCACGCGCGCATCCTCGCCCGGCAGGCGGAGGTCGACGCCAGGCTCGCGTGGAGCGTGGCCGAGAACGCGCGCGCGCAGCGCAATGCCACCGAGGTGCAGGACGCCAACCGCGCGCTGCGCCAGGAAATCGAAAGGAATCCGCAATGAAATTCCATCCGCGACTGACGATGATTGCGGCGCTGCTCGCCTCCGGGTGCGCGGCGGTTTCGCCCGGTGCCATCCAGCGGCTCGACGAGGCGCGCGCCGCCTATCGCAGCGCCGCCGCCGACCCGGCGGTGCAGAAGAACGCGCAGGCGGAGCTGCAAAGCGCGGCCGGCGCGCTGGAGGACGCCGAGCGCGCGGTGGCCGAAGGCGGGCCGAGCGAGCTGGTCGAGCACAATGCCTATCTTGCCGAGCAGCGCGCGCAAATCGCGCAGCGCACCGCCGGGACGCGCAGCGCCGAAGCTGCCGTGGCGGCTGCGGGCGAGGAGCGCCGCCGCCTGCAGCTCGAGGCGCGCGAGCGCGAGGCGGCGACGGCACGGGAAGGACTCAGAAAGGCGGAAGAAGCAAAGCGCGAGGCCGAGTCGCGCACTGCGATGCTGGAAGCCGAGAGGCTGGAGAAGCAGAAGGAGGGGACCGCGGCGGCGGGGCTGAGCGCCGAGGTCAAGCGGCTGGAAACCGAGCTCGCCGACCTGCGCGCGAAAGAAACAAGCCGCGGCTGGGTGCTGACGCTGAAGAACGAGCTGCTGTTCGACACCGGCGGCTCGACCCTCAAGCCCGGCGCGCAGCGCGCGCTCGACAACCTCGCGCAGTTCATGCAGAAGCATGCCGAGCGCTCGATCGCGATCGAGGGCTTCACCGACAGCACCGGCTCGAAGGACGTGAACCAGCAGCTGTCCGAGAAGCGGGCGTGGGCGGTGAAAGCCGCTCTGGTGGCGCGCGGCATCTCGTCGACGCGCATCGACGCGCGCGGCTACGGGCCGTCGTTCCCGGTCGCCGGCAACGATACTCCCGCCGGCCGGCAGCTCAACCGGCGGGTGGAGATCGTGATCGATCCGTCCTAGGGGTTATCCGACCTCGACCGGCACGTACACCGTGGCCTCGCCTCGGCGCACGAGGAGGGCGACGGTGTCGCCCTGCTTCTGCTTCTCGATCAGGCGCTCGAAGTCCTCCACGCTCTTGAAGGTCTCGCGGCCCACGGCGACGATCACGTCGCCGGGGCGCAACGGGCTGCGCGCGGAATCGGCCTGCTGCACCACCAAGGCGTATTCGACGCCGAGCGCGCGGCGCTGTGGGCCGGGCAGCTCGCTCACGACCAGACCGAGGCGGTTGGCCTTCTGGGATTTGTCCGCCGCCGGCCTGGCGGCCTTGGCCTCGGCCACCAGCTCGGCGGCGGTGAATTTCACCTCTTCCGCCTTGCCGTTGCGCCAGATGTTGAGCGTCGCGCTCTGGCCCGGCTTGGTCTCGGCAACCAGGCGCGGCAGCGTGTTCGGGTCGTCGAGCTTCTGGCCGTTGAAGCCGAGCACCACGTCGCCGGGCTTGAGTCCCGCCTTGTCGGCCGGGCTGCCGGGCTCGACGGTGGCGATCAGCGCGCCGTCGGGCTCCTGCAGCTGGAACGATTGCGCCAGCTCCTTGGTCATCGGCTGGATGCGCACGCCGAGCCGGCCGCGCGTCACCTTGCCTTCGCTGCGCAGCTGCTGGCCGACCTCGAGCGCGACCTCGATCGGGATCGCGAACGACACGCCCATGTAGCCGCCGGTCTGGCTGTAGATCATCGAGTTCATGCCGACCACCTCGCCCGCGAGGTTGATGAGCGGCCCGCCGGAATTGCCCGGATTGACCGCGACGTCGGTCTGGATGAACGGCACGTAGGTCTCGGCGGGCAGCGAGCGCCCGGTGGCGCTGACGATGCCCGCGGTAATCGTGTTCTCGAAGCCGAACGGCGAGCCGATCGCCGCCACCCACTCACCCGGCTGCAGCGTCGCGGACTTGCCGAGCTTCACCGTCGGCAGGCCGGTGGCCTCGATCTTGAGCAGCGCGACGTCGGTGCGCTCGTCGGCGCCGATCACCCGGGCCTTGAACTCGCGCTTCGCGTCGGCGAGACGCACGGTGACTTCTCCGTCGCCCGCCACCACGTGCGCGTTGGTCAGCACGTAGCCGTCCTGGCTGATGATGAAGCCCGAGCCGAGGCCCATGCCCTGGCCGCCGCCGGGACCGCGCTCAGGCGCGTCCGGCATGAAGCGGCGGAAGAACTCGGCCAGCGGATCCTCGGGGCTGGAGGAGCCGGCGCCGCCGCGCGCCTCGTTGCGCGCCACCTTCGGCTCGCGCTTGGTGATGACGTTCACGACTGCGGGCCCCTGCTGCTTCATCAGCGTGGTGAAGTCGGGCAGGTTGGCGGCGCGGCCGCCGGCGGCCGATTTCGGTTGCTGCTGGGCCGGCGCCGCAACGGCAACCGCAGAAAGCAGGACGGCGACGAGAAGGTTTCTCATGGTGCTCCGGTACTGCAAGCTTTGCGCCCGGGCCTCGGACTTGCTTCATCCGCGCAGCCACCTCGAGGAGCTGCCATGATCTTCCGCATCGCCGCGCTCGGCTTCGGAGCGCTCGCCATGTACTACTTCGACCCGGTGTCGGGACAGCGCCGCCGCGACCGGCTTCGCGACCTGGGCAAAGGGACCGCCAGGCGCGCGCGGCATCGCGCGCACGGCATCGTCGCCGAGGCGCGCAGCGCGATCGATCGCCGCAGGAGCGAGCGGCCCGAGCCCGACCGCCGCGATCCGCAGCAGCACTGGCCGATCGATATCAACGCTAGAAACTGAGGCCGAAATCGGCGCGCAGCGTCGGGTAGCCGACCGGGCTGAGCGCTTCGTTGAAGTCGATCCACTCGGCGCCCAGCAGCGCGCGGACGTAGCCCTGTTTGCGCGGCAGCTCGTAGCGCACGCCGGCGCCGACGGCGTAGGTGAGGCGCGTGAGCGTGTTCTTCGGCGCCTTGTCGCCGCACACCTGGCCGAACCACGGATAGGTCCAGCACGCGCTCGCCGGCGGGTCGTTGTCGAGGTTGGTGTCGAGGAACATGACGCCGGCGCTGGCGGTGAGGAAAGGGGTGAGCGGCCGCGCGAGCAGGTTCCAGGTCAGGTGGGCGCGCAGCGCTCCGGTTTCCATGCGGCCCTCGGTATCGAAGCTTCCCGCGCTACTCGAGACTACGGTCGCGCGGTAGTTGAACGCACTGAGCGACCCTTCCAGGCCAAACGCGAAGTAGTCGTTCAGGTTGTGCGTCACCGTCAGGCCGACCCCCGCGCCGCCGTCGTTGCGCGCCGTGGCGCCGCCTTCGAAGGCGTAGTTCCGCGGGCCGATCGCGAACAGGTTCATGCTCCATTCGTCGGTGCCGCCGCGCGACTGCGCCAGCGCGGGCGCGCCCGACACCAGCAGCAGCCAGAGCAGTTTTTTCATCTCAGCGCGGCCTCGCGCCCGCGTTCGATGTCGATGCCGCGCAGGAGGATGAGTCCGATCACGAAGTAGAGGCCGGTGGCGAAGATGCCGAGGCGGTGGTTGCCGGCGAACATCCAGGTCACCGCGCCGTAGGTGAGCGGGCCGAAGATCGACGCCGCCTTCACCGCCAGGCCCCACAGGCCGAAGAATTCGGCGAGGCGCGCCGGCGGCGCGAGGTAGCCGACTACCGCGCGGCCGGCGGCCTGCGACGAGCCCATGCAAAGACCGGCCAGGTTTGCCGCCACCCAGAAAGATTCCGATGTTTGAGAAAAACCGGCAATCACCACCATCACGATCCAGCCGGCGAGGGTCAGCGCCACCGCTTTGACATGGCCGATCGCGTCCTGCAGGTAGCCGAAGGCGAAGGCGCCGATGGCGGCGGTGACGTTCACCACCAGGATCAGCGTGATGGTCTGCTGCGTGGTGAACTTCATCGCCTGCTCGGCGTAGATCGCGGCGAGCGCCACCACCGCGGTGACGCCCGCCTGGTAGAACACCAGGCAGACCAGGAAGCGCCGCAGGTCGCGGAACTGGCGCGCGTGGCGCAGCGTGTCGCGCACGCGCGCCCAAGGACTGTCTACCTGCGGCTGCGGCGTGGCGCGCTCCCGCAGGAAGGCAAACGTCGGCACGGCGGCGACGGCGAAGAACGCCGCGGTGATCAGCATCGTTACGGGCACTGTTTGAGTAGCGCCCTCGGCGGAGTGGCTGGTGATATAGAAAAGACACAACCCCAATGCCGCCAATCCACCGAGGTAGCCGAAGCTCCAGCCCCAGCCCGACACGCGCCCCATGGCCTGCGAAGAGGCGAGCTCGGGCAGGAAGGCGGCGATCAGGTTCTCGCCCGCGCCGAAGAAATAGTTAGAAAGGATCAGGAGAACGAGGGACAGCACGACGGCGCCGGGACCGGCGTAATAGAGCGCCGCCGTGAATATTACACACCCGACGGTGGTGGCAAGCAGTAGTCCCTTCTTTGCCGCGTGTGCGTCGGCCCACGCGCCGACAAGTGGACCGGTGATGAGGATAGCGGCGTAAGAGACTGAGAGAGCAGCGGTCCACGCGAACGTGGCCCACGGC
>Ga0134121_10005487_pt1 | contig 10297 bp, 6 predicted proteins | sample KB301_FD_96463 | JGI IMG/M metagenome (GOLD analysis project Ga0134121, IMG submission 96463) | Terrestrial soil microbial communities without Nitrogen fertilizer from Kellogg Biological Station, Michigan, USA - KB3-0-1 | ecosystem: Environmental > Terrestrial > Soil > Unclassified ... | reverse complement strand
CCGTCGGCGATCGCGTCTTCAAACTTTTCTTCAATTTCCGCGGGATTTGGCCGCGTAGGCCTGGCCACCGTGGGCCGTGGCCTCGATGGATTGCCGGTGTGTTTCGCTTCCGGATTCTTGGGACGAAAAATTCCGGCGCCTCCGCTCAGGTCCCCGCCGGTTTCCTGTGCGCGGCCGACACCGGTACAAATCAAGATGGAAAATGAAAGCAGAATCAGGAACGAGCCAATTACACTCATTAGTTTCCGGGTCCGGTGAAACATTTAGATCCTCCGTCTTCCTCGCGGGACAATGACGTAGACTAACTATGCTCGAACGAAGCTTAGCGGACAACCTTGCGACTGCATCTGATTTTGAGGAAAACCGGCAGTAAAAAGCAAGTCATTTTCAGCTCCGCCGGCTGGGAACGTCTTGCCCGGACCTAAGAGGCGGACCTTACCAAACGAAAACCCAACACTGGATTCTTGTAATTGGGCGCGAACCAATCGCGCATCGTCGCACTGACTTTGTTTGCCTGGCTGCTGTAACTGCCGCCGCGCGCCACGATCCATCCCTTCTGCACATCGGGAAGCTTTAGCGGACTGCCTGGATAAAGCGAAGCCTTCGAAGAAGTCCACTCCCAGACATTTCCGATAAGGTCCTGAACTCCCCAACGATTTCCTCCCTGCGGGTAAGTTCCCACGGGCTGCTCTTTACCCACACCGGCTTCCTGCGTGGCGGCGCGTCCCGGCGCCCACGTGTTGCCCCACGGATACAGGTTCTCTTTGTCTCCGTTACGCGCGGCGTATTCCCACTCTTCTTCAGTTGGCAGACGATAAGTCGCACCGTCGCGCTTTGAACGCCACTCGGCAAACGCGACCGCGTCTTCATAAGAAACATTCGAAACGGGCAAAAGCTCCTGACCCACTGGCGCCGTCACGCTTCCCCATTGCGGGGGTGGCGTATAATTAGCCTCTCTCACAAACCGGGCGTACTCGGCATTAGTCACTTCATTCTTGTCCATTGAGAACGCCTTAATAGTAACCTCGTGCGCGGGTTCTTCGGTCGGCAACGAATCATTTCGCCCCATCTGAAACACGCCGGGGGTAATCTCCACCATGTCCGGTTTGTTAACCACGTCCGGCACGCTCGGTCCGACCTGCTTAAGCGGGACGACGGGGACGACTCTTGATCTCATGATGAAATAACCGCCCACTCCGCCCCCAATCAAAAGCAATATGACCAATCCCAGAATAATGAGCAGCGAAGACTTCTTCTTTGGTACCAGGCTGACGTCGACACGCGGAAACGACTGAGCGTGAAAACTATTATCACCCGTCGCCATTGCAGCACGCTGGACGTGGGTCGCTTCGGGATCAATGGCCGCCGTAGCCGTAGCCTTAGGCGACATGGTCGAAGCAAGCTGAGTTAGCTTCTCTTCCAGGACTTTGGTCTGCTTGGCAACTAACTCTTCCAGATGCTTTCGCTCTGAATCACGATCTCCTTCTTCGGCGATTCGTTTCTGCTCTTTTTCGTCGACGAGCTTGCGTCGATGCTCGGCTTCCTTCGCCAACTCCCGTTGCGCATACAAACTCTTCTGATCTTCTTCGAGCAGCGACGCAGCGCTGATGGTTCCCGCCAACGGATCAAATGCCGTCGACGATCCTTTTACCGAAACGGTCGAGGAGTGGTCCTCTGCCTGAGGAAAGACGAGTGTTTTCGAGGCGTCTATCTCAGCGATATCGCCGGTGCGCTTTAGAGTCGCGCTCGCCGTGGCCATCGCCGCGCGCAACTCGCCGACAAATTCGTCTGCCGACGCCGTCCGGTACTGTGGTTCTTTCTCGAGAGCATGACGAATGGCACCCTCAAGTTGCGGCGGCACTTCAATGCCCTTTGACGCCAGCGACGGAACTTCCAGCGTCAAATGCTTTTTCATGATTGCCGGGATCGAGCTGCCTTTGAACGGCACCTCGCCGCACAACATCTGGAACAGCATCACACCCAGACTGTAGATGTCGGCGCGCGCGTCAGGCGGATCGTCCGACCACTGCTCAGGCGCCATGTAAAACGGCGAGCCCATTAGTCCCGTCGTCTGTGCTGCGATTAATGAACCGAGCAACTCGCCTGATTTGATTTTCGCCAAACCGAAGTCGAGGATCTTGGCCCCTTCACTAACAGGCACACCGTCCTGGAGCATCACGTTCAGCGGCTTTAGATCGCGGTGAACAATTTTCTGCCGGTGGGCGGCGGCTATGCCGGCACAAATTGGCTGGATGAGTTCGAAGGCGCGCATTGGAGTCATCGCGCCTTCATCGGTCATGATGTCCTGCAGCGATCGGCCTTCCACGAACTCCATCACCAGGAAAGGCATCGTGCCGCGCACCACGCCAAAGTCAGTAACCGCAATGATGTTCTGATGCCGAATGGCGGCGGCGGCCAGCGCCTCCTGGCGGAAACGAGTAGTGAGATTAGGATCGTTGCCGACCAGATCGGGAAGGATGATCTTTATCGCGTGCTGAGTCTTGAGAAAGATGTGGCGGGCTTTGTAGACGACACCCATCCCGCCCTGGCCCAGACGCTTCTCGAGCTGATAGCGTCCATCGAGGATCGGCTCTCCCTGAATCGACGAAGTTGTCTCAGCACCGTCATCGGGACAGTGATTAACGTCATCGGGGAAACAATTACGACAGGTTGGGCACTCTTTCATTCGCTGGTTCGACTACTACCTTGGCCCCACGAGGGATAAGACATTCTGCGAAAAGGATTTTAGCGGCTGTGGGTCAGGCAAGCAAGCACTGACTACTCGGCGTGCCGCTTTGTTCCTGCCAACTAAGACGATCCACGAAACACACCAACAGGAACTGTTTGTGTGGTTTGGTGTGATTTCGTGGATCGTTCTTGTCCGAGCTTAGAAAAAACAAACACGAGACGCTACTTACTTCACCACCACATTAACCAATCTTTGCGGCACCACGATCACCTTCACGACCTGATGGCCATCGATAAAGCTCTGTACCTTGGCGTCGGCCAAAGCAATTGTGCGCAGATCAGCTTCCGAGATATCCGGGGCCACCACAACTTTCGCGCGCAGCTTGCCGTTGACCTGCACGGGAATTTCCAATTCTTCCTTGCGCGCGAGTTCAGGATCAGCCAGAGGCCAGACGCCGGGATTCTGCACCAGCCCGCCCTCGTGCCCAAGACTCTCCCACATCTCCTCGGCGACGTGCGGAGAGAAAGGCGCCAACATCACCACCAATGCTTCAATTGCTTCGCCGGCCGCGAATATGTCGCCGGGCGAAGCCGCGGACGGTTCGATATTGAATTCACCGAGCGCATTGGATAGCTCCATCAGCGCCGCCACATTCGTATTGAGATCGAGCTTCTCGAAGTCATCAGTCACACGCGCGATGGTCTGATGTGTCTTGCGACCCAGCGCCCGCGCGCCATCGCTAAACTCTTCAACGCGAGGTTGAGACGCGGGCGTTGCCCGCCGACGATCCAGAGTTTCGCGCCAACGCTCGACCATGCCCCACACCCGGCGCAGGAATCGCACCGAACCTTCAATGCCGCTTTCTGACCAGCGCAACTCGTTTTCGGCGGGCGCGGCGAACAACACGAACATGCGCGTGGCGTCGGCGCCGTACGTCTTGATCATCTCGTCGGGGTCGACTCCGTTCCCCAGACTCTTGGACATGGCTTTCCAATCGCTGGTCCCCTCGACCCGATTCGTCACCATACCCTGGGTGAGCAGACGTTTCACAGGTTCGTTACCCTTCACTAAACCAAGATCGCGCATCACCTTGTACCAGAAGCGCGTGTAGATCAGATGCATCACCGCATGCGAGTCACCCCCGATGTACTGATCGACCGGAGTCCACTGCGCGGCGATCGCCGGATCGAATGGCACCGTCTGGTTATGCGGATCGGTATAGCGGAAGAAGTACCAGGACGAATCGACAAACGTGTCCATCGTATCCGTCTCTCGCTGGGCGGGACGGCCGCAGTTGGGACACGTGGTATTTACGAATTCCGGCACACTCTTTAAAGGAGACTCGCCCGTTCCGGTGAACTCCGCCCTGTCGGGCAAGGTAACGGGCAAGTCTTTCTCGGGCACCGCCACCGCGCCACACTTCTCGCAATAAACAATCGGGATCGGCGCGCCCCAGAAACGTTGGCGCGAGATACCCCAATCCCTGATTCGATACGTCACCGCGCCGCCGCCGAACTTCTTCGCTTCGGCATAGTCGGCCATTTCACGCATCGCATCGTGCGAAAGTTTGCCGCTCCACTCACCGCTGTTCACCAGCATTCCGTATTCGGTGAATGCCCCTTTCATGTCTATCGATTGGTCGCTGCCGGGAACAACGTCGGCGCTTTCGCCTTGTTGCCCGTGAATCATGGGGGCAATGACCTGGCGAATCGGCAAAGTGTATTTGCGCGCAAATTCAAAGTCGCGCTCGTCGTGCGCCGGCACGCTCATCACCGCGCCCGCGCCGTAATCCATCAGCACATAGTTCGCTACCCAGATCGGCAAGAGATCTCCACTGAAAGGATTCACAGCCAGCCGGCCGGTATTCATGCCCAGCTTTTCTTCTTCTTCCGCTAAATCAGTTTTGATCGCCCGGCCGCCTATTATTTTTTCCGCGAACGTCGTTACCTCGCCTGTTAGCGGTCCACCCTCCAGCAGCTTCGGCAACAGCGGATGCTCGGCCGCCAACACAATCGCGGTCGCGCCAAAGACTGTATCAATCCGAGTAGTGAAGACGCGGACTTTTTCGTCTGAGTCCTTAACCGCGAAATCGATGTAAGCGCCTTCGCTGCGTCCCACCCAATCACGCTGCCGCTTCAGGACCTTTTGCGGCCACCCATCCTCGATCTCCTTAATGTCACTGACCAGTTCTTCGGCGTATTTGGTAATGCGCAGGAACCACTGCTCGATCTCTTTCTTCACGACCGGCGTGCCGCAACGCCAGCAGACACCTCCCGAGGATTGTTCGTTCGACAGAACTGTCTCTTCTTTCGGGCACCAATTGACGGCCGATTTGCGTTTGTACGCCAGGCCGCGTTCGAACATCTTGAGAAAGAACCACTGGTCCCATTTGTAATAGTCGGGCCGGTGCGCCGCGATCTCTCGCCGCCAGTCATAACTCACGCCGAGGCGCTGCATCTGGCCTTTCATGTGCGCGATGTTTTGTTCGGTCCACTCGCGCGGCTGGATGCCACGCTTGATCGCGGCCTGCTCGGCCGGCTGGCCAAAACTGTCCCAGCCGATGGGATGCAGCACATTGAAACCGCGCAGGCGCTTGTACCAGGCCAGGGCGTCGCCGATGGAGTAATTGCGCACGTGGCCCATGTGCAAAAACCCGGATGGATAAGGCAGCATCTCGAGCGCATAAAACTTGGGGCGCGGATCATCCTCGCGCGCTGCGAACGTGCCGGCCTCAGCCCAACGCTGCTGCCATTTTGCTTCGATATTCTCTGGGAAATATTTCTCGTCCATGGCTATTGATCTCTGACAAACCTACATTGATGAGGAGCCGCGCAAAGCTTTATTAAAGCATTCCCGCATTCGCTCAGCCTAACTCTTGAAATGACGTATTGGTTCCGGCCGCCTCGACAAGCGGGCTTAGCGCGCCCGCCGCAAAAGCGGCACCGTAAGAAGGAGTTTTGTAAGTAGCAGGTTGCGAGACATAGCTTCAACACAAACAGGATACGGAAGTGATTTTAACTATTAACCACAATCCCGTCAAAGGCGTTGATGATGTAAGCGGGTTTGAGCCCCATCGAGGTGATGAGGTCTCCAAAACATTAAACGGCTTTTACCGAGATTGGTAAACTCCGACTAAAGCACGTCAAAATATAATACGCGGGTTCTGGTTGGCTTATCTCCCTGGGGCACCGTCATATTAAAGACGCTTCCATCGCTCGAGGTAACCTTGACGTCATAGGCTCCGTCTTTCTCGCTATAAAAATCGAAGAACATGAACAGACGGCTGGGATCGTGTTTGCTCTTGTCCAACGTGAAATGAAACACAGCCGCATTGTCCTTTAGTTCTCCGACTTTGCCATCAAAATCATAAGTAACCGCTAGCCGGGTCAGCCTGGCCGTCACTTCGATCGTGATCAAGCTTTTATCGCGTCCGTGGTAAGTGGTCCCCACAAACCCGCTCACGGGGGTTTGCGTCGGAACTGGAGATGGAGCGAGCAATGATCTTGTGATCGGAGTAGGCTTAACCAGCGCGCGGAGCGCTTCGGCCGCTTGTTTTTTTGGATCACTCGTGCCACTCGCAATTTTTTCCAGCGCTTGCTCACTCTTGTTAGCTTTCAGCGCATTGTCCGCTGACTGGTCACGAGTTGTCTCCAGCGAAACTTGAAGTTCTTTAAGCTCTTTGGTCTTCTCTTCAATTGTTTTGTCAAGAACCACAGATTCTTGCCTGAGCCTAACGACCCGGTACGTGAAAAACAGAAAAAGAACCAGGCCAACAACCACTGGAATCGCCGTAACATAAATAGAGCGCCGGTAAGCGAGCCGCTCTTTCTGAATTGCCTGGGACAAAAACTCCCGCAATCCCTTGTTTTGAGGATCCATTGTCTGAGCCTCTCGTGTTCAGTCAGCGTGTTTTATTTGAACATCTGACCGGCAAGACCAGTGAGAAATTTCTGATCGTCTACCGACAAGTGATCGAAGTTTGAAAAGTTCTGCCTGAGACAATCGTATTTGGCAATAGTCTCCCTGCGTGGATAGATTTCTTTGCCGGGAAACACGCCGAGTATAGCTACAAAGCCCCCGCCTATTTTGATCAAATCGGAAGAGGCCGCCGGATAAATATTACCCAGAACCACCGAAAGGATTACGATTAAGATGCCTGTAACGACCAGCACCAGAACCCAGATTTTGAAGGCAGAAATTGCCCGCCTTTGAATCTCAATCTGTTCGTCGAAGTAAGGGAGAAAGTCCATTGCCGCGAGCTCCGAACGCTCAGTGAAGTCGAACTCAGTCAGTGCTGGCGCCGATTGTACCCAACCGTGTGCGGGTGAGCAAGGGTTTCCCAGTTACTCGAGCGCGGTTCGCTGACCAATGTCACCCCCCTGAAGTCCGATGCTGCTCGGATCAACGCGCGAAGTTAGCTGGCTGACCTTTTCCATTCACGAACGATCGCAACGCTTCCAGATTCTTCAAATCCGCCCGTGGATCATCGTACGGTGTCTCAAGTATGAACGCGGCGTGAGCCAGTTTCGGATGCTGCGCAAAGCGGCACAGAGCTTCACGCCCGATATGGCCTTCGCCGATATGCCAGTGACGATCGACGCGCGAGTTGTACGGAGCGCGCGAGTCGTTGAAATGCACGGCGCGCACATTTCTCAAGCCCACAGTGCGACGAATGATTTCCAAAGTCGCCTCTAACCCATCCGCCTCGCGAATGTCATAACCGGCAGTGAACGAGTGCGCGGTGTCGACACACACCCCCAGAGGAAGTTTGGGACAAGCATCCATAATCGCGCGCAGATGTTCAAAGCGATGACCAATGCATTCACCTTGTCCCGCAGTGTTCTCGAGCAGAATTCGCAGCGCCCCCAACCTCAACCCTTTACAAGCGAGTTGCAGACTGAGCGCGCAGATTTCAATCGCGTCTGCTTCGCACGAACCGCGTGCGCTACCCGGGTGCAGCACCAGGTAATCGACGCCGAGCAGAATTGCCCGCTCGACTTCCTCTCTAAAAGAGGCAATCGACTTCAACAGGATCGTTTCATCCGCCGCCGCCAGATTGATCAGATAGTTTGTATGAATCAGAACGGGTGAAAGCTTTGTTTGCCTGCGCGTTTGGCGGAATAGTTCGATTGATTCTTTTGTCAAAGGCTTCGCCATCCAGCCACGCGGATTGCGCGAGAAAATTTGGACCGCGTCACAGCCGGTGTCTTTCGCTACGATTAGGGATTCATGAAGGCCGCCTTTGATGGGAGCGTGAAACCCGATTCTCGGTCTTTTTGAAATTGTTTTGTTCGCCATTTTGAATCCGCGGATCTGTGGGCTGCTTTCGTTAGCGGCTTTGCCGCCTGATGTTCGGAAAGGCTCCGCCTTTCCGGTAGGTGCTTTATGGAATTCAGGAGGCTATGCCTCCGGTATCTTCGTCGGAATAAATAGAGGCATAGCCTCTTCAAAAAACCAGCGAAGCGGGAAAGGCAGAGCCTTTCCGCACATCAGGCGGCAGAGCCGCTAAGAATATGGACAGTCGAAGAGAATTATTTCTTCTCAACCTCTTCCATAACCCGCAGCATGTTCCCGCCCAGAATCTTGTCAATATCGCTTTCCGAATAACCCCGCTTCAAGAGTTCCGCCGTCAAGTTAGGCAGATCGGCAATTGACTTGAGATCAGCCGGGACCGCCTGGATACCGTCAAAGTCAGATCCAATCCCGACATGATCGATGCCGACCAGCTTCACGATGTGGTCGATGTGTTCGACTATGCGCGCGACCGATACTGCGGGCAGGCGCTTCAAATATTCATCGCCCCGTACGCGATCGCGTGCCAGCTTCTTATGCGCCGCATCTCCTCGCTCCTGATCGGAAGCCTTTTGCACCAGCGCTGCGATCTCGGCGTCTACTTTCTTTTTCTTTTCTGAGTAACCCGGCTCGATGTGTTCGGGATAGAAGATCACGTTGACCACGCCTCCCGTTTTCGCCAACGCGACGATCATGTCGTCGGTAAGATTGCGCGGCACATTAGTTATCGCGCGACATCCCGAGTGCGTGGCAATCACCGGTTTGGTCGAGGTGCTGAGGATGTCCCAGAACGCCCGATCCGAAAGATGAGAGACATCGACCATGATCCCGAGGCGATTCATTTCACGAATTACCTGCCGGCCAAAATCATTCAAGCCGCGCGTCTTGCCCACTTCGTCGCCCGATGATCCTGCCCAGCTGGTGCTCACCGACCACGCCGGCGAAAGGTAACGGACGCCCAGCTGGTAATAACGTCCGACGTTCTCGATCTTTTCGTCGATGGCATAGCCGCCTTCCATGCCCATCAATGCCGCAATCCTTCCGCTCGCGGCGATCCGGCGGATGTCCGCGGCGGTCGTGGCCACTTCCCAGGTTTCCGGATGCTTCCGGGCCAGATCTTGCACCGCCTGGATTTGGTCGTCAGCCCGCTTAATGGCCCGCGCCCCGCCGCCGCCAAAAAGTTCCGGCTCGACCCAGATCGAAAAGAACTGGGCATCGAGTCCGCCTTCTTTTGCGCGTACGGCATCGAAATGTCCATCTGCCAGCCGTTGTTCCAGATCGATCTGTTCGTCGACCAGGCGTTGGGTCGTGTCGGCGTGCATATCGACGACGATCGCTCGCCGGTGAATCGCCAACGGATCGTGCGGCGCGGTTGTCTCCATAGAGTTATTGTTCATAGTATTCGGCAGACGGTTTTCACTCTGGTCAGTCTTACGACAGCCGGCGTTTGCAAAAGCCAGCGTGGCAATCAAAAGCAACAGACCCGTCCAACTGCGCAGTCGCCGAAGCCGGGGAAGACTCAATTGATTAGCGTTCTTATGCAAATGCAAGTTACGAATCGTACGGACGGCACATATTAGAATCAAGCGCCCACTTTCGAGTAGTGCCGTGGTTTGATTTCGTGTTGTTTTTCATTGGGCAAGAACGATCCACGAAATCACACGAAATGGGCACGAAATAACGTTTCGTGTGGCTTCGTGGATCGTCTTCACTTCCATGAGCGTTGCAACACAGGGCACACGCTAAACGGGCGCATAAACAGGTCGGAGTTCATCTTGCAAAGCGGCTCACGTTTAGAGTATCGTTCTTTGTCAATCAGACCAAAAACACGTCCCGCGGTACGAATAGTCAGTCTCCAAAGGAGAGTCAATTCATGTTTTCAAAAAGCGGCAAAGACATACCTAGCCCACGCATTTGCGATGTGGTCTGGCACGACGGCGAGTTCATTAAATGGACCGACGCACGCGTGCACGTAATGTCACACGTGCTGCACTACGGCTCCAGTGTCTTTGAAGGCATCAGGTGTTACGCCACTAAAAGCGGGCCGGCGGTGTTTCGGCTCCGCGAACACATGCAACGGTTTCTGAACTCGGCAAAGATCTATCGCATGGATCACAAGTGGACCGTCGATGAGCTCTGCGACGCCTCGGTCGAAATCGTCCGCCGCAGCGGTTTGGGGCAGTGCTACATCCGGCCAATTCTTTTTCGCAGCCTGGATGAAGAGCATCCGGCGTTTGGCGTCAACCCGTTTCCGAACCCGCTGGCCTGTTATATCGGCGCCTGGGATTGGGGCAAGTACCTCGGCGACGAAGCGAT
>Ga0134121_10005486_pt1 | contig 10297 bp, 8 predicted proteins | sample KB301_FD_96463 | JGI IMG/M metagenome (GOLD analysis project Ga0134121, IMG submission 96463) | Terrestrial soil microbial communities without Nitrogen fertilizer from Kellogg Biological Station, Michigan, USA - KB3-0-1 | ecosystem: Environmental > Terrestrial > Soil > Unclassified ... | reverse complement strand
CGGCGGCGTCCTCTGCGACCTCGCCGACGTGGCGATGGGAGCCGCGCTCGCCACAGTCACCGAGGAAGGCGAATCCTTCACGACGCTGCAGCTCCAGATGAGCTACTTCCTGCCGGTCGTGGACGGCCGGCTCAGCGCCCACGCCCGCGTGGTCCGCCGGGGCCGCAGCACCGCCCATCTCGAATGCGATCTCGAAGACAGCGAAAGCCGGCTCGTCGCCCGGGCCACGTCGGTGTGCGCGATGCGGCAGCGGGGTTGACGACGAAAAGGGGCGGGCAATCAGTAGCTCGCTCCGGGAACTCGCCAGCGATGCGGCGCCCGTGAACGGTAAGAACGCGGTCGCGAAGCTCGCGCGGAGCAGCAACGCGTTCGGCTTCGATCTCTACCAGCGCCTGCGGCGGAAGCCGGGCAACCTCGTGGTATCCCCGGCGAGGTGAGCGAGCTCCTGAAGGCTGGCAGGCCGATTGCGAGTCAGTGGCACGACCGATGCTTGAGCCCAGAGCAGGGCAAGTGTGCAAGCCCCCTGTGGTCGGGCTGCGCACACTCCATCCCTACAGAGTGAGAAAGGAGAGCAAGATGCTGGGTGATGCAACGGTACAGCCGATGCTTCCGGTCAAGGATTTGAGCGTGGCAGAGAAGTTTTACGAGGAAAAGCTGGGGCTCAGGAAAATTGATGAGACGCCAGACACGGCGGTAGTCTATCAGAGCGGTGGCAGCAAGCTGTGTGTCTATCGTTCGGAGTTCGCGGGGACGAACCAGGGAACAGCCGCGTTATGGGAGGTGAAAGACGTCGAGGAGACGGTGGGGGAGCTGAAGGCCAAGGGAGTGACCTTCGAGCACTATGACAACCTGCCTGGCTTGACCCCGAAGGGTGACATCCACGTCGCAGGAGATTTCAAGGTCGCATGGTTCAAGGACCCGGACGGAAACATTCTTTCCGTCCAGAACAGGCCGGGAGGATAGTCCGGTGACGCCCGGGCAACCCCGCCCAATCCCATAGATGGCCTCGTCCTCGCAAGGGTCCGGCCGTTCCTGTTCACGTGCACGGAAGAGATAAGAGATCTCCCGCTTCCTGCAGACGAATGTCCCTCTTCCAGTCCCGTCTGCGCTTCTCCTGGTGATGACCTCCGGGAGCCATGCAGGCTCCCGGGATTTCACGGGAGAAGACGGCCATGAGAACCTTTCGATATCGCAGGATGTGTCCTTGGATCACGGCCCTGGTGCTGGGCCTCGTTCTGTGCGGGCAGGCCTGGGCGGAGCCCCCGGTGGCGGAGGCTTACTCCCGGTTCAAGAACGGCCCGGTCTTCCTGCCGGCCGGCGAGACCCAGGAGGTGGTCCATCTCGATGTGACGGCCGGCCTGTACGTGATCTTCGCCAAGGGCTATGCCAAGGTGACGTACGGTGCGACGACGGTGGATTGCAAGCTCGTGGCCGGAGCCGACACCGACCGCGTCAAGGTAGGAGTTGATGATCGAGACTACCTGCGGACGGATATCGAGGCGTTTTCCCTCAACGTCCTGCACTATTTCACCAGCGCGGGGACGATCGTCTTGAAGTGCTACGACGACTGGTCAGGCGACGATGTCGAGCTCAATTACCTCAAGGTGACGGCGATGCGGGTCAACAGCTACTGGAACCTGTCGGAGTGAGGGGGGCTCGCCGCCAGGAAACGGGCGGACGCCGGGACCGTACGGGCGAAGGTCGCCCGGCGCAGGGCGGAGGCCGGCTGTCCTGGGGCGAAGGTCGGTTGTCTCGGGGCAGCGATCGGGAGTGGCCGGGCGGGCACGATCCCTCGAGGGGCGAACGTCATTTCTGCGTGGGGAACGATTCCCCCTGCAGGAATGGCCTTCATCCCTCCGTGGGGAACGGTTCCCCAAACAGGGGGAGGCGTCGCCCCTGCTTGGGGAAATGTTCCCCCAGCAGGAACGGGCGTTATTCCTCCTTGGGGAACGGTTCCCCAAAGAGGAATGAACGCCAATTGTCTCGGGGGAACGTCGCCAGCAGACGGGGCGGCCGTCATTTCTGCGTGGGGAACGGTTCCCCAAACAGGGGGAGACGCCGCCCCTGCTTGGGGAACCGTTTCCCCAAGAGAACCGGACCTGGCGAGATGCGCTCTAAACGCGGCGCTCGGGATCGTTTAGGGGGAATTGTAGCGAGGTGCAGCCGGGAGAGCCAGGGGCTGTGAGATGATGACCCGGCGAGGCTTCAACCCTTCGGAGGCAGCTCCCCATGTGTCGAAACATCAAGCCCCTCTTCAACTTCGAGCCGCCGGTGACGGAAGGCGAGGTGCGCGCCGCTTCGCTGCAGTTCGTGCGGAAGATCACCGGCTTCAACAAGCCGTCCAAGGCAAACGAGGCCGCCTTCAACGCCGCCATCGATGAGATCGCCCGGATCTCGGGCGACCTCCTGAGGTCCCTCGACACCAGCGCACCGCCGAAGAACCGGGACGAGGAGGCCGCCAAGGCCAAGGCCCGGGCGGCACAGCGGTTTGCGACGGGGTAGGGGCTACGCCGGCATCAGCTGCTGCACCCGCTCCGGCTCCTCGCCGAGCCATTTCGGGTTTTTCGCCGTGCTGTCGAAGAGCGAGGAGGTCTTGAACGGCTCGAACTGGCCGGTGGCCGCGGCCTTGGCCGTCTTCGCGAGCAGGGCGTCGATCTCCCGGTTGGTGAGCGGGTTGAACGTGCGGACGGCTTCGAGGGCCTGGTCGAGGATCTCCAGGCTGTCGATGCCCGTGATCACGACGGAGGTGGGGAGGTTCAGGGCGTAGTGCAGGCACTCGATCGGGGTCACGGTGTTCGACTTCAGAAGAATGCCGTTCCCCATGCTCTTCATGCCGAGCACGCCGATCCCGCGGCGGACGAGCTCCGGCAGGACGTTCTTCCCGAAGCTGCGAAAGTGGGCGTCCATGAGGTTCAAGGGCATCTGGACCGTGTCGAATTTGAAGCCGTGCCGGTCGGCGACTTCCAGCGTGTAGAGGTGCACGTGCGGATCTTTGTGGCCGGTGAATCCGATGTAGCGGATCTTGCCGGCTTTGCGCGCCTCGACGAGCGCGGCGTTGGCTCCCTCGTCGTCGAAAATCCGATCAGGATCTTCATACCGGATCACCTCGTGATGCTGGACGAGATCGACGTGGTCGACGCCCAGGCGTTGCAGTGACTCGTCGAGCTGCCTGGCGGCTTCCTTTTTCGAGCGGCCGTCGATCTTCGTCATCACGAAGGCTTTCTCGCGGTAGCCGTCGCACAGCGCTTTGCCGACCCGGATCTCGCTCGCGCCGTCGTTGTAATCCCAGCTGTTGTCCAGGAAGTTGATGCCCTCGTCGAGGGCCTTGCGGACGATGCGGATCGCCGTCGGCTCGTCGACCTTCGGGAGCCCGAGATGCCAGCCTCCGACCCCGATCGCCGAGACCTGTTCCTCCGTGCTGCCGAGCTGCCGGTACATCATGAGTGACCTCCTTCAAAGCTCTCCTCTTGTGCAAAATCCCGACCAGGAGTGCTGTGCGTTTGTCACGTAACCTCTAGGAGAGGCACCATTCCTTGTAGGCAGCTGCGCATCAAGTTGGGGAGCTTGAGTCTGTGTCTTCCTATTCCTAAAGGAGTGACTGGGCCATGTACTACAACCGAAGGGGCGAGAGGGTCTCGCGGGCGCGGTTCAAGGAGATGTACACCGCCTTCAGGAACCGCCAGGAGCTGATCAAGGCCGGCTTGATGAACCGCCGGAGCCTCGCCAAGCTCGGATTGCTGGCGGGGACCGGCTACCTGGTGGCCAAGAAAGGGTTGAGCAGCTTCGCCTGGGCCTCCGGTTGGGGGGACAACGGCGGCGGCCAGTGCGCCAGCCCGGCGACGACTCCGTTCACCATCAACCTGCCGGTCATGCCGGCCAAGCAGTCAACGACGCTTTCGTCCCTCACTCCCGCGCCGACGGTGAACCCGAACACCGCCATCAATCCGAACACCAGCCTGCCGTATGAAGGCCGCACGCGAGCTCACCAGGGTCCGGGCCTCGGCCTGTCCTTCTTGCCCTCGATCGTCTACAAGATCACCCAGGCTCCCTGCCAGGTGAACATGTCCAATCAGCTGCCGCTGCAGCAGGTGTGGGGTTTCGACGGGATCAGCCCCGGACCGACCTACGTAGCGAATTATGGCACGCCGATCCTGGTCAGGAACGTGAACAATCTGACCTGGGACAACTCCGGCTTCGGCATGCCTTCGGTCTCGACGCACCTGCACAACAGCCATACGCCGTCCGAGAGCGACGGCTTCCCCTGCGATTATTTCGAGATCGGCCAGTACTACGACCAGTACTACCCCAACATGCTCGCCGGCTTCGCCTCGACCCATGTGCCGAACGGCGACATCAACGAGGCGCTGAGCACACTCTGGTACCACGACCACCGCGTCGACTTCACGTCCCAGAACACCTACAAGGGGCTCGTGGGCTTCTACCTGCTGTTCAATCAGTACGACACCGGGAACGAGACGACGGGCTTCCGGCTCCCGAGCTTCCCGAGCTACGACATCCCGATGATGATCGCCGACCGCTGCTTCGATCCGCAGACCGGAATGCTGGTCTTCGACAGCTTCAACCTCGACGGCATCCTGGGCGACAGGTTCCTGGTCAACGGCGTCATCCAGCCGGTGCTGCACGTGTCTCCCCGCCGTTACCGCTTCCGTTTGCTGAACAGCGGCCCGTCGCGCTTCCACCAGATCTATCTCACCAATCTCGCGAGCCCGAGCACGGTCAACGGGTTCTGGCAGATCTCGAACGACGGCAACCTGCTGCCGGCTCCGGTCCAGGTCGCGGGGGTGGCCCTGGGCGTGGCCGAGCGGGCCGACATCGTGGTCGATTTCACCGGCCGCGCCGGCCAGACGCTCTATCTCGAAAACCGGCTGGTGCAGACCAATGGCCGCGGCCCGGACGACAGCCTCAGGAGCCCCGGACAGGGGAACCTCCTGCTCAAGATCGTGGTCGACCAGCCGGCGGTCACCGACAACAGCAGGAACCTGGCGGTGGCGCCGTTGCCGACCTACTACGCTCTGCCGAGCAAGAACGTCTCGCCGCGCGTGCGGCGCTCGTTCAATTTCGATCAGAACCGCAACGGCGAGTGGACGATCAATGACCGGTTCTTCAGTTGCGACGAGATCCGTTTCCGGGTCAAGAAGAACAGCGTCGAGGTCTGGGACCTCCGCCAGAACCGTTCCGATTGGCAGCATCCCGTCCACATCCATTTCGAGGAATTCCAGATCCTGAGCGGCGCGCCGGGGCTCTATCCGCTGTCGAGCAACGGCGGCGGCTGGGGCGGCGGAGGTTGGGGTGGCGGTGGCTGGGGCGACGGCGGAAGCGGCTCGCCGGTGGGAGTCAACCTGGCCCGCAAGGACGTGGTCCGGCTCACCAACAGCACGCAGCCGAGCCTGTTCTTCCGCTTCCGCGACTTCACGGGCCGCTATCCGATGCACTGCCACAACGTGGCCCACGAGGATCACGCCATGATGATCCGGTTCGAGATCGACTCCACCGGGGACACCAACAGCCAGCCCTGACCGGGCGGCAGGAGGAAACCATGTCGACGATGAACAGAAGACAGCTCCTGGCCGCCTCGGTTCTGCTTCCCGCGGCCGGGGCTCTGACCGCGTGCTCCACGGCGCCGGCGAAAGCGCAGTTCGCGCCGCCTCTGCCGGGCCGGGAGGTGATGCGCAAGCGGTATTTCCCCAACGTCGTGCTGACCACGCACGAGGGTAAGAGGGTCCGCTTCTACGATGACCTGCTCAAGGACAAGATCGTCGTGCTCTCCCTCATGTATGCGCGCTGCGCGGGCGTCTGCCCGGTGATCACCGCGAACCTGAAGAAAGCGCGGAACCTGCTCCCCGAGGCGACGCGCGCCCAGGTTCACTTCTACTCGCTCACCCTCAAACCCGAGCAGGACACGCCAGAGAAGCTCCGCGAGTACGCCGAGATGCACGGCACGGGGCCGGACTGGCTGTTCCTGACCGGGAGCCCGGAGGACGTCGAGCTGCTGCGCCACAAGCTCGGATACGTGGACATCGATCCCGAGGTCGACAAGGACAAGACCCGGCACAGCGGCATGGTCCGCTTCGGCAATGAGCCGCTCGCCCTGTGGGCGGCGTGCCAGGGCGAGGCCAGGCCGGAGTGGGTGGCCCGGGAGATCGGGTTCGTGATTCCGCGCACCGTGGTGAAGCCGCTGTCTACGTGATGACCGACCGGCGCCGGCGCCTGTTCGCCGTCATCACGGCTCTGATGCCGTTCGTCTTCCTGCTGCTGCTCGAAGCCGGGCTGCGCCTGGCCGGCTTCGGGCACTCCTATCCTCTCTTCGTGCCCGTCGCCGGGGCGCCTGATTTCCTGCGCGCGAACCCCGAGGTCATCCGCCGGTTCATGGTGGACGAGAGGGACACTCCGAGCCTGTGGATACGCCCGGTGTATTTCCGCCACAAAAAGGCGCCGGGCACCTTCCGCATCTTCGTGCAGGGAGAATCGACGACGGAAGGTTTTCCCTACGGTTTCGGCGCGTCCCCGGCGGGCATGCTGCAACAGCGCCTGCAGCGCACGTTTCCGGACCGCAAGATCGAGGTCGTCACCACGGCGATGTCCGCGGTCAACACCTACACGCTCCTCGATTTCAGCAGGGAGATCCTGGAGCAGGAGCCAGACGCCGTTGTGATCTATGCGGGGCACAACGAATATCTCGGCGTGTTGGGCGTAGGCTCGGGTTTTTCGGCTGGACGCCGCCGTCCGGTGGTGCTTTCGTTCCTCGCGCTCGCGGATGTGCGGATCTTGCAACTCGCGCGGCGCGCGCTCTCCGGCTTTCGGCCGGAACGGCCCAAGAACCCGGACCGCACGCTCATGGCGACCATCGCGGACGAGAAGGAGATCCCCTACGGCTCGCCGCTCTACCAGCGCGGCCTCGCGCAGTACCGCGCCAATCTGAGCGCCCTTCTGCGGTGCTATCGCAAGGCGGGAATTCCCGTCTTCATCGGTACAGTGGTGTCGAATGAGCGGGACCAGCCGCCGTTCATCAGCGGCCACGGACCGGGAGTGGACGCCGCCGCCTGGCAACGCAGGTTCGACGCCGGCCGCGCGGCGCTCGTCTCTGGCGATGCGAGGGCGGCGCTCCGGGAGCTCGACGCGGCCGTGGCCCTCGACGAGGCGGACGCCGAGGGCCACTTCCAGCGCGGCCGGGCGCTGGAGAGGCTCGGCCGCTTCGGCGAGGCGCGCCAGGCCTATCTCGCCGCCAAGGACCGCGACCTGCTCCGGTTCCGCGCGCCCGAAGAGATCAACCGCATCCTCCGCGAGGTGGCGGCCGAGCAGGGCGCCCACGTCGTCGAGGTCCAGGAGGCGTTCCACCGTGCGGCGAAGAACGGCATCATCGGCCACGATCTGATCCTCGAGCACCTCCACCCCAACCTGCGCGGCTACTTCCTCCTCGCCGACGCGTTCTATTCGGCTCTGCGCGAGCAGGCGCTGATCGGCCCGTGGACGGCGCCGGTTTCCCGGGAGCAGGCTCTGCGGGAGATGCCCGTCACCGAGGTGGACCGCCTGTACGGCGAATGGCGCGCCCGCTATCTGATGTCCGACTGGCCGTTCACGGAGGAGAAGGAGCCGTTCTGGCTCCCTCCGGTGAAGGATCGCGTCGAAGAGATCGCCGGGGACTACTACCGGGGGAGCATCGAGTGGCCCGAGGCCATGCGCCGCCTGCTCGCGGACTACCGTTCCACCGGCAATGCGGCGGAGGCGGCCCGGGTCGCCGTGCTCCTGGCTGAGGCGTTCCCCAACCGCTTGGACGATCAGCGGGCTGCCGCGGATGCTCTGCATGCGGCCGGGCGTTCGGACGCCGCCGTGTATCGGCGCCGTGCCCTGGAGATGGTGTCAGCGGTGCGAAGGTAGACGCCTCGCGCGCACCGCCACCTCCAGCGCCTGTAGGGAGCGCGTGCCCCGGGGGAAGGCTCCCCCGAGGCCCGCCTCGCCGTCTTACTGCCCGCCAACGAACGCGCTGTCGAGTTGCACCTGCACGTTGATCCCCACGTCGATGTCCTTGCCCAGGAAGGCGCCGGTCGCCTGCGTGGAGTCCTGCAGCCAGAGCGTTCCGTTGGGCACGTAGAGATTGGCCTTCAACACATTGTCCGTCCCGATCTCCACGGCCTTCGGGGTCGCTGCCAGGGTGCCGCTCGTCCCATTGATCCCGGCCACGTAGAAGAGGATGGATGATGCGTCGATCGTCGCTCCCGCGGCCGGGCCGATCGTGGTCAGGGTCTTCGTGCTGAGCTTCTGCTGGACCCGGATCTCGGAGGCCGCCGAGAAGTAGAGCTTCGCCTCCCGGTCGATCTGGATCGTGCGGAAGTGGTAGACGCCGCCGGTGAAGGTCACGGTCGCCTTCCTCCCCACGGTCAGGTCCAGATAGCTGCCGGCCGCCAGAGTCTGGGAGCCGTTGATGGCGACATTGATGGTCGTGCTCCCCGGGGTGGCGGTCAGGAACGGCGGCAATGCCGAGAAGACCGGCAGAGGCAGGGGCGAGGACTGCTGTCCGCTGATCGTGCCGTTGTTGGTGAGCTGGTTGTATCGCACATCGCTGGAAATCACGGCGCTCGACGCCACTGTGACGCTGTCCCCCTCCAGATCGTAGTTGGAGGCCGCGGTGACTCCACCGCCGACGGTGAGCTCCGCACCGTTCAGGAACGGGCCGGCGCCCGCCTGGTTGGTGATCACGTCACCCGAGAGGACGTCCGAGCCGGTCCGCAAGGCCACGCTGTTCGTGGCGAGGATCGCCACCCGCTCCAGCGCCTCGCCGACCAGCACCGTCACTTGCGCGGTGCTCGTCCCTCCCTGGCCGTCGCTCATGGTGTAGCTGAACGTTTCTGTGCCGGTGAAGTTGGGCTGCGGCGTATAGCGCACGGTGTTGTCCGGAAGGATGCTGGTGATGCCGTGCGGTGGCGTGCCAGTGGCGGTGACGGTCAGCGGATTGCCGTCGATATCCGTATCGTTCGCCAGTACGGAGAGGACGATCGAAACGTTTTCGCGGGTCGAGCCGCTGTCGGGCGCGGCAACCGGCGGATCGTTGACCGCCGCCACCGCGACGCTGACCGCGGCCGTAGCCGTGCCGCCCTGGCCGTCGCTCACGGTGTAGGTGAAGGCATCGGCGCCGTTCCAGTTGGCCGCCGGGGTGTAGGTGACGCCGGTGCCGTTCGAGGTCACCGCGCCGTGGGCTCCCTGGGTCACGGCGCTCACCGAGAGAGGATTGCCGTCGACGTCGCTGTAGTTGTTCAGGACATTGATCACTACGGCCGTATCCTCGTTGGTCGCGGCCGCATCCGGCGTCGCCACAGGCGGATCGTTCTGCGGCGTGATCGAAACCGTCACGGTTGCGGTGGCGGTTCCGCCGTGTCCGTCGGAGATCGTGTAGGTGAAGGAGTCGTTGCCGTTCGCGTTGGCGTTCGGCGTGTAGGTGACCGTTGCGCCGGCATTGATCGAAACAGCTCCTTTAGTCCCCTGGGTCACGGCGGTGATGGTGAGAGTGTCGCCGTCCACGTCGGTATCGTTGGACCGTACGGCAATCGTGACCGGCGTGTCTTCATTGGTGGTCGCCGCGTCGGCGGCTGCCACGGGCGGATCGTTCTGGGAGTGATCGTGACCGTAACCGTAGCCGTTGCGGTTCCGCCGTGTCCGTCGGAGATCGTGTAAGTGAAGGAGTCGGAGCCGTTCACGTTGGCGTTCGGTGTGTAGGTGACCGTCGCTCCGGCATTGATCGTGACCGCGCCTTTGGTCCCCTGAGTCACGGCAGTGATGGTGAGAGTGTCGCCGTCCACGTCGGTATCGTTGGTTCGGACAGAAATCGTGACCGGTGTGTCTTCATTGGTCGTCGCTGCGTCGGCGACTGCCACCGGCGGATCGTTCTGTGGAGTGATTGTGACCGTCACCGTGGCCGTATCGGTCCCGCTGTGGCCGTCGGAGACCGTGTAGGTGAAGGAGTCGGAGCCGTTCGCGTTGGCGTTCGGCGTGTAGGTGACCGTCGAGCCAGAATTGATCGTGACCGCGCCTTTGGTCCCTTGAGTTGTAGCGGTGACGGTGAGGGGGTCGTTCTCCGGATCGGTGTCATTGGCCCGCACGGCGATCGTGACCGGCGTGTCTTCATTGGTCGTCGCGCTGTCGGCGACCGCCACAGGAGGATCGTTCTGCGGAGTGATCGTGACCGTCACTGTCGCCGTGGCGGTTCCGCCGTTTCCGTCGGAGATCGTGTAGGTGAAGGAGTCGGAGCCGTTCGCGTTGGCGTTCGGCGTATAGGTGACCGTCG
>Ga0134121_10005484_pt1 | contig 10298 bp, 6 predicted proteins | sample KB301_FD_96463 | JGI IMG/M metagenome (GOLD analysis project Ga0134121, IMG submission 96463) | Terrestrial soil microbial communities without Nitrogen fertilizer from Kellogg Biological Station, Michigan, USA - KB3-0-1 | ecosystem: Environmental > Terrestrial > Soil > Unclassified ... | reverse complement strand
CCGAGGTTGTTCGGGATGCCGCCGATGAGGTAGCCCGGATTGAAGCCGTTGTGCTCGAACACCCACGTCAGGAGCGAGGTGGTGGTCGTCTTGCCGTGCGTCCCGCTCACCACGACCGACCGTTTGCCGCGAATAAAATATTCCTTCAGCAATTCCGGCAGCGAGCAGTAACGCAGTTTCCTGTCCAGCACAGCTTCCGCTTCGGGATTGCCGCGCGAAATCGCGTTGCCGACGACGACGAGATCGGGTTTGTGCGCCAGATTTTGCTCCGCGTAGCCCGACATCACTTCAATCTTGCGCTCGCTCAGAAAGTGCGACATCGGCGGATAAACATTTTGGTCGGACCCGGTGACGGCGAATCCTTTTTCCCGCATCGCCGCCGCGGCGGATGCCATCGCCGTGCCGCAGATGCCGACGAAGTGAACTGATCTGACGTCCGAGAGCATGGCGGAATGATGTCGCAATCGAGGCCGCAGAAAAGCAGGAAGTTGTTCCGATATGGCGCGAATTTATTCTTGAGAAACCGCCCGGCTGCTGCCCATCAGACGCACCACACGCCAATACCCACGTGTCGATACAATCGTGCCCGTTTGTCGGTTACGCCTCGATCCAGAGTCCGGACCCCAACCCACCCACCAGATTCGCGTTGCCTTTGCTTAATCTCATCACTTGGCCCTTTTACGACGTGAATCTTGCGTGAAGTTCACGCATAATGCGTGAAGAATTCCTGATACGCGACGGTCCACGGCAGGAAATCCGTCGTTCCCGGCATGAACTGGACGTGGCAACAGGTTTGCTGAGTGAGAGCAGCCTCATGAGAACTGCTTCGCACAAACTCATTGGTGGCCATATGACCTTTATCCTCCTGGGTTTGCTATGCTCTCTATCGCTTGGTCGTGCGGCCAGCCAAGTAGTCGCGTGGGGAAGCAACTTCTACGGGCAGACGAACGTGCCGCCCGGCCTTGCAAACGTCGTGGCAATTTCCGCAGGCTACGCTCACTCTTTGGTGCTCAAGGCTGACGGGACGACCACGAACTGGGGTGCTTTCCTTTACCTTGACAACCACCGAGGCATAATCTGGGCGCCCCAAAGTCTGACAAACATTTCCGCCATAGCCGCAGGCTATAGCGACGACGTGGCACTGAGGTCGGACGGCGGCGAGGTTGCCTGGGGGTATTCGTATTATTTTGGCGGTCAGACGAATATCCTGACGTTGATCCTGACCAATGTGGCGGCAATCTGTGCGAGCTACAGGCCGCTGTCATTGCTGGCAGATGACTCGCTAGTTTACGGCGGCGCAAACCCTCAACCTGCACTGTCCGGGAACGTCGTGGCCGTCGCGTGCGGGCCAAATCACAATCTCGCTCTGAAAGCCGACGGTACGGTTGCCGCATGGGGTAACAACGCGCGAGGACAAACAACGGTCCCACAGGATGTAACGAATGCGGTGGCAGTCGCCTTAGGGTACAATCACAGCCTCGCGCTAAGAGCTGACGGCACGGTCGTTGTCTGGGGCGACAACTCCAGCGGCCAGCGAAACGTTCCGGCTGGATTGGCCAACGTAGTTGCAATCACCGCGAATGGCTACCGTAGTCTGGCCTTAAGAAAGGATGGCACGATCGTCTCGTGGGGAGCCGGGAGTGCTGGTGAGGGCGCAGTTCCATCCGGACTGGCGAACGTAGCGGCCATCTCCGCCGGCCTCTCGCACAATTTGGCGTTGGTGGGTGAAGTGCCGCCCATGCTGAACAGGCTGCGAATCAATCTGACTGTGCCTTATGGCACACCGGTTTCTTTGCCAGCATCGGCGACGGGCTCTCAACCTCTGCATTACCAGTGGAGATTCAACGGTGAAGTTATTCCAGGAGAAACCAACTCATTCCTGAGACTGGAAACTGTACAATTCACGAATTCCGGGGCCTATTCCGTGATCGTAAGCAACGCCTTCGGGTCGGTTACAAGTGAAGACTCAATGCTCTACGTTGAGCCGTTGTTGATTACTCAACAGCCGCAAGGTCAGTATATACATCGAGGAGGAACCGTGTCTTTTGCTGTGACCGCGCATGGCGTAGGGCTCTCCTATCAATGGCAGCTCAACGGCATTGATGTGCCAGGTGCAACCAATAGCAACCTGACGATTACGAATACGCAATTTAGCCAATCAGGAAAATACGCCGCAATCATAACCAATGCGTTTGCTTCGCTGAAAAGCGAATATGCGCTTTTGTCAGTGGGTCAAGTTGCGTTTCTGGCTGTCGACCATGTGGACCCGAGGACACTGCCATTAGATTTAACGAATTTGATAGCGGTCGCGGGCGGCATGGCATTGAGAGCAGACGGTTCGATCACGGCGTGGGGACAACCAAATATCCCAACGGATCTGACCAACGTCGTAGCAATTTCAAGTGGGATGGCGTTGAAGGCCGACGGTACTGTAGTCGTGTGGGATCCAACAAATTCGCCTCCCGACCTCACGAACGTGGTAGCCATCGCCTCGCCCTATCGACACCGCCTGGCACTAAAGGCCGATGGCATAGTGGTCGCATGGGGAGACGATTTTCACGGCGAAACGGAGGTGCCATCCAATCTGACGAACGTAGTTCAAATCGCGGGTGGTTACTCACACAGTCTTGCGGTGAAAGCCGACGGTACAGTTGTCGCTTGGGGCAGAGTTGGGTTGCCGGCGTTTGCCCTCGCAAACGTAGTGTCGGTCGCAGGCGGCAACGACGCAAGTATAGCCTTAAGAGCCGACGGAACAGTTGTTGCGTGGGGATACGACCTTCGCGGAGCGTCCACAGTACCAGTCGGTCTAAATAATGTCGTGGCAATCGCCGGTGGGTGTTTGCATGGGCTTGCGTTGCAAGCCGAGGGGACAATTGTAGCTTGGGGAAGCTATTGCGCCACACTTGATAATTTCTTTGTTAGACCGGATCTAAAGACTGTAGTTGCATTTGCGAACGATCTTAGCGATGTAGCGTTGATCGGCGATGAACCACCGCAGCTTCACGTCCTTTTGACGAACCCTGCCTGGACCACAAATGGTTTTAGCATTTCTCTGCCAACCCAAAGCGGCAGAGTTTACAGGCTGGAATACAAGAACTCCCTGGAAGACACCGCGTGGACTGCTTTACCTCTCGTGGCCGGCAATGGTCGGATGAAAGTTTTGACCGACCCTACAGTGATCAACTCTCAGCGATACTATCGCGTCAGTCGGTGGTGAGAGTCACCGAAGTCGATCAAGTTTTCAGCTTCTCTTCCAAAATCTCCCCGACAAGCGCCGGATTCGCCTTCCCTTTGCTGAGTTTCATCACCTGGCCTTTCAGGAAATTCAGCGCCGCGGCTTTGCCGTTCTTGAAGTCAGCGACCGGGCCGGGATTGGCCGCGATGACCTCGTCACAGAACTTCTCGATGGCGCCGGTATCGCTCACCTGGGCCAGACCTTTTTCGGCGATTATCGTCTCCACATCGCTTCGGCCCGAGTCGAACATTTCAGTTATGACCTGCTGGAATCCCGTCGAGCTGATTCTTCCCTGATAAAAAGGGACAGTCACCGCAACTAACGCGGAAAATCCAGGAACGGCTACGTCTGTCCACCTAGCGTTCTTCGCGAGAACGCGTGGTCGCCATTGCTGAATCAACGTATTTGCCACGGCCCGCAATTCACGAGTCCTTGTTTCATCTTGAGGATTCTTGGCCAATACTATTGCAGCGCTTTTCTCGAAATAGTCTCCAGCTTCCACATCAGTCTTAAAAAACTCTGCCTGCTCTTTCGTCAACTGATAGTCCCGCATAAACCGCTGCTTCCGGGCCAACGGCAGTTCGACAACCCGCTTGCGCACCCCGGCCAGCCAGTCGTCCGTCGGGACGAACGGCATCAGATCCGGATCGGGGAAGTAGCGATAATCGTGCGCGTGCTCCTTCGTGCGCATTTCTTCGGTGATGCCAGCAACGTCGTCCCAGCGTCGCGTGGATTGCGCCAGCCTGCCGCCTCCCTTCAGCACCTCGATCTGGCGCCGGATTTCATATTCGAGCGCCTTTCGCACCCCGCTGAAACTGTTCATGTTCTTGATCTCGATCTTCGCCCCCAGTTCTTTTGAGCCTTTCGGCCGCACGCTGACGTTCACGTCGCACCGCACCATCCCCTTCTCCATGTCGCAATCACTGACGCCGCCGTGCACGAGAATGTCTTTCAGGGAATTGAGATACTCATAAGCCATGTCCGCGCTGGTGATGTCCGGTTCGGAAACAATTTCCATCAGCGGCACGCCGGCACGGTTGAAATCCACGCCGCTGTTCCGCTCGAAGTGAAAGTTCTTGCCGACATCCTCCTCCAGGTGCGCGCGCGTAATCCGAACGCGCGCGATGCTGCCGTTGAACTCGAAATCCACATGACCGTTCATCGTGGAAGGCTGAGCGTATTGTGTGATCTGGTAGTTCTTGGGCATGTCCGGATAGAAATAATTCTTCCGGTCGAATTTCGCGGAACGGGAGACGGCGCAGTTGAGCAGCAGCCCGGTCAGCGCCGTCAACCGGAGCGCCTCCTCGTTCGCGACCGGCAACACGCCCGGCAAGCCCAGACACACGGGACAGACGTGCGTGTTCGGCGGCGCGCCGAATTCATTGGCGCAGCCGCACCACATCTTCGACTTCGTTCCAAGCTGGACGTGCGTTTCCAGTCCGATGACCGCTTCGTAATCCATGACTTCGTTTATGAGTCAGCCCAGCGCGGGCCGTTCTTTGTGCCAACCTGTGCTCTGCTCGTAAGCGTGGGCGAGCTTCAAGATCGTTTCCTCGCCGAATGGTTTCCCCAGCAATTGCAGGCCGATGGGCAGCTTCGGCGACTTCGTGAACCCGCACGGAACACTGATGCCGCAAATGCCGGCGACATTCGCCGCGACGGTGAAGACGTCCGAGAGATACATCTGCAACGGATCGTCGGACTTCTCCCCCACCTTGAACGCCGCAGTCGGCGTCGTCGGCGTGACAATAGCGTCCACTTTCTCGAACGCCTTCAAAAAATCCTGGCGGATCAGCGTGCGAACCTTTTGGGCGCGCAGATAATACGCATCGTAGTAACCGCTGCTCAGGACATAAGTGCCGAGAATGATGCGACGCTTCACTTCCTCGCCGAAACCGGCGTCGCGAGTTTTGCTGTAGAGCTCGATCGGATCCGCACCCTCCACACGCAGCCCATAACGGACGCCGTCGAAACGCGCGAGATTCGCCGAGGCCTCGGCAGGAGCGATGATGTAATAGGTCGCCGCCGCGTAATCCGTGTGCGGCAACGAAATCTCCACGAGTTCCGCGCCGAGTTTTTGCAGTTGTCGCACAGCCGCGTCCACCGCCTGTTTCACTTCGGGATCCAACCCCCCGATCATGTATTCCCGCGGCAGGCCGAGCCTGAGTCCCTTGATGTTCCCGTCCAGTTTCGCGGCGTAGTCCGGCACCGGATGCGGCACGCTGGTCGAGTCGCGCGGATCATGGCCGCTGATGACGCGCATCATGATCGCCGCGTCCCGCACATCTTTCGTGAACGGCCCGATTTGATCGAGCGACGACGCAAACGCGACCAGACCAAAACGCGAGACGCGACCGTAGGTCGGTTTGACGCCAACGACTCCGCAGAGCGCTGCCGGCTGGCGAATCGAACCACCGGTGTCCGAACCGAGCGTGGCAATGGCCTGATCCGCCGCCACGGCGGCGGCCGAGCCACCGGATGATCCGCCTGGAATGCGCGATGTGTCCCACGGATTCAGCGTGGTGAAGAACGCGGAGTTTTCGGTCGAGCTGCCCATCGCAAACTCGTCCATATTGAGCCGGCCAAAAACAATCGCGCCCGCCGATTTCGATCTCTCGACCACCGTCGCGTCGTAAGGGGAGATGAATTTTCCGAGGATTTTCGAACCGCAGTTGCATGGATGGGCTTTCACGCAGAGAACGTCCTTGATGGCGACCGGGACGCCCAGCAACGGCCTCTCGGTGAAATCGGCGCCGGAGGAAACCGCCTTGTCCACGGCTTCAGCCTGCGAGAGCGCGTCGGCCGCGTCGTAGCTGAGGAACGCCTTGATCCGGCTGTCCACGCGCCGGATCCGATCGAGGCACGCCTGCATCGCTTCGCGCGCGGAGCATTCGCGTCGGGCGAGCCTGGCGGTGAGTTCGGAGATGGTCAGTTGATTGAGCATTTGCAACAACCCGTGAGGCCGATCCAATCGGCGGGTCCGACTGATCACTCGACGATCTTCGGCACGATGAACAGGCCGTTCGCCTTCGACGGTGCGTTCCGCAGGGCCTCCTCGTTCGACAAGCCGGCGCGAACTTCATCGGGCCGCGTGACGTTCACCATCGGCACCGCATGGGCCGTTGGCTCGACTTGCGACACATCCAGTTCCTTGAGCTTTTCGATGTAACCCAGAATATTGCCGAGCTGCGCGCCCAGTTTCTGTTCCTCGGCGGGCGAAAGTTCGATACGCGCCAGGCGGACGACATACTTGATGTCGAAATCGTTTGCAGCCATAAGGCGAGACTAAGGACGAAGGGCCATCGTTGAAAGTTGAAAAAGTTTGCAACCCCGGAAAAGTCAGAACGGACGAAGCGCCGGCTTCAATCCTCGTCGAACTTGCGATTGATCAGCTTCTCGATCTCGGCGAGAGCTTTGGCGGCATCGTCGCCCGCGGCCTCGACCGTCAGTTTGCTGCCCGGTCCAGCGGCGAGCATCATCAGACCCATGATGCTCTTTCCGTTTACTTTCTCGCCGTCCTTTTCCACGAAAATGTCGCACTCGAACCGGTTGGCGGTCTTCACGAACATGGCGGCGGGCCGGGCGTGAATGCCCAGTTTGTTTGTGATGGTGATTTCCTTCACCATCGAATGTCCGGCCGCTTTGCGTGCGTTCATCGACTTTTGCCATCGTATTCAGCCGCAACCGGATTTGCCAGAGCTATTTGGCCGCGGCCCCGAAACGTTTTTTGACACGCCGACGCGCTGCTGGCAGTTTAGGCGCACGATGCGAACCGCGTGTTGGGTTTTAGCAGTCGCCCTGGGAGGATTTTTTCCGCGCGCCCTCCAGGGCCAACCGTCAGTTCTGACGCTACGAGTCGCGAATACGACGCTCCAGTTGCCGCAATCACCGGCGAGCTTCGGATTCGCGTTGACGAACGCCTTTCCGGGATTGTCCTTCAACCAGCCCGTCTGCATAGCTTCGCCGCCGGGCGAAACGAACCGTTTGTTCATTCTGGAGAAGGGCGGAACCATCGCGGTCATCACGAACCTTGCAAGTCCGACGCGCACGGTGTTTATGAGCCTCGGCGTCAACGCCAGCGGCGAGTCGGGCTTGATCGGTCTGGCGTTCCACCCGGGTTACGCGACGAATCGTTACTTCTACGTTTTCTCGTCGCGAACCCTGAACACCTCGCAGGGCAATGGCCTTCATCAACGGGTTTCGCGCTTCGAGATTTCCCCAACGAATCCGAATCAGGGGCTGGCCAACACGGAACTTCCCTTGATCACTCAGTTCGACCTCGCGGACAATCACAACGGCGGAGACCTGCACTTCGGCCCCGACGGCTACCTGTATATCTCCGTGGGCGACGGGGGCGCCCAATACGACGGGAGCACGAACACCCAGACGATCACAAAGAATTTCTTCTCCGCGATCATGAGAATCGACGTGGACAAACGGCCCGGCAATCTGCTTCCGAATCCGCACACTGCCAACACCACCAATTATTTCATTCCCGCCGACAATCCCTTTGTCGGTCGGACGAATTTCAACGGACAGGTGGTCAACCCGGCGAACATTCGGACGGAGTTTTATGCGGTCGGCTTCCGCAATCCGTGGCGAATGTCGTTCGATTCCGTGACCGGCCAACTCTACGTTGGCGACGTTGGTCAGGACACCTGGGAGGAAGTGGACGTGGTGACGAAGGGTGGAAATTACGGCTGGGTCTGGCGCGAGGGCCTCCACCCCGGATACCGGACGAGCCAGATGCCAGCCGGCCTTGCTTACATCAATCCGATCCAGGAACACCGGCATGGCACGGCGACCAACCAGGGGAATTCGGTCATCGGCGGCGTGGTTTATCGCGGCGCGCGTTTTTCCCAGCTTTACGGCGCCTACGTCTTTGGAGACTACACCAGCGGCAACATCTGGATCCTCCGCTACAACGGAACGAACACGGTCCCGTTCCAGCGCATCACTGGCGCGAGCAGCCCCGTCGCGTTCGGGACCGACCCGCGCAATGGCGACGTCCTCATCGCACAACTCGGCGGTTCGATCATGCGGCTGGAATACAACGCCACGCAGACCGGCACGCCGCTGCCGCCGACGCTCGCGGACACGGGCGCCTTTGCCGATCTGGCAACGCTGACGCCGAATGCGGGCATCGTTCCTTACAGCATCAACGTGCCGTTCTGGTCCGATAACGCACGCAAGACGCGCTGGTTTTCCGTGCCCGACACCAACCGGACGATCGGCTTCAATGCGGACGCGAACTGGTCATTTCCGAGCGGCGCGGTCTGGATCAAACACTTCGACCTCGAGTTGACCAACGGCGTCCCGGAGTCCGCGCGGCGATTGGAGACGCGCTTCATTGTGCGCAATTCAAGCGGAGTCTATGGCGTGACCTACCGCTGGGACTCCCCGACGAATGCCACGCTGGTTCCCGAAGCGGGCCTGGATGAAGCCTTCCTGGTCCATGACGGCGGCACCACGCGCACGCAGGTCTGGCATTATCCGGGTCGCGCCGAATGCCTTGCCTGTCACACACCCCAGGGAGGTCTCGCGCTCGGGTTCAACACGCCGCAAATGAACAGTGAATTCGATTACGGTGCCGGCCCGGAAAACCAGATCGCCGCGCTGAGCCGCGTGGGTTACTTCTCGACGGCGGTCAGCAACCTCAACACACTTCGCGCGCTGGCCAATCCGACGAACACCGCTTACAGTCTCGACTACCGCGTCCACTCTTACGTCGCCGCCAACTGTTCCCAATGCCACCAGCCGGGCGGACCATCGGCCGCTTCGTGGGACGCCCGCATCACAACGCCCCTGTCCCAGGCGGGCATCATCAATGGCGCGTTGAACAACGACGCCGGCGACACGAACAACCGGGTGATCAAGCCCGGGTCGCTCGCCAATTCGATGCTGCTCTCGCGGATTTCCAGACGCGCCGCGGGCCAGATGCCTCCGATCGCGAGCAATGAACTCGACACCAATGCCATCGCTTTGGTCAGCGCCTGGATCACCAACGGACTGGCGGGCTATCAGAGCTTCAATGACTGGCAGCTCGCGCACTTCGGGTCCACCAACGCCCCGAACGCCCAACCCGATGCCGATCCCGACAACGACGGCGCAAACAACAATCTCGAATTCCTGACCGATACCGATCCACTCGCGGACGCCGACGCCTGGCGGGTGGGTGTTCAGCAAACAGGCGACACTGTGGACATTGCTTTCCCGCACATTGCGAACCGCGGATTTCAAGTGGAATGGGCGCCGGATCTCCAGACCCCAATCGTATGGGGCCCCCTCGATGTGCCGTCCAATCGGCTGTTCTTCGCGGTGAGCAATTTCACGGCGAACGTCATCGACACGATTACCAACGCTCCCGCCAGGTTCTACCGCGTCCGCGTCTCCGAACCGTAAGCAGTCGAGCCTCCAAACAGGGAACGCGGGAGGAGACGCGCTTCAGCGGTGCAGCTTGCCGGAGATCTTCGCCAGCAGGCGGTCGTTCAGATCCTTGGCGGCGTTGTAGCCGGCGGATTTCAGTTTGGTCTGAAAGGCGGCCACCTCGATGAGTCGCGCCAGATCACGGCCCGGCCGCACGGGGATGACGATGTGGGGAACGTCCACGCCGAGAATTTTCACAAACTGCTGTTCGATTCCCAGCCGATCAACGTCGTGAACCTCGTTCCAGGATTTCAAGGTCACGACGAGATCGACACGCTTTTCCGAACGGATGCTTTTGACTCCGAACATGGCGGCGACGTTGATGATCCCGATGCCGCGCACTTCCATGTGATTGCGTGTCAGCTCGGCGCTCGTGCCGATGACCTCGCGGCCGTCCACCAGCGTGATCCTCGTGACGTCGTCCGAGACGAGGCTGTAGCCCCGCTCGATCAGCGCGAGCACGCATTCGCTTTTGCCGATGCCGCTTTCGCCGCGGATGATCACGCCCACGCCGAGAATGTCCACCATGCTGCCCATCTCGGTGCCGCGCGGCGCAAACATCATTTCCAGCGACAGGGTCGCGAGATTGATGAATTTCATCGTGATCAGGGGAGAATTGAAGATGGGCACATCCACT
>Ga0134121_10005483_pt1 | contig 10298 bp, 7 predicted proteins | sample KB301_FD_96463 | JGI IMG/M metagenome (GOLD analysis project Ga0134121, IMG submission 96463) | Terrestrial soil microbial communities without Nitrogen fertilizer from Kellogg Biological Station, Michigan, USA - KB3-0-1 | ecosystem: Environmental > Terrestrial > Soil > Unclassified ... | reverse complement strand
TAGACCGCTCCGAGGCTGAAGTGCGGCAGGAATGTGTCGGGATAGATCGAGACCGCGCGCTTCAGATAGTCCTCGGCGCGGGTGTGGTCCCCCCGCTCGTAGAAGATGACCCCGCTGTAGACGAGCCCCTCGTAGTGATCGGGCTTCACTTCGAGGACGCGCGCGAAGTAGGAGAGGGCCTGCTCGGTGTCGCCCTCGTTGAAGTGCGTCTCGCCGAGGAAGTAGGCCAGCTCATAATTGTCGCGGTCGAGCTTGTAGGCCGCTTCCAGCGAGGCCACGGCGCGCTCGATGTCGAAGGCGAAGAGGGCGTACTCGGCGTCTTCCAGGTGCTGCAGGAAGGCCTTGCGCTTGTCGCCGTGATGGAGCGCGGCGATCCGCTCCTTGATGGCCAGGAAGCGCTCGCGCTTCTCCAGGGCCAAGAGCTGGTAGTCCATCTTGGACTCCCAGAGGTCGCTCCACTCTTCCCAGCCGATGAAGTGCTTCTGCTCCAGGAGCTCGCGCAGGGCGGAGAGGCCGGTCTGGTTGATGAGGATGTTCTTCTCCTGCTTGTGGAGCGCTCCCAGGAGCTGGCGCACGGTCTCCGCCGTCCGCTTGACCGCCTCTTCGAGGATGGAGATCCGCTCGAGGAGGTGCTCGTCGAACGAGAAGCTCTCCTCGGGGGACTCTTCGTAGGTCTCCTCGTCGTCGCGCAGCGCTCCCGACAAAACCAGGAGCTTCTGGTGGCAACGCACGCAGTATTCCTGGTCATCCCGGTTCTGAGCGCCACAGACCTGACAGTACATCCTCACCTCAACCCGTCAATATTCATAGAAGCCCCGCCCCGACTTGCGGCCGAGATAGCCGGCGTCGACCATCTTGACCAGCAGCGGGCAGGGGCGGTACTTCGGATCGCCGAACCCCTCGTGGAGCACACGCAGGATGTCGAGGCAGACGTCCAGGCCGATCAGATCAGCCAGCGCGAGCGGCCCCATCGGGTGGTTCATCCCGAGCTTCATAACCGTGTCGATCGCTTCAGGCTTCCCCACCCCTTCGTACAGACAATAGACGGCCTCGTTGATCATCGGCATAAGCACGCGGTTGGAGACGAATCCCGGGGCGTCGTGTACCTCGACGGGGGTCTTGCCCATCCGGCGCGCTGCCGCCTCGACGGCTTCCCAGGTCTCCTGGCTGGTCGCGAGCCCCCGGATCACCTCGATGAGCTGCATCAGCGGCACCGGGTTCATGAAGTGCATACCGATCACCTTGTCCGGCCGCCGGGTCGCCGCCGCGAGCTTGGTGATCGAGATGGAGCTCGTGTTGGTGGCAAGAATCGTCTGCGGCGGGCAGGCACGGTCGAGCTCGGCGAGCACGTTCTGCTTGACCTCCAGCTTCTCGACCACGGCCTCGACCACCAGATCGACCCCGGTCAGGGCGGTCATCCCCGACTCGGGCCGGATGCGGGCGAGGGTGCGCTCGCGCTCCTCGGCGGTGAGCTTCCCCTTGCTCTCCAGCTTTTCGAGGCTCTTGCCGATCTGGGCGAGCCCGCGCTCCAGCGCCTGCGACGCCACGTCGACCAGGACGACGTCGTACCCGCTCGCCGCAGCGACCTGGGCGATCCCATGCCCCATGGTGCCGGCTCCGACGACGCCGACCGTATGGATTTCTTGCATCCAGACCTCTCCCTGGGCCGCGACGGAGGCGGCCGGACCTCAGCGTATTGAACATTCCGGACGACGGTCAAGGAGCCGCCGCCGGCGCCAGGACCGACAGCCTCGGCGGCGCATTGTCCCGGAGCTCTTCCAGGTCGTGGAGCGCCTGACCGCGCAACGGATTGCCGGTCTGCTGGTAGCACTGGAAGCGCCGGAGCAGAAGGTACTCCTCCCAGGGGGCGTGCGGCTCGAAGGGGGCGAAGGCAGAGGCGCAGAGGTCGGCGCGCCCGGTGTCCTGCGCGAGCTCCAGCCGGGCGCGCAGGCGGCCATAGTCGACGAGGCGGACCGCGAACGGCTCCGCCAGCGCCTCCTGGAGGATCATGGCCCGGGCGGGGCTCTCCCCTCCGAGCCGCATGGCCAGCTGGATGCCGCGCTCCAGGAGCGGCGGGAAGGTCCAGGGCCGGACGCGGGCTTCACGGAACGCCGCGGCGAGATGCCGGGCCGCCTCGTCGTGACGGCCGCCGGACCAGTGCCAGATCCCCAGCACGATCTCCGCCTCGACCGGGCGTCCCTGCCGCAGCTCTTCGGCGCGCTCGGGAGCGCTCGGATCGCCGCCCGCGGCCAGGCACTCGGCGACCAGCAGGCGGTCGAGATCGAGAACGGGTCGTGCGGACTGTGAGCTCCAGCGGGCGCAGGCCCGGCCGAGATCCGCGTCGGCGTAGGCCCGTCGCGCCAGGATACGCGCGGACGCCGCCGGATCGAGCCCCGGCCGGGGACCCGGCACCTTCTGGGACCAGAGCGCCGCACGCACCGAGCGCATCTCCTCGACCCGGCCCCAGTCGAGCGTGCCGCGCACCGCAGGCCGCGCGTGGCCGCGGGATGCCGCCAGGGCAGAGAGCTCCGGCAGCTTGAACAGGCCCGCACGCCCCAGGTTGCGGGCGAAGCCAAACTCCAGGAGCGGCCGGTCGTCGGTGTTGATCCACCCCGACTCGTGCGCCGCCACCTCCCGCGCGAAATCGCCGGAGGCCAGGAACCCTGAATAGAAGCCCTCGGCGCCCTCTACACCCCAGGTCCGCGCCAGGGCAGTCCGCCAGGGCTCGGTCGCGGAGCGGGCGCGCACCCGGGCCACGTCGTGCAGCGGCGTCCGCTCGCCCGCCATCAGGAGAAGGTCGCCGCTGTTCACCTCCCAGGTCTCGACCGACGGGAAGACCGATCCCAACGTCGCATAGGCGGTCCCCACGGCGCGGGCGTCCAGCTCGTACCCCTGGAGCCACTGCAGAAAGACGCCTCCCGGGCGCAGCCGCGCGCGGACAGCCCGGTAGAAGTCGGCGGTGAACAGGCTGGCGATCCCCGCCCGGTAGGGGTTCGAAGGCTCGGAGAAGATGACGTCGTAGCGCTCGTCCGTGGCGAGCAGCACCTCGCGGCCGTCGCCCAGGATCAGGCGCACCTTTGGGTTGCGCAAGACGTCGTGATTGACCGGCGTGAACGCCTTCGCGACATGGACGATCGAAGGCTCGAGCTCGACGACGTCGACCCGCTCCATGGTGGGGACCGCGGCGAGCCAGCCGGCCGTGCTCCCCGTGCCGAGACCGATGACCAGGGCCCGCCGTGGCTCGGGGTGGAGCAGCGCACCGATCAGCCCTCCCATGATCTGCGTCGGGGCGTCGGTGCGGGCGCTGCCGTCGGCCTTGCCGTTGACCAGAAAGGAGAGCTCCTTGCCGGCGTCGAGCGCCACGCTGCTCTCGACTCCGTCCGCTTCCCAGAGGATGCCCTGCCGCCGCAGCCGCCGCTCGGCCTCGACGTCGTTCGGCCCCCGCCACTGCGTCACGTCGACGCGGCCGGCGCCGATGGGGCTGTGCCGCCAGAAGGCGGTGGGCCCCGGCGCCAGGGTCAGCAGCAGGGCGGCAGCCGCGGTCCCTATCGAGAAGAAAGCGGCACGGCGCGATCCTCCACGCAAGCCGAGGAAGGCGGCGACGACGGCCAGGACAATCAGCGCTCCGGCGGAGAGGCGCCAGAGGCCGGGAGCCGTCAGGAGCGGCATCAGCCCGAAACCGCCGGCGACCGAGCCGAGGATCGCACCCGCGGTGTTCGCCGCATAGGTCACCCCCACCTCGCGGCCCACCTGCTCGCGTCCGCTCCCCAGGAGAGCGATCAGGAGAGGGAACTGGTAGCCCGCGATGACGGCCGACGGCAGGACGACGAGCATCGTCACCGCGGACCAGCCGAGGACGAGCGGCAGGAAGCCCGCCCCCACCAGAGGCCGCAGCAGAGCGGCGATCACCGCGAGCCGGTCGCCCAGGGCGAACGGGAGGGCCAGGAAGGCCGCCTCCAGCGCGCAGGTGCCGGCGAACGCGGCGAGCGTCGGGCGCCGGTCCGCTTCTCCGGCGGCATACAACAGGCCGCCGAGGCCGATCCCCAGGAGAGCCACGGCGAGGATGAGGCCGAAGGTGTACGAGGAGCCGCCCAGAAGAGGGGAGAGCATCCGGTACCAGACGAGCTCCATCAAGAGGAAGACAAAGCCCACCAGACCAGCCGCGATGGGCACGATCGATCCCGCACTGCGCCGATCGACGGCCGGGTCGACCGGAGGGGCTGCCTCCGTCATCGTCGTGTTCCTGGCCATGCTGCGGGCGACCAGAGACACCAGCAGGTTGAGGAGCGCCGCCTCCCAGATGGTCTTGCGGACACCCAGGATCTCGAGAGCGACGAAGGTGGCCAGCAGGGTGCCGAGGACGGCGCCCAGGGTGTTGACCGCATAGAGCAGGCCGACGGCACGGCGCCCGGCGTCGGCGCTCCGCTCGACCGCGCGGGCGGCGGCCGGGAGGGTCCCGCCCATGAGGAAGGTCGGCAGGGCGAGGACCAGGGTGGCCAGGACGAGGCGGACCGCGGTGCCGCCCGCGAGCCCCAGGCGGGCGGTCCCGCCCAGCCCGAGGTAGATCGTCTGGACGAGCTTCACCAGCACCGGCGAGAGCGCCGCGGCGAGGGCCACCCCCATCTCCAGCCGGGCATAGAAGCCGAGCGGCGACGGCTCGCGGTCGGCCCGGCGTCCCAGGACCAGGCCGCCCAGGCCGAGGCCGCCCATGAAGATCGCCAGTACTGCTGCCGACGCCAGGGTCGAGGCCCCGAAAACGTCCCGGAGCATGCGCAGCCAGGAGATCTGGTAGATGAGCGCGCAGAACCCGGACGCGAAGAGCAGGAGCGCGATGCGCGCGGCGGCGGAACGCATCTCTCTCCTACGCCAGCTCGAACCAGGGCTCGCGCCGGCCGAACTTCGAGGAGAGGGAGGCCCCGATACCGATCAGGGAGGCGGCCGTCCAGGCCCAGACGCCCACCCACGGGAGGAACTTGAGGACTCCCATGAGGAGCAGGCCGAGAGTCGCCGCATTGAGCGGGCGCGGCCGGCGGCGGACGGTGCGGGCCAGCCACTCGCCCAGGGCGTAGAACACGGCGATCATCCCCCAGAGCTTCAAGAGCAGGGCGAGGAGGACCACCAGGACGAGCAGCGGCAGCGCCACCAGGCCGCCGGTGAAGGCGCTGAACAGGAGACCGGTGAGCACCAGGGCGAGGAGGCCGGTGAGCCCGACGAAAAAGCTGCGGAACGGCTCGCGGCGGACCTCGGCGGCGGTCTCCAGGACCTGCCGGCCGCTGGCTGCGAAGAGGAGGAGCAGGAGCGCCGCCCAGGCCGCGAGGAGAGCGAGCTTGGTCCCCAGCACCACAGGCGAAGAGAAGCCGAGGCCCAGGCTGGGTCCCTCGATGAGCGTGACGGCGGCCGCCGAGGCCGTGGGATACGACACCATGCGGCCGAGCACGCGTGCCCCCGGCGAGGCGCGGATAACGCCGCCCATCACATGGACGTCGCCGCCGATCCGCGCCGAGGACAGCAGCCGGACGTCGCCGCCGAGGACCACCACGTCGCCCTCGACCTGGCCGGAGACCTCCACCGAGCCATTGACGGCGGCGACGTCCTCGAGCGCCTCGCCGGCCACGATCAGATCGCGGCCGATCGCCACGAGCTGGTGGCGGGCGGAGCTCCCGGGGTCGAGCCGGAGAGCCGGCAGGGGCTCCGCCGGAGCGGGCGAGGCGAGCAGCAGAAAGGCTGCAAGGACAGAGCTCACGGCCGGACTCTAGCGCACGGACGAGCACGGACCAAACACGGACGAGCACCGACAAGGACAGAACAACGCGCGCGCTTCGAGTCCCTGCAGTCCGTGTAAGTCTGTGTACGTCCGTGTCTGTCCGTGCCTTCCTCTACCGGCGCCGCTCGACCTCCGCCGCCCGCCGCCGGCGCAACAGGGTAAAGAGAAGAAGATTCAGCGAGATCACCAGCACCCCCAGGACTCCCAGGCTCATCGGCGAGGCGATCACCTCGCCGACGGCCATGCCGAGCCCCTTCCAGGTGGCGGCAAGGAGGCCGGCGCCCGCCTGCACGGTCGAGCCCAGCATGTCGGCCATCGCGAGGAGCGCCGAGGCTCCCGGGCCCGCCGCGCTCAGCTCGGCCGATCCGAACAGGGCGGCGGCGATCCCGGCGAGAAGCACGAAGACCGCGGCCGGGAAGGCCCAGGTCTTCGGATGCCGGTTCTCCCAGCCGGTCGTCGGCAGGGCCGCGAGGACGTCGTCCTTGAAGCTCGCCCGGACGGAGACGCGGTTCTTCTGCAACAGGGCTTCGAGAGCCAGCAGGTCCTCGCGCTCGGCGCGGCATTCCGCGCAGCCGGCCAGATGCTGCTCCAGCTCGGTGCGCTGGAGCGGCGGCAGCTGGCCGTCGACCTCCAGATTCAACCATTCGCGGTAGGTGTTGTGGTCCGGCCTCTTCATGACTGCGCCCCCGGCTTCGATCTCCACGTCAATCGGTAAGAAAATCCTGCAATTTTTCCTTCAGCATCTGCCGCCCGCGGAACAGCTTGTTCTTCACCGTCCCGAGAGGCATCTGCTTGAGCTGGGCGATCTCCTCGTAGGGGAGCTCGCCCTGGTGACGCAGGAGGATCAGCTCGCGGTACTCCCAGGGCAGGGAATCGATCGCCTCCTGGATCGCATCGGCCCGCTCCTGGTTCCGCATCTCACCATACGGGCCGCGCTCCAGAGAGGGGAGGTCCCAATCCCGCCCTTCGCCCTCGTCATCGTCCTGCCGCAGCGACACCAGCTTCAGGCGCCGTCTCCGAATCTGGTCGATCGCCGCGTTCTGCGCCACCCGGAAGAGCCAGGTCGAGAACTTGTACTGCGGATCGTACCGGTCCAACACCTGGTAGACCTTCACCAGGACCTCCTGGGCCAGGTCGTGCGCGTCGTCCACGTTGCGCAGCAACCGGAACAGGTAGTTGACCAGACGCCCCTGGTAGCGGTCGACCAGCTCGCCGAAGCGGTCCCGGTCGCCACCGAGGACCGCCGCAACCAGATCCTCGTCCGTCGGCTGCTCGGCTCCCAGCGTCATGGCTGCATACGCAGACGGATGACCAAGGTTGCACAGGCGGGCGCCGGCGCGCCGGCAGCGGTCATCGGGAGGTCACCGCGACGGCGGCGGAGCGGTTTCGCCGGCCTGCGTGGCAGAGAGGACGCCGCGGGCTTTCCCGGAGAGGAGCGCGAGCAGGTCCCGTTCCACGCCGTTCGGAGCTTGCTCGACGATCCGCCCCACCTCGCGCCCCTGCCGGAAGACGATGAGGGTGGGCACGAACTCGATCTCGTAGTTCGCGATGGGGGCCGCCGGCTGTTTCTTCTGGCGGTCGACTCCGATGTAGTGGATCTGGAAGGGGAGAGTGCCACCCGACGCCGTCGCCGCATCGAGGGCGCGCCACAGGCGCGGAACCTCGCGCCGGCTGTCGCCGCACCAGGTGCCGAGGAAGACGGTCACCTCGGCGCCGGGCCGGACCGTGGCCAGCGAACGCGCCGCCCCGAGGTCGGGAGAGGCCGCGTCCTCCGACTGCTTCCAATCTGCCTGAGTGGATTCGATCTGCTCACGGGTCACGGTCCCCACGAGCGCCTCGTGAGCCTGAGGGGTCCCAGCGGCCTCGCCCGTCGCTCCCGGAGGAGACTGCGCGGTGCCGGGAGAGGTCAGCGCCAGGAAGAGGAACAGGGAGAGCAGCATCCGCATGGTGAACATGGCACAACAGTCTATCGCACCTCCGTTATCTCCTCGATCCGCTCGATCCGGTCGTCCGCCTGGATGCGATCGAGCACGTCGTCCCCCTCCACGACCTGGCCGAAGACGGTGTAGCCGCCGTCGAGATGCGGCTGCGGCGCCAGGGTGATGAAGAACTGGCTGCCCCCGGTGTCCGGCCCGGCCAGCGCCATGCCCACGGTCCCCCGCTCGTAGCGCAGGCGATTGATCTCGTCGCGGATGTCGTAGTCCGGCCCGCCGTAGCCGTCCCCGCGCGGGTCTCCCGCCTGGATCACGAAGTCGGGGACCACGCGATGAAAGGTCAGGCCGTTGTAGAAGCCCTGATCGGCGAGCTGCAGGAAGTTGAGGCAGGTGAGCGGTGCCTCCTGGCAAGCCAGCCGGATCTTGATCGTCCCCTTGACCGTATGGATCTCCACCATGCGCGGCCGCCAGGTGCGCTGCACGATCTCGCGGTAGCCGTCCAGATCCCGGCCGGTCGCAACCGGCTGGAGCGGCGGCAGCGGCTGACCCAGCCGTCCGAGAGCCTCTCCTGAAGTCCGCCGCAGCACGTAGCTCCCATTGGCCGCGGTCCTGGCGAGGATGGCCACCGCCGCGCCCCGCTCCTCTTTCTGCGCCTCGGCGCGGGCGGCGAGAGCGTTCACCCCCGCGATGGCCGCTTCGTCGTTGTGCAGGTCCAGTACCTCGGTGAAGACCTTCTTGAGATCCGACAGAGGGGCCACCGGGTGATCGCCCAGCCAGTCGAGAACCGTGGCGCGCACTCCTACGTCCGGATCGGCCAGGGACTCGCGAGCGACGACCGCGGCTTTCGCGGGGTCTCCTTCGACCGCGGCGAGGCGCGCCCCCACCGCCTCCGACCGGACCTCGGCGCTCGGATCACTGGCCAGGCGGGCCAGGAGGTCGGCCGCGCCCAGGAAGGCCGCCGCCTCGGCCGCCCGCGACCGCACGTCCGGATCGGAGGCGCCGGCAGCCGCCATCGTCAGCTCGCGCGCCCGCGGATGCCCGCCGGCCGCGAGCGCGACCAGGGCCACGCCGCTGTCGCGGCCGCGGCGTTCCGTGGCGCGGGTCACCAGCACTCCAGCCAGGGACGTGGCTTCAGATCTCCCGAGCGGCCAGGCTCCCGCGGCTTCCAGGGCGGTCACGCGCACGCCGGGCCGCGGATCGGCGGCGAGCTCCGCGAGGCGGGGGAGCCACGCAGCCGGCGCCGGCCCTTTCTTTTCGTCGATCAGCCGCTTGGCCGCCTTCAGAGCCTGGATCACCGGTCCTGCCGTGGGCTCATCGAGGAGCGGCCGCAGAGCCGCCAGATCCTCGCCGGAGCCGACGATCCCCAACCCGCGGGCCACCCAGTCGCGCACCTGCGGATCGGGATCGGCGATCAGGCCGCGCAGGAGGGGCGCGGCCTGCGGGAACGGCTCGCGCGCCAGAGCATAGGCGGCGCGGGCATGGAGGCCCGGCTCGGTCCGGGCGAGCCCCCGCTCGGCGACCTGCACCATGGACTCCTCGTGAAAGCGGAACAGATACGGCACCACGCGCATCCACCGCTCGCTCTCATCGAGCGGCAGGAGCGCCTCCAGTACTTCCACGATCGGCACCTTCAGCTTGCCCAGGGCCTCGACCGCCAGCGTGCCGACCTCGTGGTCCGGGTCGCGCACCGCCGTGAGGAGGGGCTCCTTCGCCTCGGGGTCTTCCAGCTCGCCCAGAGAGAACGCCGCGGCCCGGCGCACCGCGGGGACATCATCCAGAAGAAGCCCGACGAGAGGAGAGCGCGCCTGGGGGTCCGGAATCCGGCCGAGCGCTACGGCGAGCGCCTCGCGCAGCTCCGGTCCTCCCCGAAGAGCCCGCTGCACCCCGAACGATTCGGTCTCCTGGCGGTCGACCAGGAGGAGGAGCAGGGCGCGCTCATCGAGGTTGGGGATCGCCAGGTCCGGCAGGTCGGGGGCCTTGGAAGAGGAGGCACAGCCGGCAGCCAGGAGGCAGGCGGAGAGGAGGAGATGGCTTCGCATGGAGAGACGATGGTATAACGCAGAGGGCGGAGGGGCTCGGCTCCCTGTCGTCACCGGCCTTGTACGGAGCGCAGCTGCCGGACGACCATGCCGGGAGCTGTCGCAGCCCCGGCGAGGGCTGCCACTGCCCCCGCGAGGGCCGTCACTCCCCTCGGGAGGGCTGCCGCGCCCCCGCCGGGGGAATAACAGCCCTCACCTCGGTGGTGATATCCGTCCTCAGGGGCGTGAGCGGGCTCTCCGGATCGATCGCAGCGGTCCAGAGGGGGACCAGCCGCACCCTCTTCGAGTAGAGTGCGCCCGTGCCGAGCACGCGACTCGATTTTGAGAACGTCCGCCGCCGCTTCGGGCGCCTTTCGGTCCTCCAGGGGGTCTCCGGGACGGTCACGCCCGGCGAGGCGCTTCTCGTGACCGGACCGAACGGATCGGGGAAGAGCACGCTGCTGCGCTGCCTGGCGGGGATCCTCGCCCCGGACGGCGGGCGGATCGAGTATCGCGAAGGCGAGCGGGTCCTCGGGGTGGCGGAACGCCGGCTGCGCATCGGCTACGTCGCCCCCGACCTCG
>Ga0134121_10005482_pt1 | contig 10299 bp, 15 predicted proteins | sample KB301_FD_96463 | JGI IMG/M metagenome (GOLD analysis project Ga0134121, IMG submission 96463) | Terrestrial soil microbial communities without Nitrogen fertilizer from Kellogg Biological Station, Michigan, USA - KB3-0-1 | ecosystem: Environmental > Terrestrial > Soil > Unclassified ... | reverse complement strand
TCACCTACGTGCGATCCAAAGTCCTTCTCAAATCGACATCGTGATCGCTTCGCTCCCGACCTCATGATCGGCCGGCGCTGTCCAAAAATCTTCACTTTCTCGCGATCGGCAACAAACAGCCTTCCGGTCTGATCTTCACGTTTCAGGATCGGAATATCTTTTCCATCAAGACGACGTGGAGAACCACGCTCGCCAGAGCCAACATCCGCCACATCCGCTTCCATGACCTACGCCACACCTTTAATACCCGCCTGATGGAAGCGGGAGTCATGCAGGAAATCCGCAAAGCCCTGATGGGGCATTCCAGCGGTGGCGAGATCAACGCCATCTATACCCACATTGAGCTGCCCACCAAGCGCCGCGCGATCGAGATGCTCGAAGCGTGGTGCAAAGAACGACGCCCAGTACAGACAGAAAGTGAAGTGAACCATGAATCAGACCAACAAACGCTGTCCGGCGGAACTGCTGATGTTCTGCCGGAGAGAACTGAACTCTGTGAGGGTTCAGATTGACCAATGTCTTGAGCACCTGACGGAAGAGGAGACTCTTCCGGCCTTGGGTGCCTGGGACGGGCTGGAGCCGCGAGTCATTTCTATCGGCTGCGCGCTTCGGTTGATTGCACGGCTCTATCCGAAATCTTCGGAGGGCCATCAAACAAATACCAACAAACAAGAATAAGGAGGACACAGAAATGGTTGCCAAGAAACAGACCGGAGGGGCTGCGCCTGAAAGTACGGGTCGCAAACCCTGGAAGAAAAAAACGGCTGTTGAAGTCGTACTGGAACAGGCCGATAAGCTGCGAGCTCAAATTGTAGAGAAGGAAAACGAGCTCAAAGATCTTCGCAAACAGCTTCTGAAGTTTGATGAAGCTCGCAAACTGTTTGAAGTCTGATCCCGCAATTTCCCCGCACGCAATCCCACACTGATCCGCGCCGGGACTAACCCGCAAACAAACCCTTTCAATCCGTCCTCGGAATTCCACATGGGGTGGACAGCCTGGAGTGCGCCTAGATGTGGGCACCAAAAGGGACAGGACTGCAGTTCCGAGGACGTTCACAACGTCATTATTTAAGGAGGAAAAATTGAGCCATGAACTCTTGCCGGACGAACTCCGTAAGAGTTTGCCCGCGCTGTATTCTCAAGAGAACGTCAAAGATCCCATCGTCCACATCAAGTTCTTCACGCCCGATTCGAGTTGGACGTGGTATGTGACCGAGGGATCGCCGGAAGGCGATGACTTTATCTTCTTCGGTTATGTTGTCGGCTTCGAGAAGGAGTGGGGTCATTTCACGCTCTCGGAATTAACGAGCGCTCGAGGACCGTCTGGAATGAAGATAGAAAGGGATTTGTATTTTCAGCCAACCCCATTCCAGCAGATCGTCGAAGACAAGTCGGGCATGGGCGAAACTCATGACTGTGATGACTACTGCCGAAGCTACGGCTGCAAGCAGAGCGCGTATTTTCGCGAGCGGGACCGCGACAAAGGTTCTGAATAAGATCACCAAAGGACGATTGCTGACCCATCGTCCTTTTTTTTGCTCGAAACCCATCTTTCGGGGAGACGAGTTTCCCCCTTGAGATTAGCTGTTCTTGTTTTCAAAGACAACCGAGAGAATCCAGAGCATCAAGGTAGCTAGGAATATGAAGGCCGCAGAACCGCCGAGTGAGATGCCCGACAAATAATCGTTGTCTCCCCCCTGAGTCACAATCAAGAAGACGATTTCATCGAGGATCATCCCGCTGCTAATCCCGATAGTCATCCTGATAAGAATTGCCAACCACCGGTAGGGCGTTCCGAACGCCACGACAAACGCTGACGGGATGAGAAGAAGGACGCCTGAAAAAAGATGTCGCACGATATGTCCAGAAATGTAGACGTGATGAACGCCTAACAAATGATGGAAAGCACGGATTGATAGGACCGTTCCCGTCATGGGCAAAAAGATTGCCATGAAAGTTTCTCGGCGACTCAAAATGTTAGATCCCATGTGTTATTCCCTCTCTTGTTCTTAGAGATCGCTAGTGCTGGCTGTCATTCCTACCAAGCTCAGAGCAGTCCCCCCATCCGACTCTGGACGATCGTCCGTATTGCGTCATGAATCTAAGCCTGATACAATAATGGCAGATATTTCTGAAAAATCACGTGAGGACCACTTCGGTGCCCCTGAACATCATGTGTTCAAGTTCTGACCCCGGCTGCTCTTCAGAGCCCTCAGCTATACCAATCAAGAATCAGCAGGCTGACAATGCAAGACATCACTTTGAATAGCGGGGGCAAAATGCCCACTTTGGGACTCGGCGTGTATCAAATCCCTCCAGGCAAGGACACCGAATCCGCAGTTATTACGGCAATCGAGCTTGGTTATCGCCTTTTCGATACAGCGGCGTTTTATAAGAACGAAAGAAGTGTTGGCGAAGCGATTAGAAAAAGCGGCGTTTCGAGAAGTGAAATCTTTATCACGACCAAACTTCATCCTCTGTCGACCATCAACATTGAAAAGGCATTTGATGCGAGCCTCAGGGCTCTGGGTTCAGACTATATCGATCTGTACCTAATCCACTGGCCCTTTCTAGGCAGAAATCGCATTTGGCGCATCCTAAACAGAATCCATCAAAAAGGCGACGTCCGGGCGATCGGGGTTAGTAATTTCAGAAAGAGAGACATCGAGGCTCTCGACGGTGTGGTTCCGGCAATAAATCAGGTAGAGTTTCATCCGTTTCTGTACCGGAAAAACTTACTGGACTATTCTCGCTCGAAAGGAATTGTCCTCGAAGCTCATAGCCCGCTCACACACGGGACGCGCATAGCGGACCACCGCATTCAGCAAATCGCTTCGAAGTACGGAAAATCGGCAGCGCAGATTCTGATTCGCTGGTCATTGCAGCATGGACTTGTAGTAATCCCTAAGACCACATCTCGCGTTCAGATGCTCGAAAACGTCAGTGTCTTCGATTTTCTTATTAAAGAAGAGGACATGGCCACTCTAGATGCACTGAATGAAAACCGGCACATTGCCGGGCTCTCCCGCATCATAGGCGACCCTGCATGAGCGCCAATCATCCCATGACTATGCGACAACCTAACGAGCATTCCAAGGTGTCTTTGAGTCCGCTTCAGACACTCCAACTAATCTTGATTCCGATGTTAGGAATCGTCTTGGGATTAAGGCTCTATCTACATTTGGTAAAAGTACAGCACGTCTATCCTGGTGGCTACCTAGTTCATCATCTCTTTTGGGGCGTTCTCATTTTAATACCTGCAACTTTTCTTCTGGCGTTTGATCCCGGGAAAAAAGCGGCCATCTTCTGCAGGATGCTTTTGGGTATCGGGAGCGGGATGGTCTTGGACGAAGTTGTGTATCTAGTCGTAACCAAAGGAGGCGATGACGATTACGTATCGCGCATCTCCTTAGTTGGCTCAATTGTGTTCCTGTCTCTTGCCGTCATCCTTCTGTTGATCCTGTACAAGCTGAAGAGAGAGCGGTTTAACAAACTATAACGACGCGCCATGGACATAGTACGCCTTTCAGTGATGCTGCGAGCGGAGGATTAGTCGAGCATGGATCTCATTACCCAGATAACGTGGCGTGATTGTCTAGCGATCGCGAGCTTCATCTTTGGCATCGTCACTCTTATTGCATATCTCGACCAGAGACGTTCTGGGCAGCGCACAACAATTCTCGCCAAATGGGCCGAACTTAATTTAGACAAATCTATTTCAGAAGAACAAATCAGAAATCTTCTCGTCCAGAAAGCACTAATGGAGGAAGAAATCACTCGAACGATTCCGGCGTTAGCTCGAACTGCCGTACTCGAAGAACAGGCAAAACTTCATGAGAAAGCTCTGTGCGAACATTTCGCTGCTTGGCGTGTCATCACTCTAGAACTGGAGTCTAAGAAACTCCAGTCAGGGTTGGATCCCCAACTTCAAGAGGCGATTGTCGACCGGATCTTTCCTATGCACATGCGGCACGAGCGGAGGGATAGGTTCCGAACTCGAGTCACGGTTCTGACAGTTGGACTGGCAGCGTCCGCTACGGTGCTACCGCATCCGATCAACAGCGTGTGTGCAATTGCTATGGTGCTCCCCCTCTCTTATGCTGGAGCTCGGCTATATGCGCTTAATGAAGATCCTGCACGCGCTTTCAGAGTTCTGCAGCCTTGGTGCCACCTGTTATACGTATTAGCAGTCATAGCAGCGTTGGGTATCGGCATATTTTTTATGTTCAGACAGCAGGCCAATCCACACGTTGGAATAGGGCTAATCGCCATCGCCATCTGTCTTACAGCGATATATTTTTGGGCACGCAAGGGCATCGACCGCTTTGTCAAAAAACTCTGCAGTTCCCAATCGCTGCTAACTTCCAACTAGGCTCAATGCGCCGCATATTTTGTGCGCTCTCGATGTTTCCCCATGCTCATAGGCACGATCCAACAAGTCTGGCGGTATCCCGTAAAATCCATGTCCGGGCAAAGACTAAAGAGCTGCCGGGCAGGGCTGCTTGGTATAGCCGGTGATCGGGCTTGGGCTATACGGGACGAGACTAGCCATGAAATCACCAACGGAAGGCGGATTCCGGTTTTAATTCAGTGTGCCGCAAGCTATCGAGACGAACCTATTGACGGAAGTATTCCTAACGTCGATATCACGCTACCGAGCGGTGTATCTCTCGGAAGCGATGAAGCGATCATTGACCAGGTATTATCAGATGTCCTTGGAAAACCTGTGACGCTGTGGCCACTGCAGCCATCGACCAACAAGCAGCATTACCGTCGAGCCGGCGTCATGGCTCGCGTCGCGGGTCAGTTAAGCCGACTTGCCTCATTTCGTGCACTATTGACAGCACTAACAGTTATCGGCGGGAAGAATCGCCGAATAAGAGAAAAGTTTAGTCGTGAAGCAAATGAGCCGCTCCCTGATATTTCGCTGTTGCCGCAGGAGAGATTTGAGTTCGTAACGGTACCGGGCACTTATTTCGATGTGTTTCCAATACACATACTGACAACTTCGTCACTGAAAACAATGTCGAGCTTCAATTCCACCGCCGTTTGGGATGTGCGCCGTTTCCGCCCAAATTTTGTAATCGCAACGAATGAAGAACTCCGTGGGCTCCCGGAAGCAAACTGGGGAGGTCGCAACTTAAAATTAGGGACAATGGAATTGCACTGCGAAATCCCGACTACCCGGTGCAGTATGACTACACACGCACAGAACGATTTACCGAAAGATGCTTCAGTGCTGCGTTCCATTGTCAAAGAGGCCAGTCAGAACCTGGGCGTCTACGCAAGTGTTGTTAGAGAGGGCCGGGTGTCTGAGGGAGACACAGTCGAACTGATATAGACCTTATTCTGAGGTGGTGGCTTTGAACAAGTCGGACAACAGCCAAATCAAAGTGCATGATCGTCCGTGAACCGCTGTTCTGCTTGTGGCGCCCGGGCGGCCTGACCAGACGCCGTTGAGTTGAAAGAACTGTGGGCATTACCAATAGACTTCTAGCGGCCTTAGCTCTCTATGGTCTCCCCGTCCTCTGTGGTGTGATCTTGGCTGCTTCGGTAGGTGTACCTCTTCTTCCTGTGAGTCTCATGTTGATCGTGGCAGGTTCATCTGCAAAACAAGGCACTCTAAAACTTGTACCGGTCCTAATCACAGCAACCACGACGGCCATTTTAGGTGATCACATCGCTTACTTTGTAGCTCGTCGGGGAGGTCGTCGCCTTGTTGATCGGGTGACACATAGATTAGGTGGCACGGCTCAAATACACAAAGCTGAAGAACTCTCGAGACGTTGGGGGGCTGCCGGCATTTTCTTTAGTCGGTGGCTGGTGACGGAACTCTGTCCATGGGTCAGTGTAGCCAGCGGGCTCACTCGTTATCCCTATGGACGCTTTCTATTCTTGGTGGTGACGGGTGAAGTGCTCTGGGTAAATTTATATGTAATGGTGGGCTATCTGTCTAACATACAAGTACAATACTTCGCTGAATTACTGGGCTATCATGGTCGCATGGTTTTGGGGCTTACCTTGGCGTTGCTCGTAGGCTGGAGGATTGTCCGCTACTTTTGGCCGCGCTCTGCTTCGACGGTATGACTTCGTAGAGTCCTTTATCGCTCAGCCCCAAATCAATGTGTTGGATTCCTGAAAGGAAGCCTTGCATGAATGTGCGTCTGCACAATGGCAGAGCAACTGATGGCATCTGGTGGCGGCTTCTCGGTGAGATTTTGAGGCAGATGGGGAATATTCTCCCGCGCGTTTGGCACATCACTTCTTCTCGTGCGGCTTCGGCCGCGTTTGAGACGCGCGCTTCGGCACTCTTGATCGATCCTTATTGTCTCTGGAAATACAAGGATAGGTATTACTGGAAGAAATTTGAGCCGGGTTCTTCCGGTCTGCGGTACCGCTCATTCCAAGACTTCTTCACTCGGAACCTGCTTACACCTTTAGAACCGAAGGGCGACTCTGCCTGGCCCTGCGAAGGGCTCCTCTGTCAGGTCGTCCCATATCGAGATATGGATGCTCTTCGCATTAAGGGCGAGTGGATGCGCGCGAGCAAGATCTTCGCAATACCGGAGTCAAGGTGCCAAGTCAGCGGATTCATGTACAACATTTTTCTTCACAACGACAACTACCACCACATTCACGCGCCGACTACCGGCCGAGTGACTCGGATTCTTCGGATCCCAGGCAAGCTGTTTTTTCTCAGGCCTTGGTCGCATAAAGATCCGTCCTTTCCCGCACTCAAAAACGAACGTGTGTTGATAGATATCGAGGACACGCAAGGATTGACGTGGTGCCTGGCGATCGTTGGCGGTCCAATGGTCGGCACGGTACAGCTGACTCCTGAGGTCAAAGTTGATGCCCGCATTTCGATCTGCCAGAAAATCGCGAGCTTCCGGATGGGATCAACGTGCTGTTTACTCGCTCCCGTCCGCTCGGCGACTGCCGTCGGTAGCATGGTCAAGGTGGGCGATAATATAGGACAACGAGAGTAGGAACACGTTCTCCATACGGAAGCCTAATGCTCAATGTTGCGGGGCTACGCACACGAGGCGAACTCTACGATGTTGAAGGGAATCAAGTAGTGGCGACAAGCGTTGCTTCTTCCAAGCGGGTCTTAATAATTGGCTGCGGCCCTTCCGGCATGGCTATGGCAAAGTCCCTTCAAGATCTAGCTATACCGTATGATCTCGTGGACCGACATGGCGAAGTAGGCGGCTCGTTCGCCAGAATGTACGGTCGAATACAACTCGCGTCGCCAAAGCGCTACCTTGCGCTGCCTGGCTTGCCGATAACCACTCAGCTCGAGTACTTGACCGTTGATGAGTACAGAGTCTATTTGCTCGCTTATTGTGCTCACTTCAATCTCGTAATAGATCGCCAGCGAGTTAAGCAAATATCTGCCGCCCAGAATGGCCTTGCAGTAACGCTCGAAAGCGATGGCGCAATCAGCACTCGCCTCTATGTTGCTGTGGTCGTCGCTACGGGGATGAATGATCACCCGTTTGTTCCGTTTCCGTTCAATACGCAAGAACTGCAACAAACATTTGGAGGGGTCGTTCTGCATTCTGAGCAGTGGAGAGGAGCGGACGCGGTCAAGGGACAACGAATTCTCGTAGTCGGCTCGGGCATGCGCGGTATCGAAATAGCCGAGGAGTGCGCTGGAGTCGCGGCACATACTCTCCTTAGCTCCCGCAAGAGCGTGATAAGGGCACGTCCCTTAAAAATGGGAGGGGTCGACTTGCGGGCTTTTTTTTTCCCACTCATGCGATTGATTCCACTAGCTGTAATCCGAACCCAATGTCGCTTAGGCTTCAAGTTTCGGGGAATTGACAACGGCATTAAATCTCTCGTGAAACGTGGATTAGTTCAAGTTCGGCCCGGCATCAAATCTCTGAGAAACGGAAAGGTTGAGTTTGAGGATTTGACATGCGAAGTCGTTGATGTGGTCGTCTTTGCCACAGGCTACCGATATGAAATGGAATTCCTGCCTGCTGAAATTCCAAGAAGTGCACTCGGATATCCGTTAGCAAATCGGGGCACCTGCGGTGTGATTCCCGGGCTCTATGTCTTAGGCGTTCCATGCGCAGTGGCCGCTGACAGTGATTTCGTTCACGGACTTGCTCTGGATGCGCGAATCGTTTCAGCGGCGATCAAGAATCAGTTCTTCTTTGCTCGTTAGAGAATCACATGTCCGTCTCGGCTCATTCGCTCGATCAGTTACTTGCTACGCCGACCTCCGCGTGGAGTAGCGGCGAGATGGACACATTTCTTGAGAACGCTTCAATCAATCCGCTTCACGTGGCCCTAGTCCCGAAACAGAGCGAAGACGTTTTGAAACAGCGCCTTCATTGAAGCTTTTGAAAGGAAAGATCATCCAAGGCTGCGACGACATAAGAAGTTCACCACTTGAAAGCCGTTCGCCCTGCCCTCCACCGCGCACGAAGTATTGTGCGGGCGGCGCGGGGTCTCGAACTTGCCAAAGACCCACTGACGCCACCAGAGATGCTGCGCCGACTGGCAGGGGACCCTTCGCCAGTTGTTCGGCAGGCAGTCGCCGGGAACCCATGCCTTCCTGCAGAAGCCCTCACCCGCTTGGTGGAAGATCCGAGGCGGTGTGTGAAATTAGCTGTCGTTGTCGAATACGGCTATTCCGGTCGCACTGCTCCGCAAATTGGCTTCAGACCATGATAGTGCCGTTCGGGTGGAAGTCGCCGCGAACCGACGCACTCCGCCCGGAGTCCTCTGTGAGTTGGCGCAGGACAAGCCCGCTGCCCGGTTGGCCGTTGCCAGAAACCCCTCCGCTCCGCCGGATGCACTGTATTGCCTTGCTGATCCCAATAATTCGGTGGCGATCCGCCAAGAGGTTCTCCGAAACCCCTCCGTGTCGGGCGGAACGCTCAGTCTGTTGGCGCGCGATCGGAAAAGGTCGATTCGTGAGACCGCCCGCAGGCGGCTGGCTAAGCTATTGAATCATGCGTTATTTATTTACGCGCGGGATCACACCGCAAAATAGAGCTGCCTGCGCGGCAGTGAAGGTGTACCTCATTTGTCGAAATGCAAGGGGAAATCGCCGATTAATACTCTGTAGTGTTTAGCCAGATGTTCACTGTTCCAGTGAGGCACTTAGGTTCCTACTGCGAATACAGAATATTCAGGATACCACGTTATCTTTCTTGACTTGCTCTATGGCCATCTGGAAAATGGCCTTCCAGTTCTCATTTTTTACACCAATTTAGATTGAGAGGTTCGGAATGACCGCAAGGATTAGTGCCGTTTCCCTACTCGTTGCCCTGTCGCTGTCGTTTGGAAGAGAGCCCCTCAGTGCAACTTCTCAGAATGTCGTTCCGTGCATTGCTGGAATCCTCGGGTCGATTCTTTCTGAGAATCCCAGCCCGGCTTCGGCCTGTATCGAAACAGTTAGCGAATTCGCGCGATCACATAAGACCGCCGATTACACTCCGGCGGCACCAACGGAAATTGATCCAGGCATTATTCCCGACAGTGAATATCAGAGAATCGTCGACGCCCCTGCTACTCTGCGATTTTTCATTAAGCACGATGTGGCGATACCAGGCCGTTCTCGTTTTACCCTGAACGACACATACACTGTAAGTTTTTATGCAAATCGGTGTCGCTGGACTACCGCAGGCAAATTGACGCGTTTCCCCGACGGCGACACCCGCGCACGCGTATCTGTCGATGGTCCAATGGAGTCGGATATGAGCCTCGATCTCGGGAGAAAGGCTGGCTCGCAAAACAATTTAGTTGTCGGTGCGCATCTGCAGGACTGCTTGGTGCCTGGAAAGGGCCAAATGGTTATTGCTTCCAATCCGAACGTGACATTCGACACCTCCGGCAATGTCTATTTGGCAGGTACTGGCAGGATAGGCCGAATAACCGCAGTGCAATAAGTTTTCGTCAGCTTGATTTACAGTGTCAGCGTTAAGCCACAGCCAGTCGAGCGTGCGCAGGCATGTGTCGCTGACCAGAAGTTTAGGGGACGGTGTCTCGCTCTCGGGCTCTTTCATCAGAAGAATTGATATGCACCTCGCCCCCACATGCAGACATGCAGCACAAGCGGGAATGATGCAATCGTGGAAGGCCTAGTTTAGTGGCCGTAATACCGCTTGATGGAAAACTGTCACTATCCTTCAATCGACGCCCTATCGGGCGTAGACAATAATGAGGATGCACACCCCCCACCCACATTTCACGTTGCGCGCTAGCGCCCGGAAATTTGGATCTGATTGAAGGCGATAGCCTTTTTTGGGCAAGAATAAGCCAACTTCGTCGATGTAGCCG
>Ga0134121_10005480_pt1 | contig 10300 bp, 7 predicted proteins | sample KB301_FD_96463 | JGI IMG/M metagenome (GOLD analysis project Ga0134121, IMG submission 96463) | Terrestrial soil microbial communities without Nitrogen fertilizer from Kellogg Biological Station, Michigan, USA - KB3-0-1 | ecosystem: Environmental > Terrestrial > Soil > Unclassified ... | reverse complement strand
CGTGACGTGGATTGTGCTGACCATTGATGGTTCGGCTCAGCCGCCAAAGGCTGCCGCCAAGGACAACGCACCGCCGAGTGATCTGCGGCCCGAGGACATCATCCGCGTCCTCGCCGCCCCAGTGTTTCGGCATGCCAGCGGCGTGCAATGCGTGGCTGCCAGCCCGGACGGCAAAATGATCATCACCGGCACCAAAGACGGCGCCACTGTTTGGGATGCTGCCAGCGGCAAGAAGTTGAAAATGCTGGCCAGCGGCGACGTTCGCTGTCTGGCCGTGGCGGGCGACATCGTTGCCGTGGGTTTGGCCGAAGGCATCATTGCCATCGTCGAGCTTGGCACGGGGAAGACGAAGCATGCAATTCAGTATCGGGGCGCTTACCCGCGCTGGTTGGCATTGTCGGCGGATGCTTCCCTGTTGGCGTGCAACTTCGTTCAGGACATCGAGATTTGGAGTGTCGCCACAGGGAAACAGACAGGCGCCCTAACGGGCCACGCGGCCAACGTCAATCAGGCCGTATTCCACCCGGACGGCAAAAAGCTTTATTCCGTGAGCGCGGACGGAACGCTGCGGCAATGGAATTTAGCGACAAAAAAGGAAACAAAGCGATTGGCTTTGGGGCCTGAGTGGATTGCGGTTGCGCTGGCCCTGAGCAAAGACGGCAAATCGCTGGCCCTGGCTGCCAACTGGCAGTTCAGCGACAAATTGGCGGATAATTATAACCATGTGCGCGTGCTGAATTCCGCCACCTGGAAAGAGCGTTTCAGGGCGCACTTGCCTGGAAGCGTGGCTCACGACCTGAGCATCTCGGCGGATGGACGGCATGTCGCGGCGGTCATCCAATGGCTGTCGTCCAAAGATCCACACGTTCCGCTTTGGGATACATTGACCGCCAAACAAGTGCTGCTCGAACCTGAAAACCCCAGCCGTCTCCAGCTGCCGGCCAATGGCCTGGTGTTCTTGCCGAACGGTAAGACGCTCGCGTCCACGGGTGAAGACGGCTGTATCCGCCTTTGGAACGTGGCCGACGGCAAGCAGCACGCCAGCACCAAGGGAACGCCCGGCCCGATCACCGCCCTGGCGATGTCGCCGAAGGGCAATGTCGTGGCTTCCGCCGGACAAGGCGGCGCCACGCAGCTTTGGGATGCGGTCAAGGGCGGGCCATTATGCCAACTCGGCAAGCACCTGATGGACGACATCGTGTTTTCGCCGGACAGCCGTTTCGTGGTCACGCTTGGCAAACCCGATGTTACCAACCAAACCGCCGGCGCGTTGTTGTGGGACGTTCGCACGGGCGAGCACAAGCACACCTTCAAAAGTGTTTATCGCTGCGCCGCTTTTTCGCCTGACGGCAAAACGCTGGCCGGCGCTGACGACCAGAATAACGTCCGGCTTTGGGATGTCGCCAAAGGGACCGAGTTGCGGCTGTTTTCGGGACATATCTTGCGGGTTCACGCCTTGGCGATTTCGAACGACGGCGCCACGCTGGCTTCGGCGAGCGACGACGGCGAAGTGCGGTTTTGGCAATTGGCAACAGGAAAGTGTTTACTGCAGTTTCCCCTTAGCTGTCATCACTTGTGGTTTTCGCCTGATGGATCGCTGCTGTTCGTCATCCCTCACGACCAGGATGGCATCGGCGTTTACGAAACGATCACGGGCCGCAACGTGCTTGCCAGGACGACTGCCAATCAAAACTTCCAACCCCTCGCAGGCAAGCCCATCTTCCAACCTGCCGTGGGCATGTTGGCGGGACCTTATCCCACGAGGCGGGGCTCTTATGCCACGGCACATGGCGGCGCGACGTTGGTGTTCGCGACCATGCCAGGTCGATTTTCCACCCTCGACATGGCCAGCGGCAAAGCGGCTGGCCCCGACATCGCTTACGGCGGCCAATTCACAACCGCCGAGTTCAGCGCGGATGGACGAACGTTGGCCCTGGGCTACGCGGACGGCGGATTGGTTCTGTGCAAGCCGCCGCCGTTGCCGCCACGCAAGCCACTCCCTGCCAAGATGGATAACGCGAAGCTCACAGAGCTGTGGCAGGCACTGGCGGAGCCGGATGCCAAGGCCGCTTACCAGGCTCGTTGGCACCTGAGTGCCGCCGCCCAGCAAACGCTGACGCTGTTTCGCAAGCAGCTTCACCCCCAAAAGGCCGATGCCAAGCAAGTGGCAACGTGGATCGCACAACTCGGTAGCAAGTCTTTCAAGGAGCGCGAATTGGCTTTGGCGGAATTGGAGAAAGCTGGCGATGCGGCACAAACGGCGCTGCAAGCGGCGTTGGAACGAAAGCCGCCGCTGGAGGCCACGCAGCGAATCGAGTGGTTGCTGGGCAAGTTGTATCCGTTGTCGTCCGGGGCGACGTTGCGGACACTGCGGGCGATTGTGGTTTTGGAGGCGATCAGTGGCGAGGAAGCACGCGGCATTTTGCAGGATTTGGCTGGGGGAACGCCAGGGGCGCGGGTGACCGAAGCGGCCAGGGGGGCGCTGAAAAGGTTGGCGGTGAGGTGAATGCAGTTCGTGCTGGCGTAGTTTGCGTTGAAAGACAATCACGAAAGCATGGAACAACGGAAGTACGAAAAGGAAGGGCTGTGACATATGCGAGTCTTCTTAAGCTTCGTGAGCGTCATCACGGCAGGCTTGTCGATGGCTTTGCAAACGCCGGCCGCCGATCAGCAAAAGCCGGAAGTCAAACAAAAGAACATACGGGCCGATGAGTTTGGCGATCCGCTGCCGGAAGGGGCTTTTTACCGGTTGGGGACGGCGCGGATGCGGCATTTGGCCAATAACCTTTTCTTCTCGGCCGAAGGCCTGCAAATGTTCTCTTGGGGCTCACGCGACGATCTCCACAATTGGGACATTGCAACGGGTAGTTTAGTAAAAAAAATGCCGGCAACGGCCGGATGCCAGGAGGTCGTTGCGTCTCCGGATTCTCGCTGGGTTGCAGCGGTTTTCGATAAAAAAATACACTTGGCAGATCTGGCGTCCGGCAAAGTCTCGGCGGAATGGAAACACAATCACGCATGGCGATGCCTGGCTTTTGACAAGGACGGCACAACGCTCGTTGGACTTGCCAAGGACAACGTGATTTACCGTTGGGACATCAACAACGCCAAAGAGACGGCGCCAGTTCCGCTCCTGAATTTGCCCAAGGAGTTTAGCGTGGAGGGCGGGACGACGTGGGTCATGACTCCGGACGGCGGCGTCTTGGCAGGCAAACATCGAACTTACCAAAAAACCAAAAATGAGTCTTACCCGTGGCGATTCTGGGATACGGCCACGGGCAAAGAAGCGCGGCCGCCTCTCATGACTTCGCACCCATACTGGCAATCATGTTGGTCGCTTGATGGACGATTGCTTGCCATATTGCCCAACTCCGATGACCACAAAGCAATGTTTGATGGCGGGATTCTGGCGGGAGGCAAGCTTGAAGTGTGGGACACGGTTGAGGGCAAACGCTTGCCGTTCGAAAAAGGCTTGGAATAGGACAAAGGCAAAAATGGCAATCTGATAGCCCACCCCGTGGCGTTTCACCCGGATTGCAAAGTGCTGGCAACGGCAGCGCACGACAAAGTGACGCTACAGGATTTGAATTCCGGCCGGGAATTGTGGAGCAATGCGTCGCTGCCAGGATTTTACGTCCTTTCTCTTGCCTTCAGCCAGGATGGCAAGAGCTTGGCTGTTAACTCAGCAAATGCAATTGCCGTGTTGGAAACAACGACCGGCAAGCCCGTCGGTTTCACACAGCAGGATCCGGGCATTATCAGGGGCGCGGATGAGAATTGGCAATCGGTCATTTTTGCGCCCGATGGCCGGACTTTTTTTGTCCGCAAAGGCAATGTACTTTCCCTGCGCGCGACTGCCACCGGCAAAGAAATCCGCACGTTTGGCGGCGGTCACATTAACACAATATCGCCAAACGGCGAACAAGTATCCATCGCAACTTATCCCTGGACGCCCCCGGGCCTATCTATACCGCTGCGCGTCGTGGAAATGAAGTCCGGGAACGAGCTTTGGTCTCACGCAGGGCAGCAAGGACCATGGGCAAGGTCCTCCGAAGTGATCTTTAGCTCGGACGGCAAAGCCGTTGCGTTGCTCTGCGAAAATGACGGCAATCTTGTTTTGGTAGATCGCACCACTGGCCGTGAGATTAAAAAGTTCCAGTGGCAATCCCTAAGCATAAACCACAATGCTGTGCCCATTGCCGTATCCGCTGACCTCAAGTTAGCGGTCGCCCAGTCCTTGCCGGTCGAGGTTTGGGACCTGGTCAAAGGCCAAAAGTTGCGGGAATTGAACGACATCTTTGGGGCATACAATTGTCGTTTCCTCCCAAACGGTTGGCTCGCAGTGCCGCAAAAGACGGGGACCGAGTTATGGGACGCCAGGGCGGGGAAAAAGCTTTTTCAGGTTCCAGGATGGCTTGCGGCGTATTCCCCGGACGGCAAATGGCTGCTGACGACCAACCTCGAGGTGCGATCCGCCCAGACAGGTCAATTTCAAGCCGCGTTGCCAACGCTAACCAGAACGTCGTACAATCGTGCCGGCAGTTTACTGGTCGAAATGTCGTTTTCATTTGATGGCAGCTTGCTGCTTGCGGTCGACGGGGACGGTCATGGCGTAAGTCTGCGTGAGACCATCACCGGCCGAGTTGTATGGGTACGGCGCGACAAATCCCACCTATTCACTGGCGCGACGCTTTCGCCGGACGGCCGCACGCTTGTTGCCAATTACGATCATCATTCGCTTTTGGTCTACGACGTGACCGGCCTGGCGACCGAACCGGGCAAGTTGCCCGCGTTAACCTTGACAAACGCAGACGCCGAACGTCTTTGGGTGGATCTGGCCAGCAACGACGGGCCACGAACACATCTCGCCTATTGGTCCTTGATCGCCGCCGGGCCGCAAGGCATCAAAGCGCTCAAGGATCGGCTCAAGCCAGTGAAAAAGCTCGACTTCACGGAAGCCGGGGCCCTGGTTATCGACCTGGACAGCAACCGCTTCGCCGACCGCGAGCGTGCTATGCAGCGGCTGCTGCAACTGGAATGCCGGTCGGTGTTGGAGAAAGCGCTGGCCAACAAGCCCAGCCTGGAAGTGAAAATGCGCATCGAGCTTCTGTTGCCCAAGTTACCGGAGATACCGTCCGACCCCGATTTGCTGCGGACGGTGCGGGCAATTTCCATATTGGAGGCAATCGGCGGCGACGAGGCGCAGGCGATTCTGCGCGACCTGGCCAAGGGCGCTCCGGGTGCACGCATCACCTTGGCGTCAAAAGCGGTGCTGGAACGGATAATGGTGAAGTGAGTCGTCATTTGTGCCCTGGATACGACTGAGCTGGCGCTTGATAGGGTGTGATTGCAACATGTATCTCGGCATTGAAATCGGCGGCACGAAATTGCAACTGGGCGTCGGCCCCGGTGACGGGACATTGACCGCGCTTTGGCGCGGCAGCGTGGATGTTCCGCGCGGCGGCGATGGAATCCGTGAGCAAATCCTCAAGGAAACGCCGGGCCTTCTGGAGCGCGCCGGCTTGGCACGCCAACAAATCCACGGCATTGGCGTAGGTTTCGGCGGGCCGGTTGATGACGCGGATCAAACCGTCATCAAATCGCATCAGATCGCAGGCTGGGACGGCTTTCCCCTGGCGAAATGGCTGACGGAGTTGCTCGGCTGGCCGGTGGCGTTGGCCAATGATGCCGATGTAGCAGGATTGGCGGAGGCGCTCTTCGGTGCGGGCAAGGGGTTGTCACCGATCTTTTACATCACGATTGGGTCGGGGATCGGTGGCGGGTTGATCATTAATGGGGAGATTTATCGCGGTTGCGGGAGGGGAGCGGCGGAGATTGGGCATTTGCGATCGCCATTTTTGAACAATAACAAAATCGTGTTTTCCTCAGTGGAAGCCATTGCGTCAGGCTGGGGAATCGCCGGCAACGCCGAATTTCTAGCTGACAGTACTCCCGCATGGCATCGCTCGTCACTTGCTCGCAAGCACCGCAAGGAGCAAGCAATTACTGCTTTAACGGTTGTGGAAGCCGCAAAATGCGGCGATGAAATAGCCACACGTGTCCTGACTCAAGCTTGGGCCGCACTTGCAGAGGGAATTTGCCATGTCATTGCGCTGCTTGCTCCCAAGCGGATTGTCATAGGTGGCGGTGTTTCATTAATGGGCGACCAAGTGCTGTTCGCACCATTGCGTGAAATGGTGGCTGAGCGTGTTTTCCAGCCATTCGCCAATTGCTACGACATCGTCCCCGCCGCCCTCGGCGAGGAGGTCGTCGTCCACGGCGCCTTGGCCTTGGCCCGCAAACGGTTTGGCGGGTAGAATGTGCCGTCAGCAATACCAAACGGAGAATCAGCCATGAGCACGGCCAGTGTCAAAACCGAGCTAATGACGGCCGAAGAGTTCTATGAATGGGCAAACCTGCCTGAAAACGACAACAAATGGCTGGAGTTAGTACGAGGGGAGGTAATCGAGTTGCCATTACCCCAACGACCACACGGCGTAATTTGCAACAATGTTGCATTCCCGCTCACCGCCTATACCAGGAAAAAGAAACGCTATTACATCACGATTAATGATTCAGGTGTTTTGTTGGAGCGTGATCCTGACACCGTGCGTGGGCCTGACGTGGCGCTCTATGATGACGCCAACCGCTTTGTGGATCTGCATCCGAAGTATGGCGAATTCCCGCCGTTGCTTGCAGCCGAGGTTTTGTCCCCCAACGACCGCGCCGACCGCATCATGGAAAAAATAATGGATTATCTTCGCAACGGCGTGCGCTTGGTGTGGGTGATCGATCCGGAGCGCCGAACGGTAACTGTTTATACGCCTGACGATGGGCCGCGAGTTTTCGATGAAACGCAAACCTTGACGGGCAATAGCGTGTTGTCGGGATTAAAATGCAAAGTCGCCGATTTCTTCCAGTTGCCGGGCGACACGACGACGCCGGCCCGCAAACGAAAAAGGTGAGGGGCTATTCAACGTCTTGCGCCAACAAATCAAACGCCTCGCGCAACCCCCGCTGGCTTTCAAAAAACCGCTGCGCCAAATTGTCCATCGTCGCCACCAGTTTCAACAGATCGTTGACACGCTGGAGCCGCTCCTGTGCCGCTGGGCCAAGCGCTTCCCCCGTCAGTTCCTCGCGGCAACGCCTTAGTGTCTGCAAAATCGGGTCAATCTCACGTCTTTTCCGTTGGTTGGCCACCAGCGTGAACATCTCCCAGACATCGCTGATCGATAGAAAATACTCATGCCGGTCGCCGCGTTTGTGCACTCGCCGCACCAGGCCCCATTCGAGCAGCTTGGACAGATTCATGCTGACATTGCCGCGCGAAATGCCCAGGCGGGCCATAATGTCGTCCATCGACAGCGACGAGCCGGTAATATAAAGGAGACCGTGGATGCGCGCCATCGTCGGGCTAATGCCCCACAGGGACGCCATGTTGTTCCAGAGTTCGACAAAGTCGTCCTCGACTTTGTCCAGCGGCGGCTCGGCTTGGCGGGTTTTCATGGGTTTTAGCCTTTTCAGGAAGATGTGAAAATTGTACAAGGCCGCTTGCGGCTTAGCAATAACGCTGCATAAAACGCGATGAAATCACCTCGCATCAAAATCTGCGGCATCACCAACGCCCAAGACGCCTCAATGGCCGTCGAGGCAGGTGCGGACGCCATCGGCCTCAATCTGCATCCCGGTTCCAAACGCCATCTCGTGCCGGCAATCGCTCAACAAATCGCGCAGGGGCTGCCGCCTTTTGTTGAAGCGGTAGCCTTGTTTGTCAACATGCCCTTGGCGCAGGCATTGCCAATCGCGGAGCGCATAAGTTCCACAGTTCAATGGCATGGCGACTCCCCTCCCCTGCCGCTGCCTTTTCCGTGGCGATTCATTCCCGCGTTTAACATTGTGGATGCAGCCAGTCTTGCATCAGTAGGTGCCTACCTAGAGAGGTGCCGTGAATCTGAAAACGTGCCCCGTGCGGTCGTGTTGGATGGCCACGCAGTAGGTCAATTCGGCGGCACTGGCCAAACTGCTCCGTGGAAACTGCTTGCCGATTTCGACCCCGGCGTGCCGGTAATTCTCGCCGGAGGCCTGACGCCTGAAAACGTCGCCGAAGCGATCCACATCGTCCGTCCCTATGCCGTCGATGTCGCCAGTGGGGTCGAGAGTTCGCCCGGCCGCAAGGATCCCGACAAGCTGCGTCGTTTCATCGACGCGGTCCGGTCGGTTTGAAGCAGCGCATTCCCGTCTATAATCTCCCACGTGCAATGACAGTCCGCAACGTCGCGGCAATTCCGCTCTTTCCAGGGGAGGTTATCATGGTGCGAGGAAAATGTGCCTTGTTCGTGGCCACTTTTTTTGGCGGCCTTATCGGCTTTCTTGCGGCCTGGGGTTTACCGCCGGTTTTTTCCTCATCGCACCGGCCCCAACCCATTGCGGATCAATCATTGGTAGCAACGTCGCAACTCCAGCAAAAGGTAATAGCCAAGCAGACTGCTCCCATCGGCCCCGCCAAGAAGCCCAATATCCTCTTCATCCTCATGGACAACCTCGGTTACGGCGAGGTCGGCTGCTACGGCGGCGGCTTGATTCGCGGCGCAGCGACAACACGCATTGACAAGCTCGCCCGCCAGGGTACGAAACTGCTGAATTTCAACGTCGAGCCGCAATGCACACCCAGCCGTTCTGCATTTTTGACAGGCCGCATGGCGTTGCGATCCGGAACACAAGCGGTGCCGCTCGCCGGAGGACGCTATGGCCTTACGCAATGGGAAATCACCCTGGCCGAGTTGCTGCAAGCGCTCAATTACTGGACCGGTCTGTTCGGCAAATGGCACTTGGGCAACATTGAGGGCCGATTTCCCACCGACCAGGGCTTCGACGAATGGTACGGCATTCCGGACACTACCGACGAAAGCCAGTGGTCTTCGCAACCCGGTTATGATCCGAAAGTTGGCAACGAACCCTTCATCTACGAAGGCAAAAAGGGCGAGAAAGTCCGACAAGTGGCGCCCTTCGACCTAAATGCGCGGCCTGAAATCGACATGGACATCACCGACCGCACCATCGATTTCATCAAACGCGCCGTCGCAGCGAAAAAACCGTTCTACGCTTTTGCTTCCTACACCTTGGTGCATTTCCCCACGGTTCCGTCCAAAGCATTCAAGGGCAAGACTGGAAACGGCGACTGGGCTGATTGCCTCGCGCAAATGGATCACAATGTCGGCCGGCTCATTGACACTGTGGACAACCTGGGCATCGCCGACGACACCATTGTGATCTTCGTCAGCGACAATGGCGCCAACCACACACAGCTCCATCGCCGTGGCCACGCCGGCCCCTGGAGCGGCACCATGTTCGCACCGATGGAAGGCTCCAATCGCGTTCCGTGCATCATTCGCTGGCCGAACAAAGTGCCGGCCGACCGCGAATCCAACGAGATTGTCCATCAGGTAGACACCTTCACGACCCTCGCAAAATTCGCGGGCGCCGACATCCCCAAAGACCGCCCGATCGACGGCCTGGATCAGACCGATTTCCTCCTGGGCAAAAGCGAAAAGTCGGCACGTGAGGGCTTTCTGGTGTATTTCAATGACAAGCTCTGTGCGGCCCGCTGGCGTAATTTCACGGTCCATTATGTCTGGCAGGTCAAGGCAACCGATCCCGTGGAAACGCTGAGCGTACCGCGAGTGTTCAACTTGCTGACCAACCCGGGAGAATTTCCCGACGAGAATCTGTTCAACACGCATGCCTGGGTGATCCGGGCCACGGCACGCATGGTTGCCGATTACAACGCGAGCTTGAAAGAGCACCCGCCGATACCGCCTGGCACTCCGGATCCATATACGCCGGGGAAGAAGTAGCGAGTAAAAAGACAAGCCCCCCGGAGGGAGTGGCCGGGGGGCTTGGGGGGGCGGGACGTGGGAGGTGTCTTAGCGTCGGATCAACTTGTACTCGATGCCGTTGCGAGTGATGGTCAAGGTGTCGTTACCTGACCAGTTCAGCTCGCAGGTTGTCTCAAAGCTCAGGCCGGGGACCACCAAGGTCAATTGGCCGTTGTAAAGGCTGTAGGTTCCTTCGTAGGCGCCCTTCTGGTCTTCCCAGAGCACGGTGCCGTCGGGCCGCAGCGTCACGCCGCAGTAAACTTGCAGGCCGGTTTCGTTGGTCCACTTCTGCGTCCAGGCCCCGGTCAACATCGGGCCGTCGAAGGGCAGGCGGCGTTCGTTGTCCAGCACCTTGTCAAGGAAAGCCCGCACTTCGGTGATGTCGATGGAGAAGCTGTCCTTGTGATCCTGGCTGCCGCCGGAGG
>Ga0134121_10005479_pt1 | contig 10300 bp, 7 predicted proteins | sample KB301_FD_96463 | JGI IMG/M metagenome (GOLD analysis project Ga0134121, IMG submission 96463) | Terrestrial soil microbial communities without Nitrogen fertilizer from Kellogg Biological Station, Michigan, USA - KB3-0-1 | ecosystem: Environmental > Terrestrial > Soil > Unclassified ... | reverse complement strand
GACGGAGACGGGAGCGCAGGTGACTAGGCAGAATCCGCTGCAATATCTGACCGATCAGTTGAGTGAGCTGCGGGCCAAAGGCGTCGCGCCGAAACTGCGCACGCTCGAAGGCGAGCAGAAGCCGGTCTGCACGTTCGACGGCAAAGAAGTCATCAACTTGGCATCCAACAACTATTTGGGGCTGACGACGCACAAGGCTTTGCGCAAGGCGGCGCTCCAAGCAGTGAAGAAATACGGCGCGGGCGCAGGCGCGGTGCGAACCATCGCCGGAACCATGAAGCTGCACATGGAATTAGAGCAGCAGATCGCGCGCTTCAAGAATGTCGAAGCCTGCGTGGTCTTTCAGTCCGGATTCACCGCGAATGCCGGAACCGTTTCGGCGGTGCTGGGCAAAGAAGACCTGATCGTTTCCGACGAATTGAATCATGCATCAATTATTGATGGCGCGCGCTTGTCTAAGGCCACGATCAAGGTCTTCAAGCACAAAGATATCGCCGACTGCGAACGAATTCTGCAGGAAACCGCCAATTGGAACGGGAACAAGCTCATCATCACGGATGGCGTGTTCTCCATGGACGGGGACATCGCGCCGCTGCCGGCGTTGTGCGATCTCGCCGAGAAATACAACTGCATCATGATGGTGGACGATGCGCACTCATCCGGTGTGCTGGGTCGCGGCGGACGCGGGACCATCGATCATTTTAATTGCCACGGCCGCGTGCACATTCAAGTCGGAACTTTGAGCAAGGCCATCGGCGCCATGGGCGGCTATGTTTGCGGCTCGCGCGACCTGATCGACTATCTTTATCTCCGCGCGCGTCCGTTCCTGTTCTCCACTTCGCATCCGCCGGCCGTGACCGCAGCCTGCCAGGCCGCCTTTACCCTACTCGATTCGCCCGAAGGCGAAAAACTCGTGAAGAAGCTGTGGGCCAATACCAAGTTTTTGAAGCGCGAGCTGAAAAAGCGTGGCTTCCAGTTCAAGGCCAGCGAGACGCCTATCATTCCAATCCATGTCGGGGACGCGGCAAAGGCATTCGAGTTTTCGCGCAAGCTGTTCGACGCCGGGGTATTTGCGCCCGCGGTGGGGTATCCGACGGTGGCCGAAGGCCAGGCCCGGCTGCGAGCGATTGTCAGTGCCGGGCATAAACGAGAACAGCTTTTGAAGGCGGCAGATATCTTGTCTGAGGTTGCCAAGCCGCTCGGCATTGTATGAAGCAAGCAGAATTGAAGTACTGGGACGACGATTTGGATAGTCCCTTGCAGTCACCAGATCTTTTAAGCTATTATAAATAAGCGGTTTAGTGTTTGGCTTCGCTCTTGCACTGATTGACAGACGAGGGAGTAGTGTCGATTTTCCCGGCCTCGGCGGTTTCCCGGAAGTTAGGGAGGACGCGTCCATGAAATCCGCAGCAAGTCTATTATTGGCAGTCGCGCTTGTTTTGGTTCTCAGCGCCAGCGCCCAGACCCCGCCCAACCTCCAGAACAGTGCCAAAACCGATCTTACAGCGCAACCTCCGGCGCCGGTGATTGCGCCCTTGGGTGTGGGGACCGTTTTCAACGCTTTGCTGAGCGATACGCTGGACACGCGGAAGACGCGTGCAGGGGATCCAGTGGCGGCGGAAATTGCTGAAGACGTGAGCTACGAGCGCTGCGTGGTTTTCCCCAAAGGCACCAAAGTAGAGGGCCACGTAGTCCGTGTGAACTCGGGTGCTGGAAAGGCCGGCTCTGCGATTTTCATTCAGTTCGATAAGGCCATGATGAAGGACGGCCAGGAAGTGATGCTGAATGCCGGCATCCAAGCCTTGGCTGTTGGCGCTATTGCCCCAATGCCTTCGGACACCGATTCCCCCAAGAGCGCCGCTCCTCATCGGCTGCCAGTGGAAAACAACACCGGCGGCTCGGGGACGAGTAACGATGCCCTGGTGGTGTCCACTATCTATGAGAGACCGCGAACGACCCTGCGGACGCCGCTGACCCCGGCACCGGCTGCCGAGGGCGAATTTACGTCCGAAGGCTTGTTCTCGCCGGAAAGCAAGGGCGCATTCGGCCGGCTAGATTTGAAGATTTACACCCCGACGTCGGAAGGTTCGCACGGAACGGTGCTGTTGTCGGCGCGTAAGAACATGCGTTTGGATAGCGGTACGCATCTGCTCCTGGTTGTGCAGCCGCCGCCGACGGACGAACCCGAAGGGTCCTCTGCCAGCTCCCTCGACCTGGATCCTCAATAGCCCAGTCCGCATTCGGCTCGCAAGATTAATTGCAGGAGGTTTCTGCTTATGAGATTCCACCGAATTGCGCCATTTTTGACGCTCGCATATTGCTGTTTCCATCTCGCCGCGCATGCGCAGCAAGGCGCGGCTGGCAGCAGCGGCGAGAGCCAGGGATCGCTGGCGCCAGGAATGCCGATTTACGCGGACCTCAAGTCCGGCCTCGATTCCAAAAAAGCGAAAAATGGCGACGCGGTCAACGCACAAACCAGCGAAGCGGTGAAGTCCAGCGATGGCCGGACGATTTTGCCCAAAGGCACCAAGCTGATTGGTCATGTCGCACAAGCGACGGCAAAATCGAAGGGCGACGGGCAATCGGCGCTGGGGATTATTTTCGACAAGGCCATTCTGAAGGATGGCTGAGAGGTTCCGCTGTCGGCGGGCATTCAGGCATTGGCATCGCCCGCCACGTTCTCGTCGGTGCCTGATGCGGGTCCGCCGCAGAGCACCGCAAATATGGGGACTACGCAGACCTCGCCGATGGGCCGCAGCGGCCCGCCTGCCAATGCTCCGCAGACGGGCGTGCCGGATGGTCGTGTGGCCGCGCCTGGAAGCGATCAGCCCGCACTAAGTCCGAACAGCCGCGGGGTGATCGGAATGCATGGCTTGACGCTGGCGGCAGCGAGAGTGGATAACGCGATCGTGTCGACGGTTTCGTCCGACGGCAAGAATGTACACCTGGATAGCGGAACGCGGATGCTGCTGGTAACGCAGCCGGCGCCCGAAGTTCCGGCGCAGTCGCAGTAGGGTAAGCGGCGAGCCTAGCGCGCGTTTTGCTCCTTGTATCGCATTGCTGTATTTGAGCTTAGTCGGGCAACGCCATTTTAGCGAGGGCCGGGTGGTTCCGTCAGATCTGGTGATTTCGGACACCGTCCCCGTTGTTTTTTCAAGAGTCTGCAGTTGACTGATGGCGTTGGACTTATTTCATTATTTCGATCGATGAGTTTCGTGTGAGTCCTGTAATGGTCTGATAGCAGACAACTTAGACTTACGACATGCGAAACTCAAAGAGCAGCAATCCTGCCGCCCGTAAGTTGTCCAGAGGTATACAAGAAAGGTACTTCATTGTAAAGATAAATACTTCCTGGCGCCCGCTGGGGAGTGTCGGGGTGCGGCAGCCAATCCTGGCGGGCCCCTCGCTTACAAGACCGGATGTTCCACTGCTCAATCCAAGTCGAGGTAAGGAGGGGCCGAGATCCAGGTTCGGCCGCAGGTGAGACTGCAGTTACTTGTGGTCCTTTACTTCGACGGTGACGCGCATCCACGGGTGGATGCAGCACTGGAAGTAATGCTCGCCTTTGGACAGCTCACCGACCTGGAGCTGGCTGCCCTGGAGGATGCGAGTGCGGGCGACAGCGAGATTCTTGAAGCCATCGTTGCACTCGGGAACAGTGGGCTGACCGTTATTGAGCGGGGGAATGAAACCGCCGCCGAACTGCTTCACTTCGGTGAATGTGTGGGGCTCGCCACCCTGGTTGGTGACGATGATCTGGGAGCCCTTCTTGACGCGGACTTCGTCCGGCTCGAAGTCCCAGTTGGGGTCAGGGGTTCCGTTGCCGGCCTCCTTGAATAGGTCCTGCAGCGTGGTGGCGAATCCCAGCGGGGCCAGGGCGATATTCTTGCAAAAGTCGGGACCCAGACCGGGGTTTGGGTTTGTGGGTGACGGATGGGGGTCCCTGTTAAAAGATTCGGGATCGCATTCGTCCAAGGCTACGATCTGAACCGGATTTGAATCGTCTTGCGGGGTGCCCTTGTAGTTTTGCGCGGCGCCCTTGTTCGGGCAGACCAGCAGCAGCGCGAAAATGGCCAGCGCGTATGAGCTTGTTTTGTGTTTCATTCTTTCTCTCCTGAAATTGTTGAATTTCGTCTGGTGCAACCTGCCGGGATAGAGGCACACGGGATACCAGCGCTGCGGTGGTTTAGTGTCGGAGAATCAGCGAGTTAAGCGTTGGAGTAGAGTGCAGGAGTCGCGAGTTTTCGTCAGTTTCGAGTTTTCGCGTACCGGTGTCGTGAGCGCAGGACCGAAGGCAAGACGTTTTTGTGGGGGCTAAATTCCTGCTACCTGTGGCTCAGATTATGATCACTGACGACATCGTGGTTCCGTCGCCGCCGTCCACGGCTGCGGCAATCCTCTCATCCAGCAGTCCAGATCAATGCGCGTGGCAAGAACCGCGCCTTCTGAGTGAACCCGGCCACTCACGTCCTTCATGTCGTAGCTGATGGGCCGCTTGCGAACATCTAGTCCGATGTAATACATACCGCGCATGCGGGAGCCTCCTTGGGGTCTCTGAATCAGCGTCCGCTGAGTTCAGCTCTTGTACACCAAGCGCTCCTCCTTTGATCCATGCATTCAACCTTACCGGGACTTAGGGTAATTTCCGAGTTGCCGACAGTCCCGGAGTCGGTCCGTCAATGACCACAAGTGTTTATCGATAGCAACTTGCCGACTCCGGTTTACCCGTAACCCGTCTAATCCTGGAACAACTTACCAGAACGCCCTTGTATTGACTGGTCTGGCCAGCTTTTGAGTACTTGGCTCGGAACTAATCGTTCAAGTCCCGATAAACGCTTCCGGACAAGTGCAAATCGGACCTCACCTCCGGAATCTCATTCGGTATGGTCCTTGCGCTGCGCAACCCACCGTTGTTTGTCGCTGCGCAACCCAACTGCGTTTGTCGGAGCTGAAGGTCCGACGCGGTGCCAAGATCGCGTGAAAGGCCGCCCGTAGGAAGCAGTTGCGGGCTTCCCGGCGGGAAAGTGGGTACGAGGGGCTTTGCTATACTCGCGGGATGGCTACTGCGGGCGCGAAGAAGTTGTTTTTGATCGATGCGATGGCGCACGTTTATCGGGCGTTTTATGCGCCCATGGTGCGGATGAATGCGCCGAGCGGGCTGCCCACCAAGGTTCCGTTCCTGTTCAACAATATATTGCGGCGGTTGATCAAGGACTATCAGCCGGACTATATCGGCGTGGTGTTTGATACGTCCAAGCCCACCTTTCGCGACAAACTTTTCGAGAAATACAAGGCCGCGCGGGCGCCTATGCCCGATGAGTTGTCGCAGCAGCTGCCATACGTGCGGCGGCTATGCGAAGGGTTGTCGCTGGAGATGATCGAGCGCGATGGGTTTGAAGCTGACGACCTGCTGGGGGCTCTGGCAGAGCAGGCCGCGAAGCAACGGCTGGATGTGCTGGTGGTTACGAATGATAAGGACATGATGCAACTGGTCGGCGACGGAGTGCGCGTGTTGCGGCCGGGTACTGGCGGAATGAAGAACGATGTGATCGTGGACCGCGCGAAGGTGCAGGAGATCCTGGGAGTTACGCCGGAGCAAGTTGTGGATTACATGGCGCTGTTCGGCGACAGCATCGACAACATTCCGGGGGCGAAGGGGATCGGGGAGAAGGGTGCGGCGGAACTGATCCAGAAGTACGGGACCGCGGAGAGCGCGCTGGATCATGCGGACGAAGTGCCGAATAAACGGTATCGCGAAGCCTTACAGCAGCAGCGGGAACAGGTGCTGCTGTCGAAGCAGCTGGCGAAGATCGCGACGGATGTTCCGGTGCCGCTGGAACTGGAGAAGCTAAAGCGGCGCGAACCGAATGTGGAGATTTTGACGACGCTGTACCGGGAGCTGGGATTCAATTCGCTGCTGAAGGAGCTGGGCTCGGAAGTTGTGGCTGCGGCGGCAGCGAACGAGCAAGCGGCGGTTGCGACGGACTACAAGCTGTTGGCGACGGTGGAGGAGTTTCGCGGATACCTGGCGAAGCTGCCGACGAAGCAGCCGATCGCGGTGTGGTTCAACCTGGAGACGGGAGAGCGGGCAGCGGAGGGATTCGGCACGCGCGTGGCGTCGATCGAGGTTTCGTCGAAGGCGGGCGAGGGCCGATCGGTGTGGATGGACGAGAAGGGCGAGGCGTTGAAGGCCCTGGCGCCGCTGCTGACGGAAGCGAAGCGGCCGAAGATTGTACACGATCCGAAATTGTTTCAGATTCTGGCGGGGCGCGTGGCGAACATCCAGCACGCCACACAGATTTATTCGTATCTGCTGCGCCCGACGACCGGCAACCACAATCTTGCGGACGTGGTGATGCGGCAGTTTAACGTGATGCTGGGTGGCGGGGCCGGCGAGCGAGCGGATTATATGCAGCGGCTGGCGCCGTTGTTGCGCGCGGCAGTGGGAGAGGCGCAGGTGGTGGAGGCGTACGAAAAGATCGATCTGCCGGTGGCGGCGGTCATCGCGGATGTAGAGCGGGCGGGGATTCGCGTGGATCCCAAGGCGCTAGATGCGATGTCGCAGACGATGGAAAAAGAGGTGCGGCGTCTGGAGAAGGAAATCTGGGAGCTGGCGGGCGCTGAATTTAACGTGAATTCGCCGACACAGCTGGCGGAGATCTTGTTCGACAAGCTGGGATTGCAGGCGCCGTTCAAGCGCGGGAAGGGCCGGGTACGGTCAACAGCGGCCGAAGTGCTGGAGGATCTGGCCGAGCAGCACGCCATTCCGGCGAAGGTGATCGAGTATCGAGAAGTTGCAAAGCTGAAGTCGACGTATGTGGACGCATTGCCGAAATTGATTCACAAGGAGACCGGGCGGCTGCATACCAGCTTTTCGCAGGCGAGCACGGCAACCGGGCGGCTGAGTTCGTCGGATCCGAATCTGCAGAACATTCCGATACGCACGGAGCTGGGACGGGAGATTCGCGCGGCGTTTGTGGCGGAGCCGGGTAAGGTGCTGATCGGAGCGGACTATTCGCAGATTGAATTGCGGGTGATGGCGCATTTTTCGAACGACGCGGTTTTGCTGGAGGCGTTTCGGAACGGGGAGGATATTCACGCGCGCACGGCGCAGGAGGTTTTTGGAGTGGGGCCGATGGCGCAGACCGGCGAGCACCGGCGGGCGTCGAAGGCCATCAATTACGGAATTATCTATGGGTTGTCGCCGTTCGGGCTGGCGCAGCAGTTGGGGATTCCGCAGAAAGAGGCGGCGCAATTCATCAGCGCGTACTTTACGCGGTACCGGGGGGTCAAAGAATATCTGGACAATGTGATTACCGAGACGCGGAAGAGCGGCGTGGCGAAAACGTTGTTTGGGAGGATCCGGCCGATTCCGGAGATCAATTCGCCGCAAATTCAATTGCGAAATTTTGCGGAGCGCACGGCGTTGAATTCACCGCTTCAGGGGACGGCGGCGGATTTGATCAAGATGGCGATGATCTCCATCGATCAGCGGCTGGCGGCGGAGAAGTTTGAGGCGAAGATGATTTTGCAGGTACACGATGAGCTTTTGTTTGAAGCGCCGAAGAAGGAGAGCGACCGGGTGGCGGAGCTGGTGCGAGAAGAGATGGAAAATGTGTACAAGCTGGCAGTGCCGCTGGTGGTGGAGGTTTGCGTGGGGCCGAACTGGCGGGATATGGATTGATTGTGAGATTTGAAGGCGATCTGAAAGTGCGCATTTGTGGTGTTTGTTTGGAAGCGAAGTTTCTTTGGTTCGAGGAAGGATTTTGCTGAGGTGGTGGAATCTAAACCCGCCCCCTTAGTCGAAGGGTGCGGCACCCGTTTTTGGCTAAAAGGTCAATCCTCGTTAGGGAACAAGAGCTTCGGTTGCGGAAAGTATAAGCTTGCCATCTGTTAGAGTGATATCGACCCCCACAGGATCGGGAACAACAATGAAACGCGCCTGGTCGATTGCTATTGGCATGCTGGTGTTGGTTGTTGCGGCAGGTTGCAAGAGCGGAACCGCCGGGAAGGTGATCTCCGTCCAGATTCAGCCGACGAGCATCAATGCGGTGATATCGACGACGGTACAGTTCACCGCGAAGGTTGCGGATACATTCAACCAGGAGGTTACCTGGAGCGTAGTGGGGGGAAGCGCCAAGGGAACGATTTCGGCGAGCGGGCTGTATACGGCGCCGGCAACGGTGCCGACGCCGGCACAAGTGACGATCATGGCGGTGTCGCAAAAGGATAAGACCAGAACTGCGACGGCGGTGGTGACGGTGACGGCGACGGCTACGCCACCGGTGGTGACGGTGGTGATCTCACCGCGTGCGCCGCAAGTGGCGAACTACGGGACGCAGCAGTTCACCGCGGTGGTGTCGGGGGTTGCGAACACGGGAGTGACGTGGCAAGTGAATGGAGTAACGGGCGGGAGCCAGTCGTTGGGGTTCATCTCGAGCACAGGGCTATACGTGGCACCGGGCAGGGTTCCGACGGCGCCAGATGGAACAGGAAATGTAACGACGACGACGTTTCTGGTGACGGCCGTTTCGCAAGCGGATGCGACGGCCTCGAGCTCAGCAGCGGTGACCATCGTTCCGGGCAATCAAAACGCGCAGTCGGGAGCGATCCAACTGGGCACTTCGGGCAGCAATGTCAAGGATACGAGCACCAGCGGAACAAGCCTGTTCTGCTGCGGCGGGACGCTAGGCGCGCTGGTGAGCCTGAATGGAACGCAATACATTCTGAGCAACACGCATGTGTTGGCGCGCAGCGATGCCGCGGCGGTGGGTGAGGCGATCACGCAACCGGGCTTAATTGATGTGAACTGCGATGAGACCGCCACGACGACGGTGGCGAATCTAACGAAGTTTGCGAACCTGGAGACGGAGAGCCATACGGCGGCGTCGTCCAATGTCGATGCGGCGATCGCGCAGATCGTGTCCGGGAAAGTGGACACTTCGGGAAATGTCCTTTATCTGGGAGCGACCGCGGACGCAAATGGAGTGCCAGCAAGTGGGGCGCCCCATGCAGGGTCGGGCGTGGCACCCACAGTGAATATGGCGGTGGCGAAGAGCGGCAGGTCCACGGGTTTGACGTGTTCGGCGGTCAGCGCAGTGAACACCAGCACGAGTATCGATTACACCAAGAATTGTGACGGGACGGGCACGCCGTTTACGGTGAACTACAAGAATCAGATTGTGGTGTCCGGGGATTTCGGCGGTCCGGGAGATTCGGGATCGCTGATTGTCACGCAGAATACAGCGGATCCGGTGGGACTGTTGTATGGCGGGTCGGACGCGGACGCGGTGGCGAATCCGGTGGGTCCGGTGTTGAATTTTTTCGCCACTGGCGGGAATACGGTGACCTTTGTTGGAGGAACGACGCATCCGGTGATCGGGTGTACGCTGCCGAATGCGCCGCAGTCGGTTTCGAAGATCGTACCGACAAGCACGGTAAGCGCAGAGGGAATGACCAAGGCGATAGCGGTGCGCGATGCGCGTTCGGCGGAGTTGCTGGCGCCTCCGGAGGTACAGGCAGTGGGCGTCGGAGGTAGTTATGACAATCCGGCGGAAGGCGCGATTGTATTTTTTGTGACCAAAGGGCAGCCGCACGCGGATATTCCAGCGCAAATTGATGGAGTTCGGACGCGGATCGTGGAAGGCGATTTGTTTCCGCGGCGCGGCGCGATTTCGGCGGTCGATAGCGCTGCGAACGAGCAATCTGCAGCTGCCGCGCCGCAGGCGCTTTCGAGGATTTCGCCGTCCGAGTATGAGCGCGCCAAAGTGGTGCACGGGGCGCATGCGGATGAATGGATGCAACAGGCGGGCGTGCAGGGAGTGGGGATTACGTCGAGCGTGGACGCGCCTGGAGAAGCGGCACTGATGATTTTTGTGATACGAGGAGCGAAGCATCCGTCGATTCCCGCGGTGATTGACGGATTGCGGACGCGCGTGCGGCAATCGAGCAGGTTTCGCGCAGGAACTAGCGGGACAGAATCGCGGCGAGCATGCCGTGTGCCGGCGCCGAATAAGGCGGCGGATCACCGCGTTTCAAATGGCGGTGCTCTCAACAGGCGCATGCAGTAGTTCATCTCTGGGAACCGGCCGTTAATCAGGGAGCGCCGGGTTAAACCGGCATGTTGTAAGGAATGAAAGAGTCCTACAAGAAAGGAGACAGCGACTCCATCTTGGCTCTCAGTCTTGCGGGAGACATCGTGAGGTGTCGCTCGAAGCGTAGACAGGGGTATCGGTGGGCCGGGCTATTGAGCTTCGAAAAACGCAAAACCAGGACGCCGACTCTTTCCTGATGGAGGAAG
>Ga0134121_10005478_pt1 | contig 10300 bp, 10 predicted proteins | sample KB301_FD_96463 | JGI IMG/M metagenome (GOLD analysis project Ga0134121, IMG submission 96463) | Terrestrial soil microbial communities without Nitrogen fertilizer from Kellogg Biological Station, Michigan, USA - KB3-0-1 | ecosystem: Environmental > Terrestrial > Soil > Unclassified ... | reverse complement strand
AGCACGTTGGTCTGCTCGGTAATGTCCGAGATCAGCTGCACGATCTCGCCGATCTCCTGCGAGCTCTCGCCCAGCCGCTTGATGCGTTTCGAGGTTTCCTGGATCTGGTTGCGGATGTCGTTCATGCCGCGGATCGCGTTCTGCACCGCCGTCGCGCCTTTCTGCGCGGCGTGCAGCGAGCTCTCGGCCACCTTGGAGGAGTCGCCCGCTTTCTTGGACACCTCGATCATCGACTGCGCCATCTGCGTCACCGCCTGGCCCGCGCCCTGGATCTCGGTCGACTGCTTCTGCGCGGCGTCGAGCAGCTTGCCCGAGACGCTCTGCGCCTGCTCCGTGGCCGCGGTCACCTGCTGCGAGGCGTCGGTGATGCCGGCCACCAGGCGGCGCAGCTCGTCGATCGTGTAGTTGATCGAGTCGGCGATGGCGCCGGTCATGTGTTCGGTCACCTGCGCGCGTACCGTGAGGTCGCCGTTCGCCAGGTTGGTGATCTCGTCCAGCAGGCGCTGAATCGCCTCCTGGTTGCCCTTGTTCACCAGTTCGCTGTCTTCCGCGCGACGGCGGCTGTCATCGAGGTACACCTTGCCGATGAGCAGCAAGCACGCGAGCGCGAGCAGCGACACAGCCGCCAGGATCACCGCGTTCAGACGCCGTCCCTCGAGCTGGCGCTCGTACGTGGTGTTCAACTGCTCGGCGGCGCGCAGCAGGGTTTCGCTGTCGCGGAACAGGTCGAAGGTCGCGCGCTTGGCAGCGATCAGGCGCTGCTGACTGCCGAGGATGTCGCCCACCGCCTTCTGGTACTCCTTGAACGCGCCCTCCATTTCGCCCAGCTTGCCGCGCAGCTCCGCATCGCTCACGCGCTGGATGCGCAGCGCCTCGCTGCCGGCGAGCAGGCCCTGCATCGTGTCGCGGAAGGTGTTGGTGTCCTTGCCGAGCAGGAACGAGACCTCGGGGTCGACCTGCGCTTCCGCCAGCATGGTGTTGGCGTTCTTCGCCATGCGCTGGACCAGCATCATGAGCTGCGAGGCGATCGCGTTCTGGCGGGTGTTGCCGCCGCTTTGCACGCTGAGCGCCGCTACCTCGTCGGCCAGTTCCTGCAGCGCGGGGTTGCGCTCGTTCATCAGGCGCACCGCGCTGCCCAGGCCGATCAGGTTCTTTTCCTCGCCGATCACCAGCGACGCGGCCTTCTCGTTCTTCTGCCACTCGGCATTGAGCTGCTCGAGCGCCGGGCGCGCATCCCCCGAGGTCGCAGGCAGCGATACGCCGCCGGCCTCGCCGCCGGAGAGCAGCAGCTTCATCTGCCCGGCAAACTCGTCCCGGCTGTCGCGCAGCTGCTTGAAGGCCTCGAGGTTACCCTGCGAGGCCTGCTGCGCCGCCTTGGCCAACCGCTGCGACAGCATGCGGATCTTGCCGACGGTGGCGATGTAGATGGTGCCGAACGTGCTCTGCCGTGCGTCGAACCACACGACCGCGGCGTCGACCAGGAGGAAGAACACCAGCGCACCGGTGAGGATCTGGAGCTGGCGCCCGCTCGACAGTTTGCCGAGAAGCGGCAGCCGGCCGGAGAGCAGTTTGGATTCGAGCTTGGTTGCCATGATGAGTCTCGCTGAATGAGGATTACAGTTAACGCAGGAACTTGCCGTCGCGCGCGATGATCGTCAGGTCGACGAACTTCGAGCCCGCGTGGTTCTTGGGGGAATAGGCGACGTGGAAGCCGCCCAGGTCGACGTCCATCTTTTCCATGGTGTCGACGAATTTCTCGCGGTTGAGATCCTTGCCGGTGCGCTTGAGGCCCTCGACCAGCACCTTCGCGCTGAGGAACCCTTCCAGCGCGCCGAAATCGACCTCCTTCAGGCCGGCCTTCTTGGCCGCGGCCTGGTATTCCTTGACCACCGGGACCGCGGTGCCCCAGGGGAAGGGCACCACCTGGGAGATGGCGACGCCCACGCCGTCCTTGCCGAGCGCGTCCGACAGCGCCTTGCTGCCGACAAACGACACGTTGTAGAAGGTGGCGCCGCTGCCGAGCTTCTGCATCTGCCGCACGAACGCGGCGATCGAGGTATAGGCGCTGATCATCACCACGGCGTCGGGCTGCGAGTCGTTGATCGCTTTCGCCGCCGCCTCCACCGCCACCGTATTGCGCTCGACCGTGCCCAGCGAATGGATCTTCATCTTGCGCTTCTCGAGCGCGATCTCGGTGCCCTTGCGGCCGGCCTCGCCGTAGCCATCGTTCTGGTAGAACACCGCGATCTTCCTGCCGCCGGTCGAGACGACCTGCTCGACGATCTTCTCGGTCTCGTCGTAGTAGCTGGCGCGCACGTGGAACACGTAGCGGTTCATGGGCACGCGCAGCGCCTCCGCGCCGGTGAACATGCCCACCAGCGGCACCTTCGCCTGAGTGACGACCGGCAGGTGCTGCGCGCCGGTCGGGGTGCCGACGTAGCCGACGAGCGCGAATACCTTGTGCTCGTCGATCAGCTTCTTGCTCGCCTGCGGCGCCACGGTGGGATCGTAACGGTCGTCTTCCGTGACCAGCTCGAGCTTGCGGCCGTGCACGCCGCCTTTTTCGTTCACCGAGTCGAAGTAGGCCTTGACGCCGTTGCGCACCTGGATGCCGAGCTGCGCGGCCGGGCCGGAAAACACCGCCGCCTGCCCGATCAGGATCTTGTCGGGGAAGACGCCAGGGACGCTCTGCGCGCACGCGAGCGCCGGCAACAGCGCGCCGAGCGCGGCGATCCAGACAAACTTGCGAGAAATAGCCAGCATTTTGTGTCCTCCCTTGGTCATTGGCCGGGGTTCAGGAACTGCTCGTGCTGGACGAGCTGCCGCACGTCCAGCTCACGCCAGCGCCCGCCGGCTTCATCGTCATATTCGGCACGCACCCAACCCGGTTGCTCCCCCGCCGGCGGCCTCAAGCGCAACTGCGCCGGATTGCGCAGGCCGAGCGAACGATCGACCAGCAGCGCCGCAGCGCTGCGCAGCCGCTCGCCCAGCAGCACCAGGCGCGCCCGCTCGGTCGTCTCCACACTGCCCACGCCGACGAAGGCGGCGAAGTCGACGACGCTGTACAGATTGCCCCGCACGTTCGCCACGCCCCGGAACCAGGAGCGCGTGAGCGGCACGGCGGTAATCGGCGGCACCGGAATGACCTCGCCGGCCTCGATCAGATCGACCAGCCAGGTTTCCCGGCCTACCTGCACCCCGAGCTTCGACGCCGAGCGCGTGCTGTCGGCCTGACGCAGGCGCTCCGCCAGCTCGCGCTGGTAGTCGCGCAGCGAGAGGCGCACAGGCGTCGACGTACGGTCGGGGGTGTTTTCCATTGTTCTGTTATCCGAGCGCCGCGATCTTGGCGAGCAGCTCCGGCCCTTTCACCGGCTTGACCACGTAGTCGCGCGCGCCCTGCTTCATGCCCCACTGCTTGTCGGTCTCCTGCGACTTGCTGGTGCAGATGATCACCGGGATGGTCTTGGTGGCTTCGTCCTTGCTCAGCGCGCGCGTGGCCTGGAAGCCGCTCTGGCCGGGCATGACCACGTCCATCAGGACGAGGTCCGGCTTGAGCTGCTTCGCCTTGGCGAGCGCGTCGTCCGCGTTTTCCGCGGTGGAGACTTTGAAGCCGTTCTTCGACAGCAGATCGCTCAGGAACTGGCGGTCGGTTGGAGAGTCGTCGACGATCAGGATGTTCTTGATGGGCATTGCTTGCCTTTCTATGATGAGACGCTTGATGGTTTCAGATGCTGTACGACTGCCTCGACCAGGCCTTCCTTGGTGAACGGCTTGGTGAGATAGCGATCGGAGCCGGCGAGCCGGCCGCGCGCACGGTCGAACACCCCGTCCTTGCTGGACAGCATGATCACCGGCGTGGTCTTGAGCAGCGGATGCTGCTTGATAAGCGCGCAGGTCTGGTAGCCGTCGAGCCTCGGCATCATGATGTCGACGAAGATCACCTGCGGCTGGTGGTCGCTGATCTTCGCCAGCGCATCGAAGCCATCCTCGGCGAGGATCACGTCGTAGCCTGCCTGGCGGAGGAATAGCTCGGCGCTTCGACGAATGGTGTTGCTGTCGTCGATGACGAGCACCTTGATAGATGTTGCCGCGACCGCCACGCGGGGAACTCCCCCTTTATATGAACTTCAGTTCTGCACCTTGTGGGTGCCCGGTAAGGAAACGCCGTTTCTGTTCTTGTCGCGGGTCACACAACCCGCCTCGGCGCTCACCCGCCTACGATAAAACGTTTCTACTCTAGCTCTTAGCTAACCTTATTCGCGTGAAATAATACATTGCCCGCAGTCTAATACATGCCCGCAGTCAGGTGCTGAGTCCTGACATACATTTATTCCTTTTTGCGCTGCAGCACAGCGCGCTAGGAAGAATTTTCAAAGCGGTCGGCGACTTAGCGCGAGGCGGGTGACGTGGTTCTGCGCCGCAATCCGCGGCTGTCGGCCAAGCGCGCGGACCCTCGCCGGCGGCGCGGGAAATTCCCTGTCACCACAGCATCTTAGATGGTGATACGCGTCTCGGCCGCGCTCAACCGCCGAGACGCCCCCAAGTCATCGGACGGTCTTGACGCCTGCCTCCTGCAGGATGCCGCGCATCTGGCTGGAGAACTCCTCGTAGAACTTGGTCAGCTCGGCGGCGTCCTGGTAGCCGTCCTCGAACTGGTTGTCGGCCAGAAACTTCTTCCATGACTCGGTCTGAGTCAGCTTGCGGAACACGCCTTCCCAGTACGCCACGTTCTCGCGCGGAATTCCCGGCGGCGCGACCACGCCGCGCACTTGCGGCACCGGCGTGACGTTGAAGCCGGCTTCCTTGAGCGTAGGCACGTTCGGGAACGCCGGCAGGCGCGCATCGGCAACCTGCGCGAGAACGCGCATGTTGCCGGCACGGATGTGCTCGCCAGCCTCCGCCGGCTCGATCACCATCATGTTGACGTGGCCGCCGAGCAACGCCGCGATGCGCTCGCCGCCGCCCGGAAACGAGATGAATTGCCAGCGCGCGCCGCCCGCCTTCTGCAGCTGCTGGCGCACGACGTTGTCCCGGCTGGTAATCGAACCGCCCGACTGCTTGAGCTCACCCGGCTTCTGTTTCGCCGCGCCGACGAAATCGGCCAGCGTCTTGTACGGCGCATCGGCCTTGACCGCGATCAGCGCCGGCTCGAGCACCAGGCGCGCGACGGGGGTCAGGTCCCTGAGCGACACCTTGGCTTCGGCACTGGTGAGCGGATTGGTGAGCCACACCCCGGTGAACAAGCCAATCGTGTGCGTCTCGCCCTTCTTCTCGGCAAGGTACGCCGCGGCCACGGCGCCGCCGCCGCCGGTCTTGTTCGCCACCTGCATGCGCACCGGGAGCAGCTTCTCCTTCTCCATCATCAGCGCCACCGCGCGCGCCAGCAGGTCGCTGCCCCCGCCGGGGCCGGTGTGCACGACGACTTCGATCGGCCTGGTGGGAGTGAAACCCTGCGCGAACGCGGCCGTGGAAGCCGCCAGCAGAGCCATGCACAGCAAACGCTTCTTCATTCCATCCTCCGGTTTAGCTATCGAGCGCCTTGAGGCGCCACGTATTGAATTTATTGAACGACGGGACCAGCAAGATCAGCAGTGCCAACGATAGCATCACCGCCGACACCGGCCTAGACACGAGAATCGAAAGGTGGCCGTCGGACATCATCAGCGACTGGCGCAACGCGCGCTCCATCGCCCCGCCGAGCACCAGTCCGAGGATCAGCGGCGCCGACGGAAAGTCGAGCTTGCGCATCAGATAGCCGAGCAGGCCGCATCCGGCCAGCAGCCAGACGTCGAACAGGCTGCCCGAAGTGCTGAACACGCCGACCACCGAGATGCCGAGGATCAGCGGGTAGAGCACGTAGACCGGCGCGCGCAGCACCTGCGCGAACAGCGGCACCAGCGGCAGGTTGAGGATCAGCAGCATCACGTTGCCGATGTACATGCTCGCCACCAGGCCCCAGAACATCGCCGGGTTTTCCGAGATGAACAGCGGCCCAGGTTTGAAACCCCACAGCACCAGCGCCGCGAGCAGCACCGCGGTGGTGCCCGAACCCGGGATGCCCAGCGTCAGCATCGGCACCAGCGCGCCGCCGGTTTCCGAGTTGTTCGCGCCTTCCGGCGCCGCCACGCCTTCCACCGCGCCGTGCCCGAACTTCTCGGGGTGCTTCGACACTGCTTTCTCTATTCCGTAGGAGATGAACGAAGCGATGGTCGAGCCCGCGCCGGGCAGCACGCCGATCAGGAAGCCGACCACCGATCCATTGACGAAGGCGAAACGCGAGTCTTTCAGGTCCTGCAGCGTCGGCAGCAGGTTGCGCAGGCCCTTGGGCACCTCGATCATCGGCGCCGCCCCGCGCTCTTCCATGTTGGCGAGCACCTCGCCCAGCGCGAACACGCCGATCGCCACCACCACGAAATCGATGCCGGACAGCAGCTCCATCTGACCGAAGGTGAAGCGCGAAGTCTGGCTGAAGAGGTCGGTGCCGATGCCGGCCAGCCAGAGCCCGACCAGCGTCGCCAGGAGCGCCTTGACCATCGAACGCCCGGCGAGCAGCACCACCATGGCGAGGCCGAGCGCCATCAGCCCGAAATACTCCGGCGAGCTGAAGGCGAGAGACAGGCGCGCGAGCGGTGGCGCGACCAGCATCAGGCCGACCACCCCCACCGTGCCGGCAACGAAGGAGGCGATCGCCGCCATGCCGAGCGCGGCGCCCGCGCGGCCCTTCTTCGCCATCTGATAGCCGTCGATGCAGGTCACTACCGACGCCGATTCGCCCGGAACGTTGAGCAGGATCGAGGTGGTCGAGCCGCCGTACTTCGCGCCGTAGTAGATGCCGGCCAGCATGATCATCGCGCTCGCCGGGTTCATCAGGAACGTGAGCGGCAGCAGCATCGCGATCGTCGCCGGCGGCCCGAGGCCGGGCATGATGCCGATCACCGTTCCGAGCACTACGCCGAGGAAACACCACAGCAAGTTGAGCGGCTGCAGCGCCACGCCGAAGCCGTGCATCAGGCCGGTGAGGACCTCCATCTACGGCAGCTGGACGCCGAGCGCCAGCGGAAACACGACGTAGAAGCCCGCGGCCAGGCCGATGGCAGTGAGCGCGGCAACCTTCACCGGCTTGCGGTACAGGACCGACACGATGAAGAAGGTCAGCGCGCCGAAGCCGATCACGAAGCCGGTCAGCTTGAGCGTGGCGACCATCAGCGTAAACGCGCCCCAGGTGACGAAGGCGCTGCGCGCTCCCGTCCAGTCGATCACGCTGCCGTCTTTGCCGGTCACGCTGGAAACCATCAGCATCAGCGAGAGCGCGGCCATCACGATGCCGTACCAGAGCGGAAAAAATCCCGGCCCGGGCCCGTCCTGCCCCATGTACTCCCAGCCTGAAGCGACGGCGATGATGTAGGCGCCGAGGCCGCCGAGCGCGAGGCCCGACCAGAAATCGGCGCTGCGCGCCTTCATCGCGCCGATTTCGCCTTTTTCTTCGCCTTGGATTTCTTCCCGGCGGGCTTCTGGTAACGGCCCTTCGGCACCAGCTCGCACACCGTCCCGCCGGGCGCGCGGAACTTGACCGGGATCACGCCCGGATCGCTGATGATCTCGCAATCGTAGGCCTTGACCTGCTTGGTCGCTTCCTTGATGTCGTCGACCTCGACCGCGAAGTGATGGATGCAGGGTCCTTCGCCCGCGGCCTTCGACTCCGCCGACTCGGTCCCGGCGTCGTACTTGATCAGCGCGACGTCCAGCGCACCGTCGCTCAGATGGCGCGAGGTATGGTCGCGCACCTTGGCGGTGTTCATCTCCTTGAAGCCGAACACCTTCCGGTAGAACTCGGTAGTGCGCTCGAGGTCTTCGACCTTGAGCGCGAGATGCACGATGCGATTCATGATTTCTCCATCAGCAAGGATCTCAGTTTACGGACGTCCTGCAGCTTCTCCAGGTTCCAGATCGCGTCGCAGAGCTTGCGGGCGGGCGCCCTACCGCTCACCGGCGCGATCAGATCGTAACTCTTCACATCCACTTCGGCACGGCTCATCGGGTTTTCCGCGGTGCCGCGCACCGCGCCGGTATGGTGCCGCAGGTTACGTCCGTCCCGAAGCGTGATTTCGACAATTCCCTGACGGCTCGGCATGACCTTGGTCAATGCATCGTCGCCCAGCAGCACCACCCTCTTCCTCAATTCGAGGACTTTGGGATGACGCATGCGCTTCTCGTCGTGCGAGGACTTGAAGCTCACCGTGCCGTCGAGCAGCATCACCGCGCACAGGTGCTGCATGCAGATGTCGGGCATGTTGCGGTTGTCGGTGGTGTTGGCGCCTTGGTGGGCGACCCGCACCACGAGTTTTTCCACTTGATCGGCCTTGAGACCGCCCTTGATCAGCTCCGCCAGGGAATCGAGCGGCGCCTGGATCGGCGAGCCGACCGACCAGCGCTTGATGTTGGTGCGCAGGATCTCGTAGTCCTCGCCCAGGCCTCGCACCAGCGCTTCGGGTTTCGGCGCTCGCCCGTAAGCGACGAAAAAGCTGCGCTCGCCCGAGAGCGCATCCTCCACGCCGCTGAACCCGTGCGCAACCATCAGCGCGGCATACACGCCGTTGCGCGCCGGCATTCCGCCGAAGTCGAAGGCTTTCTCGATGTGCTCCTCGTCGCGCATCCAGCAGGAGATGCCCGAGGCCTGTTGCGCGGTGTACGACAGGACATGCCTTACTTGAGAATCCTTCAAACCCAGGAGCGCGGCTGACGCCGCCGCGGCGCCGAACATTGGCCCGAAGCTGTGCGTGGAGTGTCCGTCCTCGCGAAACTCGTAGGCATCGAGCGATTGCGTCAGCCGGCAGCCAATGTCGTAGCCCAGCGCCACGGCACGCAACAGGGCTTCTCCGGTTTGCTGCTCTCTTTCCGCAACGGCGAGAGCGGCGGGCACGATGCCGCAGCCGGGGTGAGTCAGTGACGGCGCGTGCGAATCGTCGGTTTCGTCGGCATGCGCCGACATGCCGTTCGCCAGCGCGGCGTTGGCCGCGGCCGTCACCAGGCGGCTGCCGATGACGCAAGCTTCCTTCGTGCCGCCGAGCGTCCTGACGAACGAAATGCCCTTGCGGCCCGGCAGGAGCTTTGCGCCCGACACCATGGCCGCGATCGTATCGAGGATGTGATGCTTGGTTTTCTCGATCACGGCCGCAGGCAGCGGCCTCTTCCCGGCCTGCGCGATGTAGGCGCTCAGCCGCTGCATCACGGGGGAGATGCTCACGGCATGAATCCGCCGCCGTTCAGATGGATCGACTGCCCGGTGATGTAGCGCGCATCCGGGCCGCACAGCATGCGCACCATGGCCGCGATCTCTTCCGGCTCGCCGCGCCGCCCGATCGGCGGCACGGTCATCCGGTGCGCCGGGCGGTCGGGCACGCCCGGCAGCCCGCGCTGTGAGTCGATCGTGCCCGGCACCACGCAGTTCACCGTGATCTTGTGCGGCGCCAGATCCATCGCCAGCGCCTTGGTCATGCCGGCGAGACCGGCCTTGGCCGTGATCACGTGCGCACGCTCGGCCGCGCCCTTGTGCCCGGTTTGGCCGCCGATGTTGACGATCGTGCCGCCGCCCGCCTTCACAAGGTGCGGCATCACCGCCTTCGCGCACAGGAAGGCACCGTCGAGCACGATTGCAAGCACGCTGCGCCATTCGTCGTAGCTCATGTCGCCGAACGCCGTCTCGTAGCGCACCGCCGCGTTGTTTACGAGGACGTCGATGCGACCGAATTTCTTCACCGTGGCGTCGACCAGCCGCTGAACCTCCTCCGGCTTGGTCACATCCGCGATGTGCAGCGCAGCCTTGTCGCCGATCATGCCGACCGTTTTCTCGGCTTCGCTGCGCGAGGTCTTGGCGTTCACCATCACCGAGGCGCCGCCGGCGGCGAGCGAGCGTGCAATGGCGCGGCCGATGTTGCGCGCGCCGCCGGTGACGATGGCGACCTTGCCGGTCAGCTCGTCGCCGGCTCTCAATCCAACAGTGCTGGGCAATCGATCTCCTTCTAGCGGCTGACTCTGGGCAGCCAGGTTGCGAGGGGCGGAATATAAATCACCATCAGGATCAGCAGCACCACGCAGGCGATGAACGGCAATCCGGCGAGGTAGATGTCCTTCATGCGCGTGCCGGGTGGCGAGACGCCCTTCATCACGAACAGCAGCAGGCCGAACGGCGGCATGGTGTAGCCCATCTCCAGCGCGAGCAGCATGATCAGGCCGAACCACGTCAGGTCGAAGCCGAGCGACTTGGCGAGCGGGAAGAAGATCGGGGCGGTGAGCAGCATCT
>Ga0134121_10005477_pt1 | contig 10301 bp, 11 predicted proteins | sample KB301_FD_96463 | JGI IMG/M metagenome (GOLD analysis project Ga0134121, IMG submission 96463) | Terrestrial soil microbial communities without Nitrogen fertilizer from Kellogg Biological Station, Michigan, USA - KB3-0-1 | ecosystem: Environmental > Terrestrial > Soil > Unclassified ... | reverse complement strand
TGTACGTGCACGTCGCCGAGAATCGGAGGACAGCGCTGTCGCCCAGACCTCCCCACGCTTCGCCATCGACGGCTCGCCGCCAGCACAGCTCACCCTCGCCGGAGAATAGCGAGACCGCGTTCCGAGCGTTGGCGTTCATGTAGTACCTATCAGGAAGCGGCGAGGATCCCGTCGATCTGGGTGAACGAGTCGACGACTCGGTGGCGCGTGGGTGGCGGCGATGCCTCACGACAGACCAGGACTGTCTCCAGGCCCGCGGTCTGCGCTGCGTCGAGTTCATCGACGACGTCCGAGAGAAACACGATGTCACGGCATGCCCGGCCGATGTGCCGCGCGATGGCCGCATAAGAAGCTGCCGCACGCTTGGGGCCAACACGCGTGTCGAAATAGCCCGAGAATACCGGCGTCAGGTCGCCCGCCTCCGAGTGCGCAAACAAAAGCTGCTGCGCGGTCGTCGAGCCCGACGAGTAGACGTACAGCTTGCAGCCCATCGCATGCCAGCGTCGCAATGCGCCAGCGGCGTCTGCATAGATGTGGGCGCGGTAGTCGCCCGCGGCGTAGCCACTGGCCCACACCATCCCTTGAAGCTCTTTCAAGGGAGTTGCCTTGCGATCCTGATCGATCCAGTCAATCAGGATCGCAAGTATGTCCTCGGTGTCCGGGCTGGGCACGCCCGCGAGCGCGCGGGCCTCGTCGAGGAGCGCCACGACGTCCGGTCGGCTCCTGTTGGCTCGGACGAAGGACGACAAGTGGCGGCGCGCATACGGAAACAAGACGTCCTTGACGAACGCGATCGATGAGGTCGTTCCTTCGATGTCGGTGAGGACGGACTTCACGAGGTCTTCGCGAAGCGCGCGTGCGCGTCGTCGTGGGTCGGAAACCGCGTGGCGATCGAGTCACCGGTGAACTCGGCTACCCATCCAGTGGGATTGGTGAACAGGCGGATCGCACAGAAGTGCGGGGCGGTCCCCATGTCGAACCAGTGCCGGGTGCGGGTCGGCACGCCGATCAGATCGTTCTGCTCGCAGACAACGTGGAAGACGCGTCCGTCGACGTGAAGGTAGAACGAGCCACTGCCCTCGACGAAGAACCGGACCTCGTCCTCGACGTGGATATGCTCGTTGAGGAACTTCGCCCGCATGGGCGCGGTGTCGGGCGTCCCGCGTACGATCCGCACGACATCAGCGCTCTGGTACCCGCATTCACGGCAAAGCCGCGTTACCTCGGCCGCGTAGGCCGCCAGGATCGTATCCTGAGTGGCGCCCTCCTCCAGCACCTGGCTGGCAGGCCATCGCTCGAAACGAACGCCGATCGTCCCGAGCACGGTCGCTATCCGCGCTCCGTCTCGAATCGGCTCCTCGAGCAAACCAGCGGCATCGTCGCGGTGGATATAGAGCGTGCTCATTCGTGGACTCCATTCAGCTGACAGCGGAGCAAGAACTCGAGCGCTTCGAGGTGGCGGCGCGCTTCGCCGACCGAATCACCCCAGGCATAAGCCCCGTGGCCCGCCAGGAGATAGCACACAGTCTGGGGCGCACTCGCGAGGTGCTCCGAGACCAATGCCGAGAGCGCCGCCATGTCCTGGCCGTTGGCGAAGATGGGAACCTCTACGGACGCCTCGTGACTCGTCACGCCACGGAATGCCTTCAGAAGCTCGTAGCCGGAAAGTACGAGGCGGCCTTCGTCGAGATGCGACGCTGAGACGAGCGTCGCAGCGAGCGAGTGACCATGAAGGACCGCGCCGGTCGCGGGCCGATCGCGGTACAGCTGGAGGTGAAGCGGCGTCTCGGCCGACGTCCGCGGCGCCGCGGGCTCATCGATCCCGACGATCAGCACGTCCTCGGGCGACAGCTCTCCTTTGTCACAGCCGGAGGCCGTGATCGCCACATGCGTCGCCGACACGCGGCAGGACAGGTTCCCCGACGTGGCCGGCAGAAAATTGCGCACGGACATCCAGCGCCCGACGGACACCAGCTCGCGGCGGGCGCGGTCAATGGTGTCGTGCATCAGGCAGCTCCGAGCGATGCTGCGAGCCTACGGGGGCGATGGGTGGAGCGCATCGACAGTGAATGATAGTAGCGGATGTTGAACGAACGTCAACGCAACCCCTCCTGTGCCCCAGACCCTGGCCCGGAAATTCACGGGTAGCAGGATCTCGTCGAGGGCTGGTCAGCCGCCGAAACCGCCGCGCCCCGAGTTCCGATCTCTATAGCGGGAACCGGGACCGCGACATCATTGACGGCTCGTCGCTGCGCGAAGCCAGCACCTGATCGATCGTCGCTGGCACCGACGAATTGACGGCTCAGGACACGAGTTGGAGCGACTTCTTGCCCTTCAGTCGTTCTATCCAGTGCACCGCTGAATCCCCTCGGCTCCATGTCTCCAGCGTCACGACCCCGTCGCGCTGCATGCGGATGGCTGTCTTGACGCACCGCCCCCGGATGTAATCCAGGTGGAGGTGCAACTCTCCGCGCACGAAGCGCAGCCCAGCGAAGAAATCGGCGACCGTGAACTCATCGCCCTCGATGTACTCCTTCTCCGAATAGCCGCGCGGACGTGCGTCGTTGAACGACAACAGCGCGAGCACGTACATGAAGCCGAACGCAGCCCATTCCGCTTCGCGCTCGCCGTCGACTTCGTCCTCGCCGTCGTCGTCGGCCTCGCCAGATACACCCAGCTGCATCTCGATCCTGACGCATAAGGTCTCACCGTCGGGAGACGGCTCGACATGCGTCGATGTCACCTCGAACCGCGCCAGCGCCCCGGTCTCGATGAGCGCAAAACCAGCAGAACGGTCAGCATTCTTCGCCATCCGGCTGAGTCTACGCGCTGCGCCGTGTCATCAACAACTCGGAGCACAACGGCTCGGCAGCCCGATTTCCTTGCCCGGGTCATCTCTGGCAAGCAGGGTGGGGCCCGTCTGGCGAGCATCCAAGCGTCATTCGACGTGGGCAGAGAAAGCCCAGCGGTCGGCGGTCTTGGTGACGACGCGGCGGTCGGCGAGCGCGCGGAGGGCGGAGAGCAAGTCGGCCTTGCGAACGCGCAAGTCATCGCGGGGCGTTCGCCGCGCCCGCAGAAGCCTACCGACTGACGAGAATGCGCGGACTGCTTGCTTCCTTCAGCGCGGACCGGACGCTTGCGATAATTGATGCTAGGTATCCTGATGAGTGCCACTCCGGATGAATCAGATCTGCGATGTCGTAGCCGCTCTCGATCATCCGGAGCTGTGCGTCGAGACATCGAAGCGATGGTCGCGCTTCCCACTAACCCGGAGAAGATCAAGTATGGAAGTACGGCACAGCTAAGGTCCAGTCGCTGTGAGCAGGCGCGCGAGTTCTCGAATGAGCTTGTGAAACGATGGCGATGTGCGAGCCGCCTCGAGATCGAACAGGGTAGTAAGCGCTGGTTGATCCGCTGTGGGACTGTATCCTCGCGGCATCCGCTCGCTCAACCAGCCCTTCGCGTCGCGTAAGCCTTCCGGGATAGAAGGCGATTCGAGGTCGGGAGGCAGGCCCCGCCGACCACGAAGCGATTTCGCCGCAGCGAGGAACCATGCTTCGTATTCGCGAACCGCGAGCACGACGCCGATTCTGCGATCCGGACGGGCGGAGCACGCTCTCCTCAGAAGTTCCGGGCCAAGGACGCAGGCTGGATCGTCATCGGCGTCGATCAACACCAGCACGGCGCCGCCATCACCCACCTTGTTGCCGAGCAAAGTCACGGCACGTTCCAGCTCTCCTTGCTTGATGATCGTCGAGCGCGGTTGACGAAGAACAGATCGGACGGCGCACATTACACCGAGGGATTCTGCGACGCGCCGGACGAGGATCGGGGCCGCGTAGTATTCACCATGCCCCTCCACCAGGAGTCCGAGGTTCATGGTGATGGCTCGAACATCTCGAGTTGCTCGGCGTTGGATAACGATTCCTCCGCCGGTTCGAGCTGGCCCAATCGCAAGAGCTCGCCCGCGCGGTACAATGAATCACGGAGTGCTTGCCGGCTCGCGGCATCGACCCGCCCGATGGTGGTCTTGCCATCCACCGCGCTCACAGCGAGCAGTTGATCCGCCGTGATCGCGTCATTGTCGAGCAGATCGGGGCTATGCGTCGTGATCACGACCTGCCGCTCGCGCGTGCCTTCACGCAGGCAATCGAGCAAGAGGCCGGCTGCAGCGGGGTGGAGCGCGGTCTCGGGTTCTTCGATCCCGATTAGCTGCGCGGTGGCGCGGTCGCCAAACTGAAATAGCGAGGTCAGGACTGCAAGCGCGCGCAGCGTTCCATCGGACATGTTGATCGCGGGGAATCGCCAGGGCTGTTTCGAGCCGACCACACGCTGGCGGAACTCGATCGTCTCCATGTGCCCGACACGGGTTGCATCGAATCCCTCGATCCCAGGGACGACGCGAGCCAGGTACTCCTCGATACGCTGCTTGATCACTGGGCTGGCCTTGCCGAGCCGATCCAGGACGCTCGCCAGGTTGGTGCCTTCGCGGTCGAGGAGATCGCCTTGATCAGGTGCCTGTAACGCGCGAATCTTTGCCGGACTGATGTTGTAAAATCCCATTGTCGACAGCCGGTCAAACACCGGGCGAAATTGTGGGAGGCCGGCGGCATTGACGAGGTACAGGCGATCTTGCGATGCGGGCGGTGACACAGGACCGGGCGGGCGCGTGACCTCGCCGCTCTTGACCTCGTAGTGCGCCCCCGCCCACGCGCACGCCTCGTGCTGGATCTCGTAGGCCCCGCCGGTGCGCGCCGCAACTTCGAACACGAAGTAGCCCGGCGATCCGTCCAGCTGGAAGTCGAGACGAACGCCGAAGTGGTTGGGGTGTCCGTGCGACTTCCGGCGAACCTCGGCAACCCCGCTACGTTCACGTAGCGCGTGGTCGAGAGACCCTCGGAGCGCTTCGGCGGTCAGTCGCAGCGCGTCGAGGAAGTTACTCTTGCCCGAGCCATTGGGACCCACCAGGATCGTGAACGGCTCGAGCTGCACATCGCACCCCGCGATGCTCCGGTAGTTGCGCAACCGGACGCGTGTGACGAACGGCGGACGCGCATCGCTCGAGGTCATGATCGCGAGAAGATGGCACGGTCCCTGACCAGTGCCCCCAAGTGGTGGGCAGCCGGAGCTACGATCGCCTAACTATCGAGCGGGAGAAGGGATTCGAACCCTCGACGTCAACCTTGGCAAGGTTGCACTCTACCACTGAGTTACTCCCGCGTGGCAGGGTGACTTTCTAACGGGACGCTGCCGGTGTGTCAAGCGCCGGCTACTGGATCGTCTCGATCATCTTCCGCAAATCAGCTAGTTCGGCCTCAGTTCCGGCCGAGCAGAAGGCGTGGACGGTGGCGCTCCCGGCGGGGTGCTTGGCCATGGCCTCGGTGGTGGACCTGCCGGAGGCGGTCCAGGTCTGCCAGGTGACGGCGGCCTTGAAGAGCTTGCCGGGCGTGGCCTTGACCTTGGCCTTGTCGATGTCCTGCTGGGTGTACTGGTAGGAGCTGTGGTCGCCGACGTAGATGCCGCAGCCTGCGGCAGGGGCGCCGAGGGTGGCGAGCTTGCGCAGGTGGTAGACGGTGAAGTCGGGGCCGGGCTGGGTGCTGGCGGCCCAGCCGTCGGGGGTGGTGATGGTCATGGCTTCCTTGCCGGCACCGAGCTTGTGGGCGGCGGCCTTGGTGTCGAGGGTGCGCTTGCCGGGCTTGAGGGTGAGGGCGATGTTTCGGGCGAGCTGGGTCCAGCCGGCGGCGGCCTTGGCGCCGTCGGGGTTGACGTAGAAGGCGAGGAGCTGGACGGTGGCGTCGGAGTTGCCGATCCAAGCGGCGTAGATAAGGTTGGCTTCCGCGTCGCCCTTGGTGGCCGGGAGGATGTCAGCGATGGCCATGAGCGGCTTGGCGACGGCGAGGGGCTCGAGCTTGATGGGGGCGGTGGGCTCGCCCTGGGCCTTCTTCTCGGCGGCGATGGCCGCCTTGAAGTCGGTGCCGGTGAGAGCGAAGTACTCGTAGGTCATCATCACGAAGCGGGCGTCGCCGAGGTCGATGACCGCGCGGGTCTCGTCTTCGCCGGAGGCCTCGGCGGCCATGATGCTGTGGCCGCGGGCTTCGAGCTTCATCGCGGCGGGGAGCGTGGCCTCGAGGCGGCCGCCGAGGAGCTGGACCTTCTGCGTGAGCTTGAGGTCGGCCGGGGCGTCGGCGCTGGCGGCTTGTGAGGAGGTGATGGCTGCGAGGAAGACGACGGTCGCGCGCATGCCCGATGGTGCAACACCGGGGCGCGTAGGGCCAGCCGGCAGCGTGCGTGGCCGGCGATGCTGGTGGGACAAGGTGCCGGCAGTGGCTGGGTCGGCGAGACGAAGTGAGCGTGCGGTCACGGGGCGCGGCAGCGCAGCCACTCGAGGAGCATGGCGCGCTCGCTCGCGGAGGGGCCACCGGCTGGTGGCATCGTCGCCTCCTGGTCCGAGCCTGCGGTGTGCTCGATCTGGGTGGACCAGGCGCGGATCTCGTCGAGGGTGTCGAAGTTGACGTTGGCAGGGGCTTGCTGGCGCATGTCGGGTGGGAGGTCGGCGCTGTGGCAGGCGCGGCACCAGTTGGCGATGAACGGCGAGCCGAAGTTGTCGTAGCGCAGGAAGGATCGATCGCAGTCCGGATCGGTGTCGCTGCCGCAGGCGGCGAGGGCGAGGGCGAGGGCGAGAGCCAGCGCGGCGAGGCCGGAGAGGACGGCGGTGATCGGGCGGGGAACGCTGGACGGCGCGGTGACGGTGAGCGCGCCGTGGGCGCTAGGCGATGAACGCATCGAACACCGGCGTCGTCGCGAGGTGTGCCGATGGGTCGGCGCCGCACAGGGCGAGGAGGCCTGCGATGAAGTGGGAGTACATGGGCTGGATGCCGGTGGGGGAGGGGACACCGGTCGAGAGGTCGATCGGGATGCCACCGGAGTCCGGGGTGGTTGCGCCGAAGACCTGGCCGCCCTTGACGCCTGCACCGATCACGAGGGCGGCGGTGATCGGCCAGTGGCCCTTGCCCTCGTGGGGCGGATCGCCAGCGAGCATCGGGGTGCGAGAGAGCTCGGAGAACACGACGACGACGGTGTCGTCGATCATCTTGCTGCCCGCGGCGCGGCCGGGCCGGCGGATGAGCTCGTCGATGAGCGGGGTGAGCTGACCGAAGGTGGTCTCGTGGCAGTCGGCCTGGAGAAAATTGTCGCCGTGCGTGTCCCAGCCTAGCCGGGTGGTCATCATGACGGCGTGCGAGAGGTCTTGCTGGAGGGCGTCGAGCGCGAGCGGGATCTGGCTGGCGAGCGACTGGATCTCGCCGCGCGCGCCGAACCGATCGCGGAGCTGCCGGAGACGCTCGCTGCGCGCGAAGGCGCCGGCGAAGTCGTCGACGCGGCGGCGGTTGTAGCCGGCGGCGCCGCGGGTAGCGCGTGCCCGGTCAGCGGAGGCATCCGCGTAGCGGCGGAGCAAGGCGTCCTCGGTCGCGGCGAGCGGATCGGCGTCGGGCGTGCCAAGCAGCTCGACGATCTGGTTGGTGGAGCCGACGCGGGCGGCGCTCACCGTGTAGGGGCCGGTGAAGGCGACGTCGCCGAGCACGAGGTAGGGAATCGGCAGCGCGTTGCCGAGGTCGTGCGCGACCATCGCGCCGATGTCGGGCTGGTTCTCGTCGCGCTTGCCCGTAGCGATCCGGCGCATGCACTCGTTGTGGAAGATGCCGTCGGTGGCGATGCCGCGGAGGAGCGCGGTGTGGTCGGCGTGGCGCTCGAAGTATTGCGTGACGTTGGGCCGGCTCGCGTCGGTGAAGATGTCGAGGTTGCCAAACCGCTGGATGGCACCGGCGGGCACGCTGGCGAACGGTGGCTCCTTGGGATCGAGGGCGTAGGTGGTGTCCCAGCCGCCGAGCGCGAACACGAGCAAGAGGCGGCGCGGCGGCTGCTTGGGCGGGTCGATCGCGAAGGCATTACGCCCACCACGCAGCGAGACCGCCGCGAGGCCTGCAGCGCCGGTGCCGATGAGAAAATTACGACGGTTCATGAAGGTTGGTTCAGTAGTAGAGCGCCCGGAGGTCGCTGAGCATGCCGGTCAAGGTCACGGTCCACGCCCGGCGCGGGTCGCCGCTCGCGGCCAGGGCACCCTCGAACAGCGCCGCCGAGTCGGCAAGCGCGTCATCGTCGGGCCCGACCAGCTCGCTGAAGATCCGCCCGTGCAGTTCGGCGAGCTCGGCCCGAACAGCCGATGGGTCGGTCGCATCCACGGGGGCCTGGGTGAACAGCCAGCGGTCGGCGGGCGCGGCGGCCGCGTCATGATCGACGACGTAGGCGGCCGCCAGCTGCGCGGCGCGCCGCGCGACCAGGCTCGAGGTGGCGTTCATCGTATAGCTTGGCTCGGTCACGAACCACGAGTCGATGCCGCCGCCGAGCACGCGGAAGCCGAGGTAGTCGTCGTCGAGGTAGTCGACGTGGCCGATCCTCCAGCCGCCGATCATCTCATCGGTGTCGACCTGCCAGAGGAAGCCGGTGAGATCGAGCAGCATGCGCTGGAGCTGCTGTGGGCGCACCTTCTGGTACCCGACGACGCGCTCGGCGCCCGCCAGATCGGAGTCCGACGCAACGCGGAACTCGTCGGACAGGACGATCTCCCTGACGAGCCGCTTGGCGTTGTAGTTGGCATGGACGAATCGGTCCTGGAGCTGGGCGATCCACGCTGGCGCCAGATCGCGCGCGGCCCGCTGGGTCAGATAGCTCGCGAAATGCACCACGGCACACCGGGCGAACCGCGGATCGGCGGCGATCGCCTTGCCGAGCCCGGCGAGGCCCTGGGGCGCGGCGCCGAAGTAACCGGGCGGGCGGTTGGTCGTGGTGGACCACATCGAGGCATTGTCGGGGATGAACAGATCGACCGGGTAGCTCGAGACGCCGCTCACGTTCCCCTGATAGAACGGGAAGAAGTAGCTGGCGAGCGGATCCATCGCCTGGTGGCAGCCGGCACACGAGGGGTTGTTGACCACCGCGTCGGCGACGACCGCTGGGTCCGAGAGGTTGACCTTGGTGTCGATGTGGATATCGGACTCGGTGAAGTCGTGGCACAGGAGGCTGCGCGAGATCGCGTTGGCGCGCGCGCGGTTGTAGTTGGTCGTGATCGAGCGGTAGCGCACGTAGAGCGCGGTGCTGGCGAGGATGCCGGCGGCGCCGCGATCGTCGCCCCACGTCGTGCGCTCCCAGCCGTCGTCGTCGCTGTGCGGCAGGCCCCACGCGGTCGCGACCGTGCGGTCCGCCAGCGTGTAGTCGGCGGTGACGATCTGGGTGTACGGCAGATCGTTCATCACGATGTCCGCGATCAGCCGGAGCGGCTCGTCGTAGATGCTCCGGTTCATCTCGTTGAACGGAATCAGCTGGAGCGGCGCCACCGGCGGCGGCGTGAGGTTCAGGACCTGGGGGTGGAGCAGCAGAACCTCGTTGTGGAGGTCTCGGACCGTGACGGCGAACTCGGGCGACGTGAGGTAGCGATCGACGAACCGGGGGAGCTGGTCCGGATCGGCGGCGACCGCGCGCAGCTCGGCGAGCGACGGCCGGATCCCACGCAGCGCCATCGACGCGCGCGACAGGTGCTCGGTCGGGGTGAGGAAAGTAACTGTCGTCGCAGGGGGCGGTGGCTCCGAGCTGCAGCTCATCGCTGCAAGCACGACAGCTACGACCACAGCTCGCATCCCGGCATTGTAGGCCTCCGCTAGGACGAGTTCGTGAGCTGAGCGCTGGCGTCGCATGACATTTTCGAGCCTCGGCAAGCCTGGTAGTGAGGCAGCCAACGCGTCGTGCTCGACCGGTGCGCAAGGTCATGGCTTGGCTGCTTTTTCGGGACGTGGCCGTGTTAGCGTGGCGCGATGCGGATCCGAGCTTCGATAGCCACGACCATGAAGGCAACCGCGGTGGTGGCCGCGATCTGGGCGGGCGCCGGGTGCACCCACGCCAGCGGCAAGCTGATGGTCGATGTCCCGAAGCTGCTGCCGTACGAGGCGCCCGATATCGACGACATCACCGGGATCGACTCGTCGGAAGAACCCGCCTCAGGCAACACCTCCGGCTCGGCCCAGCCCCCGCAGAAATAGGAGCTCCCCATGTGCGGTATCATTGGCTACATCGGCGGCCGTCAGGCAACGCCGATCCTGATCGGCGGGCTGCGCAAGCTCGAGTATCGCGGTTACGACTCCGCGGGTGTGTCGGTGATCGATCCGGCCAGCCCGACGGGCGACGGCCGGGCGCGCGTGGTGCGCTGTCGCGGCAAGCTGGGGGCGCTCGAGGAGAAGCTGGTCAAGGAGCCG
>Ga0134121_10005475_pt1 | contig 10302 bp, 8 predicted proteins | sample KB301_FD_96463 | JGI IMG/M metagenome (GOLD analysis project Ga0134121, IMG submission 96463) | Terrestrial soil microbial communities without Nitrogen fertilizer from Kellogg Biological Station, Michigan, USA - KB3-0-1 | ecosystem: Environmental > Terrestrial > Soil > Unclassified ... | reverse complement strand
GGGGGAGGGCGTGCAGCTTGGTTCGACGGTCGTCCCGACGGACCAGAAGCTCCGAATGCTCATTAACTATGCGGGGCGGGAGCTGCGGTTTCCGTGGGTCTCCGCAACCGATGTGATCCACCATCGAGTGCCATCGGATCTCTTTCGTGGGAAGGCAGTCCTAGTTGGAACGGCTGCATTGGGAACATACGATCAGCTCAGTACACCCTTCTCCGCCAATTTTCCTGGAGTCGAAAAGAATGCCACAGTGATCGAGAACATTCTCCATCAACAGTTTCTGACCGCCGGACTTTGGATCGGTCCCGTCGAATTCGGTCTGGTGATGTTCTTCGGACTCGCCCTGACCTTCACATTGCCACGAGTGCGGATCGTTCCTGGAACAGTTCTGACTGCAGTGACCTGGATCGGTTATGCAACGGCCGTCCAGGCACTCTTTGTTGTCAAAGGTGTCTGTCTGCCCGTCGTGATGCCGACTGTGACCATCGGGTCTGTGTTTATGGTGACTACTGTCCTCAACTACGTTCTCAAGGAGCGACAGGCCCGAGAGATTCATTCCATGTTTTCCAATTATGTGAGCCCCCGAATCGTGCAGGAACTCCTGAAATCTCCATCAAAGGCGACGCTTGGAGGCCAGCGCAAAGAATTGACCATGCTGTTTGCCGATCTGGTCGGCTTCACGACCTTCAGCGAACATCGTCCGGCTGAGGAAGTGGTCGGTCAACTCAACGAGTATCTCCATGCGATGACCGATGTGATTTTTCGGTGGAACGGGACGTTGGACAAATTCGTCGGAGACGAAATCGTCGTCTTCTGGGGAGCACCGTTGGATCAGCCGGACCATGCCGAACTGGCCCTACAATGCGCGCTCGAGATGCGGGCCCGACTCATGGAGTTACAGATCCAGTGGAAAACCAGTGGAAAGCCCATCCTCGATAACGGTATCGGCATCAACACAGGCCTAGCCCTAGTGGGCAACATCGGCGCCGAGGGCAAAAAGATGGATTACACCATGATCGGCGATCAGGTGAACCTGGCCGCGCGCTTCCAGGGCCTGACCAGAACGCTGGGCCATCCGATACTCCTGACCGAATTCACAGCAACGAAGCTCGCACTCGATGCAGATCGAGGAACCCCGGATCCGAAACGGCGTTGGATCGACCAGATCCAGCTTCGAAAGCTTCAAGTGGTCACCGTCAAAGGCCGGCAAAAGCCGGTGGCAGCCTATACCGTAGAATGTCAGGGGGAGAACGCGGGGCATGCAGAGCCAGAAGCCCGCATCGGCTGAAGACGAGGGTGCAGTTAGGCGATCTTGCGGATCGTCGAACGGCGCTGCGTGACCTGGTAGACTTTCTCTTTCGTAAATACCTCCACCAACTCAGCGTCCAGTTTCCCCTCCTTGGACTGGCTCTCAAGATAGCCGAGTGCCGTATCAGTCGAGATCGCCGCTTTGTATGGCCGATCAGACGCCGTGAGGGCGTCGTAGATATCGCAAATCGTCATCATGCGAGCCTGCAACGGAATCTGATTGCTTGGCAGCCCACGGGGATAGCCGCTGCCATCCAACTTTTCATGGTGGGTCCACGCAATCGACGGCACATTTTTGAGCGACCTCGACCAAGGAATCTTCGATAAGAATTCAAACGTATGTGTGACGTGCCGCTCGATCTCTTTTCGTTCGGACTGGGTCAGACTGCCGTGGAGAACCGATAATGCGCCGACTTCTTCCTCGGTCAGGAACGGACGGGGCCCGTCATATGAATGGTATTCCAGACGTGCGATATCCTTCAGTTTCGCGATCTGGGCAGGGGATTGGGAGCTCGGCTGATTGCATTTCAGGATAAACGAGAACATCTCGTCTACCTCATCCATCCGCTGTGCCAGTTGCCGGTCCAGTTGTACCAAGAGCGCCTGCTTCCCCGTGCTTTTCTTCGCTTCATACATCTCCAGCTTTCGGCGTAACGTGTCGACTTCCATCGTCCTCTTGATAAAGTCGAACCGCGATTTGACAAGTTCCAGTTGGAGTTGATACAGCTTCCGTGCTTTCAGGAGCACGTGTTCACGCACGCCGACCTTGCCGAAGTCATGCAGCACGGCGGCATAGCGGAGTTCTTTCAGCTGTTCCACATTGAATCGAATGTCCGCATAGAGGCCGGAATCGGTTTGGGTCACCGCGTCCGCCAGCCGACAGGTGAGGGTGGCGACACGTTGGCTGTGCCCGCTGGTGGAGGGATCCCGGCTTTCAATGGCCTGCACACTGGCGGAGATAAACCCTTCGAACAGGAGATGAATCTCCTCATAGAGATTGGCATTTTCGATGGCGATGCCGACCTGATGACCAAGCGCGACGAAATTCTGGAGATCGTCATCCCCGAACTGTTCGCCATGTTTATGATTAATGGCTTGGAGCACACCCAGAAGATGGCCATGAGCCGTGACAGGCACACAGACCATATTGCGCGTGACAAATCCGCTGGTCTGATCCACATGACGGAAGAAACGGGTATCCTGTTGGACATCGTTGACGATGATGGGCTCTCCGGTTCGAGCGACATGTCCCGCTATCCCTTGCCCTTGCCTGAGACGGGCCTGGCGAACGGCCTCTCCCTTCTCGCCATGGACCACATCGAAATACAAATCACCGGAGGGTTCATCCAACAAGAGAAGGGAGCCGGCTTCGGCATTCATCAAGAGCGTGGCGGCTTCGATGGCGCGCTTGCGAATGGTCGCGTGATCGAGACTCGAATTCAGCAGAGCGCTGATTTCCTGAAGCTGTCGCAGTGAGGGGTCTTTCATCAGATAACATCCAGCATGTGTTGCTGCACAGAATGCCTCCGTGAAACTGTAGCACGACAGATTCGTTTTGCACGGAAAAGCGCTGTTTAGAGAGGGACAGAAGAGTCCAGGATAGCTACCGCGTACCGCGTGACAGCTGGCTAAAGCATGTCTGCTCTGAGGAAAATTGGATTGCAGAACCTGACCATTAGAGGTCCATGCTATTGTAGCGGAGGGTGACGAACACGACGGCCCGCTGCCCGGAAAAATGACAGCGGGTCGCTCGACGATGGATACACGTTCGAGAGAAAGAATTCAGCGCTGGCGACCGTTATGCTTGTCGGTTCCCACCTTCAGCGGAATGCCCTCTTCCCGTTTGCCCAAGTTCCAGATCGTCTCCGCCTTGCTACCGATGTACCAGAAGCTGACCCCCAACAGCGCAAAGAAGACCGCTTTGTGGAGGCTGTTCCAGAACAGTTCAAACAAACGCGTATAGAGATTGATGCCCAGAAACGTCAGGCCGAAACCTTTCGTGATGTCATTGTCGTGCCGCAACCCGTGATAGATGGCCCAGCCGGCCGCCGCGCCGAAGAAGATCGACCAGTGGAATAATTCGATCTGCTTCACCTGTTCCCAGCTGTGCCTATCCCCGTAGTTGCCGAAGATCGACATGATCCAGAGCGCGATGAAGAGATATAATAACCCCATGGCCAGCGTGCTGCGGTAGAACCGGTGTGCGATCGGATGATGCTCCAATGCCAGTGTGCAGCCGGTGAGCACGCCGCCGAAGAGCACGAAGCGCAGTGGATAGTTCATGCCGAGATAATACGCGCCCCAACCGGACATGTATCCCGTTTCCGTTCCCATCCAGCCACCCAGCGAGGCCAGCGAGAAGATCCAGATCAGATTCGATCCGAGTAACACACCAAGACCTGCGTAGACCAGAAACGAAAGCAACAAAAGCAAGGAGAAATGTCCGCTGCCTGTATCGAGCACAATGCCAAGCTGGGAAATCGCTCCGGCGGTGGCGAGCACACCCAGAAAGAAAATCGCTTCGTTACGATACACCTTGTCGGGAGTCTGCTGACTCCTGGTGAGACCCCACCGATAGAGTCCGGCTGCAACGAGTGACAACGCTGCGCATTTGAGTATGGCTGGGGCATTGAAGAGCGCTTCGAGCAACTCCCGAAGCATCCGATCCGACAGCACTGCGCTCACCGACGAGACGATTGAAAAGAGCGCAATCCAAAACGAGTACTTCGCAAGCTTCCGCCAGTCGAAATATTGCACCTCGATTGTAGCGGCCAGACTCACAGCCTGTGCATCGGGAATCACGCCGTCCTGCTTCCACTGTTCGATGGCCTCACGGAGCACAGTGGCTTGCTTGCGTGGGAGCTTCAATCATCACCTCGCTGGATAGGAGCAAGAAACACAGAGGAATACTACAGTCCGAAGTATAAAGTGACGTTGGGATGTCGTCGAGAACAAACGTGTTTTCAGAGGCGGAAGGCCGTGCGCCGTGAAACGGGGACTGACTCCCGAAAAGTCAAATGTCCCCGTTTTTGTCCCGGAGCGCGCCAAGGCCTCTTGTAGTAGAGGCCCTGGCGGATTTGAAAATGGCTGGTTCTCGGAGTCTGTCCAAGTAATACCATTCTACTGCGGCAAACGATCTGCACGTATCTGCGTCGTTCTCGGCCCGAAAAAACCCTCAACGTATTCCAGCGAATACGCCTCCGGTTTTTTCGAGCCTCCGGCCTCGCATCTATCAGCAGCTCCTTTGCCTCGCAACGAAGGATTACTCGGACAGACTCCTAGCCCTATTCCACTTCGATGATAATGGTATGGGTGGCCACGACGAGATCGTGGTCTTTCGTGGCACCAGCCACGGTGATCTTGCGATCTCCCTTGCTCAGGCCCTTCAGCGTCCCGGAAAAGCCTTTCTGATATTCACCATCCACATACACATGGACGTGCGTCGCTTGTGTCCCCTTGGTCAGCTCATATTTCAGCTCAAAGGTGTCGTCGACTTCGTCCCCGTCCTTGGGAGATGTAATGATCACCTTCGACCCGTCCTCGATCGGTGGTTTCGTCGGTTTATCTTCTGCGAAGACCGGTGCCCAGCCGAGATAGCCCGCTAGCACGATCCCTAATCCCATGATCCCGATACGCCCCATCACAGACATCGCGACCTCCTTGTTTGAAGCAGCTGAATCGATGCTGCAGTTTACCATCTTCTGCGGGATATTCTCTCCCCAGATTACCGCCGTCCTCAGGTGAAAATCGTCGGGGGGGCGATCGCTTGCTCGACATGGGTTGCACTCTGGTGCACGTCATGGGCGACGTCGTGTGCGCAGCCTGCATCGAGAATGGTGAGCGCAAGATCGACACGCACGCGACGTGATACGGGCATGCCATATGGAACGCAGCCTGATCGGGTTCCCTGCGCGCCGCGACGCACCAAGGCCTCATTCACTTAAGGCCTTGGTGGCATAGAAGATGGCTGACCTCAGCGCTATTCCACTTCGACGGTGATGGTATCCATGGCCGGGGCAAGATTATGGTTCTTCGTGGCAGCTTTCACGGTGATCTCGTGCGTTCCCTTGCTTAGGCCTTTCAGCGCCCCAGAAAATCCCTTCTGGTACTCATCGTCCACAAACACATGGACATGGGTCACTTGAGATCCCTTGGTCAACTCGTACTTCAGCTCGAAACTGTCGTTCACCTTATCCCCATCCTTGGGAGAGGTAATCGTGATTTTCGATCCATCTACTGCCTGCGGTCTCTGCGGTGGTTCCGCTGCGAAGATCGGAGTCCCGCTGAGACAGCCCGCTAACGCGATTCCCAATCCTATGATCCCAATACGTCCGACCATATGCATCACGACCTCCTTGTTCGAAACCGATCCAGTGGACACAATCACGCACCACCTTCGGCGGGAGATTCTCTCGTCTGATAACGAGCCGTTCTCCGGCGGAGCCTATTGGGACATTCTACTTTTCAACGTTGCCTCAATCAATCCGCACCGACGCCCATCGGATGAGCACAGGGTACTTGCGCAGGCTGCGAGCAAGAAGGATGATTGGAGGCGGCTTGAGAAACCCGGCGCACCAGGGTCTCTTACAACAGAGACCCTGGTGGCGTTGATGATGGATGCAGCTCTATTGTACGTCGATGTTGACGGTGTGGGTGGCCATGACAAGGTCATGGTCCTTGGTGGCGCCGGTCACGGTGACCTTGTGCGTTCCCTTGCTCAAACCCTTAATCTCCCCGGCGAAGCCCTTCTGATACTGCTCGTCCACATAGGCATGGACATGTGTCGCTTGAGATCCCTTGGTCAACTCGTACTTCAGCTCAAAACTGTCGCTGACCTTGTCCCCGTCCTTGGGAGAGGTAATCATCACCTTCGACCCATCCTCTACTGGTGCTTTCGCCGGTTTATCCCCTGCAAAAACCGGTGCTCCCGTGAGGCAGCCCGCTAACGCAATCCCTAATCCCATGAATCCGATACGTCCGACCCTATGCATCACGACCTCCTTGTTTGAAACAACTGAATGAACCGTGCCAGGTACCATCCCTTTCGGGATTTCCTCTCGTCCCGTTCTCAACCATTCTTCGGTTAAGAACACCGGCATATCTTACTTTTCACGATTATCTCAGTCAATCAGCACATTCGCAGATCGCCGTACCGTCATAAGACGAAGCGCTTCTACTTGCGGACCTTCTTTGAGAGAAATGGCTCAGTCTAGTCTTTACTACGCGAATCGCGGGACCACCATTCGATCGGGAGAGATCTCTGAGTGAGAAAGACACCGGGCCACTCCATGCCCCCATGCAATTAAATGTGGTACGGTAGAAGAAAATGAGAGCCTGACCATGACCATCCAGGCACAATTTCCAGATGAGCAGAGCACCGAAGGCGCCTTCACGAGGCAGCCGGATGCCTTTACGGACTGGGTAACCGCGAATGGGAGTTCCGGCTACCCGGCGGCGAGCGGCCGCTACCATCTCTATGTCTCCTGGGCCTGCCCCTGGGCACATCGGACAATCATCGTACGAAAACTCAAGAAACTCGAAGACGTCATCGGCATGACGGTCGTGGACCCGATCCGCGACGAGCGGGGCTGGGCGTTCCGCGAAGGACTCAGCCATTCGCTCGATCCCGTGAACGGATTCCAGTTCCTCAGTCAGGCCTATAGGGCCACCGATCCGAACTATCGCGGACGGTTCACCGTCCCTGTGTTGTGGGACCGAGTGACAAAACGCATCGTCACCAATTCCGACGACGACCTCATGCGCATGTTTAACGGCGAGTTCAATCGTTTCACTGAGAGCCCCATCGACCTCTATCAAGACGGAATCAGGAAGGAGATCGACGACCTCAATACGTTCATCTATGAGAACGTCAACGACGGGGTCTATCGCGCAGGATTCGCCACATCGCAGCAAGCCTATGAACGAGCCGTGTGGCGCCTCTTCGAGGCCCTCGATCAACTGGAGGCCCGGCTGGCGCGCCAACGCTATCTCTTCGGTTCACAATTCGTCGAAACCGATTGGCGCTTGTTCGTCACCCTCGTGCGCTTCGACGCCGTCTATCATGGCCATTTCAAGTGCAACCTCAGGCGAATCATCGATTACCCAAACCTCTTCGGCTACCTGAAAGACCTCTATCAAACCGACGGCATCGCCGACACCGTGAACTTCGACCACATCAAGCGGCATTATTACATGACGCACGACGACATCAATCCGACCCGTATCGTCCCCCTTGGTCCCGATCAAGATCTCACCGCTCCTCACCACCGCGCACACCTGCCATAGCGGGCAGACCGGTTGCTCTGATCTGTACAAGCTGTCTTGACTCATGAGTTGAACCGGATAAACCGGATAGATCAAGTAAACTGGACAGACCGGACACGAAGAGGCGTTGGCAGGACTGGGCTTACTTCGATGGCGGATCGTCGATCTTCAGCATTCGGGTCGCCAATGAAATGGTCGTGCCCTGCATGACGACGGACGTGAGCGTAATAAAAAAGACCAGGTGGAAGATTGTGTCGGCCTGCTTGACCCCGGCCAAGAGGGGAAAGGTGGCCAGGATAATCGGCACGGCCCCACGGAGCCCCGCCCAGGCCACCAGAATCTGTTCTCGATACGGCATCGGCGAAAACGCCAGCGCCGTGTGGATCGCCGCAGGGCGTGCAATGACAATGAGGAAAAGGGAAACCAGCAGACCCACCCACGCGACCGGCACGAGCCTTGCCGGGAATACTTGCAGCCCCAGCATCAGAAACATGGTGACCTGCATCAGCCAGGCCAGCCCATCATGAAAGCGCAAGACGTTCTCTTGATGGACAAAGGGCTTTCGCTGCATGATAAGCCCCGCCAGATACACGGCAAGAAAGCCACTTCCGTGCAAGGACACGGTCACACCGTAGGTCAGGAGCACCAGCGCCAACGACAACACTAGATAAATGCCTTCCAACCCCAAATCGAGCGCATTAAACATTCGTCTCATGACCTCGCCCATCGCAATGCCCATCACCGTCCCGATGGCCATTTCCATCACGAAGAATGAGACCAATTCTCCAAAGGAGGTCGAGGGTTCCGTCAACAGCCGAATCAGTGCGATCGTCAGCACGACCGCCATCGGATCGTTGCTGCCGGATTCCAATTCGAGCAATTGGGCCAAGCGCTTCGGGAGCTTGGAACTCCTCGATTTGAGCACCATGAAAATCGCCGCAGCATCGGTGGACGACACAATCGCGCCAAGTAAGAGGCCCTCCAGGAATGAGAACCCCTGGACCCAAGCGACAAACACCCCGACCAGCAGTGCCGTGATGAGCACCCCGATCGTCGAAAGAGATAGCCCCTTCCATAATATAGGCTTGACCCCGGTCCACTCCGTGTCCAATCCGCCCGAAAACAGAATCATGATGAGCGCCAAGATTCCCATCGACTTCACCAGCGACGGATCGTCGAAATAGATACCGCCGGGGCCGTCGGATCCCGCCAACATGCCGATGGCGACGAACAAGACCAGGGAGGGGATGCCAAACCGATTGGAGAGTTTGATCGTCAGAATGCTCAGAACGATAAGGCTGGAGAAAACGATGAGGATCCACTCAAGGGACGTCGGCATTGATGTAGTGTGTTTCGAGTTTGTCGGACGCGAACCGATGCGATCTATAGCACAGACGACCAAACCGTGCTAGCCACAATATGAGTCAAAGAGTTCTCATCGCTGGAAAAACATGTCTGACACTGGTCTTCGATTGATCCTTGAACGGAGCGGAGAAGACCCACCGCACCGTGCGAGCGATGAGCACAAGACCGGCTCTCTCATGTTCTATCAATGGGAAGCTGATTACGACTATGATGAACGGATGAGACGATAGCCAAACCGATGATGGCGCTGCTACCCAGGAGTCTGTCCCTCTATGTCCATCCAGTGGTTTCCAGGTCACATGAATGTGGCGCGCAAAGAAGCGGCCAAGACCATGGAGGTGATCGATGTCATCGTCGAAGTGCTGGATGCGCGCATCCCGAACGCGAGCTGCAATCCGCTGATCGAAGACTTGCGCCTGGTCCGCCAGCGTCCCAGCCTGAAAGTCCTCAACAAGGCCGATCTCGCCGATCCCGCCGTCACTCAGGCCTGGCTCAACCTCTATCACCAACAACCGGGGGTCAGTGCCGCAGCCCTCTCTTGCAATCATGCAGGCGATGCCGCCAAGGTACCCCAGCTCTGTCAGGCGCTGGCCCCCCACCGGAACAGCAGCGCGAAGCCGCTGCGCATGCTGATCATGGGGATCCCCAACGTCGGTAAATCGACCCTGATGAACACAGTCCTCAAACGCCGCATCGCTCGTGTGGGCGACGAGCCAGCCGTGACGAAAGTCCAGCAACGTCACAAACTCAACGACCACATGGCCATCACCGACTCACCCGGACTGTTGTGGGGAACCATCACAGACCCTGGCGTGGGCCTCTTGCTCGCCGCAACCAATGCCGTAGGCCACTCGGTCGTCGATGATGAAGCGGTCGCCGAATTTCTCGCCGCCATCCTGCTTGTGCGCTATCCGGCGAGGCTCACAACCCGGTACGGGTTTGCTGTGGACGGATTGACCAGCGCAGGCGTGATCGACGCCATCGCCAGAAAGCGTGGCTGCTTGCTGACCAGGAGCGGCGGCGGGCTGGACCGAGACAAAGCGGCGAGGATTCTCTTGTCGGACTACCGCAACGGAACACTCGGACGCACCAGCTTGGAAACACCGGAGAGGCAGCCGGAAGATCAACACTGACGACAACAAAGTCGCGCGTACATCGCGAGACCGGTAGGACCACCCGACGACTCTCTCACGATCTGACTCTGACGAAGTCGATGTACCCCCGTTCAACGTCCGTGCTCACCAGCTCCACTCGCACGCTGTCTCCGACGTCGAGGCCATTCGCGCCTGTCACCATTTTCCCTTCGACCGGAGGCTCCAGGAGCCGGACCCACGTGCCCTTGTCTGACACGCCCGTCACGATGGCGTC
>Ga0134121_10005473_pt1 | contig 10304 bp, 5 predicted proteins | sample KB301_FD_96463 | JGI IMG/M metagenome (GOLD analysis project Ga0134121, IMG submission 96463) | Terrestrial soil microbial communities without Nitrogen fertilizer from Kellogg Biological Station, Michigan, USA - KB3-0-1 | ecosystem: Environmental > Terrestrial > Soil > Unclassified ... | reverse complement strand
TCAACGCGACGATGGTCGACGCGATGGGCATGACCGTCGTCGGCCCGTGGCCGACGGGCGAGACGGTGGGCATCACCGTCGACGGCACGATCCACGACCTTCTCGATGAGCCGCTTCCGGCGGGCGCCACCGGCATGTTCACCGTCCCGTAACCACCAACGCAACCCTGACCATGAACCCAGCGACGCAACGAAAGAGAGGCCTGATGAACCGCATTCGTGGTGGTGTAGCGACCGCTTTGGGGGTGGCGTTGTTGCTGGCCGCGGGCGGAGTCGCCCGCGCGCAGGAAACCACCGGCCGCCTGACGGGCCGTGTCTCCGACCGAGACACGAACATGGCGCTCGGCGGCGTCACCGTCGTCCTCCAGGGTCCGCAGGGCGAGGACGCGACGCTGACCGACGACAAGGGCGAATATAACTTCACCAGCCTTCCCGTCGGCACCTACGTCATCCGCTTCTACGCCGCCAACTCGGCGACGCAGGTCGAGCAGGGCGGCGTGCAGGTGGCCGCCGACAAGATGGTGCGCGTCAACGCCAAGCTGGCCGCGACGACCGCCGTCCAGCCCAGCGCGCAGCAGACCTACGTCATCACGGGCAAGCCGCCCGTCGTCGACATCGGCAGCGCGCGCGTCGGCGCGCAGTTCGACTCCGAGTTCACCCAGAACATCCCGCTCAACCGGACCTACGGCGACGTCATCGAACGGGCCCCGGGCGCGTTCGTCGATCCCAGCGGCAACGTCTCGATCGGCGGCTCGACCGGCCTGGAAAACATCTACATCGTCAACGGCGTCAACGTCACCGGCATCGAGTACGGCAACCTCGAGGCGGGCACGCCGTCCATCGGCGGCGGCACCAACCTGCCCCTCGAGTTCATTCAGCAGATCGACGTCAGCGCGGGCGGCTACCAGGCGTCGCTGGGCGGCGGCATGGGCGGCGTCATCAGCAGCATCCTCAAGTCCGGCAGCAACGAATTCCACGGCAGCGTGTTCTCGTACTGGTCACCGTACTGGTTCGCGAGCGATCCGACGCCGGTCACCTACGTGGGCGGGTCGCTGGGCTTCGTCCGCAGGCCCGACTACGACACCAGCATCGGCGTCGAGGTCGGCGGGCCCATCCTGAAGGACAAGCTGTTCTTCTGGGCCGGGTTCGCGCCGCGCTTCGAGAACACCCACGTGTTCCGGCAGACGTACCTGCAGTTGCAGGACGGCATGAGCGGCAACCCGCAGCGGGACGCGAACGGCAACCCGATCCTGATCGAGAACACGTACTGGCGCGCGCGCATCCCCGAGTCGCGCCAGACGTACTACTACGCGGCGTCGGTCGATTTCATCCCGCGTCCCGAGCACCACCTGACGATCGGCGCGTTCGGCACCCCGAACTTCAACGAGCAGATGCGCGGGGGCCTGGGCGGCACGGAGTTCATCTCGAACCCGGCCTGGGCGCAGGAGAAGCTGACCAAGAGCAACAACGACTTCACGGCCCACTGGACGTCGAAGCTGTACGACCATCACTGGCAGCTGGACGCCCTGCTCGGCCTGCACACCGAGTACTTCTACGACCGGTCGCCGGACGCGTCGCTCAACGATCGGAACCAGCTCGAGTACCTGGGCGCCAACCTGTGGGACCTCGAGCACGCGCCCGGATGTGAACCGACCGCCAACGGCTTCTCGCCCTGCCCCGTCGACCACTACCATACGGGCGGCTTCGGCCTCACGAAGAAGGCCAGCGGCGCGCGCTATCAGGCGGACTTCAAGTCGACCCACCTGTTCGAGGCGGCCGGTCACCACGAGCTCGCCTACGGCTGGCACCCCGAGTACGTGACGTACGACCAGGATCGCTGGTACTCGGGCCCGCTCGGGCAGCGCGCGATCGTCCAGATCGACCCGAACGGCGGGTTCCACAACACCTACTCGTTCTTCACGCTGCAGAGGGGCGAGCAGCCGTCGGACGTCGGGAACCTGTTTCCGTCCACCGACCTCCTCTACCCGCCGCGCTATCAGGACAACCTGCACGCGTCGGTGTCGAGCATCGTCAATGCGCTGTACCTGCAGGAGAACTACAGCCCGGCGGCGCTGCGTAACCTGACCATCAACCTGGGCGGGCGGCTCGAGTTCCAGAAGCTCTACGACTTCCACGGCAACGCGTTCCTGAACGCCACCAACCTGAGCCCGCGCGTCGGCGCCATATACGATCCGTTCGCGGACGGCCGGTCGAAGGTCTCGGTCTTCTATGGGCGCTACTTCGAGGCGATCCCGCTCAACGTGGCGGCGCGCTACTTCGGCGGCGAGGGCCTGCTGAACCGCAACGGCATCCAGACCGGCAATTGCAACAACCCGAACGCGTACACCTGGACGGGCGCGGGCGAATGGGCCCAGTGCGGCGCCCCGCCGATGACCACGTCGATGGACAAGACGACCTGGGGCGCGGACAACGCGGGCCAGGTCAACATCCTCAACAACGGGCAGAACTACGCGCTGCAGGCCGACCTGCAGGGCCAGTATCACAACGAGATCGTCGCGACGGCCGAACGGGAGGTCATCGAGGACCTGACGGTGCGAGTCGACTACCAGCACCGCTGGCTGGGGACGATCATCGAGGACGGCGCCGCCGACCCGACGGTGACGTTCGTGCTGGCGAACCCGGGCCACGTGCCGCAGTCGGCGATCGACAAGGCGACCGCCTACGCCAAGGACAGCAAAGCGGCGCTCGACGCCGCCAAGGCGGATCCGAATTTCCCGGCGTCCGCTCTTCCGGCGCTGCAGTCGGCCGCCGACGCCTCGGCGGCGCAGCTGACGACGCTGCAGGGTCTCGCCGCGGCGCCCAAGCCAGAGCGCACCTACGACGCCGTCACGGTGTCGGCGAACAAGCGGTTCTCCAAGAACTGGCTGGCGCGCGCCGCCTACACCTATTCGCGCCTCATCGGTAACTACGACGGTCTTTACCAGGCCGAGCAGAACTACTTCGCGCCCAACGGCAACAACGCCTACGACTCGCCCGACCTCTACTCCAACCAGAACGGGCCGCTGCCCAACGACCGCCCGCACCTCGCGCACGTCGACGGCTTCTACTCGCACTCGATCGGAAGCGGCAACTTCACGCTGGGCCTGTCGTTCGCGGCCCGTTCGGGCATGCCGCGCAACTACATCGGCGCGCTGATTCCCGGCCAGCAGCTGGTCATGCTGCTACCGCGCGGATCGGGCGGGCGGACCCCGACGGTCACCGAGCTGAACGGCCGCATCGCCTACAAGCGGGCGCTGTCGCCCAAGTGCGACCTCGAGGCGTTCATCGACCTGTTCAACATCTTGAACCAGCAGGAGGCCGTGCTGGTCGACGACAACTACACGTACCAGATGGCCGCGTCGATCATCAACGGCACGCCTTCGGATCTGAAGTACGCCAAGGACGTCGGTGGCCAGGCCGTCGTCAAGAACCCGAACTACGGCCACCCGCTGCTGTACCAGCGTCCGTTCAACGGCCGCTTCGGGTTGCGCCTGACGTTCTAAAGGCGCGCGCAGCGATCGGATCGATCACGTAGACGTTCAGGTTCACGTGAACGTGAACGTGCCCGCGACCGGGTCGCATGCAAGGCGATCCGGCAAAGGGACACCTCGGCCGAGCGCCGGCCGGCTCGCTGCGTGACGCCCGCGGTGCGGGCGCCTTCGCGCTGGCATCGCGCTCGCAATGGCGACGCGGCATGTTCGCGCGTGTCACGTCAGCGGCCGTGGTCGGGATCGAGGCGGCGCCCATCGATGTTCAGGTCGACGTCGGCGTCGGGCTTCCCTGCTGCAACATCGTCGGGCTCGCCGACGCGGGCATCCGCGAAGGGCGCCTGCGCATCCGGGGCGCGCTCGACAACAGCGGGTTCAAGCTGCCGCCGCGCCGGATCACGGTCAACCTGGCACCCGCCGACCTGCGCAAGGACGGCGCCGCGTTCGACGTTCCGATCGCGGCGGGAATGCTGGCGGCGGCCGGCGTCGTCGACGCGGCGGCGCTCGACGGCACCCTGTTCATCGGCGAGCTGACGCTGGACGGCGCCTTGCGGCCGGTCCGCGGCGTATTGCCGATCGCGGCGTGGGCGCGCGGCCGCGGCATCCGCCGCCTGGTGGTGCCACCCGACAACGCGGCGGAGGCGGCCATCGTCGGCGGGCACGAGGTCCACGCCCCCGCGGATCTGAACGGGCTCGTGGCGCTGCTTCGCGGGGAGACGCCGGCGGCTCCCGCGACGGCGGCGCTGCCGCCGGTCCGGCCGCCCGCGGCCGCGATGGACCTGGCGGACGTGCGCGGGCAAGAGGTCCCGCGGCGCGCGCTCGAGATCGCCGCCGCGGGTGGGCACAACCTGCTGTTCGTCGGACCGCCTGGCGCCGGGAAGACGATGCTGGCGCAGCGGCTGCCCGGAATCCTGCCGCCCCTCAACTTCGACGAGGCGCTGGAGACCACGATGGTCTACTCGACGGCGGGCCTGCTCGGCGGCAGCGGGCTGGTGGCCGCCCGCCCGATCCGGGCGCCGCACCACACCGTGTCGGCGCCGGGGCTGATCGGCGGCGGCCCGACGGTGCGCCCAGGCGAGATCTCGCTGGCCCACAACGGCGTGCTGTTCCTCGACGAGCTGCTGGAATTTCCGCGCTCGGTGCTGGAGATGCTGCGCCAGCCGCTCGAGGACCGCGCGGTGACGATCGTCCGGGTTCGCCGGGCCGTGACGTATCCCGCGGACTTCATGCTCATCGCGGCGCTCAATCCCTGTCCGTGCGGCCATCTCGGTAGCACGGTCCGCACCTGCATCTGCTCGGCCGGGGCGGTGATGGCCTATCGGGCGCGGCTGTCCGGGCCGTTGCTCGATCGCATCGACCTGCACGTGGACGTCCCGGCGATGTCGTATCGCGAGCTCGCGCACGCCGAGCCCGGCGAATCGAGCGGCGCCATCCGTGACCGCGTGGTGGCGGCGCGCGCGCGCCAGCAGGCGCGCCAGCAACGCTGGAACGCCCGCCTGACCTCGTCCGAGCTGCGGCGGGTGGCGCCGCTCGACGGCGCCGGGCACGCACTGCTGGAACGGGCCGCCGGGCGCCTCGGGCTGTCCGCGCGCGCCATCACCCGCGTCCGCCGCGTGGCGCGGACCATCGCCGACCTCGCCGGCAGTCCGGCGATCTCGACCGCCCATCTCGCCGAGACCCTCCAGTACCGCGTTCTCGATCAACCAACGACCTGACCAAGGAGAGACCCATGTCCAGCATGAAGGAGAAACTGAAGGCCGTGGCCGGCGCCATCGCGGCCATCGAAAAGCAATTCGGCAAGGGCGCGATCATGCCGCTGTCGGGCGGCGACATCGCCGAGATCGGGACGATCCCGACGGGATCGGTCGGCCTCGACATCGCGCTCGGCGTCGGCGGCCTGCCGCGCGGGCGCGTCATCGAGATCTACGGGCCCGAATCGTCGGGCAAGACGACGCTGACGTTGCACGCGATCGCCGAGGCGCAGCGGGCGGGCGGCGTGTGCGCGTTCATCGATGCCGAGCACGCGCTCGACGTCGGCTACGCGCGCAAGCTGGGCGTGCGCATAGAGGACCTGCTGGTGTCGCAGCCGGATCACGGCGAGCAGGCCCTGGAGATCGCCGACAAGCTGGTTGGCACCGGCGCCATCGACCTGATCGTCATCGACTCCGTCGCGGCGCTGGTGCCCAAGGCGGAGATCGAGGGCGAGATGGGCGACGCGCACATGGGCCTGCAGGCGCGCCTCATGAGCCAGGCGCTGCGCAAGCTCACTGCCGCGACGGCGCGCAACAACACCGCGGTGGTGTTCATCAACCAGCTCCGCCAGAAGATCGGCGTCGTTTACGGCAACCCGGAGACCACGACCGGTGGCAACGCGCTGAAGTTCTACGCGTCCGTGCGCCTGGACATCCGCAAGATCGGCGTCGTCAAGAACGGCGAGCAGGTCGTCGGCAACCGCGCGCGGGTGAAGGTCGTGAAGAACAAGGTCGCGCCGCCCTTTCGCGAGGCCGAGTTCGACATCCTCTACGGCGTGGGCGTCAACGTCCCGGGCGAGATCGTCGACCACGCGACAGCCGCCGGGCTGTTCGAGAAGTCGGGCTCGTTCTATTCGTTCAAGGGCGAGCGGATCGCGCAGGGGCGGGACCGGGCGTGCGCCTACGTCGCGGAGCACCCGGACGTCGCGCAGGAGGTGCGCCTCACCCTGCTGGAGGCGCGCAAGGCGGAGAACGCGGCGCTCGGTGCGCCGCCGCCGCCGGCGGCGCAGGCGGCGCAGGCGGCGTGAGGCAACTGAAACGGCGGCCGGGGACAACCGTTCCCGGCCGCGCTAACATCGAGGCGTGCACGTGGACGAGCTGCCAGTGGAAATCCTCAAGCAGATCCGGGACGGCGTGGATCACCTCGGGAGCTCTCTCGAGGAGCGAATTGATCGCCTCGGCGATCGCGTGGACCACCTCGAAACGTCCTTGGGCGAGCGTCTGGACGGCACAAACCACCGGCTGGATCGAGTCGAGCTAGGACTTCTAGATCTGGGCGCTTTCATCACAAGCACGTCGATCTCCTGGAGAAGGACGTCGACGACCTGAAGGCGCGCGTCAGCAAGCTCGAGAAGCGCCGCGGTTCCTGATCGTTCAAAACGTCAGGCGCAGCGCGAGCCCGGACGGTAGCTGGGCGACCCGTGGATAAGTGGATGACGGCCGGGCGTTTGGGTCGTCCGGCAGCATGAGCCCGATGCCCACCACCAGCGTGGGCACGGCGATGAAGAGGGCCACCGATGCGATGGCGCCCTCGGCCAAACCATCGTCCGAATTCATCTCGCGGCGGGCGCGGACGCCGAAGAACACCGCGGTGACGGCGAGGGCCCCGCCCGCGACGAGCGCGACCAGCGCCGCGTTTCGGCTGCCGCCAGCGCGCGCGGCGGGCGCCGGGGACGACGGCGCGCCAGGCGCGAGGCCGTCCGCACGCGCGGGCGCCTGCAACACGAGCAGCACCGCGAGCGAGCAGCAAAGCGCGAGCCTCCAGACCATGGCACACCATAGTGCAAGGTGGACGCCAGGCGCCGCGGCGCCCATCACGCCGCGAAGGTCGCGGGCGGGTGCCGCCGCACCGTCAGGTTTTCAACACCGCGCCGCGGGCGTGACTCGTCGAGGGCACGAACGTCACGCCCGAGGTTTGATCGCGCCGACTAGCGTCGCGGACCGACGAAGTCGAGCTCGCCGAACAGGCCGTGGGTCTCGATCTCTTCGCCGTTGCCGGGGCCGGCGGTGAAGTAGAGCTCGTCGGCTTCGAAGTCGCCGCCGTTTCCGAAGGCGATGGCCCACAGGCCCTCGATCACGACCGGTCCGCCTCGGAGGTAACCGATTGGCCCCTCGAAGTTGGCGCGCACACGCCGGCCGTGCATCGACGTGGATAGACCGTAGACGTTGACGTGCCCGTCGCCGAAGTTGCCGACGATGAGGTCGACGTCGCCGACGTGCTCGCGCGACAGGGCCATCCCCCAGGGCGAGTTCAGGTTGCCGCGGGTGATCAGGCGCTGAACGTAGTTCCCGTCGGTGTCGAAGATGTCGACGAAGCCGCGGCCCGGTCCCGGGTCATCGTCCTCGTTGTCGGGCCCCGCCTGCAGGGCGAACGTCACCAGCAGCTTGTCGCGGAACGGCATGATGTTGAACGGCGCGTACATCTCCTTGGGCGTCGTGCCGTCCTCGGTGAGCGTCGCCAGCTCGGGGTCGACGAAGTCGCCGCCCAGTTTCGCGGGGCTGTAGTCGGCCTCGAAGGCGTCGACCTTCCGGTTGAAGAAGTCCGTGGCGAACAGGCGCGGTTTGCCGTGAAACATCGCGATGGCGTCGCCCTTGTACACGGCGGTATCGGTGGTGACGCGGATGGCGGCTGTCGGCGTACCGGGGTTCACGCCGAAGATGACGCCGTCCTCGCTGACGGTGACGATCGCGTCGCCCATGAACGCGTGGGGAAACCGGTTGATGACCTGACCGGTGGGCGACGACGGGTCGCCACTGGCCAGCGGCAGGCTGATCACGTCGCCGAACGTACCGTCATCGCTGTACTCCCGAACCGTCCCGGTGTGGTTCGCGGCGACCCATGCGGAGTCTCCCTTGAACACCAGCCCCCAGGCGTTCTGGAGATCGGGATCCGTCTTCAGCGCGAAACCGTTCTGGTCCGCGACCGTGTTCTGTTGCTTCACCTTCGACTCGAACGGGCTCGGCTTCCGCCTAGGTACAAGCTCGGACGTCGTACTGGATGTCGTGCTGGCCGTGGGCGTCGATCCGGACTCGCCGCAACCGATGCCGCTGCCCGCGACCGCCGCCACCACCGCCACCAAGAGCCCTGGCTGGCCCCAACGAATGACTCGCATGACTTCCTCCCTCTCCCTGACTCACCCCGATGCCGACGGGGCCCGCTCCGCGTCGGATAGTCTGTGCACGCCGGCCGAATCCCGGCAGGAAGTGGACTGCTGATTTCAAGCGCGAACTCAGCGCGGCGTCGCGCGTGACGGTGGCGCTGCGTCGCACGCCGCGCTTTTGACACACGAAAAAATTTTCGTGCGGCTGACCTCAATTCCCGAAACGAAGGCCCGATGGTGTGCTCAATGCGAACGGGCCTCTTACTCCACTCGTGTATCCTCACGTCGTTGACGCTGGCGGCCGTTGGCTGCGGCGGCGGCGGCTCCAGCAAGCAACCTCCGGGAGGCGCGCCGACCATGAAGGTGGTGGGCACCTCCGGCGGCGCGGTGACGTCGTCCGACGGCAACCTGGCCGTCAGCATTCCGGCGGGCGCGCTGCCCGCCGACGTCACGATCACGACAGAGCCGGCTGCCGCGCCCGCGGACGGCGCGGTCGGCGCCGTCTACGAGATCGGTCCGACCGGCACGCAGTTCGCCATGCCCGTGACGCTGACGCTGCACTACGACGCGGCGGACTTGAACGGGGCCGCCGAATCGTCGCTGCGCGTCGCCACCTTCGCGGGCGGATCGTGGCAGCTTCTGCCGGGCGCCGTCGTCGACAGGCAGGCGAAGACGGTCTCGGGCGTGACGACTCACCTTTCGCCGTACGCGGTCGTGGCCGAGGAGGCCGGCAAGACCTGCGCGACGGTGCAACCCGGTTGGGGCTGCACGGCGACGGGCGGGGTAGACGCCGGCATGGGCAGCGGCAGCACCGGCCCGGCTGGCGGCGGAACGCAGACGGGAGGCACCTCGACGACCTGCGCCCCCCCGACGTGCGCGGGGGCGATGAATGTTTGCTCGCAGTACCCGGGCGCCACCATGGACAGCTGCACCGATGGCGCGAAGGGTTACTCCGCGTCTTGTTGCTTCGCCGCGAACGCGCCGATCTGCTTCGCGATCGGGGGCGCGGGCGCAACGTGCACCGGCAGCCCGAGCGGGGGTGGGTCGACCTGTCCCCCGCCGCCCACCTGTGCGTCGGCGGCGGCCGCGACGGCGTGCGGCGGCTATCCGGGCGCGACGCTGACGAACTGTACGGACAGCGTCAACGGATTCATGGGCGCGTGCTGCTTCGCGCCCGCGGCGCCGATCTGTGTGAAGACGGGCGCGGGGCGCACCTGCACCGGCAGCACGGGCGGCGGTACGAGCTGCCAGTCGCCACCCCGCTGCATCGATGGGAATCCCTGCGCGGGTTTCATCGGCGCGACGGCGAGCTCGTGCACGGACACCGCTGACGGCTTCGAGGCGACCTGCTGCTTCGCGACCGGTACGCTGCCGGTCGCGAGCGGCGGCGGCAGCAGCACGGGCGGCGTCGACGGCGGCGCTCCCGCCGCTGATGCCGGGATGAGCGGCGGCACGGGCGCGACGACCGGCACCGGCGCGACGACCGGCACCGGCGCGACGACCGGCACCGGCGGCACGGGCGGCGGCACCGGCGGCGGGACCTGCGCGCCGGGCGCGGCCTGCACGGCGGGTTATCGCTGCGGAGGCGCGCCAAACGGCGTCTGCATGGATTGCACGTGCGGCGCGGACGGAACGCTCGCCTGCGTGCCCTGCGACAAGCCGGACGGCGGCGGTACGGGCGCCACGACCGGCGCCGCCGGCACGGGAGGCATCACCGGGGGCACGGGCACCGGCGGCGCCACCGGGGGCGGAACGTGCGCGGCCGGCGCGGCGTGCACGCCGGGGTACAAGTGCGACCCGGGCTCGCCCGCTGGCAACTGCACGATGTGCATGTGCGGCGCCGACGGAACGCTGGTCTGCGGGCCCTGCGGTGGAACCGGCGCAACCGGCGCAACCGGCGGTGGCACCGCCGGCACGGGAGGCGTCACCGGGGGCGGAACGTGCGCGGCCGGCGCGGCGTGCACG
>Ga0134121_10005472_pt1 | contig 10304 bp, 10 predicted proteins | sample KB301_FD_96463 | JGI IMG/M metagenome (GOLD analysis project Ga0134121, IMG submission 96463) | Terrestrial soil microbial communities without Nitrogen fertilizer from Kellogg Biological Station, Michigan, USA - KB3-0-1 | ecosystem: Environmental > Terrestrial > Soil > Unclassified ... | reverse complement strand
GCTCCTGCACCGCTCCGACCGGCCGACCCAGGCTGTGATAGATCGTGACGCGCCCGGCCGACCAGTCGTACCGGTAGAGCCCGTTCATGGTTCCGACCCACAGCGAGCCGTCGCGATCCTGGAAGAACGACTTCGCGTACGAGTTCATTCGGTAATGCCCGAACTTCATACGGAACTCGTCGAACTTGCACACGCCGACCGTGAAGCCGCCGGCCCACATGACGCCGCCGGCGTCCTGGAACAGCGACTCCACCTGAGCGAACGCGAGGTTCATCGGATTGTCGGGGTCGTTCGGGTCGTGCTGATAGCGAACCACCCGCCCCGAGTCCGCCATCTGGTTGAGCCCGTTCTCGGTGCCGATCCACAAGGTGTGGTGGAGATCCTCGATCAGGACGCCCACGTGGTTGCTGCTGATCGTGCTCCAGTCGTTCAGGTCGGTGCGGTACCCGACGACCTGCTTCGTCGCCGGATCCAGCCGATACAGCCCATCGCTGTCGGTACCGATCCACACCTGGCCGTTGGACCTCGCGCGGATCGCGGTGATCGACGGGGCGCTGTCGGACTCCGCGGTCAGCTGAAAGCTCAGGGTTGCCTTCTCATCGTCGGGAGTCCACCGCAACACCGTCCCGCTGGCAGTGCCTAACCACAAGTTGCCTTCCCGGTCGGCGTTGATCGCCGTGATCGGCACGTCCAGCGGTTTCGCGACATACGCAATGATCGTCTTGGTGGCCGCGTCGTAGCGGTTCAACCCGCCCTCACTCATCGCGAACCAGATCCGGTTCTTCGCGTCGCGCACGATCGCGGTGACACCGTCGGAGGTCAGCCCTCCCTTGCCGGAGCCGATCCGCTCGAAGCGATCGGTTTCGGGATCGTAGAGGTTGACGCCGCGCTCCGAGGTTCCGATCCAGAGCTTGCCGCTGCTGTCGAGGGCGAGCGACGTGATGAAGCCGGACGAGACCGAATGGGGATCCTTGTCGTTCGGCCGGTATACCGTCATCCGGGTCCCGTCGTAGCGGGCAGGCCCGTCTTGCGTGCCGAACCACATGAAGCCCCGCGCGTCCTGCGCGATTGCGGTGACGTTGGAGTTCGGCAGACCATCGGCGATCGTCAACCGATCGCATCCCAGGGGCGGTGTGAGCCGCTTCTCGATCTTCATGGAGTTATTCATGAAAGAACCGACAGCGGCGGATTCGGAGGGCTCTGCTTTCGGAGCCGGACCTTTCGGAGCCGCCATCGCTGATCGCGCCGCAAAGAGCGCCACCACCCATGCGACGGTAAGCTTTTGCACCATGTTGCTGGCCTGCAACATACACGATCGGGAGCGCTGACGACGATCGTCGGTTATTATCCTACATAAACCTACGTCGGACTTTCGCTAGGTTCCAGAGGTCGGCTATCGTATGTCGTGGTGCGACGTGTTAGCGTCCGCCCGCGTGGTGATGACTCCGAGCTGTCGGTGGTTCGGCGCGAGTCTGGTTGGGAGTCTCTTGCTCGGGCGAAACTGACAATCCACGAGCAGGAGCACGAGAGATGACCCAGTCCGTCGAGGAGTTCACCCGTACCATCCGGTCGCGCCTGCAGGACGAAGTGCAGCGAGAGGTTCGGGATGGCCACGACTTCTTCCGCAAGTGGTACGCTGGAAAACTCACTCGCGATCAGATCGGTGCGTTCTATCAGACGATCTACTTCGAGGCGTGCCACGCGGGAAGGCTGCTCTGCCGACTGCTCATGCTGGCGCCCAATCGCGACGCCTTCAACGTGATCGGTCAGAACATGGCCGAGGAGCTGGGGGCCGGCAACGCCGATAACAGCCACCCGGAGCTGATCCTCAGGCTCGCCGGTCGCTACGGTCGCCCCATCAGTCGCGTTCTCGAAGAGGGGCCGGTGGCGCCGCTTGCCACGCTGTGGCCGGATACCGGCCTCAAGTACGTCGAGCGCAGCTTCGCCGCCGGGCTCGTGTCATTCACCTATATCGAGGCCGGCGTCCCGTCGCGCCATGCCCAGCAGCGCAAGGCGCTGATCGAGCACTACGGGGCCGAGCGCGCGCAGATGGAATTCCACGACCAGCATCTGTCGCTGGAGGCCGCGGAATCGGCCGGCGGCAAGAACATCACGGACGCGTCGGTGCCGGGCTACGGCGGAGATGATGTGCACGTGGAACGCCAAGTGGTGCACGTTGCCACGTTCGCACGCACCGCGGAGGACCAGAACCTGGTGCTCCAGTCCATCTCCGCGACCTGCGACGCGAAGATCAAGTACTACAAGCAGATGAACGAGCTGATCGCGAGGGCGTGACGGCAGCTGACACCGCGCCATGCACCTCGTGCTCTTGCTCGTCGTTCTGCTCGTGCTCGCCGGCCATGCGGTGGCGATCGTACGATTTCGCTCGTACTGGCCATTCGATCACTACCCCATGTACTCGACTCCGGTTTCCCGGATGCGATATCCGATCGTGCGGGGCGATCAGCTGACGATGTTCTCGCTGGTGGAGGTGAACGCCGACGGTACGACGACGGATCTGCTCGGCGGCGCGGACATCTATCCCGAAGCGTTCCACCCGCTCGATCGCATCGAGATCGTCGTCACGCTCGTGCGCGCGGGCGTGGTGCACGCGCTCGAACAAGCACTCGCTGCGAGCGAGCCCGGCGATCACGGCGGCGCACGTGCGACGGCGCTCCAAAAAACGCTCCGCGACCTCCTCGAATTCGCGCGGACGAACCGACCACAGCTCCACACGCTCCGGCTGGTTGCCATGGAATGGTCCGACTTCCGCAATCCAACATCGGACTTCAAGCACCCCGATCGCTCGAGGGTCTTCGCGGAAGTGAGCCATTCCTGAACTGCTGCAACAGCTCGAGCGGAGCTGGGACGACTACTGGTTCGCTCCGCAGGCCGGGGCAACGGTCGCCCTGGCGAGAGCTGTCATTCTGGTCTACGCGCTGTGGAAGCTCCGGGATCCGGCCTACGACTTTTCGGCGTGGCAACGCGCTCGGACCTGCCTGGCGGCGTACTGGCAGCCACCGTGGCTGTTGCGCGTGGTTCGCGTTCCGATGCTTTCGGGGCGTATCGAGACCGTGCTCCGCTGGATGCTGGTCGTGGGCCTTGTGTGCGGCGCCATTGGCCTGTTCTCGCAGGCCGCCTGCGCCATCGCGCTCATCTCCGCGCTGTACCTGATGGGCATGCGGCACGGCCTCCGGGTCCACCACACCACGATCGCGCTCAAGCTGTGGCTGCTGGCGTTCGCGTTCACGCCATCGACCGACGTGTGGTCGATGGACGCGGTGATCGCCAGACAGCTCGGCACCGCGATTGCCCCCGCGCCGGATGCGTACGGCTGGTGTCTACAGCTGTGCAGGACCATCCTCGCGGTCGTCATCTTCGCGACCGGTGTTGCCAAGGTCCGCAACATGTCCAGGGCCGCGGGCTTCTGTCATCGCGGAAACCTCGCCGATCTGTTGCGGCTCCACGACTACCCGCTGGTGTTCGTCAAGCCGCCGTTCAGCGTGAGTCGCTTGGTCCAGCGATTTCCATGGCTAGAGCGAACGTTCTCGGTTGGCGTGGTCGTCGCGGAGTTAGGGTTTCCGATCGCGCTGTTCTGGCCGGTCATGGCCTGGTTCTTCGTGCCTGCGATCCTCGGCATGATCATCGGGTTTCGCCTGTTCATCGGCGCGCGTTTTGATCTGCTGGCCGTGGGGGTCGTCGTGTTCTTCTTACCCTGGGGACGCTTGCTGCATGGCTGATGATCGATCCGCGACCTTCATCGTCGGGCTGGGGGTCGTGCTCCCCCCGCAGCACCGCGTCCCCGGCGACGAAGCCTATCGAGGCTGGAGCAACTATCGACGCGCGGCGGAGCAAGATCATCCGAGCACGATGGGCGCACGCGCGCTCGCGGACGCGCTGGCTCGGGCGTCGCTCAAGCCAGCCGATCTGTCGGCGGTGATCTACGCGGGAGTCTCGCGCGACTACCCGCCGTCGTGGTCCGCGGCCGTCGCGATCATGGACGAGATCGGTGTCGGGACAGGGTGTATCGGAACGGACATCATCAATGGATGTCTGGGCGCCCTGCTCGGCCTCGAGTTCGCCAGGCGGTGGTTGCGCGGGGGAGATGGTCAGCACGTCGCGGTTGTGTGCGCCGAGCGCTGGGCCGCTTCGATCGCGCGTGATGACGCCGCGCAGAAGCGGCTGTGGGGCAACTCGGACGGCGCGGCGGCCGCGATCGTCTCGACGTCGCCCACCCCAGCGGCGCTGGAGATCACCGGCGTCTCGCTGTTGAACGTGCCGCAGTACGTCGATCACGTGCTCGTGAAGTACGGTGGCACGCGTCACCCGGTCGCGCCTCCCGACGAGGATCCTCAACGGCGCATCCTCAGTCGCCGCCCTTACGAGCAGCTGATCGAGCACTATCGCGCCTCCTATGAGACCGTCGCCACGCGGGCGATCGCCCAGGCAAACCACCGGCCCGATACGCTCGTGTGCAATCAGATCTCTCCCAACGCGGTGGACCAGATCGCGGAGGCGCTGGCATACGATCCTGCACAGGTGATCCGGACCGGCACGGAGAACGGACACATGGGCCCCGCCGATGTACTGGTCGGGCTCCGAGCAGCAGTCGACATGGGCAAATCAACGATGCTGGCAGCCGCCAGCAGTCCGTATTCCTTTGGCGCAGCCGTACTTCGAAGGAGCGCAGGATGAGCAACTGGCAACCAATCCCTTCGGCGCTGCTGGCGCAGATCCCGAAGACCTATGCGATGGCAGACCTCGTCGCCCAGCGCGAGGCGATGCGCGCTCGCGGCATCGACGTGCTCGACGTATCGATCGGCGAGGTCCACCTCGCGCCGGACCCGCAGACCCGCGAGGCGCTGGCCCGAGCGGCCGCCGACGTACCGTTCAACCGGTACCCCGATCTGCGTGGCAAGCGCGAGCTGCGCGCCGCGTTCGCGGATCTGTACCGCCGGCGCTACGGGGTCGAGCTCGATCCCGACCGCGAGGTCCTCGCCCTGCTCGGCAGCAAGGAGGGCATCGTCAACCTGGCCCGCGCGTTCGCAGATCGCGAACACCCGGTCTATTGTGGCCGGGTCGTTTACCCGGTCTACCGGGCTGCAGCCGTCCAGGCGGGAGCCGAGCTCGTTTACCTCGGCGGCGAGTGGGAGGACGGGTACCGCCCGACGTTCGCCGGCCCCGCTCGACGCGGCGGGGTGGCGTTCGTGTCCTCGCCCGCGAACCCGACCAGCGCCGTCCTCGATCGCGCAGACATCGAGCGGTTCGCAGCCGAGTGCCGCGAGCGCGATGTGGCGCTGTGCTTCGACGCCGCGTATGCCGAGCTGTCTGGAACCGGAGCCCCCATCCTCGCGATCCCCACCGTCGGCAAGCGCGGCGTCGTCGAGCTTCACTCGCTGTCCAAGTCGCTCTCACTGGCAGGTTGGCGAGTTGGCTTCGCGGTCGGCGACCCCGAGCTCATCGACGGCCTGGCCCGGATCAAGTCGTTCTGCGACTCGGGGGTACCGGCGCCACAGCAGCACGCGGTGCACCATCTCCTGCCGATCTGCGACGGGATCCTCGATCGCACGCGCCGGCAGATCGCCGACCTGCAGGACGTGATGCGTGCACAGCTCGCGACGCTGGGCAGGGAGATCTTCGAGACTCGTGCGGGCCTGTTCTGCTGGCTCAAGCCCGGGCGGCCCGGCACCGAGTTCGCGCGTGCGGCCCTGAACGAAGGGGTCGTGCTCGTCCCGGGTGCGCAGTTCGGTCCCGGTGGCGTGGACTGCGTACGGATCAGCGCGACCCTGTCCGCAGATCGCATGGCCGAGCTGGCCGAGCGGTTGCGGCGCATCCTATGATCGCGATGCCAACCAGCCATGACCACAGACATCGTCCAGGTCGAGCATCGCGGGGCTGTGTCCGAGATCCGGCTGTGCCGCGAGGAAGCGCATAACGCGCTCGATACGGCGTTGCTGCAGGCGCTCGACGACGCCATCGCAGACGTGGCCAGGCGCTCGGCGACCCGGGCCCTGATCGTGAGCGGCCAGCGGGTGTTCTGTAGCGGGGCGGATCTGGAACACCTGGCGACGCAGAGCCCGGAGCAGGTGTGCGAATTCTGCGCGCTCGGCACCCGCGTCGTCGATCGACTGGCGAGCGTGCCGATCCCCACCATCGCGGCGGTCGGTGGCGCTGCACTGGGGGGCGGTTTCGAGCTGGTCCTGGCATGTGACATGGCGGTGGCGACCAGCAGTGCGCTGTTCGGCCTACCGGAGATCCAGCTCGGCGTGATCCCCAGCTTCGGAGGGGTGCGCCGGCTGTGTCGCCGGCTGTCACATTCCACCGCGCGCGAGCTGGTCTACAGCGGGCGAACGCTCAGCGCGGCCAGGGTCAAGGACCTGGGGCTGGTCCTGGACGTGGTGAAACCGGCGGATCTCGCCAGCCACTGCGAGCAGCTCGCGTCGCGGATCGCGCGCAACTCGCCGCTGGCGCTGGCCGCCGCCAAGCGGCTGTTCGTCGCGGACGAGCTGGGCGATGGCAGTGCCGAGTGCGAGCTCGGGGAGGTCCAGCAGCTGGTTTCCGCGGCGAACTGGCGCGAGGAGCTAGCCGCGCGGCGGAACCGGCGCTCACCCGTGTTATAGGGGAACCACCAAAGGAGTCATGCCATGGCCGACAGGATTGTTCTCATCACGGGCGGCAGTCGAGGCCTGGGTGGCGCGCTGGTCCAGACGTTCCTGAAGGCGGGCGACACCGTGGCCACGTTCAGCCGGTCCTCGACGACACTGGTCGAGAAGTGCCGGGCCGAGTACCCCGATCGGTACGTGTGGGAGTCGATCGACGGTCTCGACTTCGACAAGGCAGCCGGCTTCGTCAAGAACATGTATCGCCGGTTCGGCCGGCTCGATGTCGTGGTCAACAACCTCGGCACGATGAAGGACGGCTTGCTCCCGATGATGCAGAGCGAGCAGATCCACGAGATCATCGCGCTCAACGTGGAGTGCACCGCGCGGATCGCGCGCGAAGCGGCGCGCTACATGATGAAGCAGGGTTCGGGCGTGATCATCAACGTCTCGTCGGTGACCGGCCAGCGCGGCTTCCGCGGCGTGGCGGTGTACGGAGCCACCAAGGCCGCGATCGACGGGCTGACGCGCGGCCTGGCGCGCGAGCTGGGCGCCCGCGGGATCCGGGTCAACTCGGTGGCGCCGGGGCACCTCGAGACCGAGGCCGGAGCCCACCTGGAACCCAAGCAGCTCGAGCAGATCGCGAAGCGTACGCCGCTGCAGCGGCTACCCGAGATGGCCGATGTGACGCCGGTGGTCGAATTCCTCGCGTCACCCGCGTCCCGTTTCATCACCGGACAGACGATCGTGATCGACGGTGGACTGACGTGCTAGCCGATCACAGGACCTGACCGAGCAGAGGCTGGCCCGCCGCCAGCGCGTCGAGGTTTTTCGCGACGAGCTCGAAGCTCGCCCGTGTGCTCTGCTCGGTGAACCCGGCGGCGTGGTTGGTCACGATGCAGCGAGGGTGGTGAACGAGCGGATCGTCGGGCGGGACGGGCTCGGTCCAGAACACGTCCAGGGCGCACCCGGCGATCGGCCCGGCATCGAGCGCGCGCTCGAGCGCCGCCCGGTCGACGAGCTCTGCCCGCGCGGTGTTGACGAAGTACGCACCGCGCTTCATCGCCGCGAACTCCGCGGCCCCGAACATCTCCCGGGTGTCGTCGGTGAGCCGGACGTGCAGGCAGACAAAATCCGCACGCGCGAGCGCGGCGTGAAAGGCAGCTCCCGTCGAGCTCACGACCTCGTTCACCGCGGGGTCCGTCACGGCGTCGGGCCGCCGCACCGCCGCCACGACGCGCATCGACAGGCCGTGGCAGAGCCGCGCCAGCTCCCCACCGCAGGCCCCCAGTCCAACGATCACGACCGTGGCGCCGTTGAGCTCGCGCCCCAGCGGGTAGGCCTGCAGCCCCTTCGCGAGTGCCGCCGGGATCTCCATGAAGCGGCGACCGAGCGCGAGCATCAGGAGGAGGTTGAGTTCGGCCACCGAGCGCGCGTTCACGGCGGGAACCCGCGCCAGCCGGAGCCCGCGCCGCTCGAGCTCGGGCAGGTTGGCGCGGTCGTATCCCGTGCCGAAGTACTGGACCAGTCGAAGGCGCGGCGCGGCGTCGAGGATCTCGGGCGTCACGAACGTCCGCCCCGGCAACCAGACCTCGGCCGGTCCGATCTGCTCCTCGATCGATTTCGCTCGATCGAGGACGTCGATCACGTGCCGGTCGCCGACCACGTCGCGCAGAATGGCCATTCCGTGAGCATGAGGGGTGCCCAGCACGCGCATGGCTACACGGTTTCCTTTGTGCGGGATCCGGGCCGAGGAAGCAACATGGGAACGCGCTGGCGATACTCGCGGTAGCGGTCGCCGAACAGCCGGATCAAGTCTCGCTCCTCGAACTGGACCGCTACCAGGATGTAGCCGGTGGCGGCGACGGCAAACACCAGGTGCCCCCAGCTCATCATCGGAGTGGCCCAGAACGCGATCAAGAAGCCGAGATACAGCGGATGTCGGATCCAGCGGTACAGATACGGTTGCCGGAACTTCGGCTCGGGCAGCTGGACGCCGCGCGCATGCGCGTACACCTGCTGCAAGCCGAACAGCTCGAAGTGATTGATGAGAAACGTGGCCACCACGACCAGGACCCAACCACCGAGGTTCACGGCGCGAAGCACGAACGCGGCGCTGGTTCCATCGCCGAATGCCCACAGCGTGCCGCCGAGCGGACGCCACTGCCAGAACAGCAGGAACAGGGCCACGTTGGTGGCCATCACGTACGTCGTGCGCTCGATGGCCGGTGAGATGACGCGCGTGAGCCGCGCCTTCCAGCTCTGGCGAGCCATGCCGCTGTGCTGGATCGCGAACACGAGCAGCAGCGCACCGTCGATCAGCAAGGCTTCCAGGATCGGCACCCGAGGCCGACCGAAATCGATCGCCAGCGGGACGAAGTAGATGCCGTCGGCGATCCGGAAATGGTAATTGCCAAAGAACCCGACGCCCCACGCGGTCACCGCCAGAAAGACCAGGTAGGTGATTCCACCATAGACGAGTGCAGCGATGCGTGACATGCAAAGATCTCCTTCGTCGTTCGTCATTCGCCGCTGGGGCCACCGGCGCCGGCGGCTCGGGTAGCGCCGCCGGTGATCACGTGCCCTTCCCGGACGGTGACCATGCTGGCCAGCCGCGCCTGAACCTCGGCGCCGAACCAGCGATCGGTCATCTCGTCGATCTCCCGCTTCAGCATCTCGGGCGCGACGCACGCCACCAGCTCCGCGCGGTGGCGCTTGCGGGTCTCGAGCATGGCGGCGCGTGGTAGCGCCAGCTGTTGCCGGCACCAATCGACCGCCACGCTGACCACCTCGCCGGGCAGGGCGGTCCGCTCCACGATGCCCAGGGCCCGAGCCTCGTCGGGCTCGAGGGCGAGCGCGCCGATCAGGAGCCGTGCAGCCTGTCCGGGGCCGACGAGCCGCTCCACGGCGCGGCTCACGTACAGCGGCGGAACCAGGCCCATGGCGACAAAGTTGATCCGGAACCGGTAATGCCCGGTCGCCATGAAGCGGGCATCGCACACAAGCGCCACGCCGGACGCACCACCCAGGCAATGACCGGTCAGCGCGGCTGCGATCGGGACCGGGCAGCGCGCCACCTCGGCCGCCAGCCCGCCCAGCACGCGGCAAAACTCGGCGATGCCACCACGATCCATGCCGGCCAGCTCGGTGAGATCCGCGCCGGCGGAGAACACGCCGCTCGCGCCGCTCAGCACGATGGCCTCGGCCCCCCCGGCGACGGCGTCGCGCAGGGCGGCCGTCCACTGCTCGCAGGCGGCGTGGTTCAACGCGTTGGCCGGCCTGCGATCGAGGCGCAGCTCGACCACGGGGCCGTGCACGTGCTGCGTGATCACGCCGATCACTCGGGGTTGATCCGGTAGATCGGAAAATAGCTGTCAACGGCACCGGTCAGTGAACCCTCTGCCAGCTTCCCGATGTCGTTCCATTCCCAGATCTTGCCGATGGCCTCCTGGGGAGCCATCCAGCGCCGCTCGCAGGCGAAGCGAATCGCGTCCTCGGCTTCAGGCCGGCTCGCGTAGTGCGTATGGATGAAGTTGTGGCGCGAGATGCATTCCACCGCGCGCAGGATCTCCAGGCGCATCCCCAGCTTCCATCCGCAGGTGGCCACGACACCCTCGCGGGCCAGCGCCTTGAGCGTCGCGCGAAACACCGGCGTGCCGATGTTGTCAATGAAGATGGCCACGCCTTCGCCATTGGTTCGCGCGT
>Ga0134121_10005471_pt1 | contig 10306 bp, 9 predicted proteins | sample KB301_FD_96463 | JGI IMG/M metagenome (GOLD analysis project Ga0134121, IMG submission 96463) | Terrestrial soil microbial communities without Nitrogen fertilizer from Kellogg Biological Station, Michigan, USA - KB3-0-1 | ecosystem: Environmental > Terrestrial > Soil > Unclassified ... | reverse complement strand
CTACGGTCAGCCCGTGGCCAAGGTCGCGCCGCACTCGGCGATGCGCAACGACATCCGCGAGATCGTGACCCTCGTCGAGGCTCAGATCAGTCAGAACGGAAGCAAGAGGTGATTCGTGGCTGAACCAGCTGAACTTCCCAAGACCTCCGACCTCCGCGTCGGGGACTCCGCCTTCCGTCAGGACCTGAAGGCCAAGGTGCACGCCCGGCTCATGGACAGCATGGACCTGATCCAGGCCCAGAAGATGCCCATCAACGAGCTGCGCGACGAGGGCCTGCGCAAGGTCGACATGCTGCTCACCGAGCAGCGGGCGCCGCTCACGACCGTCGAGAAGCAGCAGCTGCTGCGCGAGGTCATGGACGAGATCTTCGGCCTCGGACCGGTCGAGCAGCTCATGCGCGACCCCGAGATCGCGGACATCCTGGTCAACGGCCCCAAGCAGATCTACATCGAGCGCCTGGGCCGCCTCGAGCCCGCGCGCGTGCAGTTCCGCGACGAGAAGCACCTCATGACGGTGATCCAGCGCATCGCCGCCGGCGTCGGCCGGCGCATCGACGAGGGATCGCCGATGCTCGACGCGCGCCTCTCGGACGGGTCGCGCGTCAACGCGATCATCCCGCCCCTCTCGCTGAACGGCCCGAGCATGAGCATCCGCCGCTTCGCGGGCGTCACCATCGACGCCCAGCGGCTGGTCCAGCTCGACTCCTGGAGCAAGGAGATGTGCGTGTTCCTGGAGGCCGCCGTGCGGGTCAAGGCGAACATCCTGATCTCCGGCGGTACCGGCACGGGCAAGACCACGCTGCTCAACGTGCTCTCGAAGTGGATTCCCAACGAGGACCGCGTGATCACGATCGAGGACGCGGCCGAGCTCATGCTCCAGCGCGAGCACGTCGTCTCGCTCGAGACGCGCCCGCCGAACATCGAGGGCAAGGGCGAGGTCACGCAGCGCGACCTGCTCCGCAACACGCTGCGCATGCGCCCCGACCGCATCATCATCGGCGAGGTGCGCGGCGCCGAGGCCCTGGACATGCTCCAGGCCATGAACACGGGCCACGAGGGCTCGATGACCACGGTGCACGCCAACAGCCCGCGCGACGCCCTGCGCCGCGTCGAGAACATGGTCAGCATGGCGGGCCTGAACTACCCCGTGCGCGTCATCCGCGACCAGATGGCGGCCACGCTCGACCTCCTCATCCAGGTCTCGCGCATGACCGGCGGGCGCCGCAAGATCGTCAACGTCTCCGAGATCTCGGGCATGGAACGCGACACGATCCTGCTCCAAGATCTCTTCAGGTTCCGGCAGGACGGGATCGATGAGGAGGGACATGCCGTCGGCGAATTCGAACCCTGCGGTGTACGTCCCAAGCTGCTCGATCGCATGCAGCGTGAGGGCACGGCCATCCCGCCCAGCGTGTTCCAGCGGCGCAAGGTGATCTGAGACCAGCAGGACCCCGGGGAGGCCATCCGTTGAACTCATTGGATCTCTCGACGCTCATCGGCGCCGCCGCGGCGGGCCTGCTCGTCCTCTCGCTCTTCTCGATCGGCGTCCTCTGGCTCGCGAACCGGCGCAAGCAGCAGAGCGACGCGCTCAAGCAGCGCCTGGCGGCCTCGGCGCCGACGACGACCAAGCGCGCCAAGACCCTGCGCCTGTGGTACGAGGGCCAGGAGGCGACCACGGTCGTCGTGGACGAGAGCATGACGCTCTCGCCCTGGCAGCGCTTCCTGCAGCTCCGCGCGGAAGCCGGCTTCAAGATGCCGCCCGAGACGCTGGCGACGCTGATCGTCGTCGGCTCGGTGCTCGGCGCGGGCGCGCTCTTCGTCGTCACGCAGCGCTGGTTCCCGGCGCTGTTCGGCCTCGTCTTCGTGCCCGTCGTCTGGTGGTGGATGGCGACCGTCAAGGTCCACAAGAACGCGCAGAAGTTCGAGCGCCAGCTCGTCGACGGCCTCGAGCTCTGCGCCCGCGCGCTCAAGGCCGGTCACCCGCTGCTCGCCGCCTTCCAGCTCATCGCCGACGAGATCCCCGCCCCGGTGGGCCAGATCTTCGCCGAGATCTGCCAGCAGCAGGCCCTGGGTGTGCGCATGGAGGACGCGCTGCGCCGCTCGGCCATGCAGACCAAGAACGAGGACATGCAGCTCTTCTCGGCGGCCATGGCGATCCACCTGCGCAGCGGCGGCAACCTCGCCGAGGTCATGCAGGGCCTGGCCTTCGTGATCCGCGAGCGCCTGCGCCTCGGCCGGCGCTTCCGCACCCTCATCGCCCAGACCCAGATCAGCAAGCGCATCCTGATCGCCATGCCGATCATCATGTTCGCCGTGCTGAACATGATCAGCCCGGACTACATGGCCCAGATGTACACGGCGTCCTTCGGGCAGCTCATGCTGGCCAGCGCCGCGCTCGGCCTGCTGCTGGGCTGGTTCGTCATGAACAAGATGGCCAACCTCAAGGTCTGAGCGGAAAGCGAGCACCCCCATGGACACCTGGCTGATCGCTGGACTCGTCGCCGTGACCTTCATGGCCTTCGGCGGCGCCGTCGTCCTGGTGCAGAACGCGCGCCGCGAGGCGGCCTCGGCCCGCATGCGCGCCACGTCCGAGGAGGGCGGCCCGGCCGACATCGAGGACGGTCCGCGCCTGATCCGCACGGTCTTCCGCCTGGGCGAGGCGGTCTCGAAGGGCAAGACCAGCCGCAACCTGCGCGAGGAGCTGGCCGCCGCCGGCTTCCACAACCAGTCCGCCGCCGCGATCTACATGGGCACCAAGCTCATCATGCTCATCGCGGGCGCGGTCACGCTGAGCGTGCTGATCATCCCGGCCGACATGGCCTTCGCGATGAAGATCACCATGATCGTCGGCGGCTCGGCGCTCATGTTCTTCCTTCCCAACCTGGCCGTCGGCCTCCGGCGCGACAAGCGGCGGGCCGAGGTCAAGAAGGTGCTGCCCGACGCCGTCGACATGCTCGAGATCTGCGTGTCCTCGGGCATGGGCATCGATGCCGCCTGGACCGCGGTGGGCGACGAGATCCGCCGGGTGAGCCCGACCTTCGCCGACGAGATGGAGCTGACCAACCTCGAGGTCAGCCTGGGCGTCCCGCGCGCCGTCGCGATGCGCCACATGGCCGACCGCACGGGCGCCGAGGACCTCTCCTCGCTCGTGGCGCTGCTCGTGCAGTCCGAGCGCTTCGGCGCCGGCATCATCGAGGCGCTCACGACCTTCGCCAAGACCATGCGCGAGACGCGCGGTCAGCGCGCCGAGGAAGCCGCCGAGAAGATGGCCGTCAAGCTGCTCTTCCCGATGGTCATGTTCATCTTCCCCGCGCTGATCCTGATCATGGTCGGCCCCGCACTCATCCAGTTGAAGCAATACATCTTTAACTAGGCCATGCCCCCTCCCGGTTTAGGAACGGAGCAGTCAGCATGAATTCCAAGTCCATCCTGTCGTGCAGCCTCATGGCCCTGTCGCTGGCCGGCTGCTGGTCGCCGGCGGACCCGGAGGTCATGCCCGGCCGCGCGGGCCAGTGGAGCGGAGACGTCATCCGCGCCGCCGCGATCAACAAGGCCATCGTGACGCAGCACGTCATCTTCCCCTACCACTTCCTCTCGAACACGGCCGAGCTCAATCCGCTGGGCCAGCGCGACCTGACGGTCCTGGCGGACTACTACCGCTCGCACCCGGGCGCGCTCTCCGTGCGCCGCATGGGCGCGGCGCAGACGCTCTACGACGCGCGCGTCGCGGCGGTGCTCGACAAGCTCAAGTCCTCGGGCGTCGCGACCGAGCGCCTCTCGGTGGCCGATTCCGCGCCGGGCGGCGACGGCATCTCCTCCGAGCGGCTCGTCCAGATCCTGCGCGAGCCCGCCGTGCTGACGGGCGGCACGACCGGCGCCGAAGGCGGCGGTGACCAGGCGAACACGGGCGCCAGCGCCGGCATGGCCCCGTCCACGCAGTGACGGTCCTCCACCACGTGACGACCCTCCAACCCCGCACCCATCGAAAGGAAAATGACATGACGAAGCACTGGCTCAGCCTGATCGTCGCGGCCACGGTGAGCGTGGGGCTCAACGGCTGCACGACGACGACGAAGTTCGAGCAGAACGACCCGACCGATCCCTCGCACTACGGCGAGAACGACGACCCGCTCGGCAACGAGGCCCCGACGATCCGCACGCTGCACTCGACGGCGCGGATCTGCGCGGCCCGCGGCCAGGACAGCCAGGCCGAGCTGGCCTACTCCGAGCTCATCAAGCGCCACCCGCACTACATGCCGGGCTACGCCGAGCTCTCCGAGCTGTACCTGCGCAACGAGATGGTCGAGACGGCCGAGGCGGTCCTCGATGCCGGCCTCGAGGCCAAGCCCGACGACGCCGTGCTGCACAACAACCTGGGCATGTGCCACCTCTTCCAGCGTGAGTACGACGCGGCCCTCGAGCAGTTCACCCAGGCGGCCTCGCTGGCGCCCGAGGACGCGCGCAGCCGCGCGAACATGGCCGTCACGCTCGCGATGATGGGCCGCATGGACGAGGCCTACGCGAACTACCAGCTCGTCGTCCCCGAGGACGACGCGCGGGCGAACATGCACCTGCTCAGCGAGGTCACGGGTTTCGCCTGGGAAGAGCCGCAAGGCGACGTCCTGCGCTAGTCCGACCTCGTCAGTCCTCCGACGACATGCGAGCCGTCGCCCTCGGGCGGCGGCTCGTCTTATTTCTAGCGGCCGCGGCAAATCGGGCCGGGCTTCGTTGTCGCGGCCCGGTCGATCCTCAACGGCCAGAACAAGGCCGCTTGCGGTCGACCGGGCCACGACTCCTCGCGCGGCCTCGATTTGACACGGCCTCAGGACGAACACCCAAGACGTCGGTCGCGAGCGCGCGGCAGGCTCATCGTGAAGCCGCCTCGCGAAGCGAAGTGCGGGCTGGTCGCGAGCAGCTAGTCCTGCGCGCGCGGCAGGCTCGCGAGGCCGAGCCCGTCGTCGGGCACGGTGAAGCGCCCGCACTCGATGCGCGCGCCGAGCCGGATCTCGAGCGAGGGCGCGCAGCAGTCGCCCGCCCACCGCGCCTTGGGCCCGATGACCACCGGCCCGCCGCTCACGACCTGCGCGCTGCTCAGCCCGCCGAGCACCTCGAGGCCCTCGTGCGCCTCGACGAGCTCGGCGTTGATGCGCGCCTTCTCGTGCACGACGATGCGGCCGCAGGTCTGCACGCGCGCCACCGGGCGGAGCTCGCGCACCACCACGTCACCGACGATCACGCGCTGCTGGCACTCGGGGCAGTTGACCGACTCGGCCTTGCGACTCACGTCGAAGCGGTGCCGGCAGTGGTAGCACTGCACGACCCGCTGGGCGGGACTGCGCTTCAGCCGACGGCCTCACCCGTCCGGAGCGGCGGCCGCTGGCCCGGGCCCGGCACTCCGGCATGGGCCGCGTTCGGCGCCGGCTGGCCCGGTCGCGCGGCCGGCCCGTCCTTGATGGCCTCGGGCCCGATGGCGCACTGGCCGTAGAAGGAGGCGCCCTCGGACATGACCATCTTGCCGGCCCGGATGTCGCCGCGGACCACGCCCTTGGCATTGAGCTGGATCTTGTCGCGCGCGGTCACGTTGCCCTCGATCGCGCCGTCCACGACGACGGCCGGCGACTCGACGTCGGCCTTGCAGCGCGCGCCCTCGGCCACGTGCAGCTCGCCCTCACCGACGACGCGCCCCTCGAGCGAGCCGACCAGGCGGACGCTCTTCTTGAAGCTCATCTCGCCCTTGATGTGGGTGTCGTTGCCGATCACCGTGGCCTCTTTGTTGTCCTTCGGGAGATCCGCCATGTTGTCGCTCCAATGCTCGAACGTATGAGGATGAGTGCCGAAGGGCCATCCTACCGGACCGCTCGCGGCCGATTCGACCCCCAACGACCCTCGGGCCGCTACGGAACCGTGACGTAGAGCCGCTCGCGGTTGCTCAGCCGGCCGACCTGGCCGACCTTCTCGCCGCGAGGGTTGTAGATCCCGATCTGGGCGCCGACGTAGCGGCGCTGCTCGTACTCGAGCACGGTCACCGCGCCACGTCGCGCCAGCAGCGCCGCGAGCTGCTCGCCCGAGAGCCAGCTCTCGTCGCTGGCCGAGACGATGAGCACCGGCGCCCGCACCGACGCGACGAGCGCCTCCATCGCCGCGGCGAAGCGGCTGCGGACGTTGAAGTCCGAGCTGCGCTCGCGGCAGTCGACCCGCTTGCAGGCCACGCCATAGACCGCCGGACGGTCCCAGCGCACGAGCGACTCCCAGACGTGGTAGTTGCGCAGGTAGGAGTGCTGGTTGTAGGGCGGGTCGATGTAGGCCACGTCGCCCTCGAGGCGGGCGGCGGCCTCCAGGGCGTCCAGGCCGAAGGCCTCCCCGGGGCCGGCGGCCGCCCGCGGCAGCAGGGCCGGCACCCGCAGCTCGAGCTCCCGGTGGCTGCGGGGCGCCCAGGACTTCAGGTAGGCCATCTGCACGCCCGTGGTCGAGTCGACGCGGTCGGCGGCCTCCATGAGCGACACGAGCAGCACGGCCTCGAGCCGGGGCGGCAGCCCCCGCGCCGCGATGGCCTGCCGGATCGCGTCGACCCGCGCCCCGTTGCGGGGCTGGAAGTAGCGGCTCGCCACGCAGAAGGTCTGCGTGAACCAGCCCGGCTCGCCGGGCAGGCGATTCAGCTCGGCCACTAGGCGCTCGGTGTCCCCGAGCAGCTCCTCGCGGTCGGCCTCGACGTAGCAGCGGGCGAGGGCCAGCGCGTAGCTGTTGTGGTCGTTGGCGCGCACGCGGTAGCCGGCGGCCTTGAGCGCGTGGCCCACGCGCGAGGTGCCCGAGAAGAGGTCGATGACCGTGCCCGCGCCCCTCACCGAGCCGACGGCCTGCAGGATCGCGCCCAGCATCCGCCGCTTGCTGCCGAGGTATTTGATCATCGCGCGACGACCGGCCCACTGTACCCGGCTGCGCAGCTGTCCGTATCATGCGCCGCGTGAGCGAGACCGCGCCGGACCGCGGGTCCGCCCCGACCGCGGACATCACCATCGTCCTGCAACCCGGCGCGCGCCTCGGGCCCCTCCGGCTCGTGCGCGAGCTGGGCATCGGCGGCCAGGGCGTGGTCTACGAGGCCGTCCGCGAGAGCGACGGCCTCGTCGTGGCGGCCAAGATCCTGCGCACGGACGTCCACCTCAGCGACGACCTGATCGACCGCTTCGAGCGCGAGGCCCAGGCCGCCCAGCGCCTGCACCACGAGCACATCGTGTCCGTCCACGGGATGGTCGAGTGGCAGGGCTTCCGGATCATCCTGCAGGAGCTGGTGACGGGCGGCAGCCTGGACGACGCGATCAAGGCGCGCCACGGCCAGCGCGATCGCACCGACGCCGGCGACTGCCGCTGGGCGGCCGACATGTGCCGGCGCCTGGCCCTGGCGCTGCAGCACGCCCACGAGAGCCACGTCGTCCATCGCGACATCAAGCCGGGCAACGTGCTGCTCACGCCGGAGGGCCAGCCCAAGATCACCGACTTCGGCCTGGCCAAGGTCGAGGACCTGTTCGGCCTGACCCAGACGGGCGACCGCATGGGCACGCCCAACTACATGAGCCCCGAGCAGGTCGAGGCGGCCCACGGCGGCGTGGACAGCCGCACGGACATCTACAGCCTCTCCGCCGTGCTCTACCGCATGGTGAGCCGGCGCGTGCCCTTCCAGGCCGACAACCTCTCGACGCTCTTCCGCGACATCCTGACCCGGGCCCCGACGCCGCCGCGCAAGCACGAGCCGGGCGTGCCGCGCGACCTGGAGGCCGTGTGCCTCAAGGGGCTGCAGAAGGCGCCCGGCGCTCGCTACGCGACGGCGAAGGAGTTCGCCGCGGACCTCCAGCGCTTCCTCGACGGCAAGGCGACGGTGGCGCGGCCCGAGGGCGCGATCGTGCGGGGCGCGCGCTCGCTGTCCCATCTGGCGCTCTCGACGCTGGCGGTCGTGGCGCTGCTCGTGCCGACGGTCTGGCTGCTCGTCGACTTCGTGCTCCAGCGGGCGGCTGAGTCCGACGTGGGCGTGCACTCGGTGCGCCTCGGCGTCGTGGGGCTGGCGGCCGTCGTGCTCGCCTGGCCGCTCTCGTTGCTGGGCCTGCGCCTGTCGCGCGGCCAGCGCTGGACGATGCCGGTCGCCTGGGCCGCAGCCCTGGGTCTGGGCACGCTCGGCGGCTGGCGCATCGTCGAGCAGAAGCACGACCAGATCCATCTCGACGAGCGCAAACTGCTCGCGCACACGATCGACTTCGAGGGCCTCGGCGACCGGCGCGACGTCGACGATCTGCTCGGATTCGCGTCGCGCTGGGAGAGCCGGTTGGCGGCAGAGGACTTCCTGCTCCTCGGCCGCGGGTATCTCAAGCGGCTGCGTCCGGCACAGGCCGACGAGTGGGCGCTGAGGCTCGAGACCGCGCGCGCCGAGAGCCCGGACAGCCAGGCGCTGCTCCTCGCGGTCGCCGACGCGCTGGGCGACGACACCCGCGCGTCGCAGGCCGCCGACCGACTCTGGCAGCCCGCGAAGGCCGACCAAGGCTGCTCGGAATGGAACCGCGCCGGAGACGTGCTCACGGACGTGCACCGCTACGAGGACGCGCGGAAGGCTTACGACGTTGCGGCGAGGCGGTTCGACGCCGACCAGTTCCGAGACGAGCTCAACCTGAAGATGGCGCAGGTGTCGGCCGGCCTTTGCCAGTACGACAAGGCCGACAGCTACCTCGACGACTACATCAAGTGGAAGCCCGAGGACGCGCGGGCCAATGAGATCGGCATCACCATCGCTCTCAAGAAGGACCAGAGGGAGCGCGCCCAGAAGCATCTCGACGCGCTCCAGGCCGGCGGCGTCGACGCCTGGTCGGCCCTCGTTCACAACAGGTACCGGGTCCTCGGCGGAGAGTCGGAGGCGGGCCGGGACTTCCTGGACCAGGTCGTGCAGCACGAGTTCACCGACTTCTCGCTGCTCGACTGGTGCGCCGTGCAAGCCACTCTCGACGGCCAACGTTTCGAGGTGGCCGAGGGAATCTGGAAGCGCATGTCCGAGCTCAAGCCGAACTCGGCGCTGCCGCACGTCGGCCTCGCTGGCGTGTACATCCGGCGCGGGGAATACCAGCACGCCGCGGACGCTGCGCGCCAAGCCATCGCCCTCGACCCGCTCTACTGGGAGTCGTACTACAACCTGTCCGTTGCGCTCCAATGGAGCATCAGCCAGGAACGAGGCGACGAGGCGAACTTCTCGGTCGCAGACTTCGCCGCCATCCTCGAGCCGCTCCGGACCGCCCTGCACTACGACGGCCTGGACCTGAACTCCCTCAATAACGCCGCCTACGCCATCGCGCAGATGGTGAAGCTGGGCGCGCCATCGGCCTCGATCGCGGAGGCCGACATGCTGGTGCGCCGATCGATCCGGATCATCGAGCGCGGGCGCGAGGGCGACTGCAGTCTTTCGAACGAGGACTCGGCCAAGCTCGCCGACGCCTATGACACGCTGCGGCTCGTCGAGGAGATCAAGGGTGATGCGGCCGCCGCGCTCGAGGCGGCGCGCACGGCGGTGCAGCTCATCCCGGAAAGCGACCCGCACGGCACCAAGCCAACCTACACCGAGGCGCTGCAGCGCCTCGAGTCTGCCGCCGCCGGCCGCTAACGTCCCGGCGCGCCGCGCCGCCCGTCAGTCGACGATCGTCATCTGCAGGCCGTTGCTCACGGTAAAGCCCTGCGCCGGCTGGCCCGCTCCCGGGTCGCGCACGATGACCTGGAAGGTGAGCTGCATCCCCACGAGCGCGGGCACGTCCGGAATCTTGCCCGGGCCGACCCAGCTCCCTGCGCCCGGCACGCCCTGCGGGCCGTCGAGCACGATCAGGAACTCGGACATGATCGTCTTGACCAGCAGGTACGGGTGGTTGGACTTGCCCGTGCCCACCTGCACGAGCGCGGGCGACCCGCCCAGCGCGTCATCGATGTGCAGCTCGACCTTGCCCGCCGGCGTCGAGTAGCCCTTGCCGGTCAGCTTCGGCGTGATCCCGCCCGTGCCGGGCAGGCCCGCGCCATAGACCTCGAAGGCGCTCAGCTCGTTGATGTGGATCGAGATCGTGTCGCCGTCGCCGTGGGCCAGGACCAGGTCCGTGGCGCCGTCCTCGTTCATGTCGCCCACCGCCGGGCGCAGCGCGCCGAGCGGGCCGACGGAGGATTCGCCGGGCAGCGTCTGGATCGCGAAGCTGCCGGGCGAGCCGGCGCCGAGCAGCGAGCGCACGAAGGCCTGGTCGACGGTTCCGTCGACCACGCGCGTCGAGGAGACGATGTCGAGCCGGCCGTCGCCGTT
>Ga0134121_10005470_pt1 | contig 10306 bp, 9 predicted proteins | sample KB301_FD_96463 | JGI IMG/M metagenome (GOLD analysis project Ga0134121, IMG submission 96463) | Terrestrial soil microbial communities without Nitrogen fertilizer from Kellogg Biological Station, Michigan, USA - KB3-0-1 | ecosystem: Environmental > Terrestrial > Soil > Unclassified ... | reverse complement strand
GCGACCCGCGCGGGCGCACCGAGAAGATCCTCGGTCCCGGCGAGATCGCATGCGAACACGCACGGGTCGAGCACACCCACGCGCGGGAGAGCCGAATGGAGCGTGGCGAGCAACCGGGCATGGAGCTCAGGCGCGTCGGTGACGACGATCGCGAGCGTGACCGGATCTCTCATACAGCGACGGTCGCGAGCTCGGCGCGCGTCCCGAGGTCGGCGAGCGCGCCGTCGAGCGAGGTGACGCAGAAAAGCGCGCGATCGCTCGTGTGCGCGCGCCCTACCGCGAACGACCAGCCCACGGTGCGATCGAACCGGCGCTCCCATGCCACGCGCTCGAAGACGAACGTCGGGATGGCAATGCGCCGCCCGCGCTCGCCGGCCACGACAAGCAGTGCGGCCGGCGAACCGCGGACCGCGGACAGCGCCGGCGCGAGGTCATCAACGTTCACGCCACCGAACGCGGGGTCGCCGACATCGACGACGACAAGCCGGAACCCTTCGCTGCGGAGCGCCGCGGCCGTCGCGAGCGCGAGACCGGCGCCGCGTGCGCGAACGATGACGAGGCGCTCGAGATCCACGTTCGCACGGTGAGCGGCAAGCGGATCGAACGATGCCGTCGGATCGATCCAAGCAGCCATTCCACCCTGCGACTGCGCGGCCGCGGTCGCGCGAAGTGCGAGCTGAAGCTTTCCCACACTTGGTGGACCGATGAACGCGATGGGTTCGCCGGCGACAAGCCCGCCCCCAATCACACGATCGAGTGACGATTTCGTCGCGATGACGAGCTCGCTCCGATAGCGCTCGCTTGTACCGCCGCGCGCAAGCGCGTGTACGCCAAAGCGTTCTTCTATGTGCGCGATAGCACCGGCCAGTCCGTTCGCTGTCACATCGCTCCCCTTGACCGTTCGCGAATCGTCCGTTTCAGCCTGCCGCTGGCCACATCCAGGCTGTAGAACGGATGTTCTAGAGAGTACCTGCCACTCAAAACGCTGTCAACGCGGGGTATTCAGCGAGATCTGTGGCCGTCATCGTGCACGCCTCTCTTTGATGATGAGTGGGGGCGCACCAGGACGATGCGCCGATTGCGGCGCCGACGCGTACATCCAGCTCGCCCTTGGGGACGCGATGCTGTGTGCGCACTGCTACCAAGACCGGCTTGGCCTCAAGAAGAAGGCCATGGGACGCAAAGGCGGCGAGCCCGCGATCTCAACGAACCCGATCCCCTTCCGGCCGCGCCCGAGCAGCTAGGACGTCGCGGGTCCGGGCCGAGCGGTCGCGATCGCCTCACGTAGAGCGCTGACGCGAAGCGCGGCATAGGCCGCCAGCAGCGTCACGATGACGCCGCCGATCAGGAACGCGTTGTTGATCCCCACGAGAGTGCCGACCGATCCGAGGACGAGCTGCCCGAGTGGCATGAACCCGATGAACACCATCGTCTGCACGCTCATCACACGTCCGCGCAACGCGTCGGGCGTCCGGGTCTGCATGAGCGTGTTCGCCATTCCCATGAAGATCATCACGGCAAGACTCGTGAGCCCGACGAAGACCATCGCACCGAAAACGGTGTGCTGCAGTCCAAAGATGATCAGCAGCGTCCCGTGCGAGAACGCCGCACCCACCAGAAGCGCGCCGCGATGCCTCCATCCGCCGAGCGATGCCGTAATAAGCGCACCAACGAGCGCGCCGCCGCCCGACGCCGCGAGCAGCCAGGAGAGTTCGATCGCGCCGACCCCCAGAAGCTGCGCCTCCGCCGGCAGTAGCTGGATGTAGGGGCGCGTTAACAGCGCCGTCGCGACACTGAGGAGGACGACCCATCGGAGGACCGCGTCGCCACGGATGAATGAGAGGCCCTCGCGAATGGACTCGAGCAATGACGGACGAGTGCCGTATTCGACCACCGGCTGCGGGCGCATGAGGAGAAGGGCAAAGACGATCGCGAGGTACGAGATCGCGTTGATGAGCATGAGACCGCCGACGCCGAAAGGGATGATGAGAACGCCGCCGATGAGCGGACCGACCAGCGTCGCGCCGTTGAAGGCGGCCGAGTTCATGCCGATCGCGCTCATGAGCTGTTTCTCCGCGACAAGGCGCGGGACCATCGCCTGGCGCGTGGGGGCGTCGAACGAGAAGATGATCGAGTTGAGCGCGCTGATGAGCACGACCTCGACGATGTTTATCTGATTCGATATCGCGAGGTACGCGAGGATCGCCGCGAAAATGGCTGCGCTCGACTGTGTGACCAGAAGCAGGCGCCGGCGGTCCGCGCGGTCGGCCACGACGCCGCCGAAGAGGCCGAAGGCCAGTCCGGGAAGTGCACGCGAGAGCCCGACGAGACCGAGATAGAACGGTGCGAGCTGCGGAACGCCGTCTTTGATCGCGAGCTGCACGACGAGCCAGCCGAGCCCGAACTGCTGCATCCACGTCCCGATGTTCGAGACGACGAGGCCGATCCAGAACAGGCGGAAGTCGCGATGCTCGAGCGCGGACCAGGCGGAGGTGCGGCCGGGCTCGGCCGCCGCGGCCTCGTCGAGCCCTTCGGCCTCGAGTTCGGAGGCGATCTCCTCTCCGGTCATGTGCTGCGAGAGTGCATGGGAGTCGAACCCACCACGGAACGTACAACGCCCCGTCAACGGTTTTGAAGACCGAGGGACTCACCGGAGCCCCCGCACTCTCAAATGGATCTCCGACGAAATCCGTGGTCAGTCTATCGGTGAACCAGCGTCGCGCTTCTCTCCTCGATCAGCGCTGGAAGAGTCTCCAGTGCCCTTCGGAGACGACCCGGACGGCACCGTCGACCACCCTGATGGCGGACTCGTCGTCGATCGCGTACGTCGGCGCAGGAATCCGTGCCGCCCACTTCTCCGCGTTGGCAAAAGAAGCGTCGGGATGGTCCGGGTGCTCCAGGTGCGGGATCACCGCGAAGCCAACGAGCCCCGCTCCGTGTCCGGTGACAAGAAGTCGGTGGACGTCACCGCGGGACGTTTCGAAGACGATGTCCTCCGACTTCACCGGTCTATCGTTCCCGCGCGGCGGTTCGGTGTACGTCTCGAGGAAGGTGGCGGCAGCGGCGATGCTCCCGGCGCTCACACCCACGTAGACCGCCTCGGAGCGCAGCGTCGGCAGGAGACCGGTCAAGCCGGAGCGCCGCATCCAGTTGGCGAGAAACAGCGGATCGCCGCCCCATACCAACAGTGCGTCGGCGTCTCGGACCGTTGGCACCCACGCAGCCTCGTCAATGCTCGGCAGCGCCGTCAGCTCCAAGATCCCGAGCGATTTCCAACCCAATTCACACAACGGCGATGAAGCCTTGCCGGAGATCGCCCGCCACGCCATGCCGGGCCCGCCGGGGAACGGGTAGATGGCCGTGGGAATGACCAGGGCGTTGGACTCGGCGATCGGTTTGCCCAGCAGCTCGACCAGCGCGTCATGAATGCTGCGGTTCTTTATCCCGGCGGATGTGAGGAGAGCTCTCATGTTCCAACCTTCCCGAGTTGCATCGTCACTCGGCGGTCGAGTGTAGGTAGGTCAGTCGTCCCATCGGACGACGATGTCCCCTTTGAGATCCGGGACCGGAAGCGACACCGCTTCGGCTTCGACCGTGTCGCGTGCAGCTCGCGAGAGACGACGCCATGTCTGAATGGTCACCGTCCCGACGGCACGTCGCCATGTCCCGACGATCTCGCCATCGACGAGGACCGCGCCGGGCCAGACGCGTGGCGTCCAGAGAGCGCGGCGAAAAGAAGCGTTCGGCACCACGAGCTCACGCTCGCGTCCCTGGAGGAGGAAGTACGTGTCGCCGCTCGGGAGGAGCCGTGCCGAAGCCGCGGGGCGAGCAGCGGCGCGCAGCGTCGGCTCGTCGCTCGTGAGGATCCATGAGTCGCCCAGCGGCGTTCGCACCGGGGTGAGCGCTCTTCGGAGCGCTTCGAACGCCGCGACGCCTTGCTGCGGGCGGATCCCCGCCCACTGTGCGAACGCGCCGGCCGTGGTGGGACCGAAGATGTGCAGGTAGCGCCGCGCGAGCTCGAGGCGAGCTTCGCGCGGATCGACCTTCGGCCGCGGCACCGTCCAAATGGTTGGTTGTCGGGCGCCGTCCCACCGAATCAGGATCGTGCCGGTCGGCGCCGCGTATCTCAGTCGATTGGGGTTTCCGACGCGGAGCGCTCTGCCCGCTTCGCCAAACGCCATCCGTCCGCCAGCGAGGTGCCCCTTCACGCGAGCGGCCAATTCCTCCGCGACGCGTAAAGACCCAGCTGTCTCCGGCAGCCTGCCGAGCGTGAAGACGGCGAGGTCTGCGGCAGAGATGACATAGGCACTGAAGCGCGGCCCCCAGATCTGGACGAGTGAGGGGTCCTCCCAGGTCGACGGCTTCGTTCCTTCGACGCGGGCGTGGATGGAGAGCACCGCAGCGCGCGGCATGCTGTCCTGGAGGCCCGCCCACGCCGCACGGCGGAGCGAACGTCGTCCGCATGGAAGTCGCTCGTCGAGCGCGCCAACGTGCCGCCGGAACGCGAGGACTTGCGCTCGCGTCAGGTCGAGCCGCGATCCTGTCAATTAGGACGGGGACGATAGAGGACGCCGGCAAGCCGCTCTGCCTAGCATCGACCCGTGGCCGGCGGGCGTCTCTCCGTGAATGGGAACCGCGACGGGACGTACCGCGGGCCTCGCGCGGTCGGCAACCGGCCGGTCGCCTTTCATCGCACGATGCCGAGATACGCGGTCACACCGGTCGTCGATCTCGCAGAAGTCGCCGCGACCTGCAGCGTCGCGCGCATTTCGGTCAAGAACGAGCAGGAACGCCTGGGACTTCCTTCGTTCAAAGCACTCGGCAGTTCGTGGGCGCTTCACGAGCGCGTGAGACTCGCCAAGGGTCTTTCAGCCGAGACGCTCCTCCCCTTCCCGAAGCTCCGCGAGCTCGCAGCGGAGCTGGGTGCGCCGACGCTCTGCACCGCGAGCGACGGCAACCACGGACGCGCCGTAGCCGCGCTTGCTGAGGCTCTCGGATGTCCGTGTGTCGTGTTCCTTCCGGCCGACAGCGCGGCCAGCCGCGTCGAAGCGATCGCAGGTCACGGCGCGACGGTTCAGCTCGTCGACGGGAGCTACGACGACGCGGTCGCGGCCGCCGGCGCGGCTGCGCGCGCACGAGGTCACTGGTATTGCCCCGACACGGTCGGCCCGGACGCGACAGAAGAGGACCGCGCCTTCGCGAGCAACGTGATGGCGGGCTACGGAACGCTGTTCGAGGAATTTCTGGACCAGCTCGGCCGTCCGCCAGACTTCCTGTTCGTCCAGGCGGGAGTCGGAGGCCTCTCGGCGGCGGGCGTCGCGGCGATGCGACGGGTGTCCACCACTACGAAGGTCGTGGTCGTCGAGCCGCGGGGCTCCGCCGCGATCGCGCGTTCGCTCGCGGCTGGTTCACTGACCGCCGTGCCCGACGAGCCGACCGTCATGGCATGTCTGCGCTGCCAAAGTGTGTCGGCGGTCGCGTGGCCGATCCTTCTTGCGGGCGTCGACGCGGTCGTGCTGGTCACCGACGAGGAGGCCGCGACCGCGATGCGTGCTCTCGCGCGATCAGGCGTCCTCGCGGGCGCCTCGGGTGCAGCTGGTCTCGCCGGGGTCCTCGTCGCTTGCGGGGACGAGTCAGTTCGCTCGCGGGTCGGCATCACTTCTGATTCGAGGATCGCAGCCGTGAATACGGAAGGCGCCACCGACCCGGAGAGCTACACAGCGATCCTCGCCGGACACAGCGAGGCCCCGCGTCTCCGCGGGGCCTCTGAACTATTGCGCTGAGAGATCCGCGGGCTGTGGCTCGAGTGCGACCTCGCGGTTGGGACGGCGATCCTGGTGCTTGTTGCGACCACCGGACTGCCACGACTTGCGGCGCTCCTCGCTGCTCGGCAGAGAGACCACGTCGCGCTTGTCCATCATGTTGCAGTAGCCGTCGAAGACGACGCCCTTGTCCATGACGAGCGACGGAGTGACCACGTCGGCCTTCACGCGAGCGTGCCCGCGGAGCTCGACCGAGTCGCGCGCTTTGATCTTGCCGTTGACCTCGCCGTTGATCACGACGGATCCGCAGGTGATGTCGGCCGAGACCTTCGCGGTCTCGCCGATGATGAGCAGGTCGTCGGTCGTGATCTCGCCGGTGAATGTGCCGTCGAATCGGACCTGACCCTGGAAGCTCAGCTTCCCCTCGAAAACCAGCCCTGGCCCGAATGTGGCGTTTCCCGAGGCGTCAGCGGTCCCGCTTTGGTATTCACGCATCTGTGGTCTTCCCTCCTGCCGCCGGCGGACGCCGGGGTTGCGTAACCATGAACGCCAGCGGGGGACGCCTGCAATGGCCTGGAGGGGACAAACCCGTAACGATGGCTACAGGCGCTCAGGCGCGACTGGTACGCGTCTCCACGAGAAGGACCTCGGCACCGTTCGCGCCGGCTTCCAGATCGAGCACAGCTTCCTCTTGGATCTTCGCCGCTCCGCCTTCGTCCAACTCTGGTCGGACCAGAGAGCCGTGGACCACGAAGAGGTAGCCGCCGAACCCGGTCCGGAACTGGTGACGCACCTTCTTGTTTGCCCCGAGCAGGCCCGCGTACACCGACGCGTCCTGGTGGACCGTGACCGCGTCACCGGCCTTGGGCGCTCCGTCACCACTGAATCCCTCGGCCGGGACGAGAACGGGCTTCAACACGTTGCGTCGCGTCTCCGGAGCGAATTCGCGCTGCTCGATGCTCGGCTCGAGTCCGCGACGCGAGGGCATGATCCACATCTGGACGAAGCGCATCGGCTCGGTCTTCGAGCCGTTCCGCTCCGAATGCTGCATCCCCGATCCGAGGGTCGCTCGCTGGACGGCGCCGGGATGAAGGATCCCACCGTTGCCGCGCGAATCGGCGTGCTCGAATGTCCCTTCGGCGACATACGTGATGCCTTCGATGTCGCGATGTGGATGCATCGGCCACGCTGCCCCGGGAATGAGCCGATCGTCGTTGAAGACACGGAGATCTCCGATCCCCATGTTGGCTTCGTCCCAGTACTGGTCGAAGCTGAAGTGCCAGTTCGCGCTGAACCACCCGCCCTCGGCGTGGAACAGCGACGCACGCGGCCGGACGACGATGGTCATCGCGGGGATCGTGCGATTACGCGGCGGCGGTGATGTGAGGCTGGATCTGCTGAAGGAGCTTTTCCTTCGGCATGTATCCGACCACGCGCTGGGCCTCGCGACCATTCTTGAACAGGATCATCGTCGGGATCGAGCGGACGCCGAAGCGCCCTGCGGTGATCGGATTGGCGTCGACGTCGAGCTTGGCGATCTTCACTTTCTCGCCCTGCTCGTTCGCGATCTCTTCGAGAACGGGCGCAACCATGCGACAGGGGCCGCACCAGGTAGCCCAGAAATCGACGAGCACCGGTGTCTCGGATTTGATCACTTCCGCTTCAAAGTTCTGATCGCTGACTACTTGTGCCTTGCCCATGGATAGCCTCCTGTCACCACTTAAACGCCAACTGCTGGCCGGTTTGTTCCACCTCTGGAGAAAGGCCCAGTACCGGCTCGAGCAGGTCCAGGGCCACATCCGGCCGCGTCGCCCACGATCGTAGCGGTCCCCACTTTACAAAGCGCCAGCCCCGCCGGCGGACCACCTCGGCGGTCCCGGCGGCGCGCCGCAGCTTGAACTCCGCCAGGGCCCGCCGCTCGTCGGCGATGGCGAAGAAACGGAAGACGCGGTCCTCGTCCGGGACAGCCTCCCCGAGGGCGATGACGCTGCGATGGAGGCGCGCCGTCCAGTCCAGCTGCCACAGAAAGACCATGCGCCCCTTGTCGTACCAGAGGCAATCGATGTACTCGAGGGCGTCGGAACGGATCCCGGATATCCGAGAGATGTCGGCCGTGCGCTCCGCCTCCGTCATGAGGTCGCCGAGGAACGCGCCACGGTGGGCATGCGCCTCGGGTAATCCACGCCGCTCGATGTCGCGGCCGATGTGCACCTTGAACCCGAGACGGCGCCCGGCATCGAGCAGCTGGATCGCGAGCAGCGTCTGCTCTGCCTGTCGGCGCACGAGGCCGTCCTCGTCGCGGAGGCGCCACTTCCCGTCATCCCCCTGATGACCGTAGGCGGCGATGCAACGCTCGACGAGCTCGCGGTCGGGAGTCTCGACGTCGCGGAACAGTCCGTACGCGCGACGCAGCAGCGTGCGCGTCTCAACGTCGCGCGAGGCCGAGAGCAAGCCCCACACGCCCCACTCGAGACGATCGTCGAGCGGCGTCGCGTCGACCGGCTCGGCGAGCGAGTAGACCGTGGTGTCGTGCGCGTGTTCGGCAGCGGCGCCATCGAGCTCGACCTTCACGATGCCTGAGCGCGCGGCGTCGGCGAGCGCCGAGCGGAAGTGGTCGAGGAACACCTCGAGCTCCGAGACGCCGCCCGCGCGAGCGAGAGTGAGCGGTGCGAGAAGCTTGCGGGCGGCGAGAGATTCGAGAGCCGCGACGGCGGCGCGGTCGGTCGCGACGGGCTCGCCTCGCGCGCGGACGATCTCGCGCACTCCCGCGCGGATGGCGTCCTCGATCCCGTTCGCGTCGGCCGCACCCTGGTCGCGCAGCAACGGCACGTCGCGGTCGAAATCGCAGACGGCCGCCGCGCCTGATGCGCTGGCCCCGGCGGTTGACAGCGCGTCACGCTGGTAGGTGATGCCGCGCAAGCGATAGCCGGCGCCGGCCCCGGCGAGGGCGACCGCCGCGATCGTGGTCAGGTCGGCGTGCGGCACGTACACGACCGCCGGCGCCTCGGTGCGCGACCCGCGATGTCCGTCGATGAGCGCCGCGCGCATCGTTCTCAGCAGGCGCTCGCGCCCCACGACGCGACCGTCGCCCACGTCGGTCGGCTTCGTCCCGCGAATCCCGAGCAGCGCGACCGCCGCGACGGCGCTCCAGCCGCCCAGCGCGTCTTCCACCGGCGCCTGGCACAGAACGAGATCGGCGTCGCCCGTGTCCAGCGCGAGAGTGGCCGAGCGCGCTCGCGCCGGCGAAGGGTGCTGTGGGAGCCAGGCGACGAGTTCGCGCACCGTGCGGTCGAACTCGAGCCACACGTTGACCTCGCGCGACTGCGACGCGTGCGAGCGGCGCGCACGGCCCTTCTCCACCCGGAGAGGCGCGCCGCGGCCGGCGAGCGTGTTCAGGCGGCTACCGGAGATGAGCACCTCGAGCACGCACAGGAGCAGTACGTCGCGCGCCGGCGACGCCGAAACGGCGGTCTCGACCGCGCGCAGCGTGGCCACCAGCGCCGTCAAGTTGCGCGGCGTGTACAGAGCCGCGGTGCTCTCGCCGAGCGCCTGCGCGTTCGGGTCGGGGCCGAAACGCTCGACGAACTGCCAGTACGCCATGCCGCGCTGCTCGAGCCGCTGGCTCGACTGCTCGTCGTCTTCGGTGACGGCCTCGATGAGCAGGGCACGCCCTTCGCGAGCGCAGATCCCACAGCGGAACGCCTTCTTCGTCGGCGTCGGCGCGTCGCGCTCCCACAGGAACGCTTCCACGATGACCGGGCCACGGCAGGTAGCGCAGGTCGAGCCATAGAGCTCGCGCATCGCGACGCGGTGGGGCGTCCCGACGAGCGCGCTCTCGCCCACTCGGTCGAGCGCCGCGAGGATCTCGTCCCCGGCGGGGGCAAGCGCTATCGCGCGGCGTGCCCACTCGCCGAGCGGCTCGCGAGATCTCGCGACGCCGCGTCGATCCGCGCGTTCCGCGGCGTCCGCGGCTGACCACGGATGCGCGAGCGGATCGAGGACGACGCCGCGCCGCGGTGCATACGCGTTCGCGTAGAGATCGGCGAGGGCGGATGGAAACGCGGTGCCGAAGCGGTCGAGCGGACGGGGAAGAGGAAAGATCTCGAGCGGGACCATGGAGCGGACGCGCTCAAGTTGGCTCAAGGCAGAGTGAAGAGTACGGCCCTCCTTGCGTCCACGATCACTCCGACGACCCGGCCGTCGCGCGACATGGTGAGGTCGTTGATCGTTCCGCCGGCGCCCAGCTCCTCCGCGGTCCCATCAGCTGGGTCGAACGCCAGGGCCTTGTCGGTGCCGTCGAGGACGACCGCGCGCCGTCCGACGACGAGCCGACGCCCATCCACGAGCGGGCCCGTCCACCTGACGGTGCCGTCGGTCCCGATCGCCCGGAGCGACGTCTGGTCGAGGGCGTACAGCGTGCCGTCAGCCGCGAAGACGACGTCGCGGACCGGGTCGGCGACGCGCGTCAGCGTCGTCTTCGGGTCCGCGAGGGCGAAGCGGTAGGTGCCTTTGTCGGTGACCGCGGCGCCGAACTTCGCCGACCG